>Ga0209507_1002013_pt1 | contig 14628 bp, 14 predicted proteins | sample AD_UKC028_MetaG_FD_184414 | JGI IMG/M metagenome (GOLD analysis project Ga0209507, IMG submission 184414) | Active sludge microbial communities of municipal wastewater-treating anaerobic digesters from USA - AD_UKC028_MetaG (SPAdes) (version 2) | ecosystem: Engineered > Bioreactor > Anaerobic >...
ATGCACGGGAGCGTCGCGACCAAGCCCGCAAGCTGCTGGCCAATGGTGCCGACCCGGGCGAAACCAAGCGGGCGCAGAAGGCCGCCAGCGTGGCACGTTCGGCGGACAGCTTCGAGGTGATTGCCCGCGAATGGTTCGAGAAGCACCGCGATACCTGGGCAGCAAGCCACGCGGACAAGATCATCCGGCGTCTGGAAAAGGACGTTTTTCCCTGGCTGGGAGGCCGCCCCATTGCCGAAATCACCGCCCCCGAGGTGCTGACCGTGTTGCGCCGGATCGAAGGCCGGGGAACGCTTGATACCGCCCACCGTGCCGGGGGCAATTGCAGTCAGGTTTTCCGCTACGCCATCGCCACCGGCCGGGCCGTGCGTGACCCTGTGCCTGACCTGCGGGGCGCCCTGCCCCCGGCCCGTGGTGGCAACTTCGCGGCCATCACCGAGCCAGCCAAGGTGGGCGAACTGCTACGGGCCATTGATGCGTTTTCCGGCACGTTCGTGGTGAAGTCCGCCCTTCTGCTCGCCCCGCTGCTGTTTGTCCGCCCTGGCGAGCTGCGCCGAGCTGAGTGGGCGGGTTTCGACCTGGAGAAAGCCGAATGGCGTTACTGGGTGACGAAGACAAAAACAGAACATTCTGTGCCGCTGGCCACGCAAGCCGTGGCGATCCTGCGAGAGCTGCACGCCCTTACTGGGCACGGCCGCTATGTTTTCCCCGGCCGCGATCCACAGAAGGCTATGAGCGAGGCCGCCGTTAATGCCGCGCTGCGCCGTATGGGTTACGACACGAAAACCGAAATCACCGGGCATGGCTTCCGGGCGATGGCGAGGACGATCCTGGCAGAAGAGTTGCACCAGAAGCCGGAAGTAATCGAGCACCAGCTCGCCCACCAGGTGCCGGACGCCTTGGGCACGGCATACAACCGCACCAAGTTTTTGAAGGAGCGCCGCGCCATGATGCAGCTATGGGCGGACTACCTGGACAAGTTGAAGGCGGGGGCGGATGTAATCCCGCTGCGAGGCAATACCGCCGCCTAGTCGGATACTAGGCAAAGCGGGCCGGAATGGTGCTATGAACATCCGACCGGCCCTAACCGCAACGCAATACAGGAGATTGCATCATGGCTGCTGAAAATCATAACCCGGAAGACCTGCTAACAACCGATGGCGGGAAGGTATCAATGTCCATTGCACGGCAACGCGCGGCGCTATTGGCATCGTATGAAGTGGAGCAGTTTTCCCTTGTTCTACGCGAGGAGCGGCCGGCCGATGACTTCGGCTACGTCACCCACGGGATCGCCATGAGGTTGGAGCAGATGGCGCAAGTGATCATGAGCGCGATTGGCGAAGATGGCGTCGCGGTTGAAAGTCTTTATAAGACCCTAGGCCGCGAGATGCCAAACGTGAGCGATACGGAACAGGCCATCGCCTAACCATCAAGCCGCCCCCTAGTCCGGCCAGACGAAAAGCGGGAATCCTTCGCCCGCCTGGGGGTGGCACCTATCGAGGGAGCGCAGAAGGAGCGCTATATGGACATGCCTTTAAGAGTCTCGACACCGGCCGAAGCCTGCGCATGGCTAGAGCTGCGGACTGGCCAGCAGTGGCAAGAATCAGAATTATTTGATGCTGCTGTCAAATGGGGAGCAACGATGTCAGCCGCGCCCCCGCTATCAGCCCGCGCCAGCGAACTAGAGTTCGTTACGCCAATTGATTTAGCAAAATACCCAACAGGATTTCGCAAGCTTCACCAGCTTGGATGGCGGATGGCTAGGCTCTACCCTTTCCACATATTTCAAGTGTGGATGCTAGGAGAGACCGAGACCGTGCATGCTGCCCACACCGCCGAGAACGACGGAATTCAAGTGTGGTTTGATGAGCCGGTGCGAATTACTCGTGACCAGGTACGGATCAGTGACGAGTCTCTGCTAAAGCTATTGACGAAATACAACCGGCACCGCGAGTTATTTCCCCCGCCCGACGAAGGTGTCCAAACTGCTGACGGCGGCCTTCCTGTGCTTGCTGGGGTGCCAACAAAGGAAATCATTGATAGCTTCGGACTTGATGACAAATGGACAGAAAAATTACGGAAGAAGGATCGAAGCCGGCAATACGACCGAGCCCGCATGCAACCAGGCGCGCGCGGCCCTGGTAAAAGTCAGACTTGGAACCCGGCCATTTTTGGAGCATTGCTGATTACCTGTAGGGTGGCTGGATACAACGCTGGAAGAGTATGCGTCATCATCGAAAAGTACTTTTCCAAATGGTGTGACGAATGGGTTGCCGAGGCCCAAGACTTATCGTAAATGGGCAGATTTTCTCTGTAAGAAAATGGGCAAGATTAGCCGTTAATCCGCACCAATAGGGCGTTTCAAATGGGCGCCCAAATGGGCAAAAGATTGCCCATTTCATAGTCGGCACGAGTCCCGGACGATCCGGGGCGCTTCAATAGGAGCTAATCGTGACCGAACAAATTCAAAAACCCCTAGTAATCCTCAAACGGAAAGACGTTGAAGCCCGCACGAAGCTTTCCCGTTCGAGCATATACGCCGCCATCAAGGCCAACACCTTCCCAGCCCCCATTGCCCTGGGTGAAAAATCAGTTGGTTGGCTCGAGCACGAAATTGATGCATGGATTGCTTCCCGCGTCGCCGCCAGCCGTAACGCGGCATAGGGGGCGATATGGAAAACCAAGGTTTCGATATCGTCCTGCGCTACACGCCCTGCCAAGGCTGGTGCTGCCTCTATGTATTCAAAGGCATTGAGAAGGCCAGGGGCCGCATGCATCGTGAGTTCGAGGATGCCGTTTTCGAGGCGGCAGGGCGACGGCGCACCGGGTGGGGGTGCGGCAAGAGAACAATTTGCGCTGCATCCATCGGCTGTAATTCTGGCCCTGGCGTACTGTCGGAAGGTGAAAGCCGACAACGATGAAACGGCATCTGTACTGCTGCACCTGGAGACCATGCCGCCGGTTGAGCAGGTAAGGCAATGGCATGGCTCTTGTCTTGATGTTGGGGTAAAGCCTTGGGAGGTGTTGACGATTCAAGCTCCCCTATCCGGTAGTGACTGCACCATGTGCAAACACCTGACCACAAGGCAGATGGCCAGCGATGGCGGCCGCCGCCAGTTCCATTGGGCTTGTGGCCTGGGCTACTTGATCCTTGAGACCGGAAGAGGAACAGAACGGATATGGATCGCACCGCCTGAGTGCTCGAGTTGGGAGCGATGGCAGCCGGCCGGGGGGCGGTCAAATGTCTGGAGCCCCCTTACTCTAGACCGAGATGGAAACTAAATTATTTCGTGCGGGGGTTTCGATATAGGAGGGGGGGGGAGAAAAGTCTGGTCTCTATTGAATCTAGACCGGTACGGGAACTACATCCGCAGCGGCGCAGGTTTAGGGTAGGGGGGGTTAGATGACTGACATTCAAATAGGATAACTAGACTTCTCAAATATCATATCCTGATAGACAAATTCCAGCCCTTACAACCTGGCCGCGCCCTCTTACCTTCCTCGCCCCCCTTGAATATCCAATGTGCCCACTGTGCCCACTGTGCCCAATCCCTCAAACGCCTTGTGCTGCAACGGTTTCGGTGGGCACACTTGCCCCAAAATCGGGGCATTTACATTGTGCCCACTGTGCCCAGCTTCGCCCCAGTCCGGCGGCTGTGAATCTGGCTCAATGCCCCACGGCTTGGGGCATTTCGGCGTTTTTACCTCTGTCCATGGCCTTTCGCCTGGCGAACGATGGGCGGAAATTTCTGGGCCAGCATATGGCACGCACCAGCCCGCCATCGGTCGCCCAACCTAGGCGCACTGCGCACGCTTCCGTGGCTATTTTGCGCGCGCGTTTGCTCTACTGCCGCACCCACACGGGCCGGAAAACTAGGCGGCCGGCGCCGCCCATCTCATAAACCAGCCCGATGTGCAGACATTTGCACTGCGCATGGCTGTGCGTGGTTAGGCTGTACCCTATTTGAACGGCTGTATAGATCAACGCAAAGCGGGCAAAGTGCCTGTGTTGTTATTTCAACAAATCCAGCCCTACCAGGTGTGCCTGGGGGCATATTTGGGGGCATATTTGAGTTTACGAAAATCAAAATCATTGTGCCACAATGGTTTTAGCTGTTAGTTTGATAGACCCCGCCCCACCAAATTCCGTTCCAAAGCGGTTGAATAGGGCTGGAAAACCAAGATTCAAAAGGTTTTCCAGCCTTTTTTCTTTTCACTTGGTCAATTGTGTTGTATTTCTGTCTGCCGAGCGGCGATTTCCTCGTGTCGCCGTTGGAATTCCGCGCTCACCAATCTATGATGCTACGAGATAAAGAAGAGAACATCGGGGACGCGACATGCCTGACAAAGCAGAGCGCAGAAAAGGAGCAGATCGACGCGTGCGTGATCTGGGCGCACCTGAAGAAAAGGGCGAACGGCGAGTTCGCGCCGAGCGCCGGTTGCCAACGCCACAGGAATCCCCGATTTCCGATGAGGATTGGGAAAAGTATTTCGGCCCGCAGGCAAGGCCGCCAAAGGACAAGAACTAGCGGTTGCGAGTAGGGATTTCCTGACAACCCGTCGCGCGATTGGCGGGTATTTCCCGGTGCATTGCCTGTTCGGGCTTTCCCTGCTTGAATTTAGCCAATGTCGATCGTCGATCAAGGAGCGAGGATGAGTACTCTGCAGCCCCATGGTTCTGAAACTTCGCTGAGCCTTCATCAGGCAGCGCAGATGCTGACTACTGCCTCACTGTCGGTGCGCGAAGCCGAAATCCGGCTTGCGCTGGCCATCGATCGCGGAGAGCTCGTGGCGAATGTACTGCGCTGGGCAACCGAGCAGTGGGAGGGCGAGCGGCTGGAAGGGAACATCGACCGGATGAGAACCTTCATAGAACGGGCCGATCTCGAAGCTTGGTTGAGTGCCGGGGGAGTGCCCTGCCCCGGCGTAACGGATGCCGGTTGCGTTAAGTGACGTTAGTGGCCGCAGACTTCGCGGAAACGGCGCTGCATGCTCTCCGTGTAACTTTGGGTACTTCTGACCTTGCCGCTTGTGTTGTCGAAAAGCACGTCGAAACGCGCGGGCTCGTTCCAGGCGTCACAATAGCGCCACTCCCAGACCAGTTCGTCGCGACGGTCGAAATAAACTGTCCATTGAGGTTGTGACGGCCCCAGCGTTCGCAACACTTCTTCCTTGTTCATGCCCTCACGAATCTGGGCGAAGTGTTTCATGTCGAGAACGTTTTCGAGGCTCGTCATCACGCCCTTGCTGTCGATTCGTACCATGTAGGTCGTGAACCCGGCCGGGCCACGCGGATAGGCCAGTTGTTCGCTGCCGTCAGGGTCTCGCCAGCGCATGGCCGGCTCGCCCATCAGCTGGACGACTTCTGCGCCGGTGCTGATGCCCGGTTTGAGCCCTCGCCCGTCGTAGGATGCGCAGCCGGCGATCAGGAACGCGAAAATCAGGGCAATCAAAGGTTTCATGCGTATTTCCTCGATCAAACGCCGAAGAGGCCGCCCGCTTCGCGCGGCCGGCGGTCGTTGCCTAAGGAAAGATCAGTTTTCACGCTCTGCACTTAGCAGGCGCTCGCAATAGCGGGCGATCAGATCCACCTCTAGATTGACCTTGCTGCCCGCAGCGAGATGTCTCAGCGTGGTGTTTTCCAGGGTGTGCGGAATCAGGTTGATCGTGAAAATGTCGCCGGCGACTTCGTTGGTCGTCAGGCTGGTGCCGTTGACGGTAACCGAGCCCTTGCGCGCGATGAATTTCGCCAGATCGTGCGGCGCCTGAATTTCCAGCAGCCGGTTGTCGCCCACCGGGTCAAAGCGCAACACGGTGCCGACACCATCCACGTGCCCGGAAACGAGGTGGCCGCCCAGGCGGTCTGCCAGGCGCAGTGCTTTTTCCAGATTGATTTCGCCCGGCGCATCGAGACCGACGGTGCAGGAAAGCGTTTCCGGCGAGACATCGACCATGAATTTGTTACCCTCGCTGGCGACGACCGTCAGGCAGACGCCGTTACAGGCGATGGAGTCGCCGAGTGCGACGTCGTCAAGACCCAGGGTGCCGGCTTCGACATGCAGGCGAAAGCCGGCTTCGCGCGTGGTGAGATGGGTGATGCGGCCAACTGCGGCAATGATTCCGGAAAACATGGGAGGCACCATTTCAATAAAGACGCAACTTTATCATGTGCATTTGACCCTGCGCAGCGCAGGGGTTTTCAAGTTGTCGGCGCCAGGCTGCTAGCGCTGCCCGTGATCGCCGCGGCGATCGTCTGGCGCGTGCCTGTGCTGGTTGTGATCGGCCTGCGCCGGCGGGCGTTGCTCGTTGCGCGGCATTTCCCGCGTTGGCGGCACCGAAGGCTGTGGCTGGCGTTGTGACGGCGCCTGGGGTTGCGCCTGGGGTGCCGCGCGCGGCGCTTCGCGGAGCATTGGCGCGGCCCGCTCCGGCGATGGCTGGCGAGGCTGGGGTGGTTCGCGGTATTGCGGGGGCTCGCGATAAACATTCACCCGCTGCTCGCGCTGAACGGCTGCCGGCGCTTGCATTTCGTGCATGGTCGGTGGTGCCTGGCGATAGCGCTCATTTTGTGGGCCGGGGAGCGGCATTGCCTGGGGGGCACTGGGCGCCGGCCGGCTGTATTGACGATCCTCGTCGGTATAAGGATTGCGCCCTGGCTTATCGGCATTGCGGCTGAATTCGCGCGTGCCGGGCATGCCTGCGGGTTCGGAATAGCCTCCGCGAAAGGCCGGTGGATGCGCTGGTTGCGCTCCCGTTTCGCGCCCTGTCACTTGGTTGGCTTGGGGCGTGACGACGGTGGGTTGCTGAATGTGCTCGGCGGGTGGCCTCCCGGGTTGTCGTTGTGGATAGCGCTCCATCTGGCTCGGTACTGCTCCGCCAGGCGCTTGTTCGAAAGTATTTCTCTCATGGGGGCGAGCGTTCCGGTAATCGACCGGCCTGCCTTCGCGCAAGGTGTTATTGGTGACGGCCTGCGCTTGCCCCTGATAAGTGTAATGTGGCCGGTAATCGGGGTGCAGTGCGCGGTCGATGTGAGCATGGTCTTGAACATGCGTGACGTTGATCCGGCGCACGTAGGTCGGGCTGGTGCGATAGCCGGGGACGTAGACTTCGCGCGGTGCCAGTGGGAACCAGCCGACCGCCGGGCTGGCTGCGTATCCGGGGCGGGCATGCCGGCCCGGATCGCCGACCCAGCCGACGAGCGCCGGCGCATAGACGGGGCGCGCGGCATAGCTGCCCGGCGCCCAGCCCCAGCGTCCGCCAACTTGCACCCAGCGCCCATAGTGGAAGGGGGCGAAGCCCCAGGGGGCGGCGTCGACCCATGTCCAGCCCCAGGGTTCGACCCAGGCCCAGCGCCCGTCGCGATAAGGCGCCCAGTCGGCAGTGACCGTTCGTGGATACCAGACCGTGCCGTAGTCGGGGGCGGAACTCCAGTCGCCGTAGGCATCGAGATCCTGATAGCCGGTCATCTGGGGCGAAACGTGGCGGCGGGTGGTATTCGAGCGTTCGCGGCCGTCTTGTGCCGAAACCCAGGTGTCGAAGTCGTCGCCGTAGGGCGCCGCGTCGATGCCGAGCAGCCCGCGCGTGCCAAGCGTGGCGATTTCACCCGGGCGAATGCTGATTGATCGTTCGCCGCTCAGTATCTCCGCGCTGCCCGCCTGCGCCGCGACGGATGTCTGGTCTTGCCGAACCTCGATCCGGAAACGGCCGGGGCCAGGAAAGCGGACACGTCCGCCCGGCGTGTCGATCTGCAGATCGTCGGCCTGGTCGCGGTCGCGGATGGTCACCGCCAGAGTGCCGCTGGCCAGCAATAGATCGACGATCTGGTCGTTGACCGTGACGAATTCCGCGCGACTGTTCGAATCCAGCCGATAGGCGCTGGAGCCGACCCATATTTCGGCCCGGCTGCGCCGTTCGGTATCGATGATGGCGCCGCTGCTGACCGGCCAGTTGACGATTGCCGGATTGCCGGGGTCTTGGCGATCGCTGCGGAAGATGACTTCACCTTGAATTTGCGCTAGCCGGCCAACCCGGCCCGGTGGATCGCCAGCGGCCAGCGCAGGCGGAAAACAGGCGATCAGGGCAGCGAGCCAGAAGAAGCGGCGAATAAGTGAAGACATCAAGAACTCCGTGAGCCGTTACTGCGATATGGGTGATGGGTTGACTGCTTAACGCACGGAAAGCTCAAAGGATGAATTCCTTGGTCGGAAAATCGTTTCAGGATGTTGCAGGCGCCGGCATCTGGAGGCTGTCGGCAACGATCCGGGATGGCAAAAACTGTGATTTTTCAGCGGCCTGACGTAAAATCGCCGATCCGCTTCCGCGCTGCAACATCCGATTTCCATGCTCTATCCTACCCGTTTCGATGTCATCGTCGTCGGCGGCGGCCACGCCGGCACCGAGGCCGCGCTCGCCGCGGCGCGGGCGGGTGCAAACACGCTGCTGTTGACGCACAACCTCGATACGCTCGGGGCGATGAGCTGCAACCCGTCGATCGGCGGCATCGGCAAGGGCCACCTGGTGCGCGAAGTCGATGCGCTGGGCGGCGCGATGGCGGCGGCCACCGACGAGGCCGGCATCCAGTTCCGCATCCTGAATGCCTCGAAAGGCCCGGCGGTACGCGCCACCCGCGCCCAGGCCGACCGCGTGCTGTACAAGCAGGCCATCCGCGGTCGACTCGAAAATCAGCCCAATTTGACCATCTTTGCCGAAGCCTGCGACGACCTGATCGTCGAGGGCGAAAAGGTATGTGGTGCGGTGACGCAACTGGGCATCCGCTTTTTGGCCCAATCCGTCGTGTTGACCGCAGGCACTTTCCTTAACGGCAAGATTCACGTCGGACTGGAAAACTACACTGGCGGGCGCATGGGCGATCCACCGTCGGTGTCGCTGGCGGCGCGGCTCAAGGAACTGCACCTGCCGCAAGGCCGCCTGAAGACCGGCACGCCGCCGCGCCTGGACGGCAAGACCATCGATTTCTCGGTGATGGAAGAGCAGCATTCCGACGATCCGCTGCCGGTGTTCTCCTTCCTCGGCAATGCGGCGCAGCACCCGAAACAGCTGCCGTGCTGGATCACGGAGACCAACGAACGCACGCACGACATCATTCGCAGCGGGCTGGATCGCTCGCCGATGTACACCGGCGTCATAGAAGGCGTTGGCCCGCGCTACTGCCCGTCGATCGAGGACAAGATTCACCGCTTTGCCGACAAGAACCAGCACAACGTCTTCCTCGAGCCGGAAGGCCTGACGACGCACGAGATCTACCCGAACGGCGTGTCGACCAGCCTGCCCTTCGACATCCAGCTGGCGCTGGTGCGTTCGATTCGCGGTCTGGAAAACTGCCACATCCTGCGCCCCGGCTATGCCATCGAATACGATTTCTACGATCCGCGCAGTCTCAAGGACACGCTGGAAACCAAGGCCATCAACGGCCTGTTTTTCGCCGGCCAGATCAACGGCACGACCGGCTACGAAGAAGCCGCCGCCCAGGGGCTGCTCGCCGGCATCAACGCCGTGCGCTACGTGAAGGGCAAGCCGGGTTGGTGTCCGAAGCGCAACGAGGCCTATCTCGGCGTGTTGGTCGACGATCTGATAACGCGCGGCGTCTCCGACCCTTACCGGATGTTCACCAGCCGCGCCGAGTACCGCCTTTCCCTGCGCGAAGACAATGCCGACCTGCGTTTGACCGAACAGGGCCGCGAACTTGGCCTGGTCGACGACATCCGCTGGGCCGCCTTCTGCTGCAAGCGCGATGCCATCGCCGCCGAGCAGGAACGCCTGAAAGCGACCTGGGTCAACCCAAAAATCCTGGCGGCCGAGGATGCCATCCGCGTGCTCGGCAAGGCCATCGAGCACGAATACAACCTGTTCGAATTGCTGCGCCGGCCCGAGGTGTCCTACGAAGCCTTGCTGACCCTGCCCTGTTGCGGTCAACCGGAAAATATGGCCAAAAATGAAATGGATCCGGCGGTCGTCGAGCAACTCGAGATTTCCGCCAAATATCAGGGCTACATCGACCGCCAGGCCGAAGAAGTGGCGCGTTCGGGTTCCTACGAGAGCACGGTGCTGCCCACCGATCTGGATTACTCGAAGGTCGCCGGACTGTCCAACGAGGTCAAGCAGAAACTGGCCCAGCACAAGCCGCAAACCATCGGTCAGGCCTCGCGCATCCAGGGCGTTACGCCAGCGGCCATTTCGCTGCTGCTGATCCACCTGAAGCGCTTCAACCTGAGCCAGGCCGCATGAGCACGATTGCGCTCGCGGCGGGCCTCGCCGAGCTCGGTATTGCCTTGCCTGCCGATACGCAGCAGAAGTTGCTCGCCTTCCGCGACCTGTTGCTCAAGTGGAACAAGACCTACAACCTGACCGCGCTACGCGATCCGGAGCAAGCGATCTCGCACCACCTGCTCGACTCTCTGGCGATTTTGCCCTACGTCGGCGCTGGCTCCCTGCTCGATGTCGGCAGCGGCGGCGGTCTGCCCGGCATTCCTTTGGCCATCGCTCGCCCCGAGTTGTCGGTTAGCATGGTCGATACGGTGCAGAAGAAAGCGACATTCCTGCAACAGGCATCGATCGAGCTGGGCTTGAAGAATGTTGCGGTTCACCATGCCAGGGTCGAGGAAATGCAGGGACAATACGCACAAATCAGTTCGCGCGCCTTTGCCGAAATCGGTCTTTTCATCGATCTCACCCGTCATTTGCTGGCGCCCTCCGGGCGCTGGCTGGCCATGAAGGGCGTGCGACCGGATGATGAAATCAAGGCCTTGCCGGCCGACATCGTCGTCGAGGCCATCGTGCCGCTGACCGTGCCGGGGCTCGCTGCCGAACGCCATTTGATCATTTTGAGAGCCGGATCATGAAAGCACTCGCCATTACCAACCAGAAAGGCGGCGTCGGCAAGACGACGACAGCGGTCAATCTGGCCGCCTGCCTCGCTGCCGAGGGCCGGCGCGTCCTGCTGATCGACCTCGACCCGCAGGGCAACGCAACGACCGGCGCCGGTATCACCAAGAAAGAAGCGCTGCCGACGGTCTATCAGTTGCTCATTGGCGCTGCCACGCTCGCCGAGGTCTGCATCCAGACCGAATTCGGCTTCGATGTGCTGCCGGCCAACCGTGAACTGGCCGGTGCCGAAGTTGAGCTGATCGACCTGAGCGAGCGGGAATACCGTCTGAAAAACGCCCTGCAGGCCGGCCACGCCGTCTATGATTTCATCCTGATCGATTGTCCGCCGGCGCTCAACATGCTGACGGTCAACGGTCTGGTGGCCGCCGATTCCGTGCTGATCCCGATGCAGTGCGAGTACTACGCGCTGGAAGGTCTTTCCGATCTCGTCGAAACCTTGCGCAAGGTGCGTACCCACCTGAATTCGCGCCTTGAGATCGAAGGCCTGCTACGCACCATGTACAACCCGCAAAGCACGCTGACGCAACAGGTTTCCGCCGAATTGGCAAGCCACTTCGGCAGCAAGGTCTACCAGACCATCGTGCCGCGCAACGTCCGGCTGGCCGAGGCGCCCTCCTATGGCAAACCGGTCATCGCCTTCGACAAGAGTTCAAAGGGTGCGCAGGCCTACAGCGCGCTGGCCAAAGAAATTCTCGAAAGGGTCGCCAAATGATCAAGATGAAAGGACTCGGCCGCGGACTGGACGCTTTGCTGACAGGCAGCGACAGACCGCACGGCGACGAGCAGCGCAACCTGCCGGTCGACCGCCTGAAACCGGGCAAATACCAGCCGCGCACCCACATGGATGAAAGCTCGCTGGCCGAACTGGCGGCTTCGATCAGGACGCAGGGGGTCATGCAGCCGATCCTGGTGCGCGCCATCGACAGCACCCCGGGCGCCGAGCGCTACGAAATTGTCGCCGGCGAACGCCGCTGGCGTGCTTCCCAACTGGCCGGGTTGAACGAAGTGCCGGTTTTGGTGCGCAGCATTCCGGACGAACAGGCGCTGGCCATGGCGCTGATCGAAAATATCCAGCGTGAAAATCTCAACCCCCTCGAAGAGGCGCAGGGCCTGCAACGGCTGATCGACGAATTCGGCCTGACCCATCAACAGGCCGCCGACGCGGTCGGCCGCTCGCGCCCGGCGGCGACCAATTTGCTCCGATTATTGCAGTTGACCGCAACCGTCCAGGAGATGCTGATGACCGGCAAGCTTGACATGGGCCACGCCCGCGCGCTGTTGCCGGTCGCCGGTGCGCAACAGGTCGCGCTGGCCCAGCGCATCGTCCAGAAGGGCTTGTCAGTACGCGAAGCCGAACGCCTGGTGCAGCAGTTGTTGAACCCGCCGAAAACGCTGCCGGAGCGGGTGATCGATCGTGACCTGCTGCGCCTGCAGGAAGAGTTGTCGGATGGACTTGGGGCCAGCGTGGCGATTCGCTCCAACAAAAAAGGCGCGGGCAAGGTGACAATCGATTTCTCCAGTCTGGATCAGCTTGATGGCCTCATTTTCCGGTTGCGCGGTTGATTTGATGCAGGATTCCAAAGAATCGCCGGGGCCCGGGAAAATGCTCTCTTTGTGCATCGCAGCATTTGACTCATGTATAAGACTTCGTTACACTCGCGCAGTTTTCAATCGGGGCCTGCCTTGCACCCGCATGTGAGCTGGATTCTCAGCCGACAAGCGGCACTGGCTTTGATCCTGGCGCTAGCCGCCTGGATTTTTGCGAGTAGTAACGCGGCAGTCTCGGTTTTGATCGGGGGATCAATCGGCATCGTCGCCAATCTTGGGTATGTCCTGAGAGCAATGAAGATGACGACCGGAGGTGACCCGCTCAAGCTTTATCGGGCGCAGTCTGCCGGAGAGGGGTTAAAGTTTGCTCTGACCTTTGCCGGATTTGCGCTGGTGTTTTGGGGGTACAAGGAAGTCTCGGCGCTGCCGCTCTTTCTTGGCTACGCATCAACCTTTGCCATCTTCTGGGTGGCACTCTTGAAGCAACGTTGAGCTGACTGGAGAAATCATGAGCGCTGAAGGCGGCCTGACCACAACAGGCTATATCCAACACCACCTGACCAACCTGACCGTCTGTTCGGACGCGGCCCGGGATGCGGCGGGTCACTGTCACGGATTCTGGAGTTTTCACCTTGATACCCTGGTCATTTCCGGCCTGCTCGGTATCCTCGTCTTCGGCCTGATGGCCAAGGTCGCCGGCAAGGCCACTTCCGGCGTTCCGGGCGGCCTGCAGAATTTCGTCGAAATGGTCGTCGGTCTCGTCGACCAACAGGTCAAGGACACTTTTCACGGCAAGAGCAAGTTGGTCACGCCGCTCGCCATCACCATTTTCGTCTGGGTGTTCGTCATGAACGCCATGGATCTGATTCCGGTCGACTTCCTGCCGCTTCTGGCTGGTGCTGTCGGTATCCATTATCTCAAGGCGGTGCCGACCACCGACCCCAACCTGACCTTCGCCATGTCGATCACGGTGTTCTGCATCATGATCTGGATGAATCTGAAGGTGAAGGGCGTCGGCGGCTTCCTGCATGAAGTGTTCTCCGCGCCGTTCGGCATGAAGCTGGCCCCGGTCAACTTCATCTTCCGCGTCGTCGAGGACATCGCAAAACCAATTTCGCTGGCACTGCGTCTTTTTGGCAACATGTATGCCGGCGAAATGGTGTTCATTCTGATCGCCCTGCTCGGGATCTGGCAGCTTCCCCTGGCTTTGCCCTGGGCGCTGTTCCACATCCTGATCATCACCCTGCAAGCCTTTGTGTTCATGATGCTGACCATCGTGTACATGTCGATGGCTTCGGAGTCGCACTAGGTTTTTTGGCAGTTTCCCGTAGTTTTCAGTTTTTAACTTTAACCGTAACAACCTACCTTACTGAGGAGTAAACATGGAACTCGCAACCGTTCTCTCCAACACCGCTATCGCTGTCGCCATCCTGATCGGCGCTGGTGCTCTGGGCACCGCCATCGGCTTCGGTATCCTCGGCGGCCGTTTCCTGGAAGGCGCTGCCCGTCAGCCGGAAATGATCCCGACGCTGCAGGTCAAGATGTTCATCGTTGCCGGTCTGCTTGATGCGGTGACCATGATCGGTGTCGGTATCGCCCTGTTCATGCTCTTCGCCAATCCGTTCATCGCTCTGGTCAAGTAATCCCCACGCGCCTGTAACCCTAATTACCAGGAGGTTAGCGTGAATATCAACGCGACACTGATTGGCCAGGCAATCTGGTTTGCTGTCTTCATCTGGATCACGATGAAGTATGTCTGGCCACCGCTCCAAAAAGCGATGGCAGACCGTCAAGCACAGATCGCTGAAGGCCTGGCTGCGGCAGAACGTGGCAAGCACGAGCAAGAGCTCGCTGCCAAACGTTCCGCCGATGCGCTGCGTGAAGCCAAGGAGAAATCCTCGGAACTCGTCGCTCAAGCCGAAAAGCGTGCGCAACAGATCGTCGAAGAAGCCAAAGGCACGGCCAATGTCGAAAAAGACAAGATCGTCGCCAGCGCTCAAGCCGAAATCGAACAGGAAGTCGAACGCGCCAAGCAGCAACTGCGTGAGCGTGTCGCCGAACTGGCCGTTGCCGGCGCCGAGAAGATCCTGCGCAAGGAAATCAACGCGTCCGCGCATGCCGACATGCTGGTCGCCCTGAAACAGGATCTGTAAGCAATGGCTGAATCCGTCACTATCG
>Ga0209507_1002014_pt1 | contig 14626 bp, 6 predicted proteins | sample AD_UKC028_MetaG_FD_184414 | JGI IMG/M metagenome (GOLD analysis project Ga0209507, IMG submission 184414) | Active sludge microbial communities of municipal wastewater-treating anaerobic digesters from USA - AD_UKC028_MetaG (SPAdes) (version 2) | ecosystem: Engineered > Bioreactor > Anaerobic >...
GATCCTGTCCGCGGGCGCTGCGGCAACCGGTGAGTAGCTGGCCGCGCCTGCGGAAGAACACCTACCGCCACGGCCCCATCGAATACTCCGTCGGCGAAATCTATGCCTGAATTCCTAAACGGCATTGCGCCTAAGGGTCTGTGCAAAAATTAATTCTGATTTTGCTGGAGGGGATTGGGCGGGCTGGCAAGGCGCGACGAGCGAGCATACCCGCGCGGTCTGCGAGCGAGGAGCAACACAGCCAGCGCGCCCAAGGCCCCCAGCCCTTCGGGGCGGGGCGGTGCCGGGCCATCTGCTTCGTTGCTCGGTCGGTCGAGTATCGCAGGGGGATACACTCCCTCCCTTGCGCCTCGCATCGGGCCCGGCGGCGCTCCCGCCAAAATCGGAAGTAATTTTTGCGCAGACCCTGATCTATTGGCCGGCTTTGCGAAGCGTTTGACACTGCCAATTTCAAGTTGTTATGAAACGGATCCTATCGAAGCGGGCGGCATTGATTCTCCTTGCTGTCTGTGTGGGGCTGGCTATGCTTCCCGCCAGCGTGGAAGCCTTCCCGTCACCGCAGTGGATGCAAGGCGGGCACTCGGCGAGAATCACCGGTGTAGCCTGCTCGCCCGACGGATCCATGATCGCGTCCGCCAGCGAGGACGGCACCCTTAAGATTTGGTCCACGAACGGGACCCTTTTGAGCACGCTGACGCCTCAAACTTGTCCCATCACTGCGATAGCCTGGTCTCCGGATAGCAGGAAAATCGCCGGCGGTGGTTACATTGTTAACACGAACAGTAATGGCGGGGCTGGCAAGGGCATGACTTACCTCTGGCAGGCGCCGAGCGGATGGACCGCGGACAATGTCAGCCTGACACGCTTGAACACCAACCGCTTCGGTTACATCACCGCCTTGGCTTTCTCGACCGACGGCTTGCAACTCGCTTGCGGCTGCAGCGGGGGCAGCAATCTGGTGTACTCGATCGCCAATAGGGCCTTGGTTGTCTCGCGCCAGGCTTTTAGCTCGCAACCGAGCGCGGTAACGAGCATTGATTTTGCCTCATCCAGCATGATGGGATCCGGATGCGAAGACGGCTCGATTCGTGTCTACGACTCAGCCTGGGCACTGCGATGGAATTCAACCACCAGTGCCGACGCGCACATGACCAATGTGACGGACGTGACCTTTTCGCCCGACGGTTCATTATTGGCCTCGGCCAGCCTGGATCAAACCATCAAAATCTGGTCTGCGAATAATTGGACACGGCTGCGAACGCTCACCGGGCACACACAAGGTGTTACCTCGCTTGCCTTCAGTCCCGATGGACAGAAGATTGTTTCAGGCAGCATGGATGGAATCATCAAGGTGTGGGATTTGAACGGCACTTGTTTGCTGACGATCCCGGCGCATGCGCTGCCGGTAACGGTAACGGTGTTCTCGCCCGACGGCGCCCGAATCATTTCGGCAAGCGACGACAGCACGGTGCGGATATGGTCGGTGACCGACGGATCCGCCGTTTGCACGCTTGGCGGCCAGAACTATTGCATCGGCTCGGTGGTCTTCTCTCCCGACGGATTACTGTGTGCCAGTGCCGGCGCGGATCAGTCCATCCAGGTGCGCTGCGCAAGCGACGGCGCTCTCGTGCGCACACTGTCTGGCAACACGAATTACGTCAGCAGCCTGTCGTTTTCTCCGGACAGTGCAACCCTGGCCTCGGGCGGAGGTCCGCTGGATCCCTGCATCAAGCTCTGGCGCATCAGCGACGGGGCCTTGCTGCTAACGATCGCAGCGACCACCAACGGAGTGATGGCGCTGGCGTGGTCGCCGGATGGCTCCACGTTGGCTTCTGGGGGCGATTCGGTCGAGCAGACCATCAATGTGTGGAATGCCGCGGACGGCACCCTCCGGCAAACGCTGGCCGGGCATACGAACGGAGTGACGGCGCTGGTTTATTCGCCCGATGGCAATCTCCTGGCCTCCGGTGGACGCCGCTTCGACCAGACGGTCAAAGTCTGGGCCGTTACCAATGGCATGCTCGTCAATACCCTGTCCGGTCATTCGAATAATGTCGAAGCCCTGGCATTTGCGCCGGGCGGCAACTGGATCGCCTCGGGCAGTAGCGGCAACAATAACCTCAAAGTCTGGCAACTCTCGAACAGTTCTGTCCGCAACTTTGGCGGCGGCACCAATCCAATTTCTGCGGTGGCCTTCTCGCCGGATGGGACCGCGCTTGCCGCGTCCGACCGGGACAGCATCAAGTTCTGGAATGTCTCCAGCGGCACGCTGAGCGAGACCGTCACCCAAAACGCCTATCGTGTTACTTCTCTCGCTTTCTCCCCCAACGGGAACTTGTTTATCTATGGCCGCGAAGATGCCACAATCCTGCTTTCCACGAACACTTACGGAGCCAGGGGACAGCCATCGCTGGTGTTCAGCGCCTTGGCTGTCAAGCCGGGGGGTGTCACCCTCGAAGCGTCCGTCCAGCCGCTGACGCATTACGTGATCCAATCCTCCACCAACATGACCGACTGGAGCTTCCTGACCAGGGCTGTCAGCGAGAGCAACTCGATGAGCATCTCCACCCTCGCGACCAGCAACGCCCCTGCCCGCTTCCATCGGGCGCTGACGCCGCCGTGAGCGCATGGCAATGGCATGTTCTTTTTGACGGCCGTCATCACACGATGCGAAATAGGTCCATGAAAACCAGACTTTCCCGCAGCGTCCTGGCTTCCCTGCCGGACTGCCAGCTTGGCGAGGCGCAAATCTGTGCGCAGACCCTAAAAGCAAACGGGAGGATTTGACAACAAATGCCATAGCACTTCAGCCCACAATGAAATCGAATAGACAAACTGAAATCCAATGAAAGCCGTCATCTTCAGCATCTCGCTCCTGGCTGGTCTGCCAGCCATGGCACAGCCCAACCAGCCGCCGGCGGAGGACTTCAAGCCCTCAACCTTGAACCAACCCGGCCAGCAGTACCCGCAGGTCAACTCGGAGCGTCGTGTTCGATACCGGATTGTGGCGCCCCAGGCCCAGAGCGTCAGTGCGGGCAGAACCGCCCTCGCCAAGGGTGCGGATGGCGTCTGGATCGGCACGTCGCAGCCAATGGATGAGGGCTTCCACTACTACCATCTCACGGTGGATGGGGGCACCTTCAATGATCCAGGCACTTTGAACTTCTACGGTTCCACTCGATGGGAAAGCGGCATCGAGATTCCGGCGCACGACCAGGACTTTTATGCCCTGAAGGATGTTCCGCACGGCCGCGTTCAGCAGGTCCTCTTCCCTTCGAAGTTCACCAACAGCATCATTGCGCGCACAGCTTACGTTTACACGCCGCCCGATTACGACAAGGACGCCACGAAGCGCTACCCGGTGCTCTATCTCCAGCATGGCTGGGGCGAAAACGAATATGCCTGGTGGAATCAAGGCCGTGCGAACCTGATCATGGATAACCTGATTGCCGAAGGAAAGGCGAGGCCCTTCCTCATCGTGATGGCCTACGGCTTGACCAATGAAGGGCCGGGACCGGGTGCGCGTCGCGGGGGCGAAAGACCGGGCTCCACGAATGCGGCGCCCGCAGGAGCCAATGCAGCGCTGGGCGGGCGTGGCCCTGGAGGCCGCAGTGGCGGCATCAACCCCTTCACAGGAGCCGCGGCGGCATTCGAGGCGGTTCTTCTCGGCGAACTCATCCCGTATATTGACGCGAACTTCCGCACGCTTTCCGATCAGCCGGACCGAGCGATGGCCGGTCTGTCGATGGGCGGAATGGAAACCAAGATCATCACCCTGAAGAATCTCGACAAGTTCTCCCACATCGGCCTCTTCAGCGGCGGCGTCATCACCCCCACGGATGTCGAGAACACGCCCGGTTTCAAGGAGAAGGTGAAAGTCGTGTTCTGCAGTTGCGGCAGCCGCGAGAATCCGGGCAACATCAACTCCAACCATGAAGCTCTGGATCAGGCGGGCATCCCGAACACTGCGTATGTGTCGCCGAACACGGCTCACGAGTTCCTGACCTGGCGGCGCAGCTTGCATCAATTTGCCCAGCTCCTGTTCCGAGATCGTCCTGTTGTGCCCGCACCCACCCAGACCGCCGGCCAGACAAGTGCGGCAATGCCTGCACCTGCAGCGGCTGCGTCTGCCGCCAAGACGATCCGCATCAAGGCCGGCAAATCGGAGCCGGTGAAAGACGCCGATGGCAACCTATGGCTGGCCGACCAGGGCTTCGAGGGCGGGCAGACGATCGAACGGCCCGACATCCAAATCGCCAACACCAGGAGCCCCGATCTCTACCGGGCGGAACGCTACAGCATGGACTCCTTTTCATGGTCAGTCCCGAACGGGAAGTATCTCGTGAAGCTGCATTTTGCCGAGACGTTCGAGGGTATCAGCGGACCGGGCGAGCGCGTGTTCTCGTTCAACGTTCAGGGGAAGGAGTTCAAGGACTTCGATCCGTGGATTCAAGCCGGCGGCTTCTTGAAGGCCTACATTGAGACCGTCCCCGTCGAGGTCGCTGACGGAAAGATCAAGGTGACCTTCACCCCCAAGGTGGAGAACCCCCAAATCTGCGCGATTGAAATCTTTCCGCAATCAGCAGACGGGACCGGCGCGGTGGTGCCCGCCCCGGCGGCGAAGATTTTCACGGCCGATATTACCGGCACGTGGAAGGCCGTATTTGACACGCAGCGCGGTCTGCAGCAGTACACCTTCACACTGAAGCAAGACGGCAGAACCGTGGCCGGCAAAGCGAGCGTGGACACCAACGGCCAGCAGCGTGAAGCCGATTTGAAGGAAGGCAAGATCGAGGGCGACACGGTGTCGTTTGTCGAGACATTGAGCATCCAGGGCAACGAGCTGCGGATAATCTTCACCGGCAAAATCTCGGCCGACACGATCAAGTTCACTCGAGCGGTCGGCAATTTTGGCACTTCGGAAGCTACCGCCAAACGCGAGGCGGCAGGCGCTCCTGCGCCATCGGCTGCGGCCCAGCCTTCCGGAGCTCGACCCGGACCAGCGAATCCCGAGGCAGCTGCCGCGCGTGCTGGCGGTGGACGTCGCGGCGGATTTGGCGCACCTGTCAACCTCAGCCCGGAAGACGACAAAGAAGCTTTTCCAAAACCTCCGGAGAGTTTTGACAAAGTCCGGGAAGGGGTCGCCCACGGCACCCTGGAGCGGGTTGACTACGACTCCAAGACCGTTGGCGTCAAACGGTGGATGGAGGTGTACACTCCGCCCGGCTATTCCATGGAGAAGAAATATCCTGTGCTCTATCTGCTCCACGGTATCGGCGGGAATGAGAATCGGGAGTGGACGAGGGGAGGCGCAGCCCACGTGATCCTCGACAATCTGATCGCCGATAAGAAGGTCGAGCCCATGATTGTCGTGTTCCCCAACGGCAATGCCACCACCAACACAGGGCGCGGCAGCGGGCCTGGTGGGCGCGGAGGGTTCGGCGGGGGCGGGGACCCAGCCGCCCTGGCCGGCGACGGCTGGGGGAAAAACTTCGAGAGCGACTTGATTAAGGATATCATCCCCTTCATCGAGCTGCACTATTCGGTGTATGCCGACCGGGAACACCGCGCGGTGGCGGGGCTATCGATGGGCGGCGGGCAATCCCTCGACTTCGGTCTGGGCAACCTCGACACGTTCGCCAGCGTCGGTGGCTTCTCCTCGGCACCCAACACGCGGGCGCCCGAGGTGTTGGTTCCCGATCCGCCCAAGGCCAAACATTTGTTGAAGGTGCTGTGGATCTCCTGCGGCAACAAGGATGGGCTGATGGCCTTCAGCCTGCGCACGCACACCTATCTGAAAGAGAAGGAAGTCCCGCACATCTGGCACGTGGATGACAACGCCCACGACTTCAAGCACTGGAAGAACAGTCTGTATTGGTTCTCCCAGCAGATCTTCAAATAGGAAACGCCAGCTAAGGGTCTGTGCAAAAATTAATTCCGATTTTGCTGGGTGGGATTGGGCGGGCTGGCAAGGCGCGACGAGCGAGCATACCCGCGCGGTCTGTGAGCGAGGAGCAACACAGCCAGCGCGCCCAAGGCCCCCAGCCCTGCGGGGCGGGGCGGCGCCGGGCCATCTGCTTCGTGGCTCGGTCGGTCGAGTATCGCGGGGGGATACACTCCCTCCCTTGCGCCTCGCATCGGGCCCGGCGGCGCTCCCGCCAAAATCGGAAGTAATTTTTGCACAGACCCTAAACAAATTGAGGAACACGAAAACGAAATTCAGTCCTGTGATGCTACTCGCACTGGCGCTCACGCTCCCAGTCGTAACGCTGTTAATAGCCCAACAGGCTGGGGTGGGCCGCAACGCACCTCCCAGACCGCGAGGCCCCTGTGACATCTATGCCGCGGCCGGTTGCCCTTGCGTGGCCGCCCACAGCACCACCCGCGCGCTGTAAGCCGCCTACAACGGCCCGCTCTACCAGGTCATGCGCCAGTCGGACGGCAAGACTCTGGACATCGGCGTCGTCCAGCCCTCCACAACCGATGGGGGCGGATACGCCGACGCGGCCGCGCAGGACGCGTTCCTCGCAAACACCTATGGCTGGATCACCCAGATCTGCGACCAGTCCGGCAAGGGCAACCACCTCATCCAGCCGCCACGCGGCGGGTTCAGTGGCCCGGCTTTGGGAGGGTTCCAACAATCTTCCGATTGCCGACATGGCGCCGGTCACTCTCAACGGCCACAAAGTGTACGGCGCCTTCATCGCGCCGGGCATGGGCCTTCGCCAGAACGATGCGAAAGGCACCGCCGTGGACGACCAGGCCGAGGGACAGTACTGGGTCATCAATGGCCACCATTACAACGGCGGTTGCTGCTTCGACTACGGCAACGGCGAGACCGACAGCCGCGACGATGGCGACGGCACCATGGAGACGACCTACTATGGCGCCGCCGTGAGCGCAACATTCAGGGTCACTGCGGGACCAGCCGCCTTCAATGGGGATATCGTTGGCAGGGCCACCTGGACTGCGAACGGGATGGCGCAATCCGAATCAGCCTCCGAAAAAGTGCGCAATGTCAGCCCGATCAAAATCAACGAATTCGCCATCAGCGCCGGTTCGCCGGGCAACGCCACGGATTCGTTCATCGAGTTGTACAACGCCGGCGATGCGGCTATGGACCTGTCCAACTGGAGCTTGACCCACCACGCTTCCATGCTGCCGATCTTCTCTTCGATCAAGGTTCCGGCGGGCACGACGCTTCCGGCCAAAGGATTCTACGTCTTCGGCCTCGCCACCTCCGGCTTGGCCGTCCCCGCAAAGAAAGGGGACACCACCCTCTACGTCCGGAGCGTTGCCGGACTGAAGGTGGGTGATGCGATTGAAATCGGCACGGGTTCCAACAAGGAAACCCGCAGAATCGCCACCCTCGGCACCGCCGCCGGCAACCCCACGACCGTCTGGCAGCCGCTCCCGGATGGTCCCGTGCTGGGCGGCAATGGCGCCATCATCCTGCGAAACGCCGCTGAATTGGTGGTGGACAGCCTCAATTACGGTGAACTGGCCGATCCTTGGGCGGCCGAGGGTTACCGAGGCACATCTCCGGGCCGCGGCTGCTTTGCGGCTTCGCCGGGCACAGGGGGCGGCTTTGGCGGTGGCGGCGGACGGGGTGGAGCGGCGGCGGGTGCGACCAGCCGGAGTTCAGGCCGCTTCCCGGACGGAGCCGACACCGACAGCAACTGCAACGATTTCATGGTGCAGACGGCTTCCTCGTTGGCGGCAGATTCAGCCGCCGTCGCGAACAACATTAAAGTCTCGCGGGTGTCGGACTTCAGCGTCGGCCAGATAATCATTATTGATTCGGGCGCGAACCGCGAGACCGCCGCCATCGCGACAGTGGGCACGGCCGGCGGTACCACGGTGCGCACAACCACTGAAGTGGGCGCAACCGTTATCCCGGTCGCCAACGCGATGGGCTTCAGCGCCGGCCAGACCATCACCATTGATAGTGGCGCGAATCAGGCGGCGGCGGTTGTTGCCTCCATCAGTGGCGGTCGAGGACCGTTCGGTGGGTTTGGTGGTCGCCCAGGTGGCCCTGGCAACGCTACGATCACCGTCGCTGCGCCGCTCAAGATGGCGCACGCGATGGGGGCACAGGTTTCGGACAGTGGCATCTCTCTCACCCCCGCCTTGACCAAGGCGCACGCCAGCGGGGCGCAGGTCGCCGGCAGTGTTCCAACGCCCGGCGCCCCCAACCAGTATTCCAGGAAACCTCAATGAGAACCTTCGTGCCTACAGGAGCCGCGCCGGTGAAGAGCGCCGCTCTGCGTTTCCGTAAATCCCGGTGTGGGGACGGCTCGTCCCCACTGAGGCTGCGGCGAAAGTCCATCCCCGCGCCAACTCAAGGGACCCAGATGCAAACTTTTGGCTTCGGGAATTCTCAGACCCTTACCTCTTCCGCATCGACGCTACACCTTTTCGTCATCTCGTTGCTCCTGACGGCGTTCGCTTGGGCAGCAACCCTGGCCGCTCCGGCTGCAGATGGTTCCCCTCCGCTGCCGTCCAAACTGGTTCCCCTGTCTTCCGTCCGGTTGCTGGAGGGTCCGTTTGCCGACGCCGTCAAGGTCAACCGCGCCTATCTGCTGGCGCTTGACCCGGATCGGCTCCTCGCGCCGTTCTTGCGCGAGGCTGGGCTGGAGCCGAAGGCCAGGTCGTACGGGAATTGGGAGAGCAGCGGTCTGGACGGCCACACGGCCGGCCACTATCTCTCCGCACTGGGCACCATGATCGCTGCCGGCGCGGACACTCCGGAGGACGAGTTGCGCCGCCGGCTGGATTACATGGTCGCCGAATTGGAGCGTTGCCAGAAGGCATCGGGGGATGGCTGCATCGGCGGCGTGCCGGGCAGCCGCGAGTTGTGGAAGGCGGTCGCCGCCGGTCGCGTCGAGGCGGTGAACCGCAAGTGGGTGCCGTGGTATAATCTGCACAAGACCTTCGCCGGCTTGCGCAACGCCTGGCTCCTGACCGGCAACGTCAAGGCTCGCGAAACCCTCATCCGCCTCGGCGACTGGTGCGGCAAGCTGGTCGCCGGCCTTTCGGACGAGCAAATGCAGCGCATGCTCGGCCAGGAACACGGCGGCATGAACGAGGCGCTCGCGGACATCTATGCCATCAGCGGCGACTCGAAGTATTTGTCCCTGGCGCGTCGCTTCAATCACCAGGCGGTTCTCGATCCGTTGATGCGCCACCAGGATCAGCTCACGGGCAAGCATGCCAACACGCAAATCCCCAAAGTCATCGGCCTCGAACGCATCGCCACCCTGACCGGCGACCAAGAGGCCGACTCCGGCGCGCGCTTCTTCTGGGAGACGGTCACTGGCAAACGCAGCGTCGCCTTTGGCGGGAACAGCGTTTCCGAACATTTCAACGATCCCAAGGACTTTCGTCGGATGATCGAGCACCGCCAAGGTCCGGAAACCTGCAACACCTACAACATGCTCCGCCTGACGGAGCAGTTGTTCGCCAGCGAGCCCAAGGCGGCTTACGCCGACTACTACGAGCGCGCGCTCTACAATCACCTGCTCGCGTCGATTCACCCGACCGTGCCAGGCTACGTCTATTTCACGCCCATCCGTCCGGCGCACTACCGCGTCTATTCGCAACCCGAGAAGGGCTTCTGGTGCTGCGTGGGTACGGGCATGGAGAATCCCGGCAAGTACGGCGAATTCATCTACGCGCAGGCCATCAACGGCCTTTACGTCAATCTGTTTATCCCCTCCGAGATCAGCGTGACGAACCTCGGCCTGACGTTGCGGCAGGAAACGAAGTTCCCCGACGAACCGCGTACGCGCTTGGCCTTGCGCCTCGCGAAGGCTGCGACGTTCACGCTTCATCTCCGTCACCCCGGTTGGGTCGCGACGAACGACTTCGCCGTGCGCGTCAATGGCGAACCGGTGAAGACGTTTTCCGCACCGTCGTCTTATGTGGCGCTGACCCGCGGATGGCGCGACGGAGATCGCGTCGAGGTCGAACTGCCGATGCGCACCACCGTCGAGCGTTTGCCCGATGGCTCGGACTGGGTCGCGTTGCTGCGCGGTCCCATCGTGCTCGCTTCGCCCGCCGGCACAAACAACCTGACGGGTCTTCGCGCCAACGACTCGCGCATGGGCCACGTCGCGAGCGGACCGATGATCCCGCTGGATCAGGTGCCGGTCCTCCTCGCCCGCGCCGACGAATTGCCGGGCCATGTCAAGCCCGACGCTGCGGCGGGACCGATGCGTTTCCGCCTCACGGAAGTGGCGGTGCCGGAATCGGCCGACGGTCTGCCACTCATGCCGTTCTTCCGCCTGCACGACATGCGCTACCAGATCTATTGGCAGCTCACCACCAAGGATGCCATCGCCAGCCGGCGAGAGCGCCTCGCCGCCGATGAGCGCGCCAGGCAGTCCCGCGAGACGGCGACGCTGGACGCAGTCGCCGTGGGCGAGCAGCAACCGGAGGTGGAGCACAACTTCACCGGCGAGGGCGTGGAGACTGGCGAATTCCAGGGCCGCCGCTGGCGCCATGGCCGCTCGTTCCAATATGCCTTCGACCTGCGCGACGAGAAGGCCGCCGACCTGGCCGTGACCTACTCCGGCTGGGACCGAGGCCGCCAATTCGACGTCCTCGCTAACGGCACGCTCCTGGCCACCGAACGGCCCGACGGCTCGCGCGCCGGCGAGTTCTTCGAAAAGCGTTACTCGCTGCCAGCCGCCGCGCTCGACGCCGCCAAAAACGGCCGCGTGATGATCCGCTTCGTCGGACGCGACGGCTCGCTCGCCGGCGGCGTGTTTGATGTGCGACTGATGCGCCCCGCCAAACCATGAACCAACCTTGCTCAATGAAAAGAAGACCCACTGTTCGCAATGGTCGCGGCGGGCGAACCGCGTCCAATTTGCCTGCGTACAAGAATCCCGCGCTCGCCCTCGATAAGCGCGTCAGAAATCTGCTCGCGCGCATGACGCTTGAGGAAAAGGCCGCGCAGATGATGTGCGTCTGGCAGGAGAAGAAGGACAAGCTCGTGGATGCCGAGGGCAACTTCGACCTCGCCAAGGCGAAAGCGGCGTTCAGGAAGGGCCACGGGCTTGGCCAAGTCGGTCGCCCCAGCGATGCCGGCGCGCCACCTGCCGCACCGTGGATGGGACGCACCGCGCGGCAGATGGCCGAGTTGACCAACGCCATCCAGAAGTTCTTCCTGGAGAACTCGCGGCTTGGCATCCCGGTCGTTTTCCACGAGGAATGTCTGCACGGCCATGCCGCCCGTGACGCCACCAGCTTCCCCCAGCCCATCGGTTTGGGTGCGACCTTCAATCCCGCGTTGGTCGAGCAGTTGTTCACCATGACGGCCTATGAGGCCCGCGTGCGCGGCACACATCAGGCGCTCACGCCGGTGGTGGACGTGGCGCGCGATCCGCGCTGGGGCCGTGTCGAGGAAACCTACGGCGAGGATCCCTATCTCAACACGCGCCTCGGCATCGCGGCGGTGCGCGGCTTGCAGGGCGACGCCACGTCTAAGGACAAGCGCCGCGTGATGGCTACGCTCAAGCATTTCGCGGCGCACGGGCAGCCGGAATCCGGTCAGAACTGCGCGCCGGTGAACGTCTCCGCGCGCGTGCTGCGCGAGACGTTTCTGCATCCGTTCCGCGATGTACTCCGCGAAGCCGGCGCTGTCAGCGTGATGGCCAGCTACAACGAGATTGACGGCGTTCCGTCGCACGCCAGTAGATGGCTGCTGCGCGACGTGTTGCGGAAGGAATGGGGTTTCACGGGCTTCGTGGTTTCCGACTATTACGCGATCTGGGAACTCGCCTACCGGCCCGACACCCATGGCCATTTTGTGGCGAAGGACAAGAAGGAGGCATGCCGGCTCGCAGTCGAGGCGGGCGTGAATATCGAATTGCCTGAGCCGGATTGCTACCTGCATCTCGCTGAACTCGTCCGCAAAGGGGTGCTCAAGGAGAAGCAACTCGACGAGCTCGTCGCGCCGATGCTGCACTGGAAATTCCAGATGGGCCTCTTCGACGATCCGTATGTGGACCCCGACGAAGCAGACCGCGTGGTCGGCTGTGACTCTCACCGCGAGTTGGCGCTCCAGGCCGCGCACGAGACCATCACGCTGCTAAAGAACGAGGGCAATCTCGCCCCGCTCAATCCGGCGAAGCTGAAGACCATCGCCGTCATCGGCCCGAACGCGCGTCGCCCGTTGCTCGGCGGTTACAGCGGCATGCCCAAGCACAACGTCACCGTGTTCGAGGGCATCAAAGCCAAGGTCGGCGACCGCGTGAACGTGCTCTATTCCGAGGGCTGCAAGATAACGGCGGGCGGATCTTGGCAGCAGGACGAAGTGGTGGCCAGCGATCCGGCCGAGGATCGCCGGCAGATCGCCGAGGCGGTCGAGGTCGCGAAGCAGGCAGACGTCATTGTGCTGGCCATCGGTGGCAACGAACAGACCTCGCGCGAAGCCTGGGGCCTCAAGCACATGGGCGACCGGACCAGCCTCAACTTGGTCGGCCGCCAGGATGAACTTGTAGACGCCATGCTCGCGACAGGCAAACCGATCATCGTGTTCCTCTTCAACGGCCGCCCACTTTCGATTCACAACGTGGCGCACAAAGTCCCGGTCATTTTCGAGTGCTGGTATCTCGGCCAGGAATGTGGGCGCGCCGTGGCGGACGTGTTGTTTGGTGACGTGAATCCCGGCGGCAAGTTGCCCATCTCGATACCGCGTTCGGTCGGTCACCTGCCGGTATTCTACAACCACAAGCCCTCCGCGCGCCGCGGCTATCTCTGGGACGACGTGTCGCCGTTGTTCGCATTCGGCTTCGGGCTGAGCTACACCGCGTTCAAGCTGCATAACGTTCGGCTCGCGAAGAAGAAGATCACCCGCACCGGCTCGACACGCGTCCTGGTGGACGTGACAAACACCGGCAGGCGCACCGGGTCGGAGGTCGTTCAGATGTACATCCGCGACTGCGTCAGTTCGGTGACGCGCCCGGTGAAGGAGTTGAAGGGCTTCAAGAAGGTATGGCTCCAACCCGGCGAAACGAAGACCGTGGCGCTGGACATCACGCCCGAGTCGCTGGCGTTCTATGACGTAAACATGAAGTACGTGGTCGAGCCGGGCGAGTTCGAGATCATGGTTGGTGCCTCCTCGCGCGACACCGATCTGCAGCGGACAATTCTAATGGTGAGGAAATAATCTTCCGGACCCCATGAGCGCAACTCCCCAGAAGCTCCCGTTCCTTGAAAAGGTGGGTTACAGCGGCGCCGATGCCGCCGCCAATTTCGTCTTCATGACGATGGTGCTGTTCCAGCTCAACTTCTATACCGACACCTTTGGACTCACTGCCGGCGCCGCTGCCGCCATCCTGCTCTGGCCGCGCCTGTGGGACGCCGTCGCTGATCCCATCGTCGGCATCCTCGCCGACCGCACCAACACTCGCTGGGGCAAGTTCCGCCCCTGGATTCTGTTCACCGCCGTGCCGTGGGCCGTCATCATGGTGCTGGCCTACACCACGCCCAAAGGCTGGAGCATGGCTGGGTTGGTCGCCTACGCCGCGATTACCAATACGCTGCTCATGACCATTTACTCGATGAACAACATGCCGTACGCCGCGCTCGGCGGCGTGATGACGGGTGACATCAACGAACGCGCCAAGCTCAATTCCTTCCGCTTCATCGCCGTAAACGCCGCGCAGTTCATCGTCGGCGGCTTCACGCTGCCGCTCGTGGCCAAGTTCGCCTCAAAGCACGCCGCCGGCGGAGTTGCATCCATGGCCGACAAGCAATACGGCTGGCAGATGACCATGACGATTTGGGCGGCGCTGTGTTTGGTGCTGTTCCTCTTTACGTTTGTCACGACCAGGGAGCGCATCAAGCCGACCACCAGGCAGAAGTCCTCCCCCAAACAGGACTTCCTCGATCTGCTCAAGAACAGCCCGTGGAAGATCATGTTCTGCTGGACGCTGGTCCATTTCGCCATCCTCTCCTTTCGTGGCGGCGCGCTGTACAACTACTACCATCACTATGCCGACAAGGCGGCGATGTTCGATTTTGTGCAGCAGTTCGGTCTTGTCGCGACCGCAGGCGCCGAATCGCGCGGCGGCATTCTTGAAACGCTCGGCTACATCGTCCACGGAGACCGCGCGAACCTGGCCAGCTCCAACGTCGCTGACGTTTTCAACAGCATGATCAACATGCTTGGCACCGGCCTAATCATGATCGTGATTCTGTTGTCGCCGCCGCTCGCGCGAAAATTCGGCAAGAAGGCCGTGTCAGCCGCCGGCTTTGCCCTCGCGACCCTCGGCACGTTCGCGTTCTTTCTTCTGTCGCCGGCAAACGTCTGGGGCATGGTCGGACTCACGGCAGGAATCTCGATCGTCTATGCACCGACCATTCCGCTGACCTGGGCCATTTTTGCTGACGTCGCGGATTATTCGGAATGGACGATTGGTCGGCGTTTCACGGGAATGGTCTTCGCGACGATTGGATTCGCCCTGAAATCCGGCCTGGCCCTAGGCTCAATGCCGTTTAGGAATTGCCTCAAGATGTTGAGGGCATGCCAAAATGGAGCCACAACATAATGTGTTCATATTCAGCATTTTGTACTTGTACCTTTGCGAGTAGTACCCCATTAAGCTGGGGATGC
>Ga0209507_1002025_pt1 | contig 14547 bp, 11 predicted proteins | sample AD_UKC028_MetaG_FD_184414 | JGI IMG/M metagenome (GOLD analysis project Ga0209507, IMG submission 184414) | Active sludge microbial communities of municipal wastewater-treating anaerobic digesters from USA - AD_UKC028_MetaG (SPAdes) (version 2) | ecosystem: Engineered > Bioreactor > Anaerobic >...
GCTCGACCGCGCCGCGAAAATAGCCGACGCGATCCGCGCCATCCCCGGCATCGACCGCGTCAACACCCTCCCCAATATCGGCGGCGATGATTTTGCCGATGAGGAACCGACCCCCGAACAGAAAAAAGAAAAGCGGGAAGCGGCGCGCGCGGAGATCAAGAAGAACGATCTCATCTACGGCACCATTATATCGAAGGACTTCCACTATCTGGCCATCGTCGTGAAGCTTTCGGCGCAGAGCAGCGAAACGCTCCGCATCTCCCGCGAGATCCGCGAGGTGTCGGCGGCGGTGCCGGGCGTCGAACCGCTGGTATACGGTGGACTCCCTTTTATTAAAGAGCGCATCTCCGAAGATGTGCCGAAGGATATGTTCAAGTTCCTTCCGGCCGGCATCCTGATCATGATGCTCTTCCTCTACCTTTCGTTCCGCCAGTTCCGCGGCGTACTGCTCCCGTTCTCGATCGTCGCGATGTCGATCGTCATCAGCATGGGGCTCATTCCGCTCTTCGGCTGGAAGATGCAGACGGTGACGATGATACTGCCGGTCATCATGATCGCGGTGGCCAACAACTATGCGGTCCATCTGGTGAGCCGTTACCAGCAGGACAACCGCGAGGACTGCAAACTCGATTCCATCAGCCTTGCCAAACTCGGCGTCCTGTCGCTGGGCGCTCCGGTTATCGCGACCGGTGTTACCACCATCGGCGGCATCATGTCGATACTGACCCACCGGCTCATCCCGGCAAAACAGCTGGGTATCCTCGCCGGCATCGGGATCACCTTCGCGCTCACCGCCAGTCTACTCTTCGTCCCGGCGGTCCTGTCGCTTCTCAAAAAACCGCGTTCGGTCATCGCCACCGATATCAAGAAACGCCATTTCCTTGAACGGGCGATGTACAACCTTGCCTACTTCATCTCGAAGAACCCCAAGCCGGTCCTGACCGTGACGCTCCTCATCACCCTTGCGGCGGCGCTCTTCATCCCGCAGCTCACCAGCGACTCGAACCTCGCCCGCTACTACCCCGAAGGATCGACCGTGGCGGTCGCCAGCGACATCGTCAACAGGCAGTTCGGCGGGGGGCAGATCATCAATGTGGTGGTCGAAGGGGATATCAAGGATCCGGCGCTCCTGCGCAAGATAGACGCATTCGAAAAAGAGGTGGAAAAACTTCCTGAAGTGGGGAAGACCACCTCGATCGTGCGGCTCCTCAAGATGATATCGCGCAATCTCCATAAACCGGGAGAGGCGGGCTATGACGACATTCCCGACGGCCGCGGCGGGGTCGATTTCTATCTCACCGAGTATGTCAAGCTCAGCGACATCAAGGAGCTGGGCCATCTGGTCACCGAGGATTTCAAGCACGCCCAGATCATGGTCCAGATAAATGACGAAGGCTCCGGCACCATCAAGCGGGTGGTCGCCAAGGTCAACGCGCTGACCGCCGATACCCCTGAATTCACCATCGTGGGCGGCTCCGGCTACATCTTCGCGGCGCTTATCGACGAGGTCTCGATGGGGCAGGTGACATCGCTTATCCTGTCGGTGGTGATCGTCGCGTTCCTCGTGATGCTCCTGTTCAAGTCGTTCATGTCGGGGATCGTCGCCTCGATCCCGCTCGCCCTTGCGCTGGTCCTTCTTTTCGGCGTGATGGGCGGCACGGGGATACCGCTCGACATCGCCACCGCGATGCTCTCCTCCATCATGATCGGGATCGGCGTCGACTATACGATACATTTCCTGTGGCGTTACCGTGAAGAACTGGCGCTGGGCAAATCGCCCGAAAAGGCGGTCCGCAAGACGCTACGCACCACAGGACGCGGCATCATCTTCAACGGCGTGTCGGTCATGGTCGGCTTTGCGGTGCTGACCGTATCGGTCTTCATGCCGGTCAAATTCTTCGGCATCCTGATAGTCCTCGCGATATCGACCTGTCTGGTGGGGGCGCTCCTGATCATGCCCGCCTACTGCATCATCTTTAGACCGAAATTCCTTGAAAAAGTGAGACCGGTACGTCCTTAGTCGACGCAGACCGGGTAGGGGAGTTGGCTCGCGGCGGCGGTCGGATCGACCAGCAGGCCGTTGGCGAGGAAATCGACGGCGGTCCCGGTGTAGGAATTCACCGTGATATTTCCCTGATAGCCGGCGGCGCGGACGCACTTGATGTTGAACTGGCCACCCTGCAGGTTGATGTCGATGTCGCCGTAGAAGGCGTAGGCCTGCGCCGTTTCCATCACATACTGTCCCGGCTGTATCGTCGAGGGGAAGGTTATCGCGAAGACTTTCTTGGTCTCGGCGCCGAGTCCCGGCGCACTTTCGAGCCACATGACGGCGACATTGTTTTGCTGGAGTATAGATATCGGGAACAACTGGAAGAGGCCGAGTATCTTAAGTTCGCCGTAAGAGTACGGCGCCCCTTTGAAGTTGAAGTTGACGGCCCCCTTGCCTCCCTTGATGTTCTGGTAGTTGCTCAGATCGACATTGACCGTGCCGTTGAAATTGAGCGCGAAGTCGCCGATCTGTTCGAAGGTCTCCGCGTCGGGGACGACCGTTTCGTCGATGACCGGTTCTTCATCGACGACGGGGGTGTCGTCGACGGCGATGTCATCGGGGAGCGCCGGATCATCGGTGACCACGAGCGTATCCTCGTCGGGTGTCGCGACCAGATCGTCGGTGACGGCCACATTGTCGTTCTGGGGGATCGTTTGCGCCTCATCGCCGCAAGAGGTGAGGAGCGCCAGTGCGATCACTGAAACAGACATGAATGCAAGAAACTTTTTCATCTTATGCCTCCCTATGGAGAAAAACTGACCTAACGAAGGGATCATAGGACGGAGACTTTTTATTGTAAAGAAATTTGAATAACAACGCTACCGTGCCTGTCAAACGGTTGCTTTTTGGCGGCTATGCATTATACTGTCCTGTCTTGTGGTTCGTAACTGATGATGGAGAACGGCATGAAACGATTGGTAGTGTCCCTGATGGTCATCGGCCTATTGCTTCTCGGTTGCGAGGAGAACAAGAAGGACGATGTCGAGGTTGTCAAGAAAACGGTCAAGGCGGCCGAGGGCGGCACCGTGGCTACCGAGGAGGGCGATGCCTCGGTCGATATACCGGCCGGCGCGCTTGACAAAGATACCGAGATAACGATCGAGAAACAGGCAAAGACGGGTCATCCTGAATCCGACAAACTCTATAGTCCGGTCTGGAAGTTCGGTCCCGATGGGCTTGTTTTCAAGAAACCGGTCACGATGACATTGAAACTCGACACCGACAAAGAAGCGGGTAAGGTTGCGGTCGTCGCGGTCGAACGCGCGGGTGCGTGGCATTCGAAGGGATACGACGGCGTACACGCGGCGGGCGATCCGATCATGGCGGGCGATCCGATCATGGCGGGCGATCCGATCATGGCGGGCGACCCGATCATGGCGGGCGATCCCATCATGTCGCAGGTGGGCCATTTCTCGAATTTCGCGTTGTATGTGCGGACCGGCGACGATATCCTGACCGATACCGATATCCTCGACACCGATGAAGATGAACCGATCGTCACCGATGAGCCGACCGACAGCAAACCGACCGATGGCGATACGGTTACGCCCGACGAGACTACCGACGATATCGTCGTCGATGAAGATGCGCTTCAGCCCGACGAGGTCGTTGTTCTCGATCCGCAGGACCTGCTCGGCGAATGGGACTTTGAACAGGGTGTTCACCACATATCGATCATGTTCAATTCAGAGACCTCCGAGTATATGCTCGACATGAGTTTCAATCAGTATGCCGAATTCTACATGTCGCATACCGGCGGCGGTTTTGTGGAACATACCTATACCGGCCAGTATTCGTACTATGTCGAAGATGTCGAGACGTTCGGCAACATGACGGTGGTCTTTACCCTGCACACCGCTACCGATCTGCTCGATGTCGACATCACCGCCGACACTCCAATGGGCAACCGGACCCTTACCGGCGGCGTGCGCCCGGTCGTCGATGATACGCCGCTTCCCGACGAAGACGCGGTCGCTCCCGATATGATCATACCCGACGACGACGCGGTCATCATCCCGACCTGTGGCAACGGCGTGCTCGACACCACGCCCGTCGCGGAGACCTGTGACGGCGGGATGAAGAGCTGCCCCGTTATCTCGACGATGTATATGAGCGGTTCAGCTCCCTGCAATGGGACCTGTGACGACTACGACATCAACTACTGCAAGATAAGCGCCGACTGTGAGGGTTCCCCCGATTATCTGTCGGGACCCGATTTTAACACCTGTTATTTCAGGGGGAACTATATTCCCAATACGGGTCAGACACAGTGTTACGACGCCACCACGGTGATGGGTAACTGTCCCACTGAGGGCGTCGATTTCTTCGGGCAGGATTCGCAGTACAATGCTCCGCCGAAGAACCTCCCCATGGTGGTGACCGGCGTGGTGCAGGATAATTATACCGGCCTCCAGTGGGAGCAGATGGTGCCGCAGATATACAGCGATTGCGACGGTACCGGCTACTGTACCTACGATCAGGCGGTGGCCCACTGCGCGAACGCCACCACCGGCGGCTACAGCGTCGGCACCTGGCGCCTGCCGAACGACAAGGAACTCGAGAGCCTCATCGACTACAACGGCATGAGCCCGATGATACCCAACGGCGTATTCTCGATATTCGACGCCGAGTATTTCTGGACCTCGACCACCCACCCGACCTTCTCCGACAGCGCCTATGCCGTTTATTTCGCGATAGGGACCACCCAGACCTCCTCAAAGACCTCGTCGTACAAGGTCATCTGCGTCACCGGAACCTTCTTCCCGACCGCGGCGAAGTTCTTCAATCCGGAATGGCGCGGCGGCGATCAGGTCTACACCGACGCCCATAGCGGGCTGATGTGGAGCGGTGATTACTGGTACAGCGATGTGACGCCGGTATCCGACTGGACGGGCGCCCTTGCCTACTGCCAGAACGCCGAGTTCGGCGGCTATACCGATTGGCGTCTGCCCAATATCAACGAACTGCGCAGTTCCTACGACCGCACCTGGACGATGGTCCCGGCCGATTTCCCCGGCGCGACCGGCTATTCTTTCTGGTCCTCCACCACGCGGCCCGACAGCGGTTTCAATGACGCAGCCTACTACATGGAATTCGCCAACGGCGGTCTGGTCGGCTCGCAGATGAAGACGCTCGCCGGCGCGGTCCGCTGCGTCAGGTAAAGATCACGGGGTCAGGCAACTTGTGCGCCTGACCCCTTTTCTTAATTTAGTAGGTCCCCGTCCGCTGTCTGAATCCCTTGAATACCTGTAGATGGGCGGCAAGAAGCGGCCGTTTCTCGCGGAACCACTCGATCCGGGCATAGGCGTTGTGGGCGTGGATGCTTTCAAGGTTGACCGCCTCGGCCATGAACCAGTGGATGTCGGGTTCGGCCAGCAACAGTTCGGCGGCGCCGCGCACGATATCCTCGGCGAAGCGGGGACGGGTGAATGCCTTTTCGGTGACGTATTTCTCGTCGGGCCGCTTGAGGAGCGGGTATATCTCCGAACTCGCGCAGTCCTCCAGTCTATCGACGATATCCTCTATCCAGATGAAGTGGTCGAACGAGAGGTAGGCGGTGATGTAGGAGCGCTGGTTGTGGGCGCCGAATTCGCTGATCTCCTGCGAGCAGGGGCAGAGCGTCGTGACCGGGACGCGGACACCGAGGATGAAGCTGGTACCCTGTTCATCGCCGTAGCCGTCGAAGAGTATCTCGATGGGGAAAAGCGACCGCGCTTCGGAAACGGGAGATTTCTTCTCGATGAAGTAGGGGAACTCGAGCGACATCATCGCTTTTGGCGACCCGAGGTTCTCGCGGGTCTCCTTGAGGATGTCGGGGATGTTGGCCATCGTGATCTCGCCACGGAAGCGGTTGAGTATCTCGATGAAACGGCTCATGTGGGTCCCCTTGAATTCGGGGAGCAGTTCCACCGCCATGCCGACCGCCGCGACCGTCTCCTGCGTGCCCCGCAGTTTGTCCTTGACCGTTATCGGATAGCGGATGGCCGCCACGCCCACCATGTCCACCGGCAGGCCGCGGTCGTCGCGCTGACTCTGAATGTCCTTCATGGAAGCCTCCATTCGTGCGGCGCCGATTATATGCGGTTGCCGCGATTTAGCAAGAGTCGCTCAATTCTTGACACTTTTTGCCTGAAATGATAACTTCCGACGGTCGAAGGATGACAACGAACAGCGAGGGAGAGACCGATGCGTTTACTGAGTGTGTTAGGATGTCTGACGGTAGTGCTTTTAACCGTTTCTTGTGCGACGGGCAATCGTACGGTCGAACGGACCTCGGCCGATACGGCGATAGACCTGAGCGGTCACTGGAATGATACCGATTCGCGGCTGGTGGCCGAAGAGATGGTGGCCGATGTCACCCAGCGTCCGTGGCTGGAGGAATTCTCGACGGCGAGCGGGAAAAAGCCGGTCGTCATCGTCGGTCAGGTGAAGAACAAGACGGCGGAACATATCCAGACCGACACCTTCATCAAGGATCTGGAGCGCGAGCTCATCAACGGCGGCCGGGTGAAGTTCGTGGCCGCCGACAAGGAACGTGCGGCGCTTCGGCAGGAACGCGAGGATCAGCAGTCGCAAGCGACCGAGGATACGGCCAAGCGCCTTGCGGCCGAAACGGGCGCCGACTTCATGCTGCAGGGGATGATCAGCTCCGTTACCGATGCGGTCGAAGGGAAAAAGGTGGTGTTCTATCAGGTCGATCTGGAGCTGGTGAACATCGAAAGCAATGAAAAGGTCTGGATCGGTTCGAAGAAGATAAAGAAAGTGATCTCGCAGGATTCGCACAAGTGGTAACGATCCGTCACGTCAGTATCGTTCTTCTCGCGCTGACGCTTTTAGGCGCCTGCGCCACCTCGAAGAAACAGTATAAGAACATGGAGTCGCATCTCCGTGACGGGCGCTACGATGTCGCCATCGCGCAGATCGAAAGGGCGAAGGAAAACGGCGACTACAGCGAAAAGGACCGCGTACTCTACTATCTCGATCTCGGCCTGCTCCGCCATTTCGCGGGCGATTGGGGGCACAGTAACGAACTGCTCACCGCGGCCGACGAGGCGATGGAGGACCTGTTCACCAAGAGCGTCTCGCGGATGATCGGTTCAGCGGTCATCAACGACACCCTGACCGAATACGCCGGCGAGGACTACGAATTCGTTTTCGTGAATGTCTTCAAGGCGCTCAACTATATCAATCTGGGCGATGTTCCCGGCGCGGTGGTCGAGGTGCGGCGGATCAACGACAAACTGAAACTGCTCGGCGACAAGTATGAGAAGCTCGCCGCCGACAGCAAGCGGCCGCCGCTCAAATTCGCTTCATCGACCCTCGCCCGATTCCTGAGCCTCGTCCTATTCCGGCTGGAGCGGGAATATGACAGCGCCGAGGTCGATATGCGCCTGCTTATCAAGACGGTCGAGGAGCAGTCGGCGATCTATTCGTTCCTCGCGGCCAGCGACATCGGCGCGCTCGCGCCGCCCAGTCAACCCGCCGCCGGTACGGGACGCCTTTCGGTGGTCGCCTTCTCGGGACTGTCGCCCGAAAAGATCGCCAAGCGGCTGAATCTCGTCATCCTGCCCAACTCGATCGTTATCGAATACGACAAAGGGGACGAGCGCTATCGCGATATGTTCGGTTTCGCGGTGTTGCCGCTTCCCTGTTTCGGCGACTCCTGTCCGGCGCAGACCTACTGGTTCAAATTCGAGTTCCCCGAACTGGTGACTAAGTCGCATCTGGCGGCCGACCGGGTCGCCGTATGGGTCGACGGGACCGAATACCCGCTGGTGTTTCTGGAGGATCTGGAGCGCATCGCCCGCGTGACCTTTGAGAATGACCGTAACGCCACCATCGCCAAGACGATCACCCGCGCGGTGGTCAAATATGTGGCGGTGGTCGTCGCGGCCGAGGTGACCAAGAAAAAGGTCGGCGGGCAGGGAGGACAGCTGGCGGGACTGCTGCTGGGACTGGGCGGCAGTATCGCCGCGAGCGCGTCGGAGAACGCCGATCTGCGGATGTCGTTCTTCTTTCCCGCGAAGGCCTTCGTCGCCGATATCGCACTCGTCCCGGGGGAGCACGTCGTGACGGTGCGCTACTATAAAGGCGGCGTGGTCATCGGCGAACAGACCAAGAAGGTCACCGTCGCCGAGGGATCGGGCGCCATTCTTGAATCGTTCAATTTCTAGGGGGATATGCCATGCGTCGATCCATTGCGTTGTCGCTGCTGATCTTGTTGCCGGCGCTTCTTTTCGCGAAGAAAGAGGCGTGGGCCGACGATCCGCGCAAACTCTATCCCGAATCGCGCTTCCTCGCGGCGGTCGGGAGCGGAGACACCCTCGCCGCGGCGCAGCAACGGGCGGCGGCGGCGCTTGCCGCGATGATAAAGGTGACGGTGAAGGGCGATCTGGAACTGACCACCCGCTACGACGAACTGAAAAAAGGGGGAGTGGTCACCGCATCGACCGAAAAGACCGCGATGACCGACAGCACGCGGCAGACGACCGATCAGGAACTTATCGGCCTTTCCTACGGTGAGACCTGCACCGACGATATGGGGAAGACCTATGCGATCGCCTATCTCGATCGCGCCAAGAGCGCCGCGGTCTACAAAGAGCTCGTCGATGCCGATTCGGCCGTGGTGACCCGTTTCCTGAAGTCGGCTGACGCCGGGAAAGAGCCGCTGAAACGCTACGCATTCCTTTCGGCCGCCGCCGCGACCGCCGCCAATAGCGCGCGGCTCATGGGGCAGTTGCTCGTCATAAACAAGTCGGCCTATCAGTCTGCCGCCTTGCCGTACCGAGCCGATGAGGTGCGGACGCAGTACCGCGCCGCCGCCGAGGCGATGCCCTTCGCCGTGGTGTGGAAAGGCGCTCCCGATGAGAAGATCACCGGTATCGTCACCGAGGCGCTCACCGCCGCCGGGTATGCCGTGGGGCAGAAAGGGGCCGTCACCATCGGGGCCTCGCTCCTGTTCGAAAAGGTGGAACTGAACAACAAATACTACAACCTCAAATGGGACATCACCCTGACCGTGGCGGGCGCCGACGGCGTCGCCATCGCCACCGTCAAGGAATCTGCCCGCAGTAGCGCCCTGTCTGAATCGGACGCAAAGAATCGCAGCTACATCGACATGAAAAAAGTCATCCAGAAAAAACTGCCCGCCGCCCTCAGCGGCTACTTCCTCGGAGTTTTGAAATGATGCGGTCACTGGTGTTCTTTTTCGTTCTGCTGTGCGGGCTTCAACTCACGGCGCAGGAGCCGGGCGGCATCACCGTGACGGTGTCGGGGCTCAAGGTGACGGGCGATCTTCTACTGACGCTGTTCGACCAGCCCGACGGTTTTCCGGGCGACCACCAGAAGGCGCGCGACCGCAAACAGGTGAAGATCACCGCCTCGACCATGAGCGTCACCTTCGAGAAACTCCCGGCCGGGACCTATGCCATCGCGGTGCTCCACGATGAGAACAGCAACGCGGTACTCGACACCAAGGCCTTCGGGATACCGAAAGAGGGGATCGCGGTGTCGAACAACATCACCAAGTTCTTCCGTGCCCCCACCTTTGACGAGGCGAAGATCAGACACGACGGCAAGGCGCGTACCCTTTTCATCAGAATAGTGTACTAACCTATTTCATTGACTCTTTCTCCTATTCCTTTTAGTATGCACCGAACTGTTCGGGGGCTCTCATGAAGAAAAAAATAATTCTCGCGATCGTCGCGCTGGCCGTGGCCGGCGGTATCTGGTATCTCGTTTCACGTCCCGCGACCGTCGCGGTCTGCCGCGTCGAGACCAAAGACCTCAACCGGCGGCTCGTGGTCATGGGTCGCGTGACGCCGCAGGCGACCATCAATGTCGCCACCACCTTCCCGGGACGGGTCAAAGAGGTGACGGCGCAGGAGAACGAGACGGTGGCAAAAGGGTCGCTCCTCATCGCGCTGGACGAGAAGGAACTGCAGGCGAACCTCAAGGTGGCCGAGGCGGCGGTGTCGCAGTCGCGCGCCAAGCTTGAACAGATCGGCGGCACCGAGGCGCGCGTCGCCGAGGAATCGCTCAACGACGCGAAGAATAAACTTTCCGACGCGCAGAAGAATTTCGAGCGCGATAAGCAACTCTTCGACAAACAGGCGCTCTCGCAAAGCGAACTCCAGCGTTCCGAACTGGCGCTGAAGACGGCGCAGACCCAGTACGACATCGCCGCGACCCGCGAACGCTCCATCGCGAAGGGGGGCAACGACTATAATCTCGCCAAGGCGGCGCTCGAGCAGGCGATGGCCAACCGCGATCTGGCCCGTCAGCGGCTCACCGACGCCCGTATCTTCGCCCCGTTCGATGCGACGGTGCTTGCGCGCAGTGTTGAGCCGGGGGCGGTCGCCCAGCCGGGACAGACGCTCATGGTCATCGCGGCGGCCAAGGAATGCTACCTCGCCGCCGACATCGAGGAACGGAACCTCGGTATGGTCACCGACGGGCAGAAGGCGCTCGTTTCGACCGAGGCGTTCCCCGACCGCCGTTTCGACGCGACGGTCTATCAGATAGCGCGCACCGTCGATCCCCAGCGCGGCACCGTCCGGGTAAAACTCGCGGTCGCCGAAAAGCCGGAGTACCTGCGCACCGACATGACCGTTTCGATAGACCTCGATGTGGAGAAGATAACCTCGGCGCTCCTTGTTCCCGCCGCCGCAGTGACCGGCGAGGGGAAGGAGGCGTCGGTGCTGGTGCTCAACGACGGCCGGATCGAGAAACGGCCGGTGGTCATCGCCGAGAAGGAGAACGGCAAGGTCCGCATCGTCGAGGGTGCCAATCCCGGCGATCTGGTGGTCGTCCCCGGCGACAAGGAGCCGCCGGTAGAAGGGAGCGCGGCACAACCCGCCGAACAGGGAGGTTGTTAGTGCCTTTTTCGGTATTCATCGCGTTCAAATATCTGCTCGACGAAAAGCGGCAGACGCTTTTTATTATGTCGGCCTGCGCCATCGGCGTGGCGGTGATGGTGTTCCTCTACGGACTCATTTCGGGACTCCAGCGCTCGCTCGTCGACCGGACGCTCGGCAGTCAGGCGCATATCATACTCAACGCGAACAAGGAAAAGCCGCGGCCGCTGGCCGAGGCGGGCGGCGATACGGCGGTCATGGCGCGGGTCGAGCGCGGGTTCGACCGGCCGCAGATGATCACCGACTGGCCCCGCCGGATCGAAGCGGTGGCCTCCTCCTCCGGCATCGTCGCGGTCGCTCCGCGGCTGACCGGCGCGGCGCTTCTGCGGCGCGGCGATGTGACGCGCCCAGTAGGGGTGAGCGGCATCGAGCCGGAGAGTTTCACGACCATCATCCCGCTGGCCAAAAGCATCGTCGCGGGGCGCTACGATCTGGTGGGCGACGAGATATTCGTGGGCAAGGATCTCGCCGACGATCTGGGGGTGACGGTGGGCGACCGCGTGGCGCTCCAGACGCGCGGCGGGGCGGTCAATTTCCTCATCAGCGGGGTGTTCGATCTGGGCAACCGTTCGGTCAACGAGAATCAGGTGTTCGTGTCGCTGCGGCAGGCGCAGGCCCTCCAGGGGGCGCCGGGCGACATCAATCAGATCGATACGCGGGTCGGCGAGATATTCGAGGCGGAACGGATCGCGCGGCGGCTTGAAAAAGAGACCGGCATCGAGACGATATCGTGGATGGAACAGAATTCGCAACTGCTCATCGCCCTGCGGTCGCAGTCGAGTTCCAGTTTCCTCATCCAGTTCTTCGTGATGGTGGCGGTGGCGCTGGGCATCGCCAGCGTGCTGGTGGTGTCGGTCGTCCAGAAACGGGCCGAGATCGGCATCATGCGCGCCTTCGGCGCCAAACGGTCGGTGGTGACGCGGATATTCCTCATTCAGGGGGCGGTGGTGGGCCTGCTCGGATCGACCGTCGGCTGTTTCGTCGGCACCGGGCTTGCGATGTTCTTCCGCAATTCGGCCAAGAACCCCGACGGCACGCCGCGTTTCCCGATCAGTTACGAACTTTCCGAATATGTGGTCTTCATTCTCATCGCGACGGTGGTCGGCATCATCGCCGCTTCGCTCCCGGCGCGGCAGGCGGCGCGGATAGACCCCGCGCAGGTGGTGCACTGATGTCTCCGATACTGAGTCTCGCCGACATCACCAAGACCTACGGCACCCGCATCAAGACGCAGGTGCTCCACGGCATCTCGCTCGATGTGGCGCGCGGCGATTTTCTCGCCGTCACCGGCCAATCGGGGTCGGGCAAGACGACGCTCCTGAACATCATGGGACTGCTCGACCGGCCGACCGACGGAAAACTTTTGGTCAACGGCATCGATACCGCCGCGATGGACGACGAGTCGATAACGGCCCTGCGCGGCCGGACGCTCGGGTTCGTCTTCCAGTTCCACCATCTTCTCCCGGCGCTCACCATCTTAGAGAATGTGATGATGCCGATGATGGCCGACAAGGGGAGCGAAACCCCCGGTATGCGCGACGCGGCGGCCGAACTCCTCAAGCGGGTGGGGCTGGGCGAACGGCTGAAATACAAACCCGACGAGGTATCGGGCGGTCAGCGCCAGCGCGCCGCGATAGCCCGCGCTTTGGCGATGCGGCCGGCGGTCATACTCGCCGACGAGCCGACCGGCAACCTCGACACCAACAGTTCCGCCGAGGTCTTCACCCTCCTGCGCGAGATCAACAAAGCCGACGGCACCGCCTTTGTCATCGTGACCCACGCCGCCGACATCGCACGGCAATGCGACCGCATCGTCGAGATCGTGGATGGACGTCTGGTATAAGGAGAAGAATGCCATGAACAGAAAAGCCATCGTTATCGGCGCCGGTTACGGCGGACTCGCCTCGGCGATACTGCTGGCCAAAGAGGGGTTCCGCGTCACCGTCATCGAAAAGAACGCGGTGCCGGGGGGCCGGGCGCGGCTCTGGGAGGAACAGGGTTACCGGTTCGACATGGGGCCGTCGTGGTATCTCATGCCCGAGGCGTTCGACCGCTTCTTCGCCCTGTTGGGGAAAAAGCGCGATGACTATCTGCCGCTCGAACGGCTCGACCCGTATTACCGCGTCTTTTTCTCGCGGGACGAGTTCGTCGATATCACCCCCGATATCGAGAAGACCAAGGCGACCTTCGCCTCGTTCGAGAAGGGGGGCGACGAGAAACTGGTCAAGTATCTGGAGAACTGCCGCGTGAAATACGACACGGCGGTCGGCGAGTTCCTCTACCGCGACTACTCGTCGGTGCTCGATTTCCTCAATCCGACGCTGGTGATAAAGGGGGCGCGCCTTTCGGTCTTCGAGAGCCTCGATTCGCTCGTGTCGAAGTATTTCACCGATCACCGCGCCAAGAAGATACTCGAATACGCCATGGTCTTCCTCGGCAACAGCCCCTACAACGCCCCGGCGATGTATTCGATGATGTCGCATCTCGACCTGAACCTCGGCGTCTTCTTCCCGCGCAACGGGATGTGGGGGATCGTCGAGGCGCTCCTCAACCTGTGCGCGGAGTACGGTGTCGAGGTGAAACTCGGCGAAGAGGTCCGCGCCATCGAGATAGAGAAGAAGCTGGCGCGCACCGTGGTGACCGACAAAGGGCGCTACGAGGCCGACATCGTGCTGGGCAACGCCGACTATGCCCACGCCGAAACGATGCTTCTATCGGACCCCGCCCGGAGTTTTGAAGAGTCGTACTGGAAGAAGAAGACCTACGCCCCCTCGATGTTCATCATGTATCTCGGCGTGAAGAAGCGGCTGGAGAAACTGGCCCACCATACGCTCTATTTCGCCCCCGAATGGGATCATCACTTTGCTCAGATATTCGATAAACCGGCGTGGCCCGACCATCCGTCGTACTATGTCAGCGTCACCTCCAAGTCGCAGCCCGATGTGGCCCCGGCCGGGTGCGAGAATGTATTTGTGCTGGTGCCGGTCGCCTGCAACCTCGACGACGGCGACGCTCAGCGCGCCCTTTACGCCGACAAGATGCTGACGCACCTCGAAACGCTCGCCGGCGAGAATATCCGCGACCATATCGCGGTGAAGCGCATCTTCTCGGGGCGCGATTTCGCCGCCGACTACCACGCCCGCTACGGCACGGCGCTCGGCCTTGCGCACACCTTCGACCAGACGGCGGTCTTCCGGCCGCCGCGTAGAAGCAAGAAGGTGAAGAACCTCTTTTACGCGGGCCACTACACCCATCCCGGCGTCGGCGTGCCGATGGTCTTCATCGCCGCCGAACTCGCCGCCAAAGCGATCACGGAAACGCGGTAGATCTCTTTCTTTTGTAGGGGTGACCCAACGCTGTTTTACCGTATGTCAGGTCAACGCTGACATTTCGCCGGTCTGAACCGATGACGACGGTAACTCGGAAGCCGTTGTCGGGATGGTCCGGTCGGGATTTTGTGAGTTACTCAGCCTGCGACCCCGGAATGATCACCTTGATGTCGCGCGAAGAGAGCGAGGCCCCCTCGCCGAGTACCCGGATACGCGCATTGTAGACGACCGGATCGGGCAGGGGGTTCTTGCA
>Ga0209507_1002029_pt1 | contig 14536 bp, 6 predicted proteins | sample AD_UKC028_MetaG_FD_184414 | JGI IMG/M metagenome (GOLD analysis project Ga0209507, IMG submission 184414) | Active sludge microbial communities of municipal wastewater-treating anaerobic digesters from USA - AD_UKC028_MetaG (SPAdes) (version 2) | ecosystem: Engineered > Bioreactor > Anaerobic >...
TTCCCCTTATCGACTGATCGTCTGAAGTATTTGATGGGATTGGGTCATGCGGCGGTGAACCCTGATGCGTTGGTGGAAGAATTCCGGGAGAAACCCAAACCATACCAGGAATTTTTTGATTATATGTTTACGTACGGGATCAAGAAATGGTATCAGGCGAAATTGGTACGAGAAGGCCGTCCCGTGAAATTTGAGGACATCAACGCGACCGAAGCGAAAACCGTCTTTTTCTCCGAGTTCGTCAGATATGTAGATCTCCGGGACCTCAATTTCATTCAGCAGCGCTATTTGCAGGAGCATGTGCTTCTGGCGCATTTTTTGAGAGGGCCGAACGGGTCACTGGTGTGGGATCTTTTCTATGAATCCGCAAAGAAGGAACATTTCATGGAGGGTGTGGGGTCGTTGGAAAACTGGCAGCGGATGCGGGATCTTGCCCAGGGTGCTATTCGGACCAGCCCCGATCTGAAAGTCTTTTTAGATCAACTGATGCCTTTCATCCGTGAAACGAACCTCAACACCTTTTATTTTTCGTTTGATCGCAGGACCGCGGAAGCGATGCTTGATGGTACGAAGGGCTATGGTCGTTTGCGAGTTCAGCCCAACGGTGGGACTTATTATCAAATGCGCGGAGAGGGCGGGGAATTGGATTGGTCGAAGCATCTATTGACGCCGATGACCGTGACTCACAAGACATGGATGTCCAAATGGGACGCTCCGGATGAAAAGTGGATGACGGAGCAAACTTCAAAAGGCAAGGCGATTGGAAATGCGAAGAATGCGAATCAGCAGATTTTCCCAGAGCGGAAGGATTGGGAGAATCTGTGGGAGATCGCGCAATATGTGAAACGAGAGGCAGGCGGTTTGTCACGCGCGGCATTCGGACGGTTCTGGTTTGATGCCGGGATGGTCGCGGACATCGAAGATCTCTACCGCAAGGTTGTGCAAACTAAAGATGTGTGGATGCGTCTTTTTATGCGGGGGACTTTCCGGATTCCGCTTTTTGAAAACAGTGTAAATTCAAAAATTCAGTTGATGGGTGAAGAAAGCAAAAAAGGCAAAGTGATCTTTGAAGACCCGGACAATTATTTGATGATCAACTCACTGATCGAAGTTCCGGAGGGGGTGACGCTTAAGATCGGGAAAGGAGTTGTCTTGGATCACACTCAGTTACGGATCAGGGCGAACCCCGGCGAAACGGTTTCCATTCCTGACGGCACAATCCTGATCGCCACTTCTGTGACGGGGGCATTGATGGGGGAAGGTCGCCGCCGCGTGTTCTACCATTTTTCTTCTGACGAGGGGATCAATTTTGATATTCCGATTCGTGAAGATGGATCGTCAAGCTTCGCGATGTCGGTGCGAACGAAACAGGATGGTAAGGTCGATCTGATTCATGACCGGGAAATTGATCCCAAGTCTAAGGCATCGCTTCTGATTTATCCTAAAACGCCGATGGACACGGCGGAACCTTCAAAATTCTCTTTTGGGGAGAATCTCTTGGGTGATAAAAATCTTCGTGCTTTTGAATTTGATCCGAACTACTGGGCTTTGTCGAGTTTTGTGCAGTCTATGCGGGGCATCGCGGGCCGCTCGGAAATGCGGGCGATTACTTTTTCGAAAACCTCAAAACTTTTAGAAGATTATCTTGCCACTTCACCCGCAGCCGAACATAAACGTCTAAAACTCGAGCAGAAATTGATTGCGGAAGCCGGATTATTTCCCGAAGCGAAAGGGTTGTTGCGCACGATGTGGGAGCGTCGCAATGGAAAATTAGATCTTTTATTTTCTCCCCAAGGGACCCTTGATGGTCGGGTTGTGATGATGAATGCGGAACCTTACATGCGGCCATCCTTTCTGGATTTATTTCAAGGTCATGAGGCCGAGCATTTTCCGAATCTTAAAGTGGAAACAGCGATAAGCAATGGAAAGGGACCGGAAGGGCGCCCTGAGGGTACTTTTAAGATAGGGAATGTCACAGATATTTTAAGAGCCTCTCAGTGGGTCTTAGATCAGATCAAGGCCGGAGTGTATTCGGAGTTTACTGAAGAGGACCGAAAGGCAGGAAAGAAACGAGTCTGGTTTCTTTCGCTTGACGGTGGGATCGGAACTCGTGCCGGCAACTATACGCTTGCCAATGGAGGGGTCAAAGGCCCCATGCTGATGTTAGGCCAGCATCTGGGTGCTCAGGCGATTGAATCCGCAAAAATCTTGGCAGCAGGATTACCCGCTGGCGAATGGTTTATCCCGACGCCGTCGGATAATGTCCTTGTCGGGATTCGACCGCGATTTGAACCGGGGCGAAGACTTTTTATATTCCCGAAAAGTGAAAGAGTTTTTCCAGATCTTGATCAAGACGGTGTGCCGATGGAAAAAACCGTGATTGACGAACAAAAACTTACGTATCTGACCGGACTGGGGCATGCCATGGTGGATTCCACGATGCGCGTAGAAGCATTTAGGGAAAAACCCGGTGAAAAGCCTTTCGAACCCTATCAGGTGTTTGAATTGTTGTTAAAATACGGGATTGGGCAGTGGTATGAAGAACATCATCATGGAGCTTCTGCTCCGGATTTTGAAACGGCAAAGAAAGAATTCTTAACCGCATTCGAAGAATTTGTGGATGACAGCCAACTTAAGAACAATCAGCGGGATTTTAAACTGGAAAATATATTATTGCCTTATCTCTTAGCCGGTGAAAATGGGAAAAGTGTCTGGGCGGCCATTTTCGGGACTTCACGCGAACGTGATTTTGTGGCCGGTCTTAATTCTCCCCAATGGACAGAAATGCGTGCGAGCGTCAAAGCAGCCGTCAAAACAGGTCCTGAATTGAAAACGTTTTTGGAAGGACTGCTAAAGCATATTCGGTTTACTAATTTGAATACATTCTATTTCGCCTTCAGCAGAGAGGTTGCCGATGCCTTTTTGGACGAGCAGCGTGGATATCGGCAGGTGACTGTTAATGCTAATGGGACCTATTTTCAATCGACGCGTGATACCGAACTTGATTGGTCTAAGCACGTGCTGACGCCGATGACGGTCTCTAAAGAAGCATGGATGAGTTCTGAGTATTATGATGAAAAAGCGAAAAAATTGTATCCTGATGCTCGCGATTGGGAGAAGCTGTGGGATATTGCCGATTATGTCAAAAAGGCGGCCGGCGGCTGGCTTTCTGCAGCACCGTTTGGCTCCTTCTGGTTTGATACCGGCAAGGTTTCGGATATTGATTGGATCGTGCGGCTGGCAGTTCAGACAGATCGTCTTTGGCCGCGCTTTCTTATTCGCGAGGCGTTCCGGTTGCCGCTGTTTGAGAATGAAGTGAATGCTCGCTATCCCGAAAAACAAGTTACTTTCGAGGATCGCAACAATTATCTATTGATTCATTCGGTCATCAAGGTGCCGAAGGGTGTGAAGGTGAAGATCGGGAAGGGCGTTGTGCTTGATCATACAGAACTCGAAATTGTGGCTTCTCCCGGAGAAATTGTGGAAATTCCGGATGGGACGATTTTGACAGGTGTAAGATTGAGAGGTTCTCTTATCGGGCATGGGACGAATCGTAATTTTTATCATTATACCGGAACTTCATTAGATTTCGATACCAAACCCGAATTTATTGCGGATATAGCGCTGAAGGATCAGCAAGGGATCGTCACACTGCGGCATTCTATGAATATTGATCCGAATTCGGATAAGCCGTTGGATGTAAGGCGTCAGGATGGAACTCTTATTCCAGATTATTCGTTTATAAACCAGTTTTTCCCGAAGGATAAAACAAAACGCGTGTTTGATTTCAAGGCTAATTTCGAATCGCTGGTCCAGCAAATCCGGAGGATGCGCAGTGAGACAAGAGTTTCTGGGGAGGTCGCAGTACCAGGGGAAGCCGCTCTGCTCAGAAACGTCGAACTTGAAGAACAGCGTTTACAAGCAGCGCTGCAGAATCCTGCGTTGGATTACGATCTTATCATTGTGGGGGCGCATGAAACCAACGTGGATCTTGTAAAAGCGCACATCAAAACTTTGGCGGGACGCTACTATCATCCTGACAAAAAAGTCGTGGTGATGGCGCCTGAGCGCCATAAAGGCGGCAGTTTGACAGATCCTGTTTCTTTGGTGGATAAGACGTTGCAAGAAGTGCTGGGGTCTGATTATAAGCCGGAGCAATTGGCAGATATGAGGGTTGCAATTTTGCTGATGAGCGGTCGCAGCGATCGTATGGCTGCTGTGGCGAGTTCGGCTCTCTTCAATAAGGGCATGGAGCCGATGCCTGGGAATTCCTTCCTGGTCGAACGGTGTTTGACGAAGCGATTTCAGCACATATCAAAAGTGCCCGGAGTTTATGTGTTTACAGGAGACAGCCCGACGATCAGCGAGCATTTTGTGGAACCTTCTCCCACGGCAGATTTTCAGTTGTTTGCCCACTGGATGGGTGTGGAAAATCCTAAAGTCGAAAGATTAGGATTGATCGTGCCCCAACCAGGGGCCCAGGTGTACGGACCCCGAGGCATCAAGTATGCCGGAGAAAAATTCACACGCCAGGAAATTCAAGTATTGCAAAAAACAGGAAAAATAACCGATTCCAAAGTGCTTGTTAACGAAGCGGATTATTTTGTGTCCTGGAACGGCTTTGCGTCTTTGAAGGCAGGATTTCAATGGTTGCGATCTGCGGCTCAACGGCAATTGACCAAAGATGAGGCCTCAAAAGTTTCGGGGCTGATGTGGATTGAAAATCTTTTTGAGCCGCAATACGGGCCCATCAAGCGTTCTGCCAATCTGGGAGGATCGCCGGCATTTCGCGAATTACAAAACGAGTTTTTTAATCGCGTTGCAAAAGGAAATACTTTCGCGGTGGTAGACACAGGAATAAATACCCGGTATGACAACTTAAACGGCATTGCGGATTATTACCAATACTTGATCGATTGGACCCGTGACGATCTTCTTCAGGCGCATAATAAACTGAAAGCGGTTCGTGAAGGCGCTGGTTTTCGGGAAGATATCGCGAAACGTTTTCCGGGAAGGTTTATTGATAAGAGTGTGATCATTCATCCGGATGTAAAATCCGAGGATATCGGACCGGGTGCGATTATTTTAGGAATGAGCGTGATTATGCCGGGAAGCAAGATCGGGGGGGTGGTTGTCAATGGTATCGGGAAACTGAAAGTCCCATCGGGGGCATTTGCACACACCGTGATTTCTTTTGAGGAGGTTCTGAGTGTGCTCCCCGGTAATTTGGAGTCCCATTTCTTTGTGATGGACGGGCTTGAACGATTGTTCAAAGTGAAAGTGGTTTTACCAAGAGATTTTGATTTGAGGCAAGAGATTGAAGGAATTCCCATCAATGAGTTAAAAATTTTCCCTCGGGAACCTTCCTCGGAAAAGTTGCCTTTGAACCGTCGTGAGACAGATCCGAGAAAATATTCGCTGAGGGAATTGAGGGATATGACAGAAGGCGTTGTGATCCAGCGCATTTTTTGGGAATTTTTACCTGAGTTACTTAGCCGAAAGAATATTTCAGCTGAAGAAGTTGTCGGCCAACTCCGCCAAGAACTAAAAAACTTGGGATTGATGTTGCCGGCGGCGCGTGCGGAATTACGTGAATTACCGCCGGTGGATCTGGAAGCCGTTTCTGCCATGGAGAAAGCTTTGGAAGTGGTGCAACAGCCTGCTGCGGTGAAGCCAGCGCCTCAAGCACCGGCTGGGATGTTGGAGGCGGCGGGCGCGGTGTCAGCGATACAACAACAGGTTTTCCTTGATACCGAGATCGTGAACGCTAAGGCGGTCGGAGTTGAAACCAAGCTGGTTCAGGCAATTGTGGATGCTCTAAAAACTCATTTCGGCCTTGTCTCTAAAGGCGAAATCACAAGAATTCTTGCACCGTTTGATAGAGATGTACTCCGAGCAATCGTTTCGTCCAATCCGAACGCGATCATCACAGTACCTGTCCAGATCACGGATGATGCGGGGAAGAACGCACAAATTATGAAAAATGCCAGGTCCGAAGTGCGGCAATTGGGTGGCCGTATTCATCTCATCTTTGTGACTCGTATTGATGTTGAGTCTCTTGCAAAAGCTCAAGCGAGAGCCATGCGTCTCGAACTGACCGGAGGCAAGAGCAAGAGCGTTATTCAGGTTCGCAAGATCAAAGCCGCACTGACGAAGGAAGACCGGCAGGCCTATGCCCTTGTGGCGCGTATCGGCGGTATTGTCGTTGTTGTCGGATTCGAAAAGGACGTCAGTTTTGCGACCGAACTCACGGTTTCCGATATCATCACGGTGGCCTACGAAGCCGCAAAGACCTTCGCGAAGTCCGCATAAAGTTTGTTTTTGCACCCTGGCAAATCCGGGTATTGCCAGGGCTGCTTAACGTGATACAATTTCAAACCATACACCATGGAAACTCCCATACGCTTTGCTATAGCACAAATGAATCCAACGGTCGGAGACTACCCTGCGAATTACCGTAAAATTTTGACATGGATCCATGCCGCAGAAAAAAAGAAAGCAGACCTGATCGTTTTTCCCGAGGTATCTCTTTGTGGCTATCCGGTTTGGGACCTTGCTAATAAAAAACGTTTCGTTGCGGAAGGACAAAAATATCTCAAAAAGATCGCCCAGGCAACGAAGGGTAAACAGCTATCGGTTTTGATCGGATTTATAGGATTATCCGCAACGGCTACCAGACAAAGTACCAATTCCGTGGCTTGGATCGAACAGGGAAAAGTTCGGACGATCTATACCAAACAGCTTTTGCCGACTTATGATGTATTCCTTGAAAATATCTTCTTTGCGTCTGGAAAAGGATCACCGGTATTTCCATGGAAAGGCCGCAAGATCGGTCTGACGATCTGTGAGGACATCTGGGATGAACGGTACGAACTAAAGCCTCTTCGAGAACTTAAAAAGAAAAAAGCGGATCTCGTGATCAATGTCTCAGCATCACCCTATTATTGCGGCGTGGCGGAAACCCGTGATCGCTTGCTTCAACGACATACCAAAGCGTACCGTTTCCCATTGCTTTATGTCAACCAAGTAGGGGGTCAAGATGATCTTCTTTTTGACGGTCGGAGCGTTTTTTGCGATGCAAAGGGGAGGGCCCTTTTCCGTGCGCCTGCGTTTGAAGAAGGACTCTATTATTTTGATTGGGAGTCTGACAAACAGAAGCCTTTTTCTGTGCCGCTCCCTGAATGGACCAGCCAGCCGAAGGAGATCTACAACGCCTTGGTGATGGGCATTCGCGATTATTTCCGCAAGAACAGTTTTAAAAAAGCCGTGATCGGCTTAAGCGGTGGGATCGATTCGGCACTTGTGGCCGCGCTTGCGGTGGATGCGCTTGGGGCCGATGCGGTCAAAGGGGTCACGATGCCCGGCACTTATTCTTCGGAAGGAAGTTGGAAGGATTCTAGAGAGCTAGCGAGTCGTCTTGGCATTGAATTTCGGGTCAATCCGATCAAAGAAAAATACGAATTTCTATTAAGCGCCTATCTTGCACAGAAGGAAAAATCGGGAGAACCTATTCCGGAAGAAGGACGCATCACACTTGCGATGGAGAATTTGCAGTCCCGTATTCGGGGCATGGAATTGATGTACCTTTCTAATGACGAGGGGAGGCTCGTGCTGACGACAGGGAACAAATCCGAATTGGCCATGGGCTATTGTACGCTTTATGGGGATATGGCGGGAGGTCTGGCTGTGATCGGAGATGTGTATAAAACCGATGTTTATCGACTGGCCTGGTATCGCAATACAGTCAGTCCTGTGATTCCGGAGGCCATTTTGAAGAAGGCGCCCTCCGCGGAACTTCGGCCGGACCAAAAAGACGAAGATTCACTGCCGCCCTATGAAGTGCTTGATGAGATCCTTTATCTCTATATTGAAAAGAATCTCAGCCGTGATGATATGACACGCAAACTTAAGAAAAAAGTTTCTGCAAATATTGTGGAGGATGTGATTCGCAAGGTGGACCAGAATGAATACAAACGCCGCCAAACGCCTCCGATCCTTCGCGTGACTGAAAAGGCCTGGTTCGGCCGACGCATGCCGATCACGAATCGATTTGAAGGATGAGCGCTCCTGAAATTACCTGGTCATTTCCCGTGAACACAAAAGGCGGTGTATTTTGTCTTGAAGGTACCAGTCAGGGCCTATACCGGGTTACTTTTCCAAAAGGGAAAGGGGAAAAAAGAAAATCAAGTTTGTCCGGCGGCCAAAAACAAGGATTGGTTTTTATAAGATATTTTAAAAATCCGGGCGCGAAGTTAAAGCTGAGAATGGATTTATCGGGCTGTACAGCTTTTGAAAAACAAGTTTATCGGGCTTTATGCAAGGTGCCGCCCGGTAAAGTGATCAGCTACAGCGCTTTGGCAAAGCGGGCCGGATTTCCGGGAGCGGCACGCGCTGTCGGTTCAGCCATGCGGAAGAACCGTTTGCCGGTCGTGATTCCTTGCCATCGTGTGATTCATGAAGACGGCACCTTGGGCCGGTATTCCGGCGGCATCCGATGGAAAAAGTTTTTGTTGAAACATGAAGGATCCCTGAAGAAGTAGCTTCGCAAGGTTTTCTTTTTCCCGTTTTTGGGGTCCATGCTATAATTTGCGAACTTTTTATAAGAAAGGCGGGCTTTATCTTGCAACCGAAACGCATTGCGGAACTTTTAAGGACGTTGGCCGAAGACAAGAAGGCCGAAGAGATTGTGCTTCTCGATATTTCTAAGCTTTCCAGCTTGAGCCATTATTTTTTGATTACTCATGGCAATAGCGACCGTCACGTGAAAACGATCGCAAGTCATCTTGTGGAAGAAATGAAACAGCGAAAAATGCCGGCTTGGCATGTCGAAGGGATGCAGGAAGGGAAATGGGTTCTTTTGGATTTTGGTCCGGTGATCGCCCATATCTTTTATCGTGAAACACGCGAATTCTACGGCCTCGAACGTTTGTGGGGCGAGGCGAAGAAAATCTAAAGAAGGCGCAGCGCTTGATACGCGGCGCGTAAGATTCTTGTTTGAATCTTGATTGTGATGTTCGGGGCAGTGAAAACATCCTATGAAATCTACAATACGAAATCTTATCGATTCTGTCATACGCATTTATTGCAACGGACAAAGCGTTTCCTTGCCGGATGATTTCGAATATGACCTGCATCCGCCCAAAGAGACGCAGCATGGCGATCTTTCCTGTAATGTGGCATTCCGTTTGGCAAAAATAACGCGTCAAAAACCCGCCGAAATTGCCGCCCAGCTAAAACCTCTGCTGGAACAAAAGGCGGGCAAGGATTCTCCCATAGCCAAAATAGAAATCGCCGGCAATGCGTTCTTCAATTTCTACCTTCACAAAAAAGATCTCGGTTCCGTGCTTCTTCAGATCCATGACCAGGAAAAAAATTACGGAAGAACAAAATCCGGAGCCGGTAAAAAAGTGATCCTGGAATTTGTTAGCGCCAACCCGACGGGGCCGCTTACCATTGCTCACGGCCGTCAGGCCGCGGTCGGTGACTGTCTTGCAAGAATCCTGAAATTCACAGGGCATGAAGTTTATGCGGAATATTATTTGAACGACGCAGGGCGTCAGATGATGCTCCTTAGCAAAAGTGTCTGGGCGCGGTACAACGAACTTCTCGGGATGGAGATGTCTTTTCCGGAAGACGGTTATCAGGGAAGCTACATCCGTGACATCGCACGGGATATCATCGAAAAAGAAAAAAAAGAAGGCTTGCTCCGGGAACCCGAAGAAAAGGCAGTGGAATATTGCGGTCATTATGCCGTGAAACACCTAATGCACTGCATTGAGGAAGACTTGGCCAAGATGGGTGTTCACTTTGACCATTATTTCAGCGAAAAAACGTTGTATGCAAAAAAATCCGTGGAACACGCGCTCCAAGTGTTGAAGGACAAAGGTTGTCTTTTTGAGGAAGAAGGTGCTTTGTGGTTTCGGTCGACGAGCCTTGGGGATGACAAAGATCGGGTGGTCAGGAAATCGACGGGGGAATATACCTATCTCGCGCCGGATATCGCTTATCATCTTTCAAAATATGAACGGGGCTACAACATGCTCGTCAATCTCTGGGGACCGGACCACCATGGGTACATCCCGCGTCTCAAAGCCGCCTGTCAGGCTCTGGGCTACGCGCCCGAGGCGATCCATATCGGGATTGTGCAATTGACGACGCTTTTCAGAAAAGGTCAGCCCGTCCGCATGTCCACACGGGCCGGCGAATTTGTGACCTTGCGCGAGCTTTACGACGAAGTGGGCGTGGACGCCACCCGCTTTTTCTTTGTCATGCGTCGGCAGGAGAGCCATCTGGATTTTGATCTGGATCTTGCGAAGGCTCAGTCTCAGGAGAATCCGGTCTATTATCTCCAATATGCCCACGCCCGCATTGCAAGCCTGCTGAAATTTTCCGGGCAAAATGTGACGAATAAAGTCGATCTCAATCTCCTGTCCTCACCGGAAGAAGCCGAGCTGATCGGCTGTCTGTCGCAATTTCCGGATTTTCTGGATCAGGCGAGCAAATCGCTGGAACCGTACCGTCTTGCGGATTACTTGAGGCAAGTGGCCGCCTGTTTTCATAAGTTTTACAGCTGTCACCGAATCGTGACCGAGGACCAGCCGCTTACCAAGGCGCGCCTTCTTTTGGCGGATGCCACACGCGTGGTCTTGCGCAACGGCCTTGAACTTTTGGGCATTTCTCAGCCCGAATCTATGTGAAGAAAACCACCATCCTTTTTATTGTAGGACCTACGGCTTCCGGTAAATCCGAACTTGCCATCACACTCGCGAACCGTCTTCATGGCGAGGTAGTTTCCGCGGATTCCATGCTGGTTTATAAGGGGATGGACATCGGGACCGCGAAGCTTTCGAAAAAAGAGCGGCAAGGTATCCCCCATCACGGTGTCGATCTTATTTCACCGAAAAGAAATTTTTCTGTCTTTGCTTACTATCATTTCGCGTTAAAAAAAATCAGGGAAGTGATAAGACGCGGCAAAACCCCCATTGTTGCCGGAGGGACGGGTTTTTATATTCGAGCGCTTTTAGAGGGATTTTTGCGGCAGCCCGGTGCTGATCCTCGGATACGCCGGAAACTTGAGCGTGAGGTTCAAGAGAGGGGGTTGCCGGTTCTGTACGCGCGTCTTCTCAAAGTGGATCCTGTGAGAGCGAAAGCTATCGGTTCGAAAAATCAGAGACGGATTATCCGTGCCCTTGAAATTTATGAATTATCCGGGAAAAAGCCTTCGAAGCCGGTTCGCAAAGCTCCAGGGTTAAAAGAATTAGGTTATCCGACTTTAATGATTGGCCTGCATCGAGACAGAAAAGCTCTTTATGATAAGATTAATATGCGTGTGGACAAGATGTTCCGTGAAGGTTTAGTTCGTGAAGTAGAACGGCTGGCCAAAAAGAAATTTTCCGAAACCGCGTTGCAAGGCGTCGGGTATAAAGAAGTGTTGGCAGGACTTCAGGCGGACGTCCCACACGAAGGTTGGCATGAAATAAAGGAAAAAATCAAACAAAGTACCCGTCATTTCGCTAAACGTCAGTGGACTTGGTTTAAGCGCGAAAAAGGGATCCGGTGGATTTGGTGGCCGGAGGGTATCAGCGTCAAAAAAATGGGGGAATTTCTTATCCGTTATTTTAATTTAACAAACGTTTACGAGGAAAAAAACGATGGCTCGCGATAAAGCATTTCTTGTGATTGTTAAATCCGGAGCAAAAAATTGTCCGGACCCCCTCGATGTGCTGGAAGAGATGAAAGAATTGACGGAATCAGCGCATGGAGCCGTGGTAGGCAGCGTGACGGCGAACGTGCCACATCCCAGTCCGAGTCATTATATCCGTAAAGGAAAAATCGAAGAGATCCATACGGAAATTCATAACACGAATGCAAATGTTCTGATCTTCAGTGTGGATTTATCACCCGTTCAAGCGCGCAATCTCGAAGAGGCTTGCGGTGTTCGTGTGGTAGACAGGACCGGCCTCATTCTTGATATTTTTGCCCGGCGTGCGGTTTCCAGTGACGGAAAACTCCAGGTGGAATTGGCCCAGCTTCAATATCTTTTACCGCGACTTGTCGGGATGGGCGTGATCATGTCGCGTCTGGGGGGCGGCATCGGGACCAGAGGGCCGGGTGAACAGAAACTCGAGGTGGACCGTCGTAGAATCCGGGGACGTATTGAACATATTCAAAAGCAGCTTGAAAAGTTGAGAGTGCATCGCGCGCAAATCCGTCAAGGGCGTCGCCAAAAAGGTTTGAGGCAAGTCGCCATCGTGGGCTATACGAACGCCGGGAAATCTACGTTGCTCAACGCCCTGACCGGTGCGGATGCTTATGTGGAGAATCGGTTATTCGCGACGCTGGATCCAAAAACACGCATCTACGAGGACGGTTCCGGAAAATCCATACTGTTTACGGATACGGTCGGATTTATCCGCGAATTGCCTCACGGGCTTGTCAAAGCCTTCCATGCGACATTGGAAGAGGTGCTGGATGCGGATTTGATTCTGGTGGTGGTGGATGCCGCCAGTGAGCATGCCATGGAGCATAAACAAGTGGTGGATCAAGTGCTCGAGGAATTAGGTGCTGGCGCGAAAGAAAAACTTCTTGTGCTCAATAAAGCAGATCTTCTTAGCGATGTTGAAATGGCAAGAATTCAGGATGTTTTTCCGGAAGGAATCATGATCTCCTCGCTGACCAAAGCCGGTTTTCCGAACCTGATCCGGACCATCCAGGAAACTTTAAAAAAAATCGATGACTGGAACATTCTGAAGAAGGATTCCAACGTTGAATAGCGTGATGCAGCATGCTATACTGCATTCCGTTTTTCCTGCCTTAATAACATCATGCTTAAAATTAAAAAGGGGAGAATATGGGAACGTGTATGAGCGCCTTACCGAGTGTTGAACTTTATAAGGCCGGTCAGGGGCCATGGCTGGACACGATCAGTCGGAAGCTTCTGAGTTCCGGAACCTTAAAGGCGTACATTGAGGAAAAAGGTCTTTTGGGCGTGACTTCCAACCCTTCTATTTTTCAGCAGGCCATCAGCCAGGGAGAGGGTTATGAAGCCGATATTCAAAAGTTCATTCATGCCCGTGCCAGCACGCTTGAGATCTATGATGCCCTGACTCTTTCCGATATTCGTGAAACCTGTGATCTTTTTTCCCCTGTATTTCAGAAAACGAACGGAGAACATGGTTTTGTGAGTCTTGAAGTTCTGCCGAACCTTGCCTTTAACGAGGATGCGACGGTTTTGGAAGCCAAGCGGCTTTTCCGGCTTGTGAATAAACCGAATGTGATGATCAAAGTGCCGGCCACCGCACAGGGGATTGCAGCGGTCCGGCGACTTATTGGTGAAGGAATTAACGTTAACGTGACCCTCATTTTTTCCCAGCAAAATTACCGGGATGTGGCCAATGCCTATCTGGACGGTCTCGAAGCGTTTGTCGCAAAGGGCGGAGACCTTGCCGGCGTTCATTCCGTGGCCAGTGTTTTCGTGAGCCGCATCGACACCGACATCGACAAACAACTTGATGCCAAACTCGCCACGGAGCAAGATTCTGCGAAACGAAGTCTGCTGAACGAACTCAAGGGGAAGGCCGCGATTGCGAACTCGAAGATGGTCTACCAGGAATTCAAAAAGATCTTCGCCTCCCAGCGTTTTCAGTCCCTCAGAGGCAAAGGTGCGTATGTTCAAAAGACGTTGTGGGGCAGCACGAGCTGCAAAAATCCCGCTTATCCGGATCTTGTTTATGTCGAAACCCTGATCGGGAAAGACACGGTCAATACACTGCCGCAAGCGACTTGGGAGGCGGTGTTGGATCACGGGCAAATTCGAGCCGACACAATCGAAGAAGATATTGCCGGCGCGCAAGAGGTGATCCGAAAACTTAAAAACATTGGCATCGATATCCATGCGGTTTGTGACCGTCTCCAAAAAGATGGTGTCAAAGCGTTTATCCATTCATTTGAATCCCTTATGACAACTTTGGAAAGGAAAAGAGAAACAAAAATGGCCACGACACCGACCGTCAAAGTGAATATTTCTTTACCGGACAACCTCCAAAAAAAAGTGACGGATGCGCTCAAACAGCTTGAAAAAAAAGATGTCCATGCGCGCTGGATTGCCAAAGATCCGACGCTGTGGAGCAATGACGCTTCTCACCAGAAAGTGATTCTGAACCGCCTCGGGTGGGTGGATAACTGCGAAAAGATCATCGGACGGCTTTACGAGATCGATCAGGTTCAGGAAAGATTTTTCAACGAAAAAATCAAAGATGTAGTTCTTTTGGGCATGGGAGGTTCCAGCCTCGCGGCCGAAGTTATGTCGCTCATCCTTAAAAAACCGTCCCATAAGATCCAAGGAGCTCTCAAAGGGATCCGGTTTCATCTGCTCGACACAACCGATCCTCTCAGCATTTTGAAGGTGGAGAAAGTGGTTCGGTATGCGACCGCGGTTTTTCTTGTGGGAAGCAAGTCCGGTTCCACGATTGAGACGCGTTCGCAGTATCAGTATTTCTTTGACCGGGTGAAAAAATTCTACAAAGGCGATGAAAAC
>Ga0209507_1002031_pt1 | contig 14530 bp, 8 predicted proteins | sample AD_UKC028_MetaG_FD_184414 | JGI IMG/M metagenome (GOLD analysis project Ga0209507, IMG submission 184414) | Active sludge microbial communities of municipal wastewater-treating anaerobic digesters from USA - AD_UKC028_MetaG (SPAdes) (version 2) | ecosystem: Engineered > Bioreactor > Anaerobic >...
CGTGCTCTCGTAGACGAAGAAACCGTGCCCCTGCTCGCGGTGCTCGCCGAAGCTCTCGCCGTGGTCGCCGGTGACGACGATGACGGTGTTGTCCCACAGTTTCTCCCGGCGCAGGAAGTCGAAGAACTTGCCCAGCTCGTCGTCCAGGAAGGCCACCTCGCCGCGGTAGGGATGGCCGGGGAAGCGCTCGCGGAAGGGGGAGGGCGGCTCGTAGGGGGAGTGCGGGTCGTAGAGGTGGATCCAGGAGAAGAAGCGTTGCCCGCGGTTGGCGCGCAGCCACTCGCGCGCCTCGGCCAGCACCTGGTCGGCGCGCTTCTGCACCTTGCTCAGCGACATGGAGGCGCGGCCGGCGACGTCGAAGTCGTCGGCGAAGCGCGAAAAGCCCTGGTTGATGCCCCACTTGGAGTGCAGCACGTAGGCGGCGATGAAGGCGGAGGTGGCGAAGCCGCGGCGCTGCAGCGTCTCGCTGACCAGCTCCAGCTTGTCGGGGACCAGGAAGCCGCCGTTGTCCCGCACCTGGTGAAAGAGGGGGTAGGTGCCGGAAAGGATGGAAACGTGCGCCGGCAGGGTGAGCGGCGTCTGCGCGATGCAGGTCTCGAAGCAGGCGCCCGCGGCGGCCAGGCGGTCGAGATGGGGAGTGGGCACGAAACGGGGATCGTAGCAGGAGAGGTGGTCGGCGCGCAGGGTATCCAGCGTCAGCAGGATGACGTTGCAGCGCGGCAGCAGCCGCTTCAGCCGCCACAAGGCGACGGCCGGCCGCAGCCAGGCATAGGCCGCGCCCAGGACGGCGGCCGCGAGCGCGAGGACGATGAAGGCCCGGCGCCGGCGGGCCCGCCGCGCCGGCGCGGGGACCGCGGTTTGCTGGGAGCGCTTCGTGCCCTTCATCCTTTCATGGTAAGGGAAACGGGCGGCGTCTTCAAGGAGTGCGCTCCGGGAGCCGGGAGAGACGGGCCGCCGGCCGGGTCGGGCATGGTTGCGCCTCCGCTTTTTTGGATTTCAGGAAACAAAAAGCATTATCGGTGCCAAGCAAGAAAGGCCTGGCTACGGGCTTTTCCGGCGCAGGAATTCAAGAATCCGGACCGCCGATGCAAAAAACCGGATGAGGCCGAAGAAAGTGTTAGTGTTAGTGATAGTGTTAGGAGCAGCACAAACACTAACAATATCACTATCACTATCTTTGGCTCTGGTCAGAAACGGGTAGGACTGAAGCACCAAATTCCAAGTTCCAAATTCCAATGACCAAAACTAAAAGTGATAGTGATATTGTAAGTGTTTGTGAATGCCCTCGAACGATTTCCAAGAGATTCAGAGATCAAAAAAATGCATTCATGACCGATGCATGGCTCTAAAAAAGATTTCATTGCGGGCTTTTCCTAACACTATCACGAACACGAACACTTTCTTTGGGGCTTGGTGCTTATTTGGCTAACGTCTTCTTTATTTGCAGCAGCGGGCGATCTCGGCCGCGAACTTGTCCACCTGCCGCTCGGTCGTGTTCCAGGAGCACATCCAGCGCACCTCGCACTTCTCCTCGTCCCAGGTGTAGAAGAAATACTTTTTCAATAATTTGTCGAGCGCGGGGCGGGGCAGGGAGGCGAAGACGGCGTTGGCCTGGACCGGCTGGACGACTTTGACGCCGCGAATTTTCGCGACCCTGTCCGCGAGCAACCTGGCCATGCGGTTGGCGTGGGAGGCGTTCTCGAGCCAGAGGCCGTCGGAGAGCAGCGCCGAGAACTGGGCGGCGACGAAGCGCATCTTGGAGGCCAGCTGCATCTTCTGCTTGCGGATGAAGATCGTGTCCCGGCTCAGCTCGGGACGGAAGCTGACGACGGCCTCGCCCAGCAGCAGGCCGTTCTTGGTGCCGCCGAAGGAGAGCATGTCCACGCCGCAGGCGCCGCTGACCTCGCCGAGCCCCTTGCCCAGGGCAGCGGCGGCGTTGCCGAGGCGGGCGCCGTCCATGTGCAGGTAGAGGCCGTGGCGGTGGCAGAAGGCGGCGATGGCCTTGACCTCCCCGACGCGGTAGACCGTGCCCAGCTCGCTGGGCTGGGTGATGGAAACGATGGCCGGCTGGACGCGGTGCTGGTCGAGGCGCCCCTGCAAATGGCGGGCGACGTGCTCGACGGTCAGCTTGCCGTCGGCGGTGTGCACCGCCAGCAGCTTGCAGCCGGCGACGGCTTCCGGGGCGCCGCACTCGTCGGCGTTGATGTGGGCGTGCTCGGAACAGATCACCGCCTGGTGCGGCCGCGCCAGGGTGGCGATGGAGACGACGTTGGCCCCGGTGCCGTTGAAGACCATGTAGGCGTCGATGCGTTTCCCGAAGTGCTCGCGGAAGCGGGCCATGGCCGCTTTTGTGCAGGCGTCCATGCCGTAGGCGACGGCCGGGCCCTGGTTGGCCGCCGCGATCGCCTCCAGCACGCGCGGGTGCACTCCCGAATGGTTGTCGCTGCCGAACGTCGTGTCGACTGCCATGTGTCCTCCTTGGCTCATGTCTTCTTGATGACGACGATGGTGACGTCGTCGCTGATTTTGGGGTTGAAGGCGATCATGTCCTTCTGGATGCGCTGGAAGATCTCGCGCGCCGCCAGGTGCTTGTTGGCCTTGAGCACCTCCTCCAGGCGCGCCGGGAAGTACTTCTGCCCCTTGGCGCCGCGGTGGTCGGAGAGGCCGTCGCTGTAAAGGAGCAGGATGTCGCCGCGCCCCATCAGGCTGATCTCGTTCACCGTGTATTTTTCTTTGACGCCGAGCAGCGGCACCGTCTTCTCGCTGTTGCCGCGCGAGGGCATGGTGCCGATCTGGGGGAAGGAGACGAGGCGCTCCTCGCTGATGGCCACCAGGCGGTCGAACTCGTTGGAGAACACCAGCGGCGGCGGGTGGGCCGCCGACAGGAAGCGGAAAGTGCCGTTGGCCGTGATCTCGCCGTAGACCATGGTCAGGGTCTTGGCGATGCCCGAGGAGTTGAAGAAGCGGGTGTTGACGTTGTCGAACAGGGTGGTGGTGATCTCGCCGAAAAACCTCAGCTCGTAGGCGACGCCGAGCAGGAAGGCCTGGTGGAAGACCGAGGCGATGAAGGCTGAGCCGTAGTCGTGCCCCTCGACGTCGATGACGGCGATGCCGGCGCGCTCCGCCGTGGCGCGCAGCTTCCCCTTCAGCGCCTCGGGCGCCTCGGCGATGAGCTTGTCCATCCGGTAGCGCTTCTTGAAGTCGACGTAGATGATGTGGTCGCCGCCGGCATGGCCGTTGCGCGGCAGCGCCTTGCCGTAGATGTCGATGCTGGGCACCTCGGGCAGCTCGCCCGGCGGCGGCTCGAAGTTGCGGACCAGGCGGTTGAACTGGCGCAGTTCGGCGGCCAGGAACTTGATCTGCTTCCGCGCCGCTGCCAGCGTGGTCTCTTCCCTGGCTTCGCCCATGGCTCAGAACAGGATCTCGACCGAGTCGGGCCCGGTCAGCTTCTCGACGTCCTTCTTCATGGCGGCGGTGGCGCGCAGGCCCACGCCGGGCTCGGAGTTGATCACCACCCGGGCGCTGTCGGGGTGGTTGACCACGATCATGTAGGGCACCGAGTCGCGGTTCTTCTCCAGCTTCTGCTGCAGCCGGTCGTTGAAGGCCTCGTCGATCTGCTCGTAGCCGATGGTGATGACGATCTTGCGCGCCTTCTTCTTGAGCAGGGCCTCGAGCTCCTGCAGGTTCTCCAGGTAGATCGTCTCCTCGCCCTCGTCGCCGGCGCCGCCGGCGCGCACGCGCCCCTCCAGGTAGTAGGGCACGTCGGTCTTCAGCTCTTTCTCCAGCTCGCGCCAGCGGTCCTTGAAGCACAGCACCTTGATGCGGCCGGTCAGGTCCTCGAAGAAGATCTCGCCGTAGGCGTCGCCCTTCTTGGAGGTGCGGCGGGCGAACTCGGTGACCACGCCGCCCAGCTTGATGGCCTCGCCCTTGAACTCGCGGGTCTGGATGGCCATGACGCTGGTGTTGGACACCTTGCGGATCTCGCTGCTGAACTTCTCCAGCGGGTTGCGGGTGAGGTAGATGCCGGCGATCTCCTTCTCGCCCTTGATCATCTCGCCCTCGGTCCACTCGTCCAGCGCCCGCAGCTCGCGCGGCAGGTACTCCTCGGCGACGGGCTCGGCGAACAGCGATTTCTGGTTCTTCTGCCGGCTGCGGCTGACGGCGGCGACGCGGCGCAGCACCTCGCCGATGCCCTCGTGGAGCACGCGGCGGCGGATGCCGAAGCCGTCGCAGGCGCCGGCCTTGACCAGGCTCTCCAGCACGCCCTTGTTGACCTTGCTGAGGTCGACGCGCTCGACGAAGTCGTTGAAGCTGCGGAAGGGGCCGCCCTCCTGGCGGGCCTTGAGGATACCGGCCAGCGCGGCGCTGCCGACGTTCTTCAGGCCGATCAGGCCGAAGCGGATGGCGTTGTCGCCCTCGACGCGGAAGGTCTCGCGGCTCTGGTTGATGTCCGGGGGCAGGATGTCGATGCCCATCTTCTTGCTCTCGGAGATGTACTGGATGATCTTGGAGGAGGTGGTGGTCTTGTCGGCCTCGGAGGTGAGGTGGGCCGACATGAAGTAGACCGGGTAGTGGGCCTTGAGGAAGGCGGTCTGGTAGGCCAGGTAGGCGTAGGCGGTGGCGTGCGACTTGTTGAAGCCGTACTCGGCGAAGGTGCGCATCTGCGCGAACAGCTCCTCGGCCTTGCGGCGGTCGTAGCCTCTCTTGGCCGCCCGCTCCAGGAACTTCTTCTCCACCGCCGGCATCTTGCTCACGTCCTTCTTGCCCATGATCTTGCGCATCTCGTCGGCCTCGCTCATGGAGAAGCCGGCGATGCGCACCGAGATCTGCATGACCTGCTCCTGGAAGACGATGATGCCCCAGGTATCCTCCAGGACCTCCTGCAGCTCGGGGAAGATGTAGGCCACCTTCTCCTTGCCCAGCTTGCGGTTGACGTAGACGTCGGCCATGCCCGACTGCAGCGGCCCGGGGCGGTAGAGGGCGTTGAGCACGATCAGGTCCTCGATGCGGCCGGGCTTGGACTTCTTGAGGTAGTCGCGCATGCCCGAGCTCTCGAACTGGAAGATGCCGTCGGTGTCGCCCTTCTGGAAGATCTTGAAGGTGCGGGCGTCCTGCAGCGGGATGTTGTCCAGGTCGATGGCCTTGCCCTCGCGCTCGCGCACCTCCTGCAGGATGTTGCGGATGATGGTCAGGGTCTTCAGCCCCAGGATGTCCATCTTCAGCAGGCCGATGTTCTCCACCTCCTCCTTCTCGAAGTGGGTGGTGATGTCCTCGCGCGTCTTGTACAGCGGCATGAACTCGGTCAGCTTGCGCGGCGCGATGACCACGCCGGCGGCGTGCTTGCCGGTGTTGCGGATGTTGTTCTCCAGGCGCAGGGCGTAGTTGACCAGGGTGACGAACTCCGGGTTGTGGCGGATCTCGCGCTGCAGGTCGGGGGTCTTGTCGATGGCGTCCTTCAGCTCCACCTTGGGCCCGTCGGGGATCATCTTGGCCAGGCGGTTGACGTCGGCCAGCTTGACCTCCATGACGCGGCCGATGTCGCGCACGGCCAGTTTGGCCTTCATGCGGTTGAAGGTGACGATCTGCGCCACGTTGTCCTCGCCGTACTTGGCGCGGATGTAGGAGATGATCTCCTCGCGGCGTTCGGCGTCGAAGTCGATGTCGATGTCGGGCAGCGAGACGCGCTCGGGGTTGAGGAAGCGCTCGAAGATCAGGTCGTACTCCAGCGGGTCGATGTTGGTGATGCCCATGACGAAGGCCACCAGGCTGCCCACCACCGAGCCGCGGCCCGGGCCGACGGGGATGCCGCTCTCCTTGGCGTGGCGGATGATGTCCCAGACGATGAGGAAGTAGCCGGGGAAGCCCATCTCGCGGATCTTCTCGATCTCGTAGACCAGCCGCTCCTGGTACTCCTTCACCGTGTGCCGCAGGCGCTTGGCCTTGGCCAGGTACTGGTGCTGGATGCGCTCGAAGCCCTCCAGGCACAGGCGCTCGAAGTAGTCGTCGACGCTCATCTTGCCCGGGGTCGTGAACTCGGGCAGGAAGTACTTCTTCAGCTTGAACTCGAAGTTGCAGCGCGAGGCGATCTCGAAGGTGTTGGCCAGCGCCTCGGGCGCGGACCCGGCCAGCGGTAGCCGGGCCATCTCGGCGCCCGACTTGAAGTACATCTGGTCGCTCTCCTTCTTCATCGGCCGGTCGGGGTTGCTCATCACCTCGGTGGTCTGCAGGCAGATGAGGATCTCGCGGGCGTCGGCGTCCTCGCGCGTCAGGTAGTGGACGTCGTTGGTCGCCGCCAGCGGGATGTCCAGCTCGCGGGCCAGGGCGATCATCTCCGGCAGCACCTGTTGCTGGTCGGCCAGGCCGTGGTCCTGCAGCTCGAGGAAGAAGTTGTCCTTGAACGTCTCGCGGTACCAGCGCGCCGCCGCCCTGGCCTTCTCCGGCTGGCCGCGCAGCAGCCAGTAGGGCACCTCGCCCTGGATGCAGGCCGACATGACCAGCAGGCCGTCCTTGTGCTTCGCCAGCAGCTCGCGGTCGATGCGCGGCTTGCGGTAGAAGCCCTCCAGGTAGGAGGCGGTGATCAGCTCGCAGAGGTTGCGGTAGCCCTGGTCGTTGCGCACCAGCGCCAGCAGGTGGTGGTAGTTGAGCTCGTCCTCGCGGCGGTTGGGGCGGTCGAAGCGCGAGCCCGGCGCCAGGTACAGCTCGGCGCCGATGATGGGCTTGATCTCCGCCTGCAGGGCCTTCTTGTAGAAGTTGACCGCGCCCAGGATCGAGCCGTGGTCGGTCAGGGCCACGGCCGGCATCTGGTCGGCGCGCGCCTGCTTGAGCAGGTCGTCGATCTTCAGCGTGGAGTCGAGCAGGCTGTACTCGGAGTGCAGGTGCAGGTGGATGAAGGGCTTCATTCCCACTCGATGGTCGCCGGCGGCTTGGAGGTGACGTCGTAGACGACGCGGTTGACCTCGCGGACGCGGCGCACGATGCGCCGGGCGGCGGCGTCCAGCACCTCGGCCGGCAGCGCCGCCCAGTCGGCGGTCATGCCGTCGCTGGCGGTGACGGCGCGCAGGGCCACCACCTCGCCGTAGGCGCGCTCGTCGCCCATGACGCCGACCGAGCGCACCGGCAGCAGCACGGCGAAGGCCTGCCAGACCTTGTCGTACCAGCCGCTGCGCCGCAGCTCCTCGATGAAGATGGCGTCGGCGCGCCGGAGCACGTCCAGCTTGGCCGGCGTCACCGGGCCCAGCAGGCGCACGGCCAGGCCCGGGCCCGGGAATGGGTGGCGGTTGAGGATGTCCTCGGGCACGCCCAGCAGGCGCGCCACCTCGCGCACCTCGTCCTTGAAGAGGAACTTGAAGGGCTCGATCACCCGGCCCTGGCGCTCGAGCCGCTGAACCTCGCGCACGCGGTTGTGGTGGGTCTTGATGGTCTGCGACGGGCCGGCGACCGGGTTGCTCTCGATTACGTCGGGGTAGAGCGTCCCCTGCACGAGGAAGTCGAAGTCCTTCAGCCCGCCGTAGAAGGCGTCGATGAAGGTGCGGCCGATGATGCGCCGCTTGCGCTCGGGGTCGGCCACGCCGCGCAGGGCCGCCAGGAAGCGGCGCGAGGCGTCGACGTAGCGCACCGTCAGCCCCAGGCGCTTGCGCAGGCTGGCCAGCACGTCCTGCTCCTCGTGGAGGCGCAGCAGGCCGTTGTTGACGAAGACGGAGGTGACGCCCCTGCCCAGCGCCCGCCTGGCCAGCACCGCCAGGGTGGTGGAGTCGACGCCGCCGCTGACGCCCAGCACCACGCGCTTGCCGCGGCACTGCTCGCGCAGCCGCGCCGTCTCCGCCTCGATGAAGTTCTCCATGCTCCAGGCGCGCTCGGCGCCGCAGATCCCCAGCACGAAGTTGGCCAGGATGCGGCGGCCGTCGCGGCTGTGGGCGACCTCGGGGTGGAACTGCACGGCGAAGATCCGCCGTGCGCGGTCCTCGACGGCGGCGAGGGCGCCGTCGTCGGAGCGGGCCGTCGCCGCGAAGCCCGGCGCCAGGCCGGCCACCGAGTCGCCGTGGCTCATCCACACGGTGCTACCCTCCTCCACGCCCCGCAGCAGCGGCGAGGCGGCCATCCGCCGCAGCCGGGCCATGCCGTACTCGCGCTGCGCCGAGCGCACGACGCGGCCGCCCAGCATGCGCGTCAGCAGCTGCATGCCGTAGCAGACGCCCAGCAGCGGGATGCCGGAGGCGAAGAGCCTGCGATCCACCCGCGGCGCGCCCGGCGCCAGGGTGGAGGCGGGGCCGCCCGAGAGGATGATCCCCGCCGGCGGCTCGGCCAGGATCTTCTCCAGCCCGTAGTGGAAGGGGCGGATCTCGGAGAAGACGCCCAGCTCGCGCACGCGGCGGGCGATGAGCTGGGTATACTGCGAGCCGAAGTCGAGGATCAGGATTTGGCCTTTCATGGATGAGCGCATCTTAGCAGATTCGCCCACCCGGTTCAATACGGGTTTTCCGGCCCCGCGCCGCCTGGGCGGCGCGCGGCTACTCGCCGAGCGGGAGCGTGAAGGCGGCGGGGGAGTGGTAGCCCCTGGCGACGACCTCGGCGCCGCGGAAGACGGCCCAGCAGGGCAGCGGCTGGTAGGCGCGGGTCATCTGGTAGAGCTGCAGGGCGCTGTTGGCAACGATCAGCGTCACGCTGCGCCGCGGGTTGTAGGGGCTGGGGAAGACCGCCAGCAGGCCGTCGTTCTCCCGGCCGTAGACCCGGCCGTCCCAGGCGAACCAGTCCCGGCCCAGCGTCAGCCCCAGCTGGGCGGCCGCCTCCTTCGTCAATTGGTTGTCCTCGGCGCCGCCCAGCAGCATCAGGTGCGATCCCTCCAGCTCGCCGCGGGTGACCTCGGCGTCCTGCTGCAGGGGCGGCAGGACCTCGCTGAAGGCGTCGGCCAGGGCGGTGCGCCAGCGCAGGCCCAGCGTGCGCATGGCCTCGATCTGGCGGCCGCTGCCGTAGACCAGCCGGGTGGCGGCGAAGTTGTCCGCGAAGTTGGCGTGGGTGTAGAAGCGCTCGTGCGCCGCCGGGATGTCGTTGCCGGCGTTGAAGACCAGCCGCCGCGGGCGGGAGTCCAGCGTCCACTCCGCGCGCCGGATTTCGCGGCCCGCCTCGAGCCGCTTCCAGACCGCGCCCTTCTCGGTGTCGATGCGCACCGTGGTCCAGAAGCGCCAGGCGCGCTCCGCCGGCTGGGCCAGCTCCAGCGTCACCCGCCATTTGCCGCCGGCGGCCTCGGCCCGGGCCGTGACGGCCGGCTCGGGCAGGTCGCCGCGGCGCAGCCACTGGTCGGCGACCTCGCGCAGCCCCTGGCCGGGCGCGGCGGCCTCCAGGGCGGCGGCGAACTGGGCGTTGCTCAGCGGCTTGCCGGCGAAGCGGCCGTGGACCGCCTGCAGCAGGCGGGCGAAGGCCTCGTTGCCCATGGCCAGTCGCAGCTGGTGCAGCAGGAACGTGCCGCGGATGCGCGGGACCTGGTAGTGGCTGTAGGTGTCGTAGCGGCGCGCCGCCCGCAGCGGGGCCAGCTCGCCGTCGTTCTGCCTCAGGAAGAGCAGGCGGTCGTTCATCTCGGCCAGGGCGTCGCGCAGGTAGGGGGCGGCGGCGCGGCCGTCGGCCGGCAGCCCCTTCAGCAGGCGGTAATAGGCGGCGCTGGCGCTGACGAACCAGTTCTCTTCCTCGCCGGCGGGATAGACCGTGTTGCTCCACAGGCCCTGGGCGGGGAAGGCGTAGACCTCGGCGGCATCGGCCAGCTCCTCGGGCAACGGCGCGGCGTCTGCCGCCGGCGCCGGGGGCAGCGCCTGGATCTTCGCCGTCAGCACGCGCGGGGAGAAGGCCGTGTAGCCGAGGGTCAGGTGGGGGACGGCGTCGGGCAGCAGCGGCATGCGCGGCGTCTCGCCGGGGAACTTCTCGCGCAGCGTGGTCTTGCCGAAGTGGGCCATGAACACCATCTCGCGGGCCATCTCGCCGGTGGTGATCTTGCCGTCGCAGGCGTGCGGCCGGTTGATGGGCGAGGAGGCCATCAGGCCGATGGCGGAGCGGGCGTCGATCTTTCCCCGCTGGCGGCGGAAGAAGTCGTTCATGGCGATGTCGCGGTTGGAGGGGCTGAAGGCCAGGTCATAGGGGGCGTTCTGCGGGTCGGGGACGAACTCCTTGCGCACCTCGGGGTCGCGGGCGTTGTTCACGCACCAGTAGAAGTCGGTGGTGCCGCCCGGGAAGTCGTTGGCGCTGCCGCGCCACAGCTTGTGCTTCTTCGTGCCTAGCAGCAGCACGGCGATCTCGTTGCGGCCGGCGTCGCCGATGAGCCAGTCGTTGGTGTAGAGGCCGTTGTTGCCGGTGGTCAGGATGCGCACCACCTCGTCGATCGAGCCGGCGTACTGCGCCGCCTTGCGGATGCGGTTGGACTGCGGCGTGCCGCCGGCGGCGAAGGGCGACTGCTGGGTGGTGGTCTCGCCGATCATGATGCCGGCGTCGTTGAGGTAGAAGTCGGTGCCCGAGTGGATGCCGCCGGGGAAGGTCTCGTAGACCAGGCGCCGGCCGCGCTCCGGGACGACGTCGCACATGACGTTGAACTGCACGCCGGTGTAGCCGTTCCACATGAACATCTGGAAGAAGACGATGCCGCCGTCGCGGGTGGCCGAGCGGTTGGCCAGGACGGCCGAGCACTTGTGCAGCCGCTCGCGCAGCCGCTCCTCGTCGGCGGGCGGGAAGCTCTGGCCGCTCAGCGGCGTGGCGGTGCGCGCCAGGGCGCTGTCCAGCTGCCCGAGGTCGACGGCCGAGTTGACGGCGGCGACGTCGAGCAGGTCGATGGCCTCGGCCTTGTGGCGCATGCGCACGCCGCGGGCGTTCATGCCGTCGGCCATGCCGCGCATCTCCTGCAGGTACTCCTCGTCGAAGCCGCGCAGCATGAGCGCGTCGGTCAGCAGGCGCAGGGCCGCCCAGCCCCTGTCGGGGGCGGCGGGATTCTGCAGGTTGGCCAGCTTCTCCATGTAGGCGGCCATCTCCTCGGCCATCAGCGTCCCGTGCTGGACGCCGCGCTCGTAGGGCTTGCCCTCGACGTGCAGGAAGGTCCAGCCGCGGTCGCTGAAGCGGAAGGCCGGGCCATGGCGGCGGATCGTCTGCGGGGCGACGACCTCGGTGATGTCGGACACCTCCTCCAAACGGACGTCGTCGAACCAGGCTTCGCCGCGGGCGTCGCCGTTGTAGCCCAGGTGCAGGCCGACGCGGTCCTGTTCCTGGGTGGCGACGAAGACGACCTGGAGCTCGTGCCAGCCGCGGGTGGCGCCGGCGGCCGGCGAGTGGTTGGTGAAGGGGAAGGAGTCCATGCTCAGGCAGGCGGCCACCGGGGTGGGGTAGCGGCCTTCCGGGTCGCTGAAGGCATCGGCGGTGCGCACCCAGGCGCGCAGGCGGTAGAACTGCCCGACGCGCAGGCGCAGCGGCGCGGAATAGACGCTGCTGCGCGCCGGGGCCCGGTGGGCGATCTTCAGGCAGGCCTGGCCGGAGCGGGGGGCGTCGTCGTCGACCGTGACCGCGCCGGAGGCGGCCGCCGCCTGCCAGGAGCCGAGCCCCTGCTGCTCGAATCCGGCATCGGGGACCTGGACCTGCGGCGCCTCGGCCGCCAGGAAGAGAAAGGGAAGGAAGACCGCTGCCGCCAAGGCAACGCCACGTCTGCTCATCGCGCGACTCCTTGGCGCCGGCCGGTCGCCGGCGCCCGCGGGTGGATTCGGATGGCAGATTCTAGCACAACCCCCCGGCCGGGCCAAGGCCGCTGCCGCGGCTTGACCTGCCGGCGCCGCCGCCCTATACGGCGCGGCGATGCCCGCGCTTCCCGAGGTCGAGACCGTCGTCCGCCAGCTGCGGCGGCGCCTGGCCTAGAGGAAGAACCTCTCGTCGGCCCAGATGTCGCGCAGGGAAAACGTCGCCCGGCGGCAGATGAAGAGCGGGCGGTTGTTCTCCAAGGGCATGGCCAGGGAGCAGCGCGTGACCGTCCCGAGCTCCACCTGTTCGAAGTGCGAGCGCAGGTCCCGCAAGTTCTCCTCGACGTCATGGCTGGTGCCGAGGATGATCGCCGCGCTGCCCTTCCAGTCCGGGAACCCCCAGTACCAGTAGCTGTTGTGGGCGCAAGTAGCCGCCGGCAGCCCGAACTTCGGGCCGAAGAAATCGAGCGCGCCCGCTTCGCCGTAGTTGCGCATGAAGATCCAGCAGTCCTTCCGCTCGGCCGGGGACAGCCGGCGGTACAGTGCGGCCACCTGGGCCGTCAGTTCCTCCCAGCCCATCTGGTCGGCGTACTGCTGCGGCAGGACCCCGACCTCGCTCCGCTCGTCCCAATGGGGCTTCACGCCGAGGGCTTCCTGGAAGCGGATGAATCCCTGCACCGACAGCACGGGCAGGGCGAACGGCGTGGACAGGATTCCGCCGGCGAACATGCACGCCGCCAGGGCGGGGGCGATCCACTTCCGGCGTTTGCCGACAGCGGCGAGACCGGCAAGGACAGCTCCCGCCGCGAACAGCACGGGGAAGAACGGTGAAAGGTAATAGGGCTTTCCATTTTGCAGGAACATGACCGCGAACATGACCGCATAGGCCCAAGCGAACAGGCGAAATCGGTTTCCCCTTGGTCCGATAGCGAGAAAGGCGAGCCCGAGCAGCAGGAGGGGGACGTTGCCGATCCCCGCGTCCATGAGCTGTCCCGCCAGGAAGCCGGGCAGTGTGGTTGGAACGTTCTTCATGGCGGTGGCGTTGCGCATGAATTCGAGGGAGGGAAAGCCCTGGCCGATTTCCCAAAGAAGATGGGGAAGGAAGATGAGCAGGGCGATCACCCCCCCAGCGTAGATCCAGCGCCCGCGGAACTGCTTCCGCTGCCGGGTGAGCAGCAGCCCGGCCAGCACCCCGACCAGCAGGAACCCCATGGAGTACTTGTTCAGCAACCCGAGCCCCGCCACTGCCCCGAACGCCAGCCAGAGCCGGGGACGATCCCGGCGGATGATGAGCACGAGAATGAAGACGGCCAGCGCCCAGAAGAAGAGGTCGAAGGCATTCATGGAGAAGTAGCGGCCGGCGTTGCCCTGGATGACCGGCGAGCTGAGGGCGGCGAGGGCAGCCAGCCCCTGGGCGGCCCTGCCGCCTCCCAGCTCGCGGGCGATCCGCCCCGCCAGGAGGATGACGGCGACGCCGGCCAGCAGCGGCAGGAGGCGAATGGCGAAAAGCGAATCGCCAAGGACCTCGCGCACCGCCCGCAGCAGGAAGATCGAGAGCGGCGGCTGGTCGACGTAGCCCCAGGCCAGGTGCTTGCTGCAGGCGATATAGTACAGCTCGTCGCGGAAGTAGCCGTAGCGGGCATAGGTGAACAGGTGCAGCGCCACCCGGGCCAGGGCGCAATAGGCGGCCAGGGCCGTGCCGCTCAGCCAAAACCGGCTGGCATCAACTTGTTTTTGCATGAATCAGTCTCCCACCTGGGCCGCCGGGCCCGTCCTGTTGCGGAAGCATTCTATCATCGGTTCCGTCCGGTTTTCCAGACGGCGACGGTGAGCTGGCATCCTGCCAGGGATAACGTTTCCCGGACAAGAAAGGTTGCAGGGAATCGGGAAGCGCGTTTGACTGGGTGCAGTCCCGGCGATTATACTGGCCGACATGCCCGAGCTTCCCGAGGTCGAGACCGTCGTCCGCCAGCTGCGCCGCGAGATCGTCGGCCGCACCTTCGCCGGACTGCGCGTGTTCTGGCCGCGCACGGTCGAGGGCTGCCCGCGTGAGCTCCGCCGCCTGATCCGCGGCCAGGCCGTCCGACGCGTCACGCGCCGCGGCAAGTACATCGGCGTCGAGTGCGCCGGCGGCGCCTTCCTCACCATCCACCTGCGCATGACCGGCAAGCTGCTTCGCCGCCTCGACGCCGGCGACCGTCCCCATCTGCGCACCGAGTTCTCCTTCGCCGACGGCTCGCGCCTCTACTTCGTCGACGCGCGCAAGTTCGGCCGCATATGCCTGTGGCCCTGCCGCGGCGAATCCTGCCCGGGGCTGGGTCCCGAGCCGCTGCGGCCGGCAACGGTGCGCGCCGCGCTGCGCCGGCTGCGGACAAGGCGGCCGGTCAAGAGCGTCCTGCTCGACCAGGCGGTGCTGGCCGGCATCGGCAACATCTACGCCGACGAGGCGCTCTTCGCCGCCGGCATCCATCCCCTGCGCCCGGCGTCCGGCCTGAGCGGGGAGGAGGTCCTGCGCCTGAGCCGGAGCGTGCCGCGTGTCCTGCGCGCGGCGATCGGGCGGAAGGGGACGACGCTGCGCAACTACCGCACCGTCGCCGGCGAGAGCGGCGAGAACCAGGGGCACCTGTTCGTGTACGGCCGCGCCGGCGAGCCGTGCCTCCGCTGCGGCGCAGTGATCGCGCGCATCCGCATCAACGGCCGCTCCAGCCATTATTGCCCTTGCTGCCAGCAATAGGCGGCCGGCAGCAGGCGTCGGAAGACCGATGCGGCAGGCGTGTCGTCTGATGCCCGGGATCGCGCCCCGGCTTCGCAGCCGGCCGCCGGACCGTGAGGTT
>Ga0209507_1002038_pt1 | contig 14497 bp, 17 predicted proteins | sample AD_UKC028_MetaG_FD_184414 | JGI IMG/M metagenome (GOLD analysis project Ga0209507, IMG submission 184414) | Active sludge microbial communities of municipal wastewater-treating anaerobic digesters from USA - AD_UKC028_MetaG (SPAdes) (version 2) | ecosystem: Engineered > Bioreactor > Anaerobic >...
CGTCGATGAACTGGGCGAGCGAGCGGGAGGCGTCGTCGATCTGCTCTTTCTGCTCCTTGCCGGGCCCCTTGGGCTGCGTGACGACCGGCGCCTTGCCGCGCGCGGTGCTGCTGGCGCCGCCCTCCACGGTACCGAACAGGGCAGCCTGCTCGCGCACGTCGGCCAGGTTGCGGGCGAAGTCGCGCGCGGCCTGGCCGCTGGCCAGGTAGCGCAGCCGCTCCCAGAAGCTGCCGGGCTCCGGCAGCTTGTTGCCCGCGGCGATGAGCTGGTTGAGCGCCGGGATCAGGCCGCCGGCGACCTTGTTCTTGAAAACCTCGCTGTTGGCGGCGAGCTTGTCGAACTCCTTGGCCAGCAGCGCGGACTGGCGCACCGATTCTTCGGTGACGCCCGCGAACTTGCGCAGCCCGTCGGCGCCCTGATTCAAGAAGGGGATGAGAATGCGGCCGAGCTTCTCGCCGAACAGGGCGCTGGCCAGGGCAGTCTTCTGGGCGCCGTCTTCGTAGGTGGTGAACTTGTCGGCCACCTCGGCCAGCACCTGCTCGGTGGTCTTGAGCTCGCCATTGGCGGCGCGCACCGAGACACCCATGGAGGCGAAGATGGCGGCCGATTCCTTGCCGCCGTTGCCGGCATCGACCAGGCGGTTGGCCAGGCCGGTGACGGCCTTGTCGAGCTTCTCGCTGTCGACGCCGGCCTCGCTGGCCGCCAGGCGGAACTCGCTGAGCGCCACGGCACTGACGCCGATGCCCTGGGCGGCTTCGTCGAGGTCGTCGAGGCTGGTGGTGAGCGCCTTGATGCCGCCCACCAGGCCGCCGGCGGTGAACAGCGCGGCCACGCTGGCCAGCGGGCCGCCGATGCTGCCGGTGACGGTGGTGAGCTTGTCTTGCGCGGCGCGCAGATCTTCGACGCGGCTGCGCACCTGCTTGAGCGCGGCGCTGGCGCGGTCTTCTGCGCTGAGGATGATCTTGGCGTCAGCCATCGGCGGGGGCCTCGAGCTCGTCGCGCAGGACGAGCAGCAGGTCGATCAGCAGATCGGGATCGGGCACGGGGTGCACGGCCAGGTACAGCGGCAGGCGCTCGGGCCGCCACCCGGCGCACCAGCGCCAGGCGTGGAAGCTGCGCTCGACGTCAGGCAGCGCGGCGGGCCGGGGCGCAAAGGCGCCTGCCCCCAGGCCCAGCGGTGGGGAGCGGCGTGCCTCATCCTGGTCGCGCTGCCAGGCGAGGCACGCCCTCAGTTTCCCGCGGCGGCCTCGCGGGAGGCGCGCGCGGCGGCCATGCGGCCGAGCAGCGCGCCGACGAGCGCCTTGAACCACTCGGGCCGGGCGTCGAGCAGCGGGCCCACCAGCGCGGCGTCGAAGGCCACGGCGGGGGACGGCGGGGCATCGGGCGCGGGAGGCGCGTCGGACTCCGGCGCGCAGGGCGGGGCGAAGTCGGCCTCGGTGAGGCCCTGCCAGCCGACCACAGCGCGCTCGAGCAGCAGGCGCTGCCAGCGCATCCACTGGCTGGCGGCGGGGGCGCCGGCCTCGAGGTAGAGGCAGGCGCTCTCGTGCTCGGTGGGCTGGCGCAGGGTGAACTCCACGCCCGGGGCGACCTCGAAGGTGAAGCGGCGCGCGGCCTCGAGGCGCGCGGCCAGCTCGGCGGCGGACATCAATACTCGGTGAAGACGTTGGCCAGCGACACGTTGATGGTGCGCTTCTGCACGTTGTTGGACTCCAGCGCGGGTGCGGCGCTGTACGTCCAGATGCCGGTGCCCACCGCGCCGCCGCTGCCCGGGTAGGTCATGCGCAGGGCGTAGTTGGCGAGGTTGGCCTGGGCGGCCTTGAGCGTGGTCCAGTAGGTGAGCGACTGGTCGTCGTCGACCTCGAAGGTGACCTTGATGGGGCTCTTGTTCGTGGGGTACTCGAAGCCCACGCTCTGGTCGATGTACTGGCCCGTGCCGAAGTTCTGCTCGCCGCCGCTGACGCTGGGGCTGTTGACCTGCTGGATCTGCGCCCAGGCGGTGACCTTGCGCGCCGTGCCCGCGCCCTGGCCCGCCGGGAAGCTGGCAGTGGAGCTGGTGTCGATGGCGATGGTGACGTCGTTCGTGGCGACCGCCACGGCGCGGAAGGCGCGGCCGATGAGGGCGCCCCAGCCGGAGGTGACGATCTCGATCACGTCGCCCACGGTGACGCCGTGCGCGGCGCTGAGCGTGAGCACGCACTGGGCCGCATTGGTGGCCGCGCTGATGGTGATGGCGCTGCCGTAGGTGGTGCCGACTTCAAAGATGGTGCCGTTGACGATTTTGCGGGACATGGTTGCTCCTGGCGAGCGAGGGGTTAGACAAGCACGCCGGAGTCGGCGGCGGTGGTGAAAATCGGCCCGACGGTGAACACCACCTCGCGGCGGGCCACGGGCTGGTCGGTGGTGGCGTCGAGCGTGGGGCGGCCGACGTCCGCGGGCAGGACGGTCACGAGCGTGCCGCCCACGGTGCGGGTGCCGGCGAGCGCGGCGGTCACGGTGCCGGTGAGTGCATCGAGCGCGGCGGCCTGGCCGGTGCCGCTGGCCTTGATCACCAGCTCGACGACGAGCTGCACGTCCCAGCGCAGGTGCAGGGGCGGCTCGACGCTTTGCAGCTCGGGCGGGCCGAAGGTGGCCAGCACCAGGGCGGGCAGCGCATCGGCGCCGAAGGGATAAGGGTCGTCCTCGAGCACCGCGGCCACGCCGGGCAGGCCGGCGAGCTGCGCGGCGGCCCATTCGCGCACGGTGGTGAAAACGTGGGCCATGGCTTAGGTGCGCTCGAGGATCAGCACGGTGACGCCGGTGCCGTCGGGCTGGATGTTGACCACGCTATAGGCCACGCCGCGCACGACGACGGCGCTGCCACGCACGGCGTGGGCGACGTCGGCCGAGGCGCAGGTGAGCGCAGGGGCGATGCCGGCCACGCCGAGGACGTCGGCGTAGGCGGCGTCGAACAGGGCGCGCAGGGGGCGGCCGGCGACCACGGCGTCGTCGCCAGGCGGGCCGGCGAGGAACAGCGGGAGGTCGGCCGCGAACATGGGATTACTTGGCGGGCTGCGCGGCCAGGGCGTCGGCCACGGCCTTGGCGACGAGCGCCGCGATGTCCTGCGGGGTGACCACCTGGTCGGCCTCGACCCGCGCCTCGCGCGTGGCCTTGATGGCGGCGGCCTGGCGCTTGATGCGGGACTTGTCGTCCTCGGCGGCGGTGAGGCGGCCCTTGGTGGGGTCGTCGGCCTTGTCGAGATAGAACGCGCGGCCCATGCGGGTGAGCAGCAGGGCGTCGTCCTTGGAGACGTCGTGCGATTCGCCGATGTCGGCATGGGTGGAGACTTCTTCGCCGGCCAGTTGGCAGGCCTCGGCGATCAGGATCTTGGGCATGGTGACCTCTGGAAAGAGTGCGGCCCGCCGGATGACGGGCCGCGAGGGCGGTGCAAAGGCGCCTGGCGGCGCCCCGGGCTTAGGTGGTGAGGGCGTCCTGCATGCTGGAGAACGACGCGGCGTAGCGCACGCTGACGTCGACGTCCTGCAGCGCCACCACGCGCTTGGTGCCGGCCGTGGAGCCGGCGTACGGGTCGAGCATGATGTCGAGCCCGCCCCACAGCGCGATGATCAGGTCGGACCAGTTGCCGTAGATGATCGCCGAGCACACGCCGTTGCTCGTGCCCTTGGTGAGGTTGCTGGGGACCTGGTTGCTGACCTCGGCGCGCGCGCCGTTGAGCTGGCCGTCGGTACCCCACACCGGGATGCCGTTGGTGCCCGAGAACATCTGGGTCTTCTTGAGCTTGCCGCGCACCTTGGTGTTGGTGAGGTAGCCCAGCGCGCCCGTGGGCGCGTTGGCGTTGGCCACTGCGCTCTCGAGGTCGACCAGGTGGTCCCAGGTGGGCGCCAGGCCGTTGGTGCCGCCCGCGACCGAGCCGATGCCGGCGGTGTTGAGGATGCCGCGCGGCTGGTTGGACGCGCCCGTGCCGGCGATAGCGCCGAGGTCGATCATCAGGGCGATGGTGCGCGCGATGTCCAGACGCACGAAGGCCTCGACCGAGATCGAGCTTTGCAGCAGCAGGCGGCGGGAGTAGTCCACGTAAGCGCCCGCCGTCTTGGGCGTGAGCGCCACCTGGTCGAAGGCGGGCTGGCTCTCGGTGGGCGCGTTGTTCTCTGCCACCCAGTAGCCGGTGGAGCCGGCCGTGGCGCGCGGGATGGCGACGTTGCCCTGCAGGTCGGTGAGCATGGTGGTGCCCATGCCCATGACCTTCATCTGGTTGACCAGGATGTCAATGAAGCTCGAGGCGAGCAGGTCGGTGGCCACCAGGTTGCCGCCCGCGGTGGGCGTGCCCACGGTCAGGTCGCGGGTCTGACCCATGCGGCCCAGGCCCATGAGGCGGCGCATGAGCATCTGCGTGGCGCGATCGGCGTCGGCGCTGCCGATGTCGAGCGGCGAGCCCAGCACGTCCACGGGGATGGTGAAGGCGCCGGCACGGTCGGCGCGCACGTCGAGGCGCTTGTCGGCCGCGGCGCGGGCGCACTCGATCTCGAAGGCGGCCATCTTGCGCACGGCCTGGTCGTCGGGGAAGAGCGTGGCGGCGATCAGGTTGGCGAAGCGGAAGGCCTGCACTTCCTTCTTGCTCAGGCCGATCTCGCCCGACTCGGCGAGCTTGAGGGTGCCGCTGCGCTCGAGGCCCGCAAACACCTGCTCGCGGAAGGCGTCATAGGCGGTGCCGGCCTCGATGGCGGCCTCGGCCTCGGCGCGCACGTTGAACTTGGCGCCCAGGGCGGCGATGTCGCGCACGCGCTGACGCTCCATGCCGGCACCGGCCTCGCGCTCGCGGCGCGCGGCGGCGGCGTCGACGGTGATGTGGGGCTCGGCCTTGGCGGCCGGCTCGGTGACTTGCTGTTCGGTCTTGTCCATGATGATGGAGTCCTTGCTCGGGGAAGGGGTGGCCCGCGCCAACAGGCCGCGGAGGTGCTGCAGCTGCGCGTCGCGCCCGACGCCGACGGTGGGATCCGCCGGCACAGCCACGATCGAGCATTCGTACGGCTCCCAGTCGGTGACGAGGTATTCGTCGCCGTCGTCGCCCGACTTCACGAGCTTGAGCTCGTGAATGCGGTAGCCGACGCTGACCAGCGAGCGAATGCCGTCGCGCACGTCTTGGAAGATTTCTTCGGCGCGCGCGCTCTTGCCAAAGCGCACCAGGGCCCGCCCTTTGCGGTCGTCGCCGATCCACGCCTTTTCAACGACGCCCACCTGGTCACGCGTGGAGTGATCGACCAGAAGGGGATGGCGCGCGCTGTTGAGCCGGCCAAGGCGCACAGCGGTGCGGTCATGCGAGAGCACTTCGCGGCCCCACCAGCGGTCATAAGGCTCTTCGCTGGAGAAGGCGATCTCGAGGGTGCGATTGTCGGCGTCGAGCGCGGCGCGATCGAACTGGGCCGAGCGCTCGAAGCTCTGTTCTTCGGGGGCCAGGTCGCGGACCTGGGCGGCGGCGTCAGGGAGCATTGGCGGCGTCCTTGGTGGAAGACGATCCGGCGGCGGCGTTAAGCGGGCCGAGGATCTTGGTGAGGCGGGCGATGTCTTTCTCGAGCTCGCGCCAGGTGGCCTCGGGGTCGCGGCCGAGCTCGCGCAGCACCGCGGAGTAGCTGGTGAGGCCGTTGCGCAGCTCGGTGACCTTGGCCTCGGCATCCTTGGCGGGGTCGACCCATGCCCAGCGGCGGCCCTGCCAGCGGGCGACGTCGTATTTGCCGAACTTGCTCACCGGCAGCGTGCCGAGCTGGGCAGACACGAACGCGTAGTCCAGCCATTCGGTCCACAGCGGGGCAAGGAAGGCGTCGACCATGGCCGACTGCAGCGTCATCCACTCTTCGCGGGTCTCGAGCAGGCCGGCGCGGATGCTGCTGTAGTTGACGTTTTCGAGGTCATTGGCGAGCGTGCTGTAGTCGGCACCGATGCCGCTGGCCACGCCGCGCAGCATGGCCTTGACGAAGACGTCGAAGTTGGCGTGCGGGTAGTCGGGGTCGAACTGCTTGAAGTCGTAGCCCGCGGGGAGCTTCTCAAAGGTGCCCGGGGTGGCGTCGCGCACCAGGTTGTCGGCGGCGTCGGTGTCGTCGGCGAGGGCTTGCGCGGCGGCGAGGGTGTCGGGCTCGTCGGCGGGCGGGATGTAGAAGCCCATGTTCGAGGCGCCGACGCGGGCGGCAATGATGGCGGCCTCTTCGTAGCCGCCCAGGTCGTTGAGGCGGCGCATGGCGCTGTGAATCCAGGGCACGCCGCGCACCTGGTCGGGCTCTTCTTGGATGAAGTGGTGCCAGATCTCGGAGGCGGGCACGCGCTCGCGGCGGGCGGCCCAGGCGCTCTCGACGCTCGAGAGCAGGTAGTAGGCGACCGGCTTGCCCCAGGTGTCGACCTCGATGCCCATGCGGATGCGGTGGCCGTTGGGCAGATCGGCGCGGTAGCTGTCGTCGACCAGGGCGGCGTCGATCACCTGCAGCTGATAGCCAAAGGCCCCAAAGCCGCGGCCACGCACGCGGCGCACGAAGAACTCGCCATCGCGCGCCCAGCTCAAGGCCAGCAGACGGCACAGCAGGGCGAAGCTGAGGCGCCCGGTGACGTCGCACTCGCCGCGGCGCGCCCAGCGGCCGAAGGCCTGCTCGCAGACGGCCTTGTCGAATTCGTCGATCGTGCCGTCGGGGCGCAGGCAGGGCACCGACAGCGCGAACCCCGCCGGGCCGACCACGTGGGTCTGCACCATGCGTAGGAATTTCTTGACGTAATCGTTGTCCTTGGCCAGCTGACGCGAGCGCCCGCGCAGGATGCGCAGGCTGCGCTCGAGGTCGAGGTTGATGGCGACGTGGTCGCCCTTGAAGCTGGCGGTGAGGTTGTTCTGCGCAGCGCCCGCGTAGGAGCGCACCATGCGCACCGCGCCGCGGCGCACGGGGGCCGCGGGCGCGGGAGCACCGCCCAGCAACCACTGAGCCAAGCGAGAGCGCAGGGACATCAGATCCTCGTGAGAATGCGCCGACGGGCAGGCGTGGCCCCGGCGGCGATGCGCTCTTCGTTGGCGACCTGGACTTCCCAGTACGCGATGAGCTTGATGATGTCTTCGGCGGCGCGGAACTTCATGCGGCGGCCGGCGATTTCGTACTCGGCCACAGTGCCCTGGCTGGCGCTGTAGGTGGACAGCGCGGCGCGCAGCTGTTCGAGCGCGCGCTGCGCGACGCTGCGCCCATCCACCCCCGCCGCCATGGTGCGCGGGTCGGGCAGGATGGTGAGCTGGCCCTGCTCGAGGGCGTAGCTCTCGCCGGCGCGCTCGACGTAGCTGGCCCAGGTGTAGGGGCCGGGCTGCCAGAGCTTGGTGACGCTGGCGGCGGCGTTGGGCTGGTGGTCGGCGCCCGCCGCGCTGCAGGTGAGCGTGATGACGGGCAGGCCGGCGGTCTGGGGGACCAGGCGGTAGGTGAGCACCCAGCCGGCGGTGGCGGGGTAGTCGGGCGTGACGGTGGGGGCCGGGTTGAAGGTGTCGCCGGCGATGATCTGCGTGACCTGCATGGGCGGCCCTAGTGAATGGTGGCGCTGCCGATGCGCGCGCTGCGGCGGGGGGCGCTGGCGGCGCCCAGGCGGGGCGACACGCGCACGGGGGTGGCAGCGCCGAGGCGCACCACCGGGGCGGCGAGCTGCACGCGGCCCAGGCGGGTGCGGCCGGGGACGGTGTAGACGTCGGGGTCGTAGAGCAGGCCGCTGGCGGTGACGGCGGCCACGGCGGCGGCGGCGAGCGGCTTGGCCACGCCCAGGGCGGCGCCGGCGGTGAGGCTGGCCACCGCGGCGGCGCTGAGGCCGGTGGTGACGGTGAGCGCGGCGCCGGCCTGCGCGGCGGCCAGCGCGGCGGCGCTGAGGGGCACCAGCACGGTGAGCGTGGCGCCGGCCTGGCCCTGGGCCACGGCGCCGGCGGCCAGGCGCACGGTGAGGGCGAGCGTGGCGGCGGCCTGGGCGCTGGCTACGGCATTGGCCGCGAGGCTGCTGGCGCTGGTGACGGTGAGCCCGGCGCTGGCGGCGGCCTGGGCGATGGCGCCGGCGCTGAGGGTGACGGTGAGCGCCAGCGCGCCGCTGGCGGTGGCGGCGGCCACGGCGCTGGCGGCCAGCGGCTTGCCCACGGCGAGTGCGGCGGCGGCGCTGGCGCCGGCCTGGGCGGCGGCGGCCAGGCTGGCGGCGCCGGTGACGGTGAGGTCGGCCGTGGCGCTGCCCTGCGCGGCGGCGGCGGCGGCCAGGGCCTTGGTGAGGCTGAGCCCCGCGCTGGCCTGGCCTTGGGCGATGGCGGCGGCCACCAGCTGCACGGTGAGGGCGAGCGCGGCGCTGCCGGTGGCGGCGGCCGTGGCGCTGGCGGCCAGGGGCTTGACCACGGCCAGCGGTGCGGCGGCGGTGGCGCCGGCCGTGGCGGCGGCGGCGAGGGCCTTGGCGAGGGCGAGATCGGCGCCGGCGGTGGCGGCGGCGGTGGCGGCGGCGTCGAGGGCGACCGAGCCGCTGGTGGTGACGCCGGCGCCGAGCAGGAGGTAGCGGCGCAGGCTCATGGGGCGATCAGGGCCAGGGGGTTGCGGGTGACGGCGGCGAGCAGGGCGTCCGGCAGGCGGCGCTGGAAGACGGCGTGCAGGGCGACCTGGCCGCGCGTGAAGTACTGGCTGGTGTTGAAACTGCGATCGCCGTGCCAGAGCAAGCGCCCGCCGGTGATGCTGTTGGGCGCCACGCCGCCCGAGCCGAAGCTGGCGAGCAGCAGGCCGTCGCGCCACAGCACGCGCGCGGGGACATTGGCGGCAGCCACGGCCCATGCGTGCCAAGTGGAGTCGACAATATTTCCGGTGAACGAAAGGCCGGTATTTGCGCTATCGCCGCTGCCGTGATAGCAGCCGATTTGGTTGGAGCTGCCGTCGTTTTGGATGCCGGAATTCAGGATGCTGCCGTCGCTGCTGCTGGTGCTGTACACGGCAGACCAATCGCCCGCGACCGCCGTGACCCGCGCCACGCACAGGTGCGTGTAGTTCTGCGGCGTGTAGAGCGACTGGCCCGCGGCGTCGTCAATGCGGCCGCCGCCGACGCCGCCGCCGGCGACGTTGTCGGCCGCCATGCCGCGCAGGTGGCCACGCGGCACGGGGCGCGTGCCCCAGCTGCTGCCGATGCGGCGGTTGACCCAATCGACCGGGATGCCGTTGGGGAAGGTGATGAGCGCCGAGCACCAGCGCGCGGCGGGGTGGGCGAGGTTGAGCCGCACGCCGGCCTGCGGAATGACGCCGGCCAGGGCCGCCTGCAGCAGCCGGGCCATTACACGCTGACGCCGGCCTGGGTGGCGTACTGGGCGCTGCCGGCGGTGAAGGCGGCGCCGCTGTCGTTGCGCACGACGATCTTGAGATAGGGCGGCACGTAGCCCAGGGCGCTGGCCACGCTGAACACGCCACGCTGGGCGGTGGTGTTGGTGTTGAGCGGCAGGGCGCCGAGCAGGTAAAGGTTGGGCTCGTCAACGGCGCTGCTGCCGGACTCTGGGCCGGTGGTGTAGTTGGTGCCGTCGAGACTGGCCTTGGCGAACACGAGCAGCTGCTTGTTGCCGCTGACCGTGCCGGGGGTGACGGTGATGCCGACCAGGAGGTCGAGCGGGTCGACGGCGGAGAGGTCGATGGCGCCGCTGACGGCATAGGTGGCCGCGGCGAGCGTGGCCAGGCCGGTGATGGTGAGGCTGCTGGCGGCGCTGGTGTTGGCTTTGATGTCGGCCATGCGGCGCCCTAGATCTGGGTGAGGGCGACGACGACGTCGTACTCGCCGATGGTGCCCTCGAAGCCGAGCAGCCCGGGGCTGGCGAGCGTGCCGGTGCCGGTGACGAAGATCTTTTCGCCGCGGTTGGCGGGGCGCTTGCTGATGGCCGCGAGGTGGGTGCGCTGGCCGATGGCGATCTGCGCGGCGCCGGAGAAGATGTCGGCAAACGCGGCGCGCACCTGGGGCAGCGAGGGGTTGATGGTGTAGGTGCCGTTGAACATGCGCGCCCAGCCGTCGCGCTCGGCCGCGCTGCGGTTGATGTAGGTGGTCCAGCTCCAGACGGTGCCCTCGGCGCTGACCTGGCTGGTGATCTCTTGCTCGGCCACGCGGGTGCGCCACACGATGACGGGGCTGGGCTGGGCGAGCCACTCGACCATGGCGCCGGTGGCGAAGGCGGTGCGCGCGGCGACGAAGGCGGGGTCGGTCTCGGCCAGCAGGGCGGCCTTGAGGGTGACGAGCTGGGCGGGGGTCATGGCGGCCTTAGGGGGCGTAAGTCAGTGCAGCAAGGTGCGGGGCGCGGCCTTCGGCGGCGGCCAGGGCGAGCTCGAGGCGGTGGTGCTCGCCTTCCAGCCAGGTGCAGCGGGTGCGCAGCAGGTCGTTCTGGCGGCGCTCGAGGGCGAGCAGGGCTTCGGCCTCGCGCAGGGCGTCGAGCACCAGGCCGGCGCGGGCAGCGCGGCCGCGGCGCAGGGCGGCGGCGGCGCGGGCGCTGGCCTCGGGGCGGGGGATGGGGCCGAGGCGCGGGGCGGGACCGGCCACGCGGCTACTGCGCGAGGATGGCGGGCCCGCTGGCGGCCAGGATGGCGGTGACGTTGGCCTCGAGGCGGGCAGCGTCGCGGGCGGCCTCGGCGGCGTGGCCATCAGCCGTGGAGGCGCTGTTGGGGCGCATGAAGGCGCCGCTGGTGATGAGGCAGAGCAGCACGTCGCGGCGCAGCTGCGCGGCGCGCTGGTTGGGGTTGAGGGGCGCGGGGCCGTTGCTGGCCTCGGGGGCGAGCGCGGCAGGGGGAGAGGCGCGCTCGAGGGCCGCGACCTGGCGCTCGATGCGCGCGGCCTGGGCTTGCTCGAGCAGCAGGCGCGCGGACGCGACCTCGGACTGCTCGGCGGCGGCGGCGGCTTGCTGCTCGAGCGCGGCGGTCTGGCGAGCGATGGCCTGGGCTTGGGCAGTGCTGGCGGCGGCGAGCGCGGCGGTGGCGGCGACGCCATCGGCCGCGGCCTTGGCCTGGGCGGCGGCGGCGTCGGCGAGCTTGTCGGCGGCGGCGGCGGCGCGGGTTTCGTATTCGGTGAGGGCCATGGCTTACTCGAAGGTGAGGGTGAGCGCGCCGGCCGGGAACACGGGCCACGGCGGGGGCGGGAAGACGACGGCCGCGGCCGGGCTACGCGCACGCCAACGCGACCAGCGCTGGCGCGTGGCCGCGGCAGCGGCGCGACGCGCAGCGCGGGCGGCGCGGGGCAGCGGAATCACTGGAAGGTGACGGTCAGGGCGCCGCTGGCAAATTGCACGGTGTCGCCGGAGTTGATCGTCTTGCTGGTGCCGAGCGCGACGCAGACCCACATGTTGCCGCTGGTGAGCGAATCCATGAGGCCGATGTGCGTGACGGTGCCCCACCCGGCGGAGGGGTTGGGCGAGAAGGTGATGGCGCTGTTGTTGCTGGTCTGGCCGCCAGTGCCCGAGCTGGCCACCGTGCTGCCGGCCGACTGGGTGCCGGCCCAGTTGGCGAGCGACGCGGCCAGCGAGGCGCGGGCGTAGCTGCCGCCGGTGACCTCGGTGCCGACCGCGGAATCCGAGCAGGCCGACGTGAAGAGGGCCACGTACCAGGTGGCGGGCGCGCCGAGCGTCTGGGCGCGCATCACGGCGTCGATGATTTTGTTTTCGGCGTAGTCGGTCAGCGCCTGGGCGCTGGCGAGCTGCGGCGCGAGGGCGGCCAGGCCGAGCAGGAAGACGGCCAGCGCGCGCGAGGCGGCGGTGCCGAGACGGTGGATCAGGTTCATGGCAGGACCTCTTGCGGGGGTTGAGCGGGTGAGCGGTGAATTACCAGCGGCCGACGAAGCCCTTGGGCTTGGCGATGCGGCCGACGCGCCGCGGGGTGCGCGGGGTGGCGTCGGGGGGTGGGGCGGACGGGGCTGCAGGGGCGGCCGGGTCTTGTGAGTCGGGGGCTGCGGCGTCTTCATTGGACTCGGGCAGCAGGCTGCGCTGGGCGAGCTTGGCGCGCAGGCGCTCCCAATCCGGCGCGCGCCAGCGCGGCAGGCCGAGGAAGTGCGCGGCGGCCAGGGCGTAGACGGTGCAGTCCAAAGCCTCGTTACGGCGGCCGGCGGGCTTGAGCCATTCGAGCTTCGGGCGGCCTTTTACGTAGCGGGTGGCCAGGCGCTCGGCGGTGATCTGCTCGAACACTTCGCGCGGGGCCCAGGTGGGCAGGTGCACGTAGCCCGGGCCGGGGGCCGCCAGGCGCAGGCGGCCGTAGAGGGTGGCCTTGCCGGTGTCGGCCCCCACCGGCCAGAGCTTGACGCCCTTGCGCAGCTTGACGCCGCGGAAGTTGACGTCGAGGTCGGTGGGCTTGCCCAGCACCGGCTTGCCGGCTTGCGACTGCCCCTTGACGGCCAGCACGCGGCGCCAGGCGCGCGTGCGGGCGTAGTGGTAGACCTCGCTGGTGTGGTGGCCGCCGCTGTCGATCGCGGTGGCGGCGATGCTGAGGGTGCCTCCGCTGCCGTGGGCGAACTGCACCTCGAGCAGGGCGTCGAGCGCGACCCAGGGGCTGGTGGGGCCGTCGAGCTCGCTGGGCGAGCCGTGCAGCACTTCGCGCTCGACGAGCCAGGACTCTTCGCCGGGACCGTAGGCCCAGACGTAGGCCTCGAGGCGGTCGGCCTGGACGTCGACGCCGGCCACGAGGACCAGGGCACGCTCGGGTACGGTGCGGCGCTCGAGGGGCTCGGCGCGGCGCTGGAGCTCGCCCTCGGACACCTTGTCGCCGGCGTCTTCCCAGGTCTCGGCCAGCACCGTATTGGTCCAGGCGCGCAGCTTGGACACGTCGCCGGCCTTGGCGGCTTCGTTGGCCTCGTAGAACTCGGCGGCGGCGGTTTCCCAGCTGTACCAGCCGAGCGGCGAGTAGAGCGCGCTGAGGTGGAAGCTGGCGACGCGGCCTGCGGTGCCTTCGGCGATCCACCGCCCATGCGCGAGCATGTAGGGCTTGTGGTGTTCTTCGATCAGCGTGGCGCAGTGCGCGCAGGCGTAGCGCACGGTGCCGGGGATGGGGGCGCCGACGTCATCGCGCTGCCAGCGCACGTTGGGCCACGCGAGCACCTGCTCGACCTGGCAGTGCGGACAGGGGACGTGGTAGCGGCGGCGGTCGCCGGCCAGGTAGGCGGCCTCGATGCGGCTGAAGTCGCGCAGCGTGGGCGTGCTGGTCTTGAGGATCTTGCGCCGCGCGAAGGTGGCGGTGCGGCGTTCGGCCAGGCCGACGGGATCGCCCTCGCCGTCGACGTCGAGCGGGAAGGCGTCGATCTCGTCGAGGAACAGGTAGCGCACCGGCATGGAGCGCAGGCCCGCGGCGCTGTTGGCGCCGGCCAGCAGCAGCACGCCGCCGGGGAAGTCTTTGAGCAGGGTGGTGTTGGCTTCGTCGCGGGAGCGGTTTTCGCTCACCTTGTCGCGCAGGCGCGGGGTCTCGAGCACCATCGGGGCGATGCGCTGGCGGCTGTAGCGCTTGGCCAGGTCGATGGTGGGCTGCACGGCCATGATGGGGCCGGGGGCGACGTCGATCACGTAGCCGAGCCAGTTGTTGCCGGCCTCGCTCTTGCCGACCTGGGCGCCCCACTGCAGCACGACGCACTCGACGTCGGACGATTCAGAGAGCAGATCGGCCGGTTCGCGCACGTACGGGGTGCGGTCGGAGCGATACGGGCCGGGTTCGGCCGCGCCCTTGCTGCTGAGCATGCGGTAGGCGTCGGCCCACTGGCTGACGGTGAGGTCAGGCGGGGGGGCGAAGCCATCGGCCGCGGCGGCGCGCAGCAGGTCCCACGCCGCAAGCATCAGGCCGGGGGCTCTTCGGCCGGCAGGACGGTGAGCTGGGCAAGGACCTGGCGCAGCTCGTCGGCCAGCATGCGGCGGCACGCGGCGGCGTCGGATTCAGCGGCGAGCTGGGCGGCGAGGCGATCGGGCACGGCGAGCAGGGCATCGCGCACGCTGCGGGCCAGGGCGAAGGTGGCGCGCTTGACGTCGCCGGCATCGAGCAGGGAGCCGTGGGCCTTGCTCAGCTCGATCTCGGCGAGCTCGGCTTCGGCTTGCTCGCGCCGGGCCTTGGCCACCATGAGCCGGCCGGCGGCATCCATGCCGGGAATGTCGGGCAGCGCAGGCAGGCCGGCGGCGGATTGAGCGGCAGCGTGGGCAGCGCGCGCGGCGAGGTCGAAGGCAGCCGCCGAGGGGCCGGGACGATCGAGCACCGTGACCTCGGCGCCACGCTGCTGCAGGCTGCGCAGCTGCTGCTCCGGGTCGGTGTGCAAACGGTACTGGATCGCGGCAGCGTCCAGATCGAACTGGCCGTTGGCCGAGCGGCTGATGCGGCCGGATTTCTCGGCCTTGCTCACCGCCTGGCGCGTGATGCCCAGCGCGCGGGCGAGGTCGGCACCTGATCCGTAGCGAGCGGCCATCGTCGTGTCAACCGTGGGAGGGGAATGTCAACGCCACCGTCAACCCCACCCGCACCCCGTCACTATCGCAAAAACGCGGTTCGAATTACC
>Ga0209507_1002042_pt1 | contig 14478 bp, 16 predicted proteins | sample AD_UKC028_MetaG_FD_184414 | JGI IMG/M metagenome (GOLD analysis project Ga0209507, IMG submission 184414) | Active sludge microbial communities of municipal wastewater-treating anaerobic digesters from USA - AD_UKC028_MetaG (SPAdes) (version 2) | ecosystem: Engineered > Bioreactor > Anaerobic >...
GCATTTCGCCAACCTCATTTTCCTCGCCGACCGCATCGATGTGCTGGCCGCCCCGTTCCATGCCGACAACACTACTCTGGCGCACGTCGAAGAGGTCCGCGAGCGGCTGGCTGCCGAGCGTGGCCGCCTGTTCGCCCCCGATCTGATCGACGCCTTTCTTGCCCTGTCGGAAGGCGAGGCCTTCTGGCTGGCGCTACAGCCCGAGTCGGTGCAGCAGTATCAGATGGAAATGGAAAGCTTCGGCGACCTGCGCATGGTCAGCTGGCAGGAATTCAAGCACTGCGCTGACATCTTCGCCCGCATCATCGACGCCAAGTCACCGTACACCGAGCAGCACTCGCGCGGCGTTTCCCTGCTGTCGCGCCATCTGGCGGGCAAGATGGGACTCGACCCGGTCACCTGCGAAAAGATCGAGGTGGCCGGCCTGCTGCACGACATCGGCAAGCTGCAGATCCCCGACGAGATCATCGAAGGTCACAATGCTCTGACGCCGCAGGAATTCAACATCATGAAGGGCCACAGCTTCGGCACGCGGCAGGTGCTCAAGCGCCTGCACGCCATCGACGATCTCGCCAGCTGGGCGTATTACCACCACGAGACGCCGGACGGGCATGGCTATCCCTTCCATGTCGGCGGCGCCGCCTTGCCGCTCGAAGCGCGCATCATCAACGTCGCCGACATTTTCCAGGCGCTGGCGCAGGAACGCCCCTACCGCAAGCCGATGGCGCCGTACGAGATTCTCGCCATCCTCGAGGAACGCGCCGCGCAGGGGCGGGCCGATCCGGCGGTGGTTGCCGTCGTCGCCGGCGACCTCGCCAATTGCCACCGCATCGCCTTGTGCTGCGAAGCGTGAAGGCCACGTTGCTACGCCTCCTGCTGTGCCTGATGGTTCTGTTTGGTGGGCCGGCAGCGGCGCAGCAGGAACTCGAAATCATTCCGCTGCGCAGCCAGACGCTCGACCAGGTGCTACCGACGCTGCTGCCGCTGCTCGAGCCGGGCGGCACGCTGACCGGCATGAACGACCAGCTCTTCCTGCGCGCCAGCGCGCGCAACCGCGAAGAGATCAGGCGGGTGCTGGCGACCATCGACCGGCCGTCGCGGCGCCTGATCATCCGTGTCAGCCAGAATCGCGAGACCGAGGCATCCAGCCGCGGCGGCGAGGTCAGCGGCCAGGTGGTGATCGGCGACAGCCGCCGCACCCGTGTCGATGCCCGCCTGTGGGACACGCAGGGCGCGCGCAGCGAAAATTCAGGGCAGATGGTGCAGACCGTCGAGGGCGGCCAGGCCTTCATCCAGGTCGGGCATTCGCTACCGATTCCCATGCGCCAGGCGACGATCGGCCCCGGCGGCGCGGTGATCAGCGAGACGGTGGTTTTCCAGGACATTGGCCGCGGCTTTTTTGCCACGCCACGGCTCAACGGCGAGCGGGTTACCATAGACATCAGCCAGCAGGCCGACAGCGCTTCACGCTTCGGTCCGCCCGGCAGTGTCAGCACCCAGAGTTTGTCGACCACCGTTTCCGGTCGTCTCGGCGAATGGATCGAACTGGGCGGAGCGAGCCGCCAGGTCAGCGGCAATCAGGCCGGCAGTTTCGGACGGTCAACCAGCGGCGGGCAGGATGCGCGTTCGATCTGGCTTTTGGTAGAGGAAGTGCAATGATTTTGAAACGCCACATCGGTCAGCAGGTGGCTCTGGCCACGGCGGCTTTCTGCGCCTTGCTGGCGCTGCCGGCATTCGGCCTGTTCATCTGGCTGTGGATCGAGCGCGGGCTGGCCGATACCTGGGTGCCCAGTGCGCTGGCCGCCGTTGCCTTCCTCTGCGCCTGTGCCGGCGTGCTCTACGTCATGAGCCGGCCGCAGCCGCTGCTCACCCTCGACGAGGGCGGCAGCGAAAGCTGAATCAGGCCAGCAACTGGCTGATCAGCAGTGGGTCGGCGACGCCGTTGACCGGCAGGCCGTGGCTGGCCTGATAGCCCTTGAGCAGGGCGACGCTGGTCTGGCCGAAGATACCGTCCGCCTTGATGTTGACGCCGCGCTCCGAGAGCCCCAGTTGCACCAGACGGACGTCGAGACCGCGCGCAAGCGGCGTCTGCAGCGCCAGACTGCGGGTGCCCGGTTGCGGCCCGTCATGGCAGCTCTACGGAGTCGCCGCGAGCGCGGTCCGCGATACTTCGGCGCCGTGCCCGCCCAGTGCGGCGAAGCTGCCGTAGACCACGGCGGCCCCGAGCGGCGACTTGATACCGAGGTTGGCGGCAGTGCGCGCGGCCGGCCGCCAATATTGAACTCCTTCCAGTTGAAGTCGGCGCGCGGCATGCAAGCTTTCAGCATAGATCAATGGCATGGCACGGTACAGGCGAAAAAAACCCGGCTGGAGCCGGGTTCGTCCTGGGCAGATGCTAGGGTCAGGCGGCGTTCAGCGCCTGATCCAGATCGGCGATCAGGTCATCGACGTGCTCGATGCCGATCGACAGGCGGATCATGTCTTCGGAAACGCCGGCCTTGGCCAGTTCTTCCGGCGACAGCTGGCGGTGCGTGGTCGACGCCGGGTGGCAGGCCAGGGTCTTGCAGTCGCCGATGTTGACCAGGCGGGTGACCAGCTGCAGCGCATCCTGGAACTTGCCGCCGCCGTCGCGGCCGCCCTTGACGCCGAAATTGAGGATGCCGGAAGCGCGGCCGCCCATGTATTTTTGCACCAGCGCGTGGTCCTTGTGCTCGGGCAGGCCGGCGTAGTTGACCCAACTCACCTTCGGGTGCTTCTGCAGGAACTGGGCGATCTTCAGCGAGTTTTCGCAGATGCGGTCCATGCGCAGGGCCAGGGTTTCGATGCCCTGCAGGATCAGGAAGGCGTTGAACGGGCTGATCGCGGCGCCCATGTTGCGCAGCGGCACGACGCGGGCGCGGCCGATGTAGGCGGCGGGGCCGAGCGCTTCGGTGTAGACGACGCCGTGGTAGGAAACGTCCGGCTCGTTGAGGCGCTTGAATTTGGCCTTGTGCTCGGCCCACGGGAACTTGCCGCTATCGACGATGATGCCGCCGATCGAGTTGCCATGGCCGCCGAGGTACTTGGTCAGCGCATGGACGACGATGTCGGCGCCATGTTCGAAGGGGCGGCACAGGTAGGGCGAGGGCACGGTGTTGTCGACGATGACCGGCACGCCATGCTTGTGGGCGATTTCGGCCAGTTTTTCGAAGTCGGTGACGTTGCCCAGCGGATTACCGACGGATTCGCAGAAGACAGCCTTGGTCTTGCTGTCGATCAGCTTCTCGAAGGCGGCTGGGTCGCGGTAGTCGGCGAAGCGCACGTCGATACCGTATTGCGGCAGGGTGTGGGCGAACAGGTTGTAGGTGCCGCCGTAGAGCGTCGACGAGGTGACGATGTTGTCGCCGGCCTCGGCGATGGTCTGGATGGCGGCGGTGATCGCCGCCATGCCGGAGGCCATGGCCAGCGCGGCGATGCCGCCTTCCATCGCGGCGACGCGCTTTTCCAGCACATCCTGGGTCGGGTTCATGATGCGGGTATAGATGTTGCCGGCCACCTTAAGGTCGAACAGATCGGCCCCGTGCTGGGTGCTGTCGAAAGCGTAGGAGGTCGTCTGGTAAATCGGCACAGCCACCGCCTTGGTGGTCGGGTCGGGGCTGTAGCCGCCGTGGACGGCAAGGGTTTCGATCTTCATGCGCGTGTCTCTCTTTGTCTTGTGGTTGGCGAAAAATGAAGTCTAGCAGGGGTTGACCGCAGCCGGCATCGGAAACGGGCATGAAAAAAGCCGCCGGCTTGCGCGCGGCGGCTTTTCGCTGATTTGCCCTGGCCGGGTAGTCAGTTCGGCAGCAGGCTGCCGTTGCTCAGGCGCACGCGGTCGCCGACCTGCCAGCGGCTGCCGCTTTCCTGGGCGAGGGTGCGGGTGCTGCCGTCCTCGAAGTGGACGGTGACCTGCGTCTGCTTCTCGGCACGCACGTACTTTTCCGTCTGGTGGCCGGCGAAGGCGCCACCCGCGGCACCGACGATGGTGGCGGCGGTGTTGCCCTTGCCGCGGCCGACCTGGTGGCCGAGCAGGCCACCGAGTACGCCACCGGCAACGGCGCCGAGGCCACTGGCTTCGGCCGGCGTGCTGACTTCGCGTACGGCCTCGATCGTACCGCAGTCGCGGCAGACCGGCGGCGGGGCGCTGGCCGGGCGCGCCGGGATGACGTCGATGCCGGCATCGTTGCGCTGGTCCTGGTAGGCGGTCGTGGTTCGCTCGCTGGCGTAGCGCAGGTCGCCGGTCGCTGGCGGGGCTTCACGCTGCACCTGCTGTTGTTGCGACTTGGCAGCCCTGGGCGGCGGCGGGGGCGGGTCGAAGCGCTGGGCTTTGGGGGCGGCAGCCGGCTGCGGGGCGGGCGCGGCAGCGACCGGGGCGGCAGGCGCCGGGGCCGGGGCCGGCTCGGCAGTTGCGGTCAACGTCGATTCCGGGGTCGATTTGCCCGGCAGCAGGCCGGTGAAACTGGCGATGGCAACGCCACTGGCGATGGTTACCGCGGTGGCGGCGACGATGATTGCCGGGTGGGTGGTTCGGGTGGCTTCTTGCATGGAATTCTCCGCTGGGGTGCTGATGCTGGTGCGGAGAATAACGTTTCACGCGGCGTTTGGCGCACGCTGAAACAAAGCGTTACAGCTCCTTACGAATCGTCGCCGTCGGCCCCGGCACGGCGCGCGTTGCGCAACAGAAAGCGGCCGGGGTCGAGGGCGTCGACCAGATCCTTTTCCAGCGGCAGCGGTTCGCCTTCGATTTGCGAAACCAGCAGGTCGGCCATCAGCGCCGACCAGACGATGCCGCGCGCGCCGAAGCCCTGCACGCACCATAGCCCGGGTTGCCGCGGCAGGGCGTGGAGGCGGGCATTGCTGCCGGCGGGCAGCGCTTCGGGTACCCGACCGACGATGGGCAGGCGGTCGGGCGACATCGGGCGGAAGCCGACGCGGCCGTGCAGCGTGGCGGGGTCGATGCCGGCGGCGAAGCCGGGCAGGGTCAGGCGCAGGCGGGCAAGGTTGTCGGCGTGGTCGGCCACACGCTCGGTTGCTTCGTCGTCTTCATAAGACAGCGAAGCGCCGATCAGCCGGGTGCCGTCGATTTCCGGCATGGCGTAGCCGATCTGGAACAGCACGACATCGAGCGGCGGCGTGCCGTCGGCCGGCAGGTGGCTGACCTGGCCGCGCGCCGCCACCTGCGGCAGCCAGGCGAACTGCGCGAAACGCGGGGCGGCGGCGCCGCTGGCCATGACCAGCACGGGCGCTTCGGCCAGCACGGCACCGTCGGCATCGAGCGCGCGCCAGCCGGTTTTTGCCCGGTTATTTACCTTTTCCAGGCGGTCGACCGCAACATTGAAGTGCGTGGTGATGCGTTCGGGAAAAGCGGCCAGCACCGCCTTGCACAGCGAAGGTGGCTGCACCCAGCCAGCGTTTGGGAACCACCAGCCGCCAATGTTGACCGCTTGGCCGAGCCGCCGGCTGGCTTCAGCGCGGTCGACGAATTGCAGCAGTTCGGGCGGCAGGCCGAGTTTCTCGACGGCGCGCCGCTGCTGCGCCTCGTGTTCCGCTTCGCGGGCCAGGTGCAGCATGCCACAGGGCGACCAGCGGGCATCGGGCAGGGCGGCGAGCAGGGCGCGGGTGGCGAGGAAGCCGGCGCGGGTCAGGCGCGACAGGCGGTTGTCGTCGGCGCTGGGCAGCGGACGCAGCATGCCGGCCAGGTTGCTGGAGGCGCCGCTGCCCGGCTCGGCAGCCTGCTCCAGTACGGTGACCTGCCAGCCGGCGGCGGCCAGCCGGTGCGCCGTCGTGCTGCCGGCGATGCCGGCGCCGATGACGATGGCGCGACGCCCGCTCGGCGCCTGATGGCGATCTGGACGGCGCGAGCGGAAGTGGCCGACCAGCATCTCGCGCCGGGCGGCGAATCCCGGGCGGCGTTCGAGATCGAACTCGGCTGCGGCGAGGGCATCGCGCGCCGGCCGCGCCAGGCACCAGGTAGCCAGCGTCGCGCCTGGGGCAGCAAGGCGGGCCAGTGCCTTGCACAGGTAGGGCGACCACAGTTCCGGGTTCTTCACCGGCGAAAAGCCGTCGAGGAAAAAGGCGTCCACCGAGGCATCGACCTCGCGCAGCTGGGTCGTCGCATCACCGAAGATTAAGGTCAGGACGACGCGGTTGTCATCGAGATGCAGGCGGTGTGTCCCCGGCGCCAGCAGCGGCCAGCGCTGCTGCAACTCGGCGGCGAGTTCGGCGAATTCTGGCCAGGCTTGCTGGGCGATCGTCAGGTCTGTTGCGGTGAACGGGTGTTTTTCGATGGAAACGAAATGCAGGCGGCGGCAACGCTGCGGGTCGGTGCGCCAGGCCTGCCAGACGGCGAGAAAGTTCAGTCCGAGGCCGAAGCCGGTTTCGAGAATGACGAAGCGATCGCGCTCCTGCCAGCGTGCCGGCAAATCGTTGCCGCCGAGGAAGACATGCCTTGCCTGCCCCGGCCCGCCGTGGGCGGTATGGTAGATGTCGTCGAAAGCGGCGGAGTACGGGGTGCCGTCGGGGTTGAATTCGAGGCGAGCAGGTTGCAGCGGCATCGGGAGATTTTAACCTGCGGCGGCCGCAAGCCTTGAGGGAGCGACGAATCGGCGCGGCGATCGGCATTTCCATCCGCCGCCTGCAGGTTCATAATCGAACGGGGATATGAGAAATGATACGTTCTAGATTCGTTCGCTACCTGCTGACTCTGGTGTTGCCATCCGGATTGCTGTGCCTGATCTTTCTGTCCTCGCTGTACCACGAGGAGCAGGCACGGGTCAGGCAGAGTCTGGAGGTGGCGGAGCGCCTGCGGCTGACGGTCGGCGCCCGCTCGCTGAGCAGCGATATCGGCCGCATCGCCAGCGATGTCCGCTTCATGGCCAGCCTGCCCAGCCTGGCGGCGGCGCTGGAGAACGGCGACACGCCGACGGTGGCCCGGTTTACCGAGGACCTGGTGGCGCTTTCCGCGAGCCGCCGCGTTTATGACCAGTTGCGCTGGATCGACGAGACCGGCATCGAACGTGTGCGGGTCGATTACGTGCAGAACCAGCCCTTCGTCGTTCCCGACGACCGGCTGCAGAATAAGTCGCAACGCTATTACTTCGTTGCCACCATGCGCCTGGAGCGTGGCAGCATCTACGTTTCGCCGCTGGATCTGAACGTCGAACAGGATCGCGTTGAAACGCCTTACAAGCCGGTGATCCGGCTGGGCATGCCGGTGTGGGACAAGTTCGGCAATCCGCGCGGCATTGTCATGGCCAACTTCTTCGGCAGCTATCTGCTGGAAAAGTTTTCCGACGTCACCGAAAGTAAGGACGGCGATGTCCGGGTCAATCTGCTTAATCGCGACGGCTACTGGCTGCGCGCGCCGCAAACGGTCGATGAATGGGGCTTCATGTTCGGCCGCAAGGATAATTTCGGGACCCGCTTCCCGGAGGCCTGGAAGCAGATCGGGGTGGCCGAGCGTGGGCAGTTCGAGGATGAGAATGGACTCTGGTCGTTCGTTACGGTCCGCCCCCTGCTGGCTGGCATGGCCGCGGCGGCGGACGCGAATTCGCCGGTGGCCGACGATGAATATGTGTGGAAAGTCGTCTCGCGGATCCCCAACGACGCACTGGAGCAGGCGAGCAATCAGAACCTGGCCGGCTGGGTCCTGATGACTTTGCTGTTCATGGGGGCATTGGTCGCCGGTTGCCTGGTGCTGGCCCGCGCCCATCGCCGGCGCGACGTGATGGCGGAGAACCTGCGCGCCCTCAACCGCCGGCTGGAGGAGAAGGTGCGCCAGCGCACCGAGGAACTGCATCAGCAGGCGATCCGCGACCCGCTGACCGGCCTCTTCAACCGGCGCTATCTCGACGAAACCCTGCCCCGCGAAATCCACCGGGCGCTGCGCGAGCGGAGTTCTCTGGCGGTGGCGATGCTCGATCTCGACCACTTCAAGAACTTCAACGACAAGTGGGGCCATGAAGCCGGCGATGCCGTACTGCTCGGCGTTGCCGAAACGCTGCTCGACGGCCTGCGTGCTTCGGATATCGCCTGTCGCTACGGCGGCGAGGAACTGCTGGTGGTGATGCCTGGCGCCGATGCCGACGAGGCGGTGAAGCGGATTTGCGCAATCGCCTGCGAGGTGCGCAACCTGGGCGCCCGGGTCATGGGGCGCGAGCTGCCGCCGGTGACCTTCTCGGCTGGGGTCGCGACGCTGCCTGAACATGGGGACAACGCAGAAATCCTGGTGCGTGCCGCCGACCGCGCCCTTTACATGGCCAAGGAAACCGGCCGTGACCGCGTGGTGGTGGCGCGGCCAGCGGGTTCAGAGTAGCTGGCGTCCGGCGAATGAGGGTTTTCGTCTAGCGGACGACGAAGTATCGGCAAGCGTAGCCATTCATCATTCAGGGCGCATTTGCGGGAAGAGAATCACGTCGCGAATCGCCGGTGAATCGGTCAGCAGCATGATCAGCCGGTCGATGCCGATACCGCAGCCGCCGGTCGGCGGCAGGCCGTATTCCAGTGCGCGGATGAAGTCGGCATCGTAGTACATCGCTTCCTCGTCGCCGGCTTCCTTGGCTTTCGCCTGTTCAGCGAAGCGGGCGGCCTGGTCTTCGGCGTCGTTCAGCTCGGAGAAGCCGTTGGCGATCTCGCGGCCGACGATGAACAGCTCGAAGCGTTCGGTAATTTCCGGGTTGGTATCGGAGGCACGGGCCAGCGGTGAAACTTCGACCGGGTAGTCGATGATGAAGGTCGGCTCCCACAGCTGGGCTTCGGCAGTTTCCTCGAAAAACATCAGCTGCAGCGTGCCGAGGCCCGGCGTACCCTTCATGTCCACCTTGCGCGCGACGAGCTGTTCGCGCAGCCAGTCGATGTCGTTGAGCTGGGCATCGGAGTATTGCGGGCAGTAGTGCCTCACCGCCTCGACCATGGTCAGGCGGTGGAAGGGCTTGGACAGGTCAAGCTCGCGGCCCTGATAGATGAATACTTCCTTGCCCAGCGCTTCGCGGGCGGCATGGCGCAGCAGGCCTTCGGTGAAATCCATCAGGGTCTGGTAGTTCGCGTAGGCCTCGTAGAATTCCATCATCGTGAATTCCGGATTGTGGCGCGGCGAGAGGCCTTCGTTACGGAAGTTGCGGTTGATTTCGAAGACCTTCTCGAAACCGCCGACGACCAGGCGCTTGAGGTACAGCTCGGGGGCGATGCGCAGGAACTGCTGCATGTCGAGCGCGTTGTGGTGGGTGACGAAGGGCTTGGCCGAGGCGCCACCGGGAATCGGGTGCATCATCGGCGTTTCGACTTCGAGGAAGCCGTGGCCGCTCATGTAATTGCGGATCGAGGCGACGATACGGCTGCGGGCGAGGAAGGTGAAGCGGGTTTCCTCGTTCATGATCAGGTCGACGTAACGCTGGCGATACTTCATTTCCTGGTCGGCCAGGCCGTGGAACTTGTCCGGTAGCGGGCGCAGCGACTTGGTCAGCAGGCGGATTTCAGTGGCCTGGATGCTCAGTTCGCCGGTCCGGGTCTTCATCAGTGGACCGACGACGCCGACGATGTCGCCGAGATCCCAGGTCTTGAAGGCGGCGTAGACGTCTTCGCCAACCTTGTCGCGGGCGACGTAGATCTGGATGCGGCCGGAGAGATCCTGCAGCGTGGCGAACGAGGCCTTGCCCATGACGCGCTTTAGCATCATGCGGCCGGCAACCTTGACTTCGACTGGCATCCCTTCGAGTTCTTCGCTGGTCTTTTCGCCATAGCCTTCGAGCAGCTTGGCAGCGGTGTTCTCGCGCTGGAAGTTGTTCGGGAAGGCTTTCCCGGTCTTGCGCCACTCGGCCAGTTTGGCGCGGCGCTCGGCGATGAGCTGGTTTTCGTCTTGCTGGACCGGGGCTTGCTGTTCGGCGTTGTCGTTGGTGGCCATGCGGAAAAATCCTTGGGAAATGGGGTTTGCTGCGGTCGACCGCGTAAAACACTGAATTTTCGCCGATTTCACCCTCGCGGGACAAGGCCGGCAGATTATTTTCGGCGCTGCTTGCGGAATGCCGTTTCCGGCTACGGCGATGGGATAATCACGGCATGGAAATTTTCATCGAGATCATCCTCAAGGCCGGCCGTTCGGCGGTCGAACTGGCGCTCTTCGTGCTGCTCCCCGTGATGGTCGTCATGCTCTCGCTGATGCGGCTGCTCGAAGCGCGCGGCGTGCTCGACTGGGTCGTCGCCCAGCTGGCACCGTTGCTCAAGCCGTTCGGGCTGACCGGGCTCGGCGTCTTCGCGGCGCTGCAGATCAACTTCGTCAGCTTCGCCGCGCCGCTGGCGACGTTGACCATGATGGAGCAGCGCGGCGCCTCGGACCGCCATATCGCGGCGACGCTGGCGATGGTCTTCGCCATGTCGCAGGCCAATGCGGCGCTGCCGATGATGACCATGGGCCTCGGCATCGGCGTCACGCTGCTGTTCTCGCTGCTCGGCGGCCTGGTCGCCGCGGCGGCGACCTATTACCTGTTCGGCAAAAGCCTGTCGACGGCCGAGGCGAAACTCGACGAGACGCTGCAGCATCCGGTGGCCGAAAACGCCAAGGGTGTCCTCGACGTCATCAACCGCGCCGGGGCGGAAGCCTTCAAGATCGCCGTCGGTGCCATCCCGATGCTGGTCCTGTCGCTGGTCGTCGTCACCGCGCTGCGCACCTCGGGCGCCATCGATGCCCTGACGCGAGTGCTGGCGCCGCTGCTGACGGCGCTTTCGGTCAATAGCGTGCTGATCCTGCCAACCCTGACCAAGTACCTCGCCGGCGGCACGGCGATGATGGGCGTCATGGACGAAATGCGGAAGGCTGGCCAGGTCAGCGTCGAACTGCTCAACGCCAGCGCCGGCTTCCTGATTTCCCCCTTCGACCTGCCCGGCGTGGCCGTGCTAATTTCCGCTGGCAAGCGGATTGCGGCAGTATGGAAACCGGCGGCGCTCGGTGCCTGCATCGGTATCGCGGTACGCACGGCGGGTCACATAGTCGTTAGCTGAAACACGGGAGAGAACAACAAGATGCAAGCATGCAAACTATTCTCGCTGATCATCGCACTGGGCTTCGTCCTGTTTGCCGGCCTGGCGCAGGCGGCGCCATTGAACATCCTCGGAGTCGATGACCTGTCGTGCGCTGGCTGGAGCAAGGCGAAAGAAAGTCCCGAGCAGCGCAACATCCGAGTGGTCTGGATGCGCGGCGTCCTGACCGGGCACAACTACGCCATGCCAAACCAGCAGGTGTCGAGCATCTCCAGCGGCACCATTGAAAGCTACGTCAACGCTTACTGCGCTAGGAACCCCAACGGCCTGATCAGCGATGCGGTATTCCGCCTGAGCGACGAGTTTTCCGGACGCAATCAGCCGATCAGGAAGTAGGGCGACGAGCTGGTTTGACTGGCCCGTAAATGCTTCCTTGGGTGCACTGATGAGGCAGGCGCCGCTTCTTTACCCCGGAATTTCCGGTTCGACAAGATTTGCCAGTTGCGCGAGTGACTCTTGCCAACCGAGATAACACATTTCTAGCGGAATGACCTCCGGTATGCCTTCTTGCACAATTGCCAGTTCTGAACCACACGAGACCGGTTTGATTGAAACCGTAACCTGTATCTCGCCAGACAGGTTCGGATCGTCGAACTTGTCCGTATATCGAATGAGTTCATTCGGCACCAGTTCAAGGTATTCGCCTCCAAAAGAGTGCCCGTTTCCGGTGGAGAAGTTTTCAAACGACATCTTGAAAGTGCCGCCAACCCTGGCGTCCAGATGGTGCACCTGGCAGGTGAAACCGAAAGGCGGAAGCCACTTCGACAGCGCATCAGCCTTCAAGAAGGCCCGATAAGTCTTCTCCGGTTGCGCACGGAGTACTCGATGAAGTCGGACGGTTCCTGTCGGCATGATCAATTCTCCAGAAGTTACGCGGAATGCGTGTATTTGATTCTAGGGGATGATGAACATGAAATCGCGGTGAGTGCGCTGCTTATCCTATCAGCTGACACTTCCCGACCGAATCCGGAAGTCCGCCCTACGCCGGATAATGAACCGCCAGCCAGATGGTCGGCTGGTCGGACGCTGTCCAGTCGACGCGGTGCCGGTGATTCGGCGCGATGTCGACAAAATCGCCGGCCTTCAGATGGCGCGCCGCGGCTTCGTCGGCGAAGCGCAGCCGCTGGATCAGCAGCACCCATTCGCCCTCGGGCTGGTCGTACCAGAAGCCTTCCGGGCTGCTCTGGCCGGTTGAGACGATACATTCGATGTGCAGGCCCGGCCGGGTGAACAGTTCCGAAAATTGCTCGTCGGTTGCGGTCGACCTCAATATCCCTGACCGTGCCAGCCCGCCGCAACAATATGTCTCAATATGACCGGCGTTTTTTGCCTATCTCACTCTACCTGGGGGGGCGATGTCATATGGCTGGCGGGATTTGCTGGCCATGGCAGCTGTCGGCGCCGATCTCTTAAGCGTGGCGCTGATCCGCTTCCGCAAAGCCATGACGCCGACGCAGGTCTGTCAGATCTGGCTCAGCAGTTCCTGCTTCTTGGCGTTGAATTCCTGATCGGTCAGGATGCCCTTCTGACGCAGGTCGGCCAGCCGCTCGATCTTGGCGAAGACATCGTCCTGCTGGCTTGACGTGGCGCCGGTGTAGGGTGCCGAGTAGGCTGCGTTCACGGGCGGCTGGGTGAAATTCTGCTGTACCGGGGCGATGAAGTTCTGCTGCGGCTGCGGTGTATAGCCGCCACCGCTGACTAGAGGCAGGCTGCTGACGCCGATGGTGCCGTACTGGCTGGAGAAAGTCAGCGAGTCATTGCCGCCCTGTTGCTGCGAAACGCCGCCGATCTGGTGGTCGAGCGTGTCGTAGACCGTGGTCTGGCCGTCGATTTCCACCGCCAGTCGGCGCGATCCCGGAAATACGGCATAGCGGATGTTGTTCTGGCCACCGCTGGATGACGGCGAACCGAGATCGCCTGGCCACCATTGCCCGGCTGCCGCTGGCGAGACGAACAGGTTGCCACCTTGGGACTGATAGCCGGATGACTGGTACTGCGACTGCGCCGGCTGGAAGTAGCCGGGCTGATTCATCAGCTGGTTGGAAATTTCGCCGCACAGGCCATCCACCTTGGACTTGAGTCCGTAGTTGAACATGTCACCGACCATGGTCATGCCGCCCTGCATCCATTGGCCGGAGCCGCCGAGTTCGGGGTGGCTGAACTGCGCCATCGTGCCGTTGCCGTTCATCACGGCATAGATCATGGCGATGACCGCATCGGTGCTGATCCCGTAGCGCTGGGATAAATTCTGAATGAACTGCTGCCCGTTGGGCGTGAATTGTTGCATGACTGCTCCAGGAGAAATGAGGGGTAGGGTGTCGGGCTGGCCCTTGCAAGGGCTCGCAGAGTCTTGCCGGGAGGGGGCACCGGGAGGGCCGGACGATGTGTTTGGGTCATTCTACCGGTCGAGTGCCGAGCTTGTGCGCTTTGTGCCCCGATCGTCTGCATCGCCGACGGGTTTGTGGTACGAATGCCGACGCGAACATCACGATTTGTTGATATGCGTCATGGGCAGGTCGCCGGCCAGGGATCAATATGACCCCCGAGCGCTGCCCTCATGGCGGCGTTCCTGTTTCGACATGTTTTTCCTCAGACAAGTAATTTCGGCGGCTGTGGCCGCCGCCTTTTTTGCGCCGGCACTTGCCGTCGAACCCGCCGAGCGGCAGTTCGAGGCGCTGGCGCGCCTGCCGGAAGCCAACCTCAAGGCACTGCCGGGGCAGGAGATCGAGGTCGATATCGATCTAATTGCTAGCTCCGGCTTTACCGTCGACGTGGCGGGCGAGCGTGCCGCGGTGCGTTACCGCATGGCCTTCAACCAGATTGCCGAAGGCTGGAGTTGGCAGCCACTGGCCGATCCTGCGGTCGACGACTATTACCGGTACAAATTCCTGCCGCTGCAGTCGGTGGCGGTCGAGCGCGGTACCTACGAGCACGAGGACAAGATCGGCGTCCCGCAGCAGATGAAAGTGAGTTGGCGTTACGACTATTTTCTCGCCTTCGAGAATCTTTATGATTTCTACCCGCGCGTCGTCGATGACGACGCCGGGTTCGCGGCCGACCTGCCGGCCGGCGTCGCCGGGCATCTGGGCATGCGCGCCAAGGCCCGGCTGAGCGAACCGGTGCTCAGCGAAAGCACGACGTTCTGGAAGGCCACCTACGGCAAGCCGACCGATTTCACGCTGAAGAAGCGTTATCTGGTCGGCGTTCTGGAAGAGGTTTCATTCGTCGATCTGGAGAACGGCAGCGTTCTCTGCACCATTCGCCCCGGGCACGACGACTGCGCGGGGCGCTGAGGGTCTTTTTTCAGCGATAGACCAGCACCGGCACTTTCGAGTGGGTCAGCACCTTGTTCGTTTCGCTGCCCAGCAAAAAGCCGCTGATGCCGCGACGACCGTGCGAGGCCATGAAAATCAGGTCGCAGCCGGATTT
>Ga0209507_1002049_pt1 | contig 14459 bp, 10 predicted proteins | sample AD_UKC028_MetaG_FD_184414 | JGI IMG/M metagenome (GOLD analysis project Ga0209507, IMG submission 184414) | Active sludge microbial communities of municipal wastewater-treating anaerobic digesters from USA - AD_UKC028_MetaG (SPAdes) (version 2) | ecosystem: Engineered > Bioreactor > Anaerobic >...
GCCCGCGACGTCACGGGCTAACGTCCCGGATCACCGACGCCGGGCCAATGATGTCCGATTGTCAACCGAGGCGCGATCCCGGCGTTCGGTGCATCCGGTTTGTTGGGCCATCGTCTCATTTTGTGCTCTCGGCGAATGCCCTCTCCAATACTTCTGCCACACTGCCGGCGTGGACCGAAACGCTGAACGCCTCTGCAACGCACTCGAAGGTCGTATCGTGAAAAGCGAAAACAAAGTGACGGTAGCGAGCAAAATGCTCCGGTCGGTGATACGGATGCACCGCGTTCATGCGCTCCAACTGTCGAATCCACGAGGAGTCACGCACCTCGTGAGCTCGATACGAGCCGAGGCCACGGGACGCCAGGGGATGACCGCCGAATGCCTCATCATTGGGTGGGCCAAACATGTGAGCGTAGGCGTGCGTGAACTGGACCAAGGCAACCGGCTCGCCAGTCGTGCTCTCCCCTACCACGCGAACGGTCGTGCCGTCCCAATCTGGCGACCGGTCTTCAAGGTAGTAAGCGAGGTGAAGATGATGCTCCCCGGCAAGAATCATCGGGCACGGAGCGCCAACCGATGACTGAGGAACATCGGATAACTCTACGACTTTGTCTTTGGAATCGACGGAATACATGACGCGCGCAACTCGGCCCAACAGTATTTATTATCTCAAACTCGGTGGCGCTACACGAATTGGCCTGGGGTCGAGCCAGGGATCCACGCAAGGGTCTCACGGTTCAGCGGAGGAAGTCAAGCGAACGATTTGTAAGGGAATTAATGGGGGGCGTTTGTCTGGCGAGGGCAGGTTCGGGCGGCGCTGGGTTTTTGTTTTGACGGCGTTGGGGTGTTCGGATAAGAACAAATCGAGTTTGTGATTCTACTGCCATGACAGCGTCGATGCCTGGTACGGCCGCCGACTGGTTTCCCGGGTGGGAGGCGGCTTTGGCGGCGGCGCCGCTGCCGGTGGAGCAGTGGGCGTGGTCGCGGGAGATTGTCGGCCGGTTTTTGGCCGATTGCGAAGCGAGCGGCCGGGAGGTGGACGTGGCTGGGGCGCGGGCGTTTGTGGACCGGGAAGTGCTGCGGTGGGGGCCGTAAGGGTCTGTGCAAAAATTACTTCCGATTTTGCTGGAGGGGATTGGGCGGGCTGGCAAGGCGCGACGAGCGAGCATACCCGCGCGGTCTGTGCGCGAGGAGCAACACAGCCAGCGCGCCCAAGGCCCCCAGCCCGCAGGGACGGGGCGGCGCCGGGCCATCGGCTTCGTTGCCCGGTCGGTCGAGGATCGCAGGGGGATACACTCCCTCCCTTGCGCCTCGCATCGGGCCCGGCGGCGCTCCCGCCAAAATCGGAAGTAATTTTTGCACAGACCCTTACCCCATTGCAGCATCACGGGCGGGAATCCTGCCGGTGTTGTTCGAGGGTTTGCCGCATGGTCCGGACGCGATCGGGTTCGCGCGAGGCGAGGTTGTTGGTTTCGCCGGGGTCATCGGCCAGGTTGTAGAGGGCGCCGGGGGCGGCGATCTTGGCGGTGTTCCAGGGGCCGAGGCCGTCACGGGTCTGGCCGGGAGGGATGAATTTCCATGGGCCCTGGCGGAGTGCGACGTTGCCGGCGTGCTCGAGGACGTGATCGCGTCCGGCCGGGGAGTCGCCCAGGAGCGCCGGGAGCAGGTTGCGGCTGTCAGGTGAGGTTTGGGGATCCGGTGATTGGCCGGTCAAGGCGGCGAGGCTGGCGACGAGGTCGACCTGGCTCAGCAAGGCGTCAGAAGTGCCTGGCTGGATCCGGCCGGGCCAGCGGATCAGGAATGGGATGCGCGTGCCGCCTTCGAACATGCTGTATTTGCCGGCCCGGAACGGCCCGGAGGGCCGATGGTCGCCGCGCTTCTCGTTGGCTTGGTCCTGGTAGCCGTCATCGAGGACGGGCCCGTTGTCGCTGGTCAGAATGACGAGGGTGTCGGCTGCCAGCCCGCGGCGGTCGAGGGTGTCGAGCAGCGCGCCCACGCAGGCGTCAAATTGGACGATGGCATCGCCGCGCGCGCCCATGGTGGTCTGGCCGGCAAAGCGCGGATGCGGCACGCGCGGGACATGGACGTCGTGGGTGGCGAAGTAGAGAAAGAAGGGGCGGGTGGAGGGGCATTCGAGGAACGCGACAGCCTTTTGAGTGAAGAGGTCGGCCATGTCTTCATCGATCCAGCGGGCGGAGCGGCCGCCTTTCATGAAACCGATTCGGCCGATCCCGTTGACGACCGCCTGGTTATGGCCGTGGCTCCAATCGAGCTTGAGCTGGTTGCGATGCGTGATGCCTGTGGGCTCGTCCGGGAAAGGTTTGGCATAGCTGACCTGGATGGAATCGGCAGGGTCCAAGCCCACCACGCGGCGGTTTTCCAGGTAGACGCATGGCACGCGGTCGCCCGTGGCGGCCATGATGAAGGAGTAGCCGAAGCCGATATCGAGCGGGCCGGGCTGGACATCGCGGTTCCAGTCGATGGGCTCCCTGGCGGACCCGAGGCCGAGGTGCCACTTGCCGACGGCGGCGGTGGCGTATCCTGCTTTGGCCAGGAGGGCGGGCAGCGTGGAGCGGCCGGGCTCGATGATGAGCGCGGCATCGCCAGGGAGCACGCCGGTGCCTTTGCGTCGGAAGGCGTATTCGCCGGTCAACAGTGCGTATCGAGAGGGGGTGCAGGTGGCGGCGGCGGAATAGGCTGATGTGAAGCGGAGACCCTCTCGAGCCAGCCGGTCCACGTGAGGTGTCCGAACGGCCGTGGCACCGTAGCATCCGACGTCCCCGTACCCCAGATCGTCGGCATAAATCAGAAGGATATTGGGCCGGGGGGATGCGGCCGAGGATTCGGGGCGATCGGATTTGGCAGGAGAGGCCAGGCCGGCGAAGCGCGCCGTTTCGGACTCGAGCCGCGCGACGTTCCATCGGCCGGGATGCACGGCGACGCGGTAGCGCAGGGACATGCTCTGGCCGGCCCGGAGCGTGAAGGGGCCGGGGCTGATGACCGCCGGGCTGAAAAAGCGCATGGGATCGCTGTGGATTGCGTACCAGGGGGACGGCGCATTGAGGTTCGATGGATGATCGAGGATGGCAATGCCAACCTCGCGTCCGTTCAAGGTGCCCGAATAGTCCATGGCCGCGGCCTTGCCCCGGTATCGGCCGGCGGTGAACGCCACGGGGCCGGCAGTGGTGGCGGCCTGGGCGGAATCCAGCTCGTTTGCGAACCGGACCGAGAGGCCGGCGTAGCCGCCGTAGGGCTTGCCGTTGGGCTCGTCAGGCAAGGGGGTGCGATCCAGAAGAACATTCGTGACCGCCGTGAAGGTCATGGTCCAATCCATGGAATACTCGCCGGATGCATCGGGCGGCTGGATGTGGAGGACGCGATGCTCGGTGAGGACCGGATCGCCCTGGGATGGGCGGTAGCGCAATGCCTGGGTGATGCGGGCGGAGAAGTCCGGCCAGGTCTCGATTTGAGTGTTGGAAAGCTCGGTTCGACCTGCGGATTGGCCGGTGGCGGCGTCCTCCTCCCAATAATTGATGCCGTTGATGAACTTCCATGAAAACCAGAGGGCCCGGTGCCAGCGATGGTCATTCGGACGATACGACGTCAGAGCAGGCCCACCCGGAAGAGCGACCGGATGGAAGCAGGGCTTCGATTGGTCGGGCCCGAACCGGTAACACCAGAGGGTCTGGCCGTTCTGGCGGAGCTCGAGCATGTCTTTGCCGGATTGCCAGGCGAGGCCGGACGGAGTGGCGAGGGGGGCTTCGGCAGCGGAAGCCGCCAGCCCGGCCAGCAAAAGGCCAATGCAGATCTGGATCGTGGTTTTCATGGGGATGGGGTCAGTATTGGAACAGGATGATTTCGTAGGCCGGCAGATCGGGCAGAACGCATTCGATCCACCCGCCCTCGACTGGTTTCCACGGCAAATCGCGGCCCGCCTTGAGGAGGCGAACCGACTGGATCGGGGAACGCGGCTGAAGACGGATCCGCACGTCGCGGATGGGAACAGGATCGAGCAGGACGGAGTCCATCTCGCCCGTGTGGTTGAGGAGGCTCACCCATTCGAACTGGCCGGTGCGTCCGGCACGGTGATTGACCTCGACCAGCGCGGGGGTCTGGACGATCAGCCGGCGAGGCGCGGCCAGCAACTGGTCCAGAGCGCCGGCGAGGAGCGCTGCGTAACCGGCATGCCCGTGCTTTTGGTAATGAGCGCCGATGCGCCAGGGAAACCAGGCGACTCGGCCCACGCCCGACTGCCGGAAATGGAGGCACGGCACATCGGAGACGTTGGTATAGTAACATTTTTCGGGGGGGCCGAACATGGCGGGGGGGATGAACCGCAGGAGGCCCGCGACATCCGGATCCGTCTTGGCGGGCCAGAGGTCTCCTTCGAGCATGACCAGATCCAGCCGATCGAGGACGGGCGACCGGAGGCGGAGCCGGTCTTCTGGGCGGATGCGGACATAGGTGCCTTGGGCCTGGCGGATCGGCGGGGAGAGGCTTCGGATGCCGGCGCAGCGGAGGTCGGGACTGGCTGGCCCTCCCGTGAGCAACAAGCGCCCCCCCTGGGCGACGTATCGGTCGAGCGCGGCTGCGGCCGACTCGCTGAGCGGCGCCACGATAGGCAGGATCAGCGCCGGGTATCTCGAAAGATCCGATCTTGCCAGGGACACCAGATCGAAAATGCGATGGGATTCGGTGAGGATTCGGAGCAGGCCGCGCTGCTCATCGGTTTGGCGCGCCAGGTCAACGATCAGCCCAACGCCCGCCTGTTCGGCGGTATCGAGGAACCACCGCTCATTCTCGGCATGAAAGCGGAACACGTCGCGGACCTGGTCCAAGCCGAGCCGGTCTTCCTGGGCGTGGAAGGGGCCGATGCAGTAAAAATCGAGCCAGGCGCCATTCAACATGCACTGGAGCAGCCGGCGGCGGGTCAGATTCGGCGACACGGATGTCAATCGGTGGGCATAGTGCGGGAAATGAACGGCGGCATTGGCCAGCTGTCGGTCCGGGTGATCCAGCAGGGCCAGCCGTGCTTTCTCGCTATCCTCGTAAGCCCACCGGTGGAAGGGGGTGTTGGATTCGGACCGGATGACGTCCACGCCCGCACTGGTATAGGTGCAGACGAACAGGGCGGGATTCCTGCTCCTGACCAACTGCTGGACACGGAGGAATTGCTCCGAGACGGTCCGTTGCTGGAACTGGCGATAGGCGCGTCCGATGTCGTCATCGCTGTCCTGGCGCGGCAGCTCGAGATCGAACATGGCGCGGAAGCGGGTTTTGCATCCATCGCACTGGCAAAGGTCGAGCGGCCGTCCGCTGTAGTCGGAGCGGGGATAGCCGATCATGTTGAAGAACACGCCGTCGATGGGATAGCGATCGAGAACCTCGCGGAGGATCTGGAGCATCCCTTCCTGTTGGTACCATCCATTCAGGCAGACGGGGACCTGGCCGTTATAGGCGGGAAAGGGGCGGCCTTGGCGATCCCGCGAAAGCCAGCCGGGATCCCGGGCGGCAATGGACTCGTTGACCTTGCTGAAATCGAAGCGCGCCAGCATCCGGATCCCCCGGGCATGCAGGCGCTCGAGGACCTCGCCGGCGTAGTCGCCCTCCATGAACGGATTGCGGTAGTGATAGGGCAGATCGCTCGGGTAGTTGGCCACAATCCCGCCCATGTTGAACAGGACGACGTTGGCCTTGGCCTCTTCGAGGGCGGCAACGTAGGCATCGAGGTCCATCCGGGCGTCGATCTCGCGCAGGTTGGTCTGAATCATCCGGCGCGGCTGGAGGGCCCAATGGGGCGCAGCCGGTTCGCCCGCGAGCAGCGCAACGGCGCCCAGCACAAGACAGCCAGCAACGCGATGGCAAAGGAGAGAGAGCTTCATGGCAGCGGGCGGCCTTCAAGGCTTCCACCGGGCGGGCGCCCCATGACCCGCTCCATCCTCGGCATGAACGCGTCCAATAATGGCGCATGATCGTCTGTCATGCCGATCATCCATCCACGGCCGAACCCCATCGGCCGGGCGCGGATCAGCGGGGCTGGATACCGATGCGATGGCGTTCAAGGATCGAGCCCTCGGCCAGCGCGAGCTGGGAGAGGGACTTGTTGTATTCGGCGAGGGCGCTGATCTCCTCGAGGCGGGCGACGGTCAGGTCGCGCTGGAGCTGGAGGACGACGAAGCTGGTGCTCTTGCCGTTCTCGAGCTTTTTCTGCTCGGCATCGAGGGCGGCCTCAGCGAACTCGCGGGCCTTTTGGGTGGCGTCGATCCGTTCGAAATTGGACTGGGCGAGCTTGAGGGCGTTGTCGATTTCGAGCATGATGCCCTGCTCGGCTTTTTTGTAGCTGAGGAGGAGCTTTCGCTGGTCGGCCTGGCTGCGCCGGTAGGTTTCGCGGGCGGCACGGTTGCTCAAGGGGAAGCTGAAGATGGCGCCGACGGACCAGTTGGGGGCGTCGGCCCTGCTGATGCCGCCGAGGGCGTCGCTGAACTCGTCGCCGACGCCGGTGAGCCCGTAGCTGCCGGTGAGATCGAGCTGGGGGAGGAGCTGGTTGCGGTTGAACCGGAGGACGATGTCCTGCTGTTCGAGCTGGACCTGGAGCTCGCGCAGATCGGGGCGCTGGGCGAGGCCTTTGGACCAGCTATCCTGGAGGTCGAGGAGCTGCCGGAGGGCCTCGAGCCGCTCGCTGGGCACGATGGTCTGCGCGCCCCAGCCGGCGTAATCGTCGCTCAGCAGGTTCTTGAGCGTGTTCTGCCGCGTGGCCAGGGTGCGCTGGCTGGCGATGAGATCCGCGCGCCGGGCGGCGACCTGGGACTCGGCCTGCTTTTCGTCGAGCGGCGCCATGGCGCCGACTTTGACCCGCTGCTTGTTCTCGGCCAGGAGACGCTCGGCGAGCTGGAGGGCCTGCTCCTGGACGCCCACATTCTCGCGGGCGTAGATCAGATCATAATAGGCCTGCTCGACCTGGGCGGCGATCCTCATGATCCGGTCGGCCAGGGCCAGCTCGGAGATCTGGATGCTCTTGCGGCCAACCCACACGTTCATCCGGGTGCGATCGATCCAGAGGTTCTTCAGCAGCGGCTGGGTGAGCCCGAACCGGGCGCTGCCCTGCGAGCTCTCGAAAGGCACGGGGAACGCGGTGGGAAATCGGGTGCCGTAGCTGTCCGTCAGCGAGGTGAGGCCGATGTTGTAATCGGCGCCCGTCGGCAGGACGCCGCGGAGGCCCGCGACGAATGTGTCGCTCTCCGATTCCGATCCGGGGATAGTCTGGCGAATGCTGGCGTCGTACGTGCTTGGATCGGTCGAATCCCGGTGGGTGTACTGGAACGAAAAAGCCGGGTCATAGCCGGCGTAGACCAGGCTCAGGTTGTAGCGTTCGATCTCGGGGTTCACCCGCTCGATCCGGACGTCGAGGTTGTGTTGCAGGGCCAGCTCGAGGCATTCCTGGAGCGAGAGGGCGCGGGCGCCGGCGGCCGGCGGCTGGATAGCGGCGGGCGCAGCCGGCGCAGCGAGCGGGGCCGGAGCAGGGTCGATCCCGGGAGGCGGCACCGCCGCCATGGCGCTCCAGCAGCCCAGCAGACCGACGGAGAGGCTTCTCGCAAACGCGACGCGGCATCGTTGCATAATGCTCCATTGTGCGGCATCCCGCCAGCGGCGTCAATCCGGCTGCGCGCCCGAAACTCTCGACGTTCCAGCCCGTTTCAGCCATCATCGAGCCCGCATGACAACGATGGCTTCCGCAGACGAGTCGCTGGTCTGCCAGCTCGATGACGGCCGGACGGCGGCCGAGCCGTGCGTGCTGGTCATCCTGGGGGCAAGCGGCGACCTGACAGCCCGCAAATTGATTCCCGCGCTCAGCCGCCTGCATGACCGCGGCGCTCTCCCGGCCCCGTTCCAGATCGTCGGAATGGCCCGGCGCACCAAATCGGACGAGGCATGGCGGGCCGAGCTGCGCGAAACCGTCGCGGCCCTCCCCGCCCATTCGTCCCTGCCGGCGGCTTCATGGGATTCGTTCGCCGCCCGGCTCAGCTACTGCACGGGGGACCTGACGGACCCCGCCGCATTCGGCCGGCTCGCCAGCCACATCCGCGAGCGCGCGCAGATGCCATGGGCCCGCCGGATCCTGTTCTACCTGGCCACATCCCCCAGCCAGTTCAGCCCCATCGTCGAGAACCTCTGCCGCGCCGGGCTCCTGGAGCGGGGCCGATCCCCGGAAGCCTGGCAGCGCGTTGTCGTCGAAAAACCGTTCGGCCACGACCGTCCGTCGGCCGCCACGCTCAACGCGGAGCTCCTCCGATTCATCGACGAGACCCAGATCTTCCGCATCGACCATTACCTGGGCAAGGAAACCGTCCAGAACATCCTCATGTTCCGGTTCTCGAACGCGATCTTCGAGCAGATCTGGTCTCGCGAGTCCATCGATCATGTCCAGATCACCGTCTCGGAAAAGGCCGGCGTCGGCCCCCGCGGCGGCTACTACGAGGAAGCGGGCGCACTCCGCGACATGGTTCAAAACCATCTTCTCCAAGTCCTGGCGCTGATCGCCATGGAGCCTCCCGTGTCGCTCGATGCCGAAGCCATCCGCGACGAGAAAACCAAGCTCCTCCGAAGCATCCGCCGGATCCCCCCCGCCGCCGTTGCCCGCCAGGTTGTCCGCGGGCAATACGCGGCGGGCGCCATCGACGGCCAGGCCCGGCCCGCCTACCGCCAGGAGCCCAGGGTCGCCCCCGATTCCTCGGTCGAGACCTACGTCGCCATCGAGTTGTTCATCGATACCTGGCGCTGGGCGGACGTCCCATTCTACCTCCGCACGGGCAAGAACCTGCCCCTCAATGCCAGCGAGGTCCGGATCCAGTTTCGCGCCCCTCCGCGCGTCCTGTTCGCCGCCCAATGCGGCCCGCTCCTCGACGCCAACGCCTTCACGCTGCGCCTCCAGCCCGACGAGGGCATCTCGCTGCGATTCAACGGCAAAATCCCTGGAACCGCCCTCCGCCTCCGCCCGGTCCGGATGCACTTCAGCTATCACACCGAGTTCCAGGCCTACACGCCGGAGGCCTATGAGCGCCTCCTGCTCGATGCCCTCGCCGGCGATGCCACGCTGTTCATCCGGCGCGACGAGGTCGAAGCGGCATGGGCGATCGTCGATCCCATCCGCGCCGCCTGGAACGGCATCCCTCTGGCCGATGCCGAGTTTTATCCGGCGGGCGCCTGGGGACCCCGCGCCGCCGAGGAGCTCCTCGCGCGCCAAGGGCGCGCCTGGCGCAATCCCCAGCCCGTCTGATCCCGCCGCCCCGCCGGGTCCGGCTCAGGCGCTCTCCGGCAGGGCGCCCGAAGGCCCTCCCGGGCCGCACCCCGCCACCCGATACGCCGACACGGTGTCCGGCATGCCCTTCAGACGCAGACCGGTCCGCAGCTCGTATTGGATCGCCGGGCCCGCCTGATCGCGCGTGGCCGCATCCACGAGGATCTCCCCCGGCTGGGCCGCATCGCACAATCGCGCCGCCAGATTCACCCGGTCCCCCAGCACCGTGTAGTTCAAGCGGTCGATCGACCCCACGCAGCCTGCCAGCACGGCTCCTGTCGCGATGCCGATGCCGACCTCCCACGGGGCGTGCACTCCGTCGTTGAGCCGGCGCCGCTCTTCGAGCATTCGCCAGGCGCACCGCACCGCTTGCTCGGGCTCGCCCCCCCGCCGCTTCGGGGCTCCGAACAGCGCCATGATCTGATCCCCCATGAACTTGTCGACCACGCCTCCGTGCTCGAAGACCGCGGCGGTGAGGGCCGTCATGTGCTCGTTCAGCAGCTGGAGGACCTCCCCAGGCGCCCGTTTCTGGGTCAGCAGGGTGAAATTCCGAATGTCGCAGAACAGCACGGTGGCCTCCCTCACCTCCCCGCCCAGCTCGGCCCCCGTCGCCACCAGCTGCTCCGTGACGCCCCGGTCGACCAGCCGGTTCAGGAGGTTCAGATACCGCTCGTTCAGCGCCAGCCCCTGGGCCATGCTGTTGAACGCGCCCGTGAGCCAGCCGAACTCGTCCCGGCTGCGAATCTTCAGGCGAACATTGAAATCGCCCCGGTGAATCCGCTCGATGCCCGCCACCAGATCGCGGATGGGCGCCGACAGCCCGTAGGAGATCAGCAGGACCAGCGCCACCGCCCCGAGCATCGCCACGCCCGTCGACACCGCAATCTTCCAGCGGAGGTCCGACATTCCCCGTTCCATCGCCGCCAGCGAATACAGGTTCACCTGGCAGGCCTTCGGCAATTTCGAGTCCGGATTCAGGACCCGATACAGCACCCGGTGGCGAACCCCGTTGACGACGTGGACGAATTGCCCGCGGGGGTCCGACGATCGCCGCAGCTGGTCCGTGACCGCCCCGGCCACCGCATCCAGATGATCCTCCGGCACCGTCCCCGAAAAGAGATGCCCCTCGAGCCACAGGCCGCTCAGGATCTCGCCCCCCTGCCCCCGCCGGCTCAGCTCGAAGATGATCTGCTCTCCCAGGTCCGGCAGCGGCAGCCCCAGCACCAACGCCCCCAGGCTCTCCCCGCTGCCCGCATCCCGCACCGGCGTGATGAACACCTCGCGCACCTGAGGCCGCGGACTCTGCGGCATCGACACGCTCAGGTACCCCACCGTCTGCGCTTTCAGCATCTCCCCGGCCGGCAGCTCCTCGAACCACGACAACACCTCCGCCGGAACCGCTGGATCCGGCGGGAAAAACCGATACTCGCCCGTGCGCGGCTCGCGCGACGCCAGCACGCGCCCTTTCGCATCCACCAGTCGGATGAACGGCGGCGCCTCGGGCCGGGTGCCCTGCGGACCGGCGGGACGGCCCGGGCCCTGCCCCGGCGCGCCTCCCGGCCCGGTCGCCTCCAGCGGCCCCTGGCCGAATCGCGCGGGCCCCCGCCCATCGCCGGGCATGCCTCCCGATCCCGGCGGCCCGCCCTCCTTCGCCGGACGATTCCGGCCTCGGGCCAGCGATCCCAGCTCGAACAGTTGCCCCATCACCAGCGGCCCCACGCCGCCCACATCGCCCCGGCGCAGCGCATCGGCCAGCCGATCGTCCCGCGCCAGCTCCTCGCATCGCGCCGACACCCACCCATATCGCTGCTGCTGCAGCTCGGAGAAGAACTCGATCTGCGTCGCGAATTGGGTCTCGAACACCTGCTGGTGCGCCTCCTGGAATTTGTTCTGCGCCACATACAGCGTCGCACCCGCAACCCCCACCACGATCGCCAGCATCACCAGGATCAGCTTGGCCCGAAATGTGAAAGCCGGCCGCTGCCCGTTCATAAATGGCTCTTGCTATTTTCCACGGCCGACTTCATATATTGCCTCGCAAATTGAATTCTTGAGTTATGGCTGACAAAGCGAATAAATACCCGGACAACGCCGCTGGCAAGTACTACGTCGACAACCAGTGCATCGACTGCGATCTCTGCCGCGAAACGGCGCCCCAGAATTTCACCCGGAACAACGAGGGCGGCTACTCCTACCTCTCCAAACAGCCTTCCACCCCCGAGGAAGAGACCCAGTGCAAGGAAGCCAAGGAAGGCTGCCCCGTCGAGGCGATCGGAGACGACGGCGAATAGCCATTGTTCCCTCCTCGGCCCGTGCTCGCGCAGGCGCTGTTGCCTGCGCTTTTTTTCAGCCATCGCTCTCGATCAGCTCTCTGCGCGCCATGTCCAGGGCCTGCTGCGATGCGATCCACTTGAACGTCTCGCGATCCATGGCGTTGAGGTGATGCTCCACGCGCGTCCCGCACGCCTCCGCCAGAGCCATGAAGACCGTCCCCACCGGCTTCGCCGGCGACCCGCCACCCGGCCCCGCAATCCCCGTCAGCGCCAGCCCGTAATCCGCTCCGCTCTCCTTCCGGACGCCCTCGGCCATCGCCCGCGCCACCGCCGCGCTCACCGCCCCCTCCTCGGCCAAGAGCTGGGCCGGGACGCCCAGCCAGCGCGTCTTGGCCGCGTTGCTGTAGGTCACCCAGCCCGCCAGGAAGACCTCCGACGCCCCCGGCACGTTCGTGACGCGATGCGCCACCAGCCCTCCCGTGCACGACTCGGCCACCGCCAGCGTCCGACCCCGCTCCCGCAGCATCCCCACCGTCACCCCCTCCATCGTCTCCTCGCCCGCCCCATAGATCGCGCCTCCCAGCCGATGGCGGACCACCGACTCCGCGGCCGCCACCCGCCCCGCGGCCCCTTCGCCTCGGGACTCGAGCCGGACCTCGACATCGCCGGGCCGCGCGCAATACCCGAGCACCAATCCCTCCGCCACCAGACCGGCCAGCGCAGGGCCAATGGTCTCCTCGATCGCCGATTCTCCCCAGCCAGCCGCGCGAAGCACCCGGGCCGCCCGCTCCGCGCTCGGCGGGAAGGCCCGCAGCAGCCACGGCAGCACCTGCTCGGCAAACATTGGACGCAATTCCCGGGGCGGCCCCGGCAGCAACACCACATGGGCGGCCCGGCCGCCGCCCCTCGCCCGGGATGGCACCTCGATCCGCAGCCCTGGCGCCGTCCCGTGCGCGTTGGGCAGCACGACCGCGCCCTCCGGCACCAGTGCCTGCACCTTCACCGATTCGAGCACCTCGCGTCCCCGCCGCCGGAAGAACTCCTCGATCACTTCGAGCACGCCCCGGTCCACATGCGTCTCCAATCCGAGCCGCCGGCTGATCTCCGCCCGCGTCAGATCGTCCGAGGTCGGCCCCAGACCGCCCGTCGTCAACACCAGGTCCGCGCGCTGCAATGCCTCCTCGACGGCCTCGCCGATCGCCTCGGCCGCGTCCGGAACGGCCACCTGCCGGACCACCTCGTATCCGGCGTCGGACAACTGGCGGCAAAGCCATTGCTGGTGAGTGTTCAGCACCCGCCCCAGCATCAGCTCCGATCCCGTGTTGACGATTTCAATCTGCAATCGATCCAAGTATCCCTGGAAAATAATTGCTGGGATCGCCCGGTCAAGCCTTCCCGATGGCCCCGCCCGGGCCCCTGTGCACGGCCGAGCACGCGATGCTCGCTTTCTTGGCGGGCTCCGTTTCGTTGACTCCGGGTGTATCGAGGCTATAATCCTGCCCATGCGGACCGCCTCCCAAGAGCGGGTTCGAGAGCATTGGCGGGCGCACTTCGCTCAATGCCGCGTTCGCCTCACCCCGCAGCGGCGCGCGATCATGGCGGCGATCATGGAGACCCGGCAGCATTTCACTGCGGAGGAGCTGCTGGCCTGGTCGCGGCGGAAAGACCCCACCGTCTCCCGGGCCACGGTCTATCGAGCACTGGCCCTCCTGGCCCGGCAAGGCATTCTCCGCGAGATGGACCTCGGCAGGAACCGCAAGTTCTACGATCCGAACTACCATCAGCACCCCGACCACAGCCACATCATCTGCCAGGATTGCGGCCGCATCTTCGAGTTCGAGAACCAGTCGATCGTGCGCCTGGCCAGCCAGACCGCTCTCCAGCGCGGCTTTCGAATGAGCCACCTGCGATTGCAGCTCACCGCCTCTTGCCTTCGCCGCGATCGCCGCGGACGATGCATCCACCCCCGAAAACCGGCCTCCCATGATCCTGACTCCGCATGAGCTCGCCAGCCTGACCCGGATCGAACACCGTTCGCCCCACGATCTGCTCGGCATGCACCCCCTGGGCGACGGCTCCGGCATCGTCGTCCGCGCCTGCCTGCCCCAGGCCGCCCGCGTCCACATCGAGCCCGCCCACGAATCGCAAATGCCCCGGTTCGCCCTCAAGCGCATCGGCGATTCGGACCTCTTCGAGGGGGTCTCCCGCCAGGCCCGGCGCGTCTATGCCTACGACCTCGTGGTGACCGATCCCCAGGGCCGATCCTGGCGCACCCGCGATCCCTATTCCTTCCTTCCCACTTTGGGCCCGACCGATCTGTTCCTCTTTGCCCAAGGCAACGAGCGCCGGATCCACGAGAAGCTCGGCGCCCATCTCCGCCAGATCGACGGCGTGTCGGGCGCCAGCTTCGCCGTGTGGGCCCCCAATGCCCGCCGCGTCAGCGTCGTCGGCAGCTTCAACGGCTGGGATGGACGCCAGCACCCCATGCGCAACCTCGGCGCCTCCGGCGTCTGGGAGATCTTCATCCCCGGCGTGTCCAACGGCGCCCTCTACAAGTTCGAGATCCTCAGCGCCCATGGCGGGCTCGTCCTCAAAACCGATCCATACGGATTCCTGTTCGAAATCCCGCCTCGAAACGCCGCCGTGGTGTGGGATCCGCCCGCGGAGCCGTGGTCGGACGATGCCTGGATCCAGCGGCGCCAGGCGGTGAATCCCATGCGCGGGCCGGCCAGCATCTACGAGATCCACCTCGGCTCATGGCGAAAGAAGCCGTCCGGGGATTCGCCCGGCTACCGCGAGCTGGCGGGCCCCCTGGTCGATTACCTCCGCCGGGAGGGGTTCACCCATGTCGAGTTCCTCCCGGTCGCCGAACACGCCTATTACCCCTCCTG
>Ga0209507_1002054_pt1 | contig 14421 bp, 13 predicted proteins | sample AD_UKC028_MetaG_FD_184414 | JGI IMG/M metagenome (GOLD analysis project Ga0209507, IMG submission 184414) | Active sludge microbial communities of municipal wastewater-treating anaerobic digesters from USA - AD_UKC028_MetaG (SPAdes) (version 2) | ecosystem: Engineered > Bioreactor > Anaerobic >...
ATGACGTGGATCCAGCAGAGCTTCCGGTTCCCCAGCGTGTACTCCCAGGCCCACCGCCACTGCGGGCCCAGGAACTTCACGTGTTCGATGACGCCGGGAATGGAGCGGAGCCCGTCGCGGATGAGCTTGAATCGCGCCGCGGCGCTCGCCGGCAGGTCCTTGAGTGGTGCCTTGGGATCCGGCTCCGCCGAGGAGTCGGGGTACCGATTGCCCTGCCAGTAGGAACTCGATCGCCCCAAGGGTGGCTCCAGACGAAGGTGAGGGTGCTCCGGAAATCTACGGGGGAGGCGGCGGCGGAGGGAAGCGCCAGCATGTGCGAAGGGGCCTCCGCGCCGACGTCTCCACTCCCAACTCGCCCCGGCGCGGCCGCGAGCATTGCGACTGTGGACGGTCGTGGTTGGATCAGCGAGCCAGAACCGTGGTACGGCGGCCCCGTATCACGGTTCGTCGACGTGCGCGCCGGGTGGCTCACCCGCCGGCGCCACGCCTTTCCGTTCGAGGTACCTCCGCACCTCGATGCCCATCGCCCGCAGCAGCGCCGCCTCCCGCCCGTCGAGCCCCGCCCGGAAGACGATCTCCCGGAACGAGCGCATCACGTGGTCGTGCCGGCGGGTCTTGAAGAAGTCGATGGCCCAGAGGGCGCGGGTCCAGTCGGTGAAGAGCCACTCGATCTGGTCCGCCGCCGCGGGCGCGGCGCGCCGGCGCGGCGTCTTGGTGGGGATGTCCGCCCCGATCCGCACTCGCCACGTCTCGTAGCTCATGATCCCGACCGCCTGCGCCAGGTTCATCGAGGTGTACTCGGCGCTCGTCGGGATGGACACCAGGGCGCGGCAGAAATCGAGCTCGTCGTTGGTGAGCCCCTTGTCCTCGCGACCGAAGACCATGGCGACCGGGCCCGCCTCGGCGTGCGCGACGATTTCCGTCGCGGCCTCCCGGGGCTCCAGGTACGTGCGCTTGGCCGCCCGCCCCCGCGCGGTCAGCGCCACGCTGTAGACGGTGTCGCGGAGCGCCTCCGAGAGCGAGCCGCAGATCTCGATCCGGGCCACCAGGTCGGCGGTGTTGTGCGCGATCCCCTCGATCCGCCACGGGTCGAACACCTCCGGGTTCACCAGGCGGATGCCCGACAGCCCGAAGTTCTTGGCCAGCCGGACCGCGCTCGCGATGTTGACGATGTCCTGGGGGGCGACGAGGACGAGGATCGGGGCGGGCCCCGGTTCCGGCGCCGAGGGTGCGGTCACTCGTGCAACTCCACCCCCGCCTCCTGCTCGATGAGCCGGATCGGCTCCAGGTAGTCGGCGTCCTCTCCCAGCGCGGCGCGCGCCTGGGCGAGGAGGTCGGAGGTGAGGTGGAGCACCGGGCCGGAGACACCCTGCCCCTCGAGCACGCCGGTCGCGATGCGCGCGTCCTTGTCGAGGAGGGCGAGCCGGAAGGTGAGCGGCCAAAGCCGCGTCAGCACCCGCTGCGGCACCAGGTATTCGCTCACGAAGCTCCGTCCGCTCGACGCGTTGAGGACCTCGACCGCCTTGCGCGCCGAGATGCCGCTCTTCACGAGGGCCGCGAGCCCTTCGCCGACGGCGAGGACGTTCACCGCCAGCAGCGCGTTGTTCACCGCCTTCATGGCGTGCCCGGCGCCCAGCGGCCCCATGTGCTCCACCCGGCGGCCGAAGCAGTCGAGGATCGGACGGGCGCGGCGAAAGGTCTCTTCCGTCCCTCCCACCATCACCGTCAGGGTGCCCGCCTCGGCGCCGTTGGTGCCGCCGCTCACCGGTGCGTCGGCAAACTCGATCCCCAGCGGCGCCAGCCGCTCCCCGATCCGCCGGGTCGTGTCCGGGTCCCCGGAGGTGCAGTCAAGGAAAAGCGCCCCCTGCCCCAGCCCGGCGAGCAGGCCGTCCGGGCCGTCGAGGAGAGATTCCACATCACTGGAGGTGGGCAGGCAGGTGATGACCACCTCTGCACCGGCCGCCGCCTCGCGCGGGGTGGCCGCCACCGCGCAGGCGTGCGCGGCCGCGAACGCCGCGGCCCGGGTACCGGTGCGGTTCCAGACGGTGAGCTGGTGCTGCTTGGCGACGTGGACGGCCATCGGGGTGCCGATGGCGCCCAGGCCAAGGAAGGCAATGCGCATCAGTGAGGTCCGACGTTGGAGTGAGGGCCGGGGGTCAGCCGGCCTGGCCGCGACGGCCCAGCTCGCGGTCGAACATGTAGAGGCCGGAGGTGTTGGTGCCGATCAGCCTGAGGGTGTCCACGATCTGCCGGCTGGTCTTTTCCTCTTCCACCTGCTCGGTGATGAACCACTGCAGCAGCGCCTGGGTCGCGTAGTCCTTCTCCTTCGACGCGAGCTCGAAGAGCGCGTTGATGCTGGCCGACACCACCGCCTCGTGCTCCGCGGCCGCCTCGAACGCGGCGAGCGGCGACGCGAAGGTGGCCGGCGGGGCGGCAAGGGCCCGCAACGCAACGCTGCCGCCCCGGTCCTCCACGAAGTCGGTGAACTTCATGGCATGCCCCACTTCCTCCCGCGCCTGGGCGCGCATCCACGACGCGGCGCCCGGGTGGTTGGTCCCGCTGAAATACGCCGACATGGCGAGGTAGAGGTACGCCGACTCCAGTTCCTTGTGGATCTGGTCGTTCATGGCGCCCTGGATGGCCTTTCCGATCTGCATGCGCTCCCTCCCTGCGGATGGTCCCGGATGCGACACGCACGTTGACGCCGGCTCCCGGCCGGCGTACGCTACGCGCGAGCCATGACCCCCAAAGATAGCCTGCCCCACGGGGCCCCGTCAGCGAACCGCGCACCGCTCCCCTGGGCCCGCCTGGCGCTGGCCGGCCTCGGCGCGCTCCTCGTGCTCTTCATCGTGGGGCCGCTCCTCCGCCTGCTCATCCTGGCGACACCCGCGAGCCTCGGCGAGGCCCTGCGCGACCAGGAGCTGCTCGCCTCCATCGCGCTCACGGTGAGCACCGCCACCGCGGCGACCCTCATCGGCGCGCTCCTCGGCGTGCCGCTCGCGTACCTCCTCGCCCGCCGCTCCTTTCGTGGCCGCCGGATCGTCGAGGCGCTCGTGGAACTGCCGGTCGTCATCCCTCATCCGGTCGCCGGCATCGCCCTCCTGCTCTTTCTCGGGAGGAACTCGGCGGTGGGCGGGGCATTCGCCCGGCTGGGCCTGGAGTTCGTGAACCACGTTCCCGGCATCGTGGCGGGCATGCTCTTCGTGTCGGTGCCGATCCTGGTCAGCGGCGCCCGCGAGGCGTTTCGCGCCGTGGACCCGCGGCTGGAGCGTGTGGCACGGACGCTTGGGGATCCCCCGGCGGTCGTGTTCCGGCGCGTGACGCTCCCGCTCGCGGGACGTGGCGTTCTGGCCGCCGCCGTCCTCGCCTGGGCACGGAGCGTGAGCGAGTTCGGCGCCATCGTCATCCTGACCTACAACCCGCAGGTGGCGAGCGTCCTGATCTACGACCGCTTCACCACCCTCGGGCTCCCTGCAGCCGTGCCCGCCTCGCTCCTCCTCCTGGCGGTGGCCCTCGGCGTCTTCGCGCTCGTGCGCATGCTCCAGCCGGCGGAGCGCCGATGATCCGCCTCGAGGGGCTCTCGGTCCGGGTCGGCGACTTCCTGCTGCAGGACATCTCGTTCGAGGTGCCCGCAGGAGGCTACGGGCTCCTCATCGGACCCTCCGGCTCCGGAAAGACCACGCTGCTCGAGACGGTGGCCGGCCACGTCGCGCCGCTCGGGGGAAGGGTGCATCTCCACGGCGAGGACATGACCGGCGTGACCCCCGAACGGCGGGGCGTCGGGTTCGTCTACCAGAATTACCACCTCTTCCCGCACCTCGATGTCCGCGAGAACATCCGGTACGGACTGGTCCGGGGCCCCCTCTCCGCTCCGCAGCAGATGGAGCGGGTCCGCGAGCTTGCGGAGCTTCTCGGGATCGAACCTCTCCTCGACCGGTCCGTGCACCGGCTGAGCGGCGGCGAGACCCAGCGCGTGGCGCTCGCGCGGGCCCTGGCACCGCGACCGAGCATCCTCCTGCTCGACGAGCCGTTCGCGGCGGTGGACCCCGCCACCCGGCACAACCTCCGGCGCGAGCTGCGGGCCATTCACACCCACGAGCGGGTCACGACGCTACAGGTGACGCACGACTTCGACGAGGCGCTCCGTCTCGGCGACGTGGTGGCCGTCATGGCGGAGGGCCGGATCGCCCAGCTCGGCCGCCCCGACGAGGTGTTCCGCTTCCCCAATTCGGCCTTCGTGGCGAGGTTCATCGGCACCGGCACCGTCCTGCTGGGCGAGGTGACCCGCCAGGCTCCCTTCGCCGATGGCGACGGCCCCTTCGCCGCGTGGTTCGACAGCACGCCGCTTCGGTTGGAGATCGTCGCCGAGCGGGAGGGACCGGCGCATGCCGTGCTGCGGCCGGAAGACCTGATGCTCAGCCGCGAGCCCCTGCAGGGCTCCGCAAGGAACCGGTTCGCCGCAGTGGTCAGCCGCGTCGAGCGCGTCGGGCCGGTAAGCTTCGTCCACTTGGACGCCGGGAGGCCCCTGACCGCGGCCGTCACCACCGCATCCGCGGAAGAGCTCGGACTGCAGGCCGGCGTCGACGTCGTCGTGACCGTGAAAGCCACCGCCATTCATCTCGTGTAGTGAGGATCCGCCCGATGCGAGCCAGAATCGCCTTCTCGTTCCTCCTCCTCGGCATCGCCGCCTGCGGCGACAAGTCCCCGCCCCCGCCGCCCGCCCCGCCGGTCGCGCTGTCGGTGCTCGCCACCGTCGGCGACAGCGCCTCGACCATCGAGGGAATCGCCGTAGTTGGCGGGCGGCTCTTCGTCTGCGACTGGAAGGATGGGACGATCTACCGGATCGACCCCGCCGACCCGGCGCCTGTGGCCGTGGGGGCACTCCCGATTGCGCCGGGTACCATTGTACTCGGCATCACGGCCGACGCACCGGGCAACCTGTACTTCGCGGTGCCGGAACCGGGCGTCATCTACCGGGTGGCGGCAGGCCGCCTCGGGGCCGCGGACTTCAACCCGAAGAAGGATGCCAAGGTCTTCGCCACCGGGGCGCTGGGCGCCAACGCGATGGCCTTCGACCGCGCCGCCGGTCACCTCTGGATCACCGGTGGCCCGAGCGGCAACCTCTACCACGTCGGCCCGGAGGGCGGCGCCGTGGCGGTCGCCGCGAGCGGGTACGCAACGATGGCCGCCGACACGACCATGCCGGTGCGGGTGTATGTCGTCAACGGCATCGCGATCGACAGCAACGGCGTGATTTACACTGCCAACACCGGCACCGGGGAAATCACCCGGATCCTCATCGGCGCCGGCTACACTCCCGCCTCGACCACGACATTCGCCCGTGATCCCCGCCTGGTCGGCGCCGACGGGCTCTCCATGGACGGCCAGGGCAACCTCTGGGTGGACGCCAACTTCAGGAACACGCTGGCTCGCGTCGGCCCCGACGGCAGGGTGACCATCGTGGCTTCGAGCACCCCAGACGGGAACTACGCCGACTCCACGATGGTGCCCGACTACCCGCAGACCGGCGCGGGAAACGCCCTCCGGTTCCCGGCGGAGATGACGCGGATCGGAAACACGATGTACATCGCCAACCTCAACTTCCCGATCGGCGCCAACACCGGCCAGCCGGTCAAGGGTGCCACGGTGGCGGCGGTGACGCTCCCCTGACCAGGTGACCACCCGCTTCCTGCACGTCGACCTTGACGCCTTCTTCGTGGAGGTCTGCCGCCAGCTCCGTCCGGAGCTTCGCGCGGTGGACCTCCTCGTCGTCGGGGGGGACCCGAAGGGACGTGGAGTGGTGCAGTCGGCGTCGTACGGCGCGCGAGCCTTCGGCGTGCGGGCGGGGATGGCGTCGGCCGAGGCGGCGCGCCGCTGTCCCGGCGCCGTCTTCGTCCGCACCGCGTTCGACGACTATCGCCGCGCCTCCCGCGCGGTGCGCCAGGTCCTGCAGGAGTTCTCGCCGCTCGTCGTGATGGCGTCCCTCGACGAGGGCTACCTCGATTTTTCGGGCACCGACCGGCTCCATCCGGTGTCGCTGCTCCCGGTGGCGGAGCGGCTCCGCGACCGCGTGCGGGACGAGGCGGGGCTCGACTGCAGCATCGGGATCGGGCCGAACCGCATGATCGCCAAGCTCGCTTCCGATGCCGCCAAGCCGCGGGGGCTGATGGAAGTGCGGGAGGGGTGGGAGGAGGGATTCGTGGCGGGCCTGCCCCTCAAGGCGCTTCCGGGCGTCGGGCCAAGGACCGCGAGCCGTCTCGAGTCGCTCGGACTCACCGAAGTGTGGCAGGTGCAGGCCCGGCCGATCGCCGAACTGGAGAGGATCCTCGGACCGGACGCCAAGGCCTTGAAGCGGCGCGCCCACGGCCACGGGGGCCGGGTGCTCCGGGCACGCCAGGAGACGAAGTCGGTGAGCCGAGAGACCACCCTCGAGAAGGACACCGCCGACCCTGCCAAACTCGAGCGGATCCTGCTTCGGCTGTCGGCCCACGTGGCGAGCCAGCTCCGCGGCGAAGGGCTGGCGGCGCGGACCGTGACCCTCAAGCTCCGCCACGGTGACTTCGTCACGATCACAAGGAGCCTGACGCTGCCGGCCGCCACGGACCTCGATGCGGACATCCTGGGAGCCGCCCGGGGGCTGCTGAGGACCGCGTTCGAGGAGGTGCGGCGGCGAGGCCGGGGGGTGCGGCTGGTGGGGGTGGCGGCGACCAATCTGGTGGAGGCTCCAGGTGCCGATCTGTTCGAGGCCCCCGAGCGAACGAAGCTCCGGCAGCTGACCTCGGCCGTGGACCGGGTCCGGGAACGATTCGGGTTTGACGCGGCGCAGCCAGGCAGCCTCGTGAAGAAGCCCAAATGAGTTCTTCGCGTCCTTTGCGGTTCTTTCCGCCTTTGCGGTAAAAGCTCTTACCGCGAAGGCGCAAAGAGCCGCGAAGCCCCTCCCGACCCCAGACACCTTGTTTTTCTTGGTCCGCCTCCCCAACTTGCTATACGTAAAGCAAGTGCCAGTGGGAGGTGTCATGGTCGCTGCTGCCCCTCAATTGTTCGAGCCCAACCGCCCCGGCTCCCGGACCACCCGAGAGGCGGTGCTCGATGCCGCCGAGCGGCTCTTCGCCGAGCGGGGGTTCGAGGCCACCAGCCTCACCGATGTCGGCGCGGCCGCCGGGGTCTCCCGCGGCACGCCGGGCTACTTCTTCGGCTCCAAGGCCGACCTCTACCGGGCCGTCCTGGAGCGCTGCTTTTCCGAGGTTCGATCCGCGGTCCGGAGTGGCCGCGAGCGGGCGCTCGCCAGCGGCGAGCCGCGGGAAACGGTGCTCGCCGGGGTCGTCTCCGAGTATTTCGACTTCATCACCGCCAACCCGAACTTCGTGCGCCTCATCGAGTGGGAGGCGCTGACGGGGGGCCGCACGCTGCAGGACGTCCCTCCGCACGTCGAGGCCGCCCAGGAAGCGCTGGCGGCCCTGACCGACGAGGTGGCGCTCGATGCCGCGCACCCCGAGGAGGCGGCGCAGCTCCTCCTGAGCGTGATCGGCCTCTGCTGGTTCCCGCTGGTCCACTCCGGGACGATGCTCCGCGCCATGGGCATCGACGCCGCGGATCCCTCATTTCTCCAGGCGCGCAAGCGCCACGTGATCGACCTCGTGCTCTCGGGCACGCTGGGCCGGTCCCAATCCCGACTCCCTAGCTGAGCGTGAGACCGATATGACAACCGCCATCAAGCAGCCGACGCACGCCGACCTCGCGCCGAAGACGACCGAGCAGGAAGCTCGCGACGTCGCCGAGGCCGCACGCGAGCAGGAGTGGCAGTCGCGGAGCTTCGTCCGCGAGCTCTTCGAGGGGGATTTCGACCTCGACCTGATCCACCCCTTCCCGGAGCCCGACCCGGCCGACCTGGCCAGGGCCAAGCCGTTCATGGAGCGGCTGGAGAAGTTCATGCGGGACAAGGTGGACAGCGACAAGATCGACCGCGAGGGCAAGATTCCGCCCGAGATCATCGAGGAACTCCGGCAGATGGGCGCCTTCGGCATCAAGATCGCCCCGGAGTACGGCGGCATGGGGCTGAGCCAGTACAGCTACACCAAGGCGATCAGCCTGGTGACCAGCAACGACGGCAGCATGACGGCGCTCCTTTCCGCAGCCCAGTCCATCGGCGTGCCGGTGCCGCTCAAGCTCTTCGGCACCGACGCACAGAAGAAGAAGTACCTCCCGCGGCTCGCCAAGGGCGCCATCTCGGCGTTCGCCCTGACCGAGCGCGGCGTCGGCTCCGATCCCGCGGGCGTGGCCACGACCGCCGTGCTGTCGCCGGACGGCACCCACTACATCCTCAACGGCGAGAAGCTCTGGTGCACCAACGGCACCATCGCCGAGCTGATGGTGGTCATGGCCCGCACCGGCAAGAAGATCAGCGCCTTCATCGTCGAGGCCGACTGGCCGGGCGTCGAGGTGGTCGAGCGGCTCCACTTCATGGGGCTCAAGGCCATCGAGAACGGGGTGATCCGCTTCACCAACGTGAAGGTGCCGGTGGAGAACATCATCTGGGGGGAGGGCAAGGGCCTCAAGCTCGCCCTGGTGACGCTCAACACCGGACGGCTCACGCTGCCGGCCTCCTGCGCCGCGGGCGCCAAGCGCTCGCTGGAGATCGCCCGCATCTGGGCCGCGGAGCGCCAGCAGTGGGGCGCGCCGATCGGCAAGCACGACGCCGTGGCCCAGAAGCTCGGGCGCATGGCGGCCGACACCTTCGCCATGGACTCGGTGAGCGACCTCGCCTCGCTCATGGCCGACCGCGGCACCGTGGACATCCGCCTCGAGGCCGCCATGGCCAAGATGTGGAACTCCGAGGTCGGCTGGCGGATCGTGGACGACCTGCTGCAGATCAAGGGCGGGCGCGGCTACGAGACGGCCGACAGCCTTCGGAGCCGGGGCGAGCGCCCCGATCCGGTCGAGCGCATGATGCGCGACTACCGCATCAACCTGATCTTCGAGGGTTCGAGCGAAATCATGCGCCTCTTCATCGCCCGTGAGGCAGTGGACACCCACCTGAAGGTGGCCGGCGCCCTCATCGACCCGAAGTCTTCCGCGGGCACCAAGGTCAAGGCGCTCTTCGGCGCCGGCGCCTTCTACGCCCTCTGGTATCCCAAGCTCTGGGTCGGGTTCAAGGGCCGCTTCGGTTACGGCGCCTTCGGGCCGCTGGCCACGCACCTCCGGTTCGCGGAGCGGCGGTCGCGGAAGCTGGCGCGGACCCTCTTCCACGCCATGGTCCGGTTCGGTCCCAAGCTCGAGAAGCGGCAGGCCGTCCTCGGGCGCCTGGTCGAGATCGGCGCGGAGCTCTTTGCCATCTCGGCCACGATCAGCCGGGCGCAGGCGATGGTCAAGAAGAACCCGGCCGACCGCTCGCCCATCGAGCTGGCCGACGCCTTTGCGCGGAACGCCCGCCGCCGGATCGATGAGCGCTTCGCCGCCGTCTTCGATAACGAGGACGTGGTCAACTACGCGATCGCGCAGCAGACCACCGCCGGGAAGTTCGCGTGGGTGGAATCCGGCATGGTGCGGGAGAAGTAGGATGGCGACCCCCGAGGGCCGGTCCCTCCCGTTCGTCGGTCCGGAGCACGTGGACGTGGCCGTGCTCGAGACCTTCCCGTACGAGGGGCCGGCGCAGGAGATCGTCACCAGCACCGACGAGTTCAGCGCCGTCTGCCCCTACAGCGGGCTGCCCGACTTCGCGACGCTGACGGTCACCTACGTGCCCGGAAAGTCGTGCATCGAGCTGAAGAGCCTCAAGTACTACGTCACGAGCTACCGCAACGTGGGGATCTTCCAGGAGCACGCCACGGCCAGGATCGCGGAGGACCTCTTCAAGGTGCTCTCCCCGGCCCGCCTCACGGTGGAAACGGTCTACAACGTCCGCGGGGGGTTCCTGACGACCTGCACGGTGACGCTGCCGACGCCTTCCCGGTAGCCGTTCCTCCGGATCGACTCCCCTAGCCCTTTCGGCCGACCCGCGTAGGTTGACGCGGTCGGTCGAAGGGAGGGGTGTGCCGGACCTCATCACCCGCATCGCCGCGGCGCTCGAAGGGCGCTACACGATCCTCCGTGAGCTCGGGCACGGAGGCATGGCCGTGGTGTTCCTGGCCGACGACCTCCGGCACGGCCGTAAGGTCGCCGTGAAGGTCGTCCGCCCCGAGGTGCTCGCCGCGCTCGGTCCGGAACGGTTCGCGCGCGAAATCAGCTTCGCCGCCCGGCTCTCCCATCCCCATATCCTCCCGCTGTTCGACTCCGGCGTCGCCGACGGCCTGGCATTCTTCGTGATGCCGTTCGCCACGGGCGAGTCGCTTCGCGAACGGCTGGCTCGCGAGAAGCCGCTTCCCCTCGAAGAGGCGGTCAAGATCGCGCGGGACGTCGCCTCGGCGCTGTCCTACGCACATGCGCAGGGCATCATCCACCGCGACATCAAGCCCGAGAACATCCTCCTCGAAGGCGGCGAGGCGAGGGTGGCCGATTTCGGCATCGCCCGCGCGACCGCGGAGGCGGCGGACGACGTCATCACGACGAGCGGCCTGGTGGTTGGCACCCCCAGCTACATGAGCCCTGAACAGGCCGTCGGGTCCCGCGAGATCGACCCCCGGAGCGACCTCTACGCGCTGGGCACGGTGCTCTACGAGATGCTCACTGGCGAGCCTCCGTTCACCGGCGCCAACCCCCAGGCCATCATGGCCCGGCAGGCGCACGACACCCCGACCCCCGTTGCGCTCCTGCGGCCGGCCGTACCCCCCGCCCTCGCCGACCTGATCCACCAGATGCTGGGCAAGCTGCCGGTGGACCGGCCGGCCGACGCCGCCGAGGTGCTTCGCGCCCTGCAACCGGCCGCGATGCTCACGCCCCTGCCGGCCGCGTCGGTACACGGCCGGAGCCGGCGAGGCCTGTTCGTGATCGGCGGCCTCGTGGCGGGGGCCGCCCTTGTGTGGGCGACATACCACCCGTTTCGGGACCGCGCGGACGCCAGCAGGGTTGGAGTCCTGATCGCCCCTTCGAGCCCGGACGCTGCCGATTCCGCCCAGGCTGCCCGGATCGAGGGCGCGCTGGTGGCAGGCCTGACGTCCAGCGGGGTGATCAACGCCGCGGAACTCCGCGTCGCGCCTGGCGAGGCGCCGGCGCAAGCCGCCAGGGCGGCCGGGCTCCGTCGCTGGGTGGAGGGAACCGTCTTCGCGCAGGACTCGCTACGGCTCACGCTTGCGATCTGGACCCGTGATGGACTGACCGCCACGGTGCCGACCATCACGATGGCACGCGGAGAGGCGGACTGGGCAGTGGGATACGAGGCCGCCCTCCGGCTGGTCGAGCAGTTGCTTCCCGCAGCGCTGCACCGCGTGCCCCTCCCGCTCGGACAAGGCCGGTCGCCCGCCGCGCGGGCGGCGTTCTTTCTGGGGGAGGATCAGTACCGTCGCGCTTCCTTCGAGGAGGCGATGGCCCACTACCGCGCCGCGCTCGAAGCAGACTCGACCTTCACCTACGCGGCACTCCGGGCGGCCCAGGCCGCCAGCTGGCTGAACAAGGCCGCGGAGGCCGCTGCACTGCTCGAATCGGCCGGGCCACGGCTCGATTCGCTCCCGCCGAAGTATGCCGCCTTCGCACGCGGCCTCCTCGCCTACCAGCAAGGGCACGCGGACACCGCCGTCGCCCGATTCAGGGCCGTGCTCGAGATCGACCCCGCATCCGTCGAGGGCTGGATGGCCCTCGGCGAGGTGTATGCGCACCTCCTCCCGCACGCGGGCTCCATCGATTCCCTGGCGGAACACGCCTTCGCCCAGGTCCGTCGACTCGATACCTCCTTCGCCCCCGCGCTCCCACACCTCATCGAGGCGGCGCTTCGACGCAAAGACAGCTCGGCGGTCCGATTGCTCGACGAGTTCGCCGCGGGACGCCCCGACGACCGGGAACTGGAACGCCTCCGCTTGGCCACGGGATGTGCGCTTGGCGACATGACATCGGTTGACTGGACGTCTGCAGCCTCCCGGGATCCGGCCCTGGTATTTGACGCCGTGCAGATCCTCACGGGGGGAGGGCTCCGACAAGTGGAGTGCGCACAGCTGGCCGCAGATGCACTCGGGGAGACAAATCCCTCGGATCCGCTGCGATTCGGCGCACTCGTGGCGCGCCAGGGCATTCTCGTGGCCCGGGGCGACGCGACCGGCGCGCGCAGGGTCGTCGAATCCGATTCCATGTTTCCGCTCGTGGCCCGACAGCTGTTCCTGACCCTGGATGTCCTCGCGGGGTCGCCGGACAGGGCCGCGGCGACGGCATTCGCGGCCAACACCTTGACCCGGCTCGCGAAGCAACCGGACGACGTGGGCGACGGTACGATTTGGCTTGCCGGTGCATGGTCCGCGGAACTCGACAACGTCGGGACGACGGAAGCCATGCACCGGGCCGCCGTCCGGCGACACGGTCGCGAGTCGCCGTTGGCACGAAGCCTCGAAGGGCGCCTGGCCCTGGCGCGCAGCGACACTGCGGCAGCCATCGCCATTTTGGCCGCAAACGCTCCGGCAGCCCCGAAGCACCTGATACCGTCGATGCCCTGGCAATCGCTCGTCGCCGATCGGATTCTATTGGCGCAGCTCTACCTCGCGCGGCGCCTGCCTTACGAGGCCATCGAGACCGCGAGCGTCGTGGACGCACCGGCCGTCCTGGCCGACATCGTTTTCCTGCCCATGAGCCTGAGAATCCGCGCCGAAGCAGCAGACATGGTCGGCGATCAGCAACTGGCACGAGAGAGCCGGCAGAGGCTCGAGGCGCTGACAGGCGCCGGAAAGGCACTCGCACCGTAACGACCACCATCACCAAGGGAGGACCGCATGGGTGGCTGGCAGGCAGACAAGACCAGGGGGCCGCGCGCTCGTGATTGGAAGTGGACCTATGTCGCTCCATCGCCATGGACTGGGGGAATGTCCGGGCGCGGCGACGACGCGCGACTGGCGCAATGGATGAAGGAGATGAGCGCGTGGGGACAGATCGTCGCCACAAAGTGCAAGGATCTCGAGGCCCGCGTGTCCGAACTCGAGGGCGAGCGTGACCGCCTCGCCAGCCCGAAAGGAGGCGCATGATGCCGATCACGCTGACGGGACCGCTGACGCGGCCGGCTGCATCCGAGGACCCGCCGCCGCCCCCACCACCGCCGTGGGACTGACCTCAACCCCTCGATCAAGGAGATGAGATTCATGGCAACCCGACGAGGACACTGGAGCAAGGTGCGGGGCAACTGGAAATGGGTGGGCCGGCTCCCTTGGCGCACCAGAGCGCGCAGCGAGGACATCCTCGATGTCGACGCGCTGAAGCTCTGGATGCATGAAATGGAGAAGTGGGGCACCCAGATGGCGGCCAAGCTGAAGGATACGACAGACCGCCTCGAGACCGCCGAGCGCAAACTGGCGCGCCACCGCCACTGAGAACACGAACCCGGAGCCACCATGTCTCACATGATGACGCACCAGCACATCGGCCTGGAACAGGCGATGAAAGACCCGCCACCACCCCCGCCCTCTCCCTGGAAGTAGCTGAATGCGAAGCGCGGTGCCGGAGCGAAACCCGGCACCGCGCTTCGTTTCCCGCGAAAACGGCAGGCTACTTCTTCGCCAGCCCGGGGCTCGGCGGCAGCACCGTCCGCGGCGTGACCGGGGTGACCGGTCCGCGTGGCAGGAACGCCGGCAGGTTGGCCAGCTCGAAGCCCGTCACCGCCATGACCGCCGACGCCTGCATCAGGTCACCCGGCACCGCGTGGTCGTAGGTGTCGATCTGCGAATGGTGGGTGTGGTTGTAGCCACGGGTTTCCTGGTCGAAGTTCCACGCCGGCACGCCGTAGGGGGTGAACGCGAGATGGTCGGTGCCCCCCTTGTTGGCCTCGCGCACCTTGGAGGCGCCGAGCGAAGCCACCGGGGCCAGCAGTTCCTGCCAGAGCTGGGCGTCCTGGTTCCGGCCCTGCAACGCCTGGCCCGTGATCATCCCGGTGCCGTTGTCGAGCACGAGCACCGCCTGGACGTTGTTCAGATCGGCGGCGTGCTTGGCGGCGTATGCCACCGAGCCGAGCAGGCCCTCTTCCTCGCCGCTGAAGAGGATGAACCGCATCGTCCGCTTGGGCTTGAGGCCGCTCTGCATGATGACGCGCGCCGCCTCCATGACGACCATCGAGCCGGTGGCGTTGTCCGTAGTGCCGGTGCCAAGGTCCCAGCTGTCGAGGTGGGCGCCGAGGATCACCACCTGGTCAGGCCACTCGGTGCCCTTGATCTCGGCCACCGTATTCCACTGCTGGACCGGCTTCTTCCCGATCGTGTTGGTGATCCGGCCGGACACGGTGGGCGTCACCCCGCGCTCGAGCAGGCGGCTGAAGAAAGTGTAGTCCTCGTGCGCCACCACCACGTTCGGGAGCGGCGAGAT
>Ga0209507_1002055_pt1 | contig 14409 bp, 13 predicted proteins | sample AD_UKC028_MetaG_FD_184414 | JGI IMG/M metagenome (GOLD analysis project Ga0209507, IMG submission 184414) | Active sludge microbial communities of municipal wastewater-treating anaerobic digesters from USA - AD_UKC028_MetaG (SPAdes) (version 2) | ecosystem: Engineered > Bioreactor > Anaerobic >...
CGACGCGTTGCAGCATCTGCCGGGTCAGGGTCTCGATGGCTGCGAGCTGAGTGACCTCGTCGGCGCAGACCAGCGAAACCGCCTCGCCGCTGGCGCCGGCGCGACCGGTACGGCCGATGCGATGGATATAGTCCTCGGCAACGATCGGCAGGTCGAAATTGACCACCAGCGGCAGGTCGTCGATATCCAACCCACGCGCCGCCACGTCGGTCGCCACCAGAATCTGCACCTCTCCCGCCTTGAAGCGCTCGAGGGCGCGCAGGCGGGCGGGCTGCGGCTTGTCGCCATGGATCGAATCGGCGCCGATACCCTGCCCCTGCAAGGTCGCGACCAGTTGCTCGACGCCCTTGCGGGTTTTCACGAAGACCAGCACCTGGCCCCAGCGCCTTCGCTTGAGCAGGTGGCTGAACAATTCCGCCTTGCGTTTCTTGTCGACCGGAATCGCCCACTGCCTGACGCTCCTGGCCGCGGTGTTGCGCGGGCTGGTTTCGATGGCGAGCGGATCGTTCAGGATGGTTCCGGCCATGTTGCGGATGACGTCGGAAAAGGTCGCCGAGAACAGCAGGGTCTGGCGGCGCTTGGGCAGCGCCGCAAACACGGCATCGAGTTCGCGGGAAAAACCGAGGTCGAGCATGCGGTCGGCCTCGTCGAGCACCAGCGTTTGCAGTTGGCCGAATTTGATCGCATTCTGCCGATACAGGTCGAGCAGGCGGCCGGGCGTCGCGACGACGATATCCATGCCCTTGCGCAACTTCATCATCTGCGGATTGATGCTGACGCCGCCATAGACCGCGCAAGTCCGCAGCGGCAGGTTCTGGCCGTAGATGCGGATGCTTTCGCAGACCTGCTCGGCCAGCTCGCGGGTCGGCACCAGTACCAGCGCGCGCACGGAATTGCTGGCGACCGGCGCCCCTTCCGTAGCCAGACGCTGGAGGAGCGGCAAGGCGAAACCTGCGGTCTTGCCAGTGCCGGTCTGTGCCGCCGCCATCAGGTCGCGCCCGGCCAGAACGGCGGGAATCGCCTGCGTCTGGACGGGTGTCGGCGTTTTGTAGTCGAGCGTGGCGAGCGCGGCAAGCAAGGGGTCGATCAGGCCGAGTCGGGCAAAGGTCATTGGGCTGCGAATTCCGGAAATTCAGTGTTTTTCATCAACGCTCGCCTAATCGCCGAACATCCGCCGCCCGGCTTTCAGCGAGGCGTGTCGCGCCTTGCTTTCCAGACGTTTCGCGACGGAGCTGCGGGTCGGCCGGGTCGGCCGGCGTTTCTTCGGCAGCACGGCGACGCTGGCGACCAACTGTTCCAGCCGGCGCAGCGCTTCGCCGCGATTCTTCTCCAGGCTGCGGAATTCCTGCGCCTTGATGATGACCACGCCCTCCTTGCTGATGCGCTGGTCGCCCAGCTTCAACAAACGTTCGCGAATCTCCTCCGGCAGCGACGAGGCGGCGATATCGAAGCGCAGATGGACGGCATTCGACACCTTGTTGACGTTCTGCCCACCCGCACCCTGGGCGCGGATGGCGGTGATTTCGACTTCTTCAGGCTGAATGGTGAAGTTGGGACGCACGGGGGCGGAATACGGTGGGTGAATGGTTCATTGTAGCGTTTCGACGAGGGACGGCCGCCGCAATGCGAATGCCTCGTTGGCGACCAGCGCCCCGAGTACCAGCACGCCGCCGAGCAGGACGCTGGCTGGCGGCCGCTCCCCCGCGCCCAGCCAGGCCCAGGCGACGCCGAACAACACTTCAAGCAGGGCGAGCAGCGCGATTTCCGGCGCCGGCAGTTCACGGCTGAGACGGACGACGAGCAGACAGGGCAACGCCAGTTGCACGCTGCCGAGTAGCGCCAGCAACTGAAGATCGTGGGTGGAAGCCTGCAGCGGCCAGGCCAGCGGCAGCGTGACGGCCGCCGAGATCAGCGCGCCGAGCAGGACCGCCGGCAGCATATCGGGCGCCTGGGCGCCGGACTCCGCGGCCCGTTGCAGCAAAATCCAGTTGACCGCGCCGGCCAGCGGCACGGCGCAGGCGACCAGCGAGCCGAGCAACGAGCCACCGCTGCCGGCCTCGGTGCCGAACATCCAGGCGATGCCGGCACCGGCAATGAAGATCGCCAGCCAGGTGCGCAAAGGCAGCCGCTGATCGAGGAAGAGGCGGGAAAAGAGTGCCGTCACCATCGGCCCGATCGCCATCGTCACCAGCACATTGGCCACCGTGGTCAGCGTCAGCGCCACCATGAAGGCGGTGTACATCACCGCCCAGCACAGGCCGGACGCCCACAGCACGCGGTCGGCGCGCAGCAGCCCGGGCCACAGCGCCGGGCCGCGCAGCAGCGTCAGGCCGACAGCCAACGTCAGCGCGTTGAACAGGCTGCGCCAAAATGTGACCTCGAAACTGCGCGCGGCATCGAGATGGCGGGTGACGACCCCGGCGATGCTCCACAGCAGCGTCACCAGCACCATCAGCGCCACGGCGCGGCGATGCGTCATGCGGGATCAGCCGCGACGGCGACGCGCCTCGAACAGGCAGACGCCAGCCGCCACCGAGACGTTGAGACTTTCGACGCTGCCGTGCATCGGGATGCGCACCAGCTGGTCGCAGTTTTCGCGCGTCAGGCGGCGCATGCCCTCGCCTTCGGCGCCGAGCACCCAGGCCGTGGCCTGAGGCCAGTCGGCGGCGTAGAGATCGCTTTCCGCCTCGCCAGCGGTGCCGATCACCCAGATGTCGCGCTCCTTGAGCTCGCGCAGCGTGCGGGCGAGATTGGTGACCATTACGTAGGGCACGGTTTCGGCAGCGCCGCTGGCAGTCTTCGCGGCCACGTCGGTGAGGCCGACGGCACGATCCTTGGGCGCGATGACAGCATGCACGCCGGCGGCATCGGCGACGCGCAGGCAGGCGCCGAGGTTGCGCGGGTCGGTGATGCCGTCGAGCACCAGCAGGAAAACCGGCTCTTCCAGCGTATCGAGCACGTCGTCGAGATGCGCCGCCTTGCGCCCGCCCTCGACACGGGCGATAACGCCCTGGTGTTTGGCACCCGGCGCCATGCCGTCGAGCCGCTTGCCATCCGTCGCGATGATCTTGACGCCCTGCAACTCCGCGTGGTTCAGCAGATCGCGCGCGCGCGCATCCTGGCGCGTGGCATCGACCATGATCTCCTTTATCGAATCGGGATCATGGCGCAGCTTGGCGGTGATGGCGTGGAAGCCGTAAATCAGGCGTGAAGAGGACATCGCAGCGGTCTGTTCGGGAAAGGGGGCGAGTCTACCATCGCCCGCCCTTTCCCCCGACGCCTGTTGCGGTCAACCCCGTTTTTTGGCCTTTTTTGGTGGCTGCTGCAGGCTGCCCGCCAGCACGAAGTCGATCTTGTTGCTCTCGAGATCGGCGCGCACCAGCTTGACCCGGACCCGGTCGCCGAGGCGGAAACGCTGGCCGGTACGCTCGCCGAGCATCTGGTGCTTGATGTTGTCGAACTGGAAGTAGTCGGCGCCCAGTTCGGAAACATGCACCAGGCCTTCGATATAGACCGTGTCGAGGGCGACGAAGATGCCGAAGCCGGTGACCGCCGAGATGGTGCCGTCGAACTCCTCGCCGATACGTTCCTTCATGAAGAAGCACTTGAGCCAGTTCTCGACATCGCGCGTCGCCTCGTCAGCGCGGCGTTCGGTAGCCGAGCAATGCAGGCCGATTTCCTCCCAGTCGCCGGCCGGGGTGTATTTTTCGCCGGCGAGCACGGCCTTGATGGCGCGATGCACCAGCAGGTCGGGGTAACGGCGGATCGGCGAGGTGAAGTGGGTGTAGTGCTCGTAAGCGAGGCCGAAGTGGCCGACGTTGTCGGGGCTGTACATCGCCTGGCGCAACGAGCGCAGCATCACCGTCTGCAGGAGTTGGAAGTCGGGGCGCGGCTTGATCTGTTCCAGCAGTTTGGCGTAGTCCTTGGCCTTGGGGTCGTCGCCACCGCCCAGGGGCAGGCCGAACTCGCCGAGAAAACTGCGCAGGTTCTTCAGCTTCTCCTCGCCCGGCGCTTCGTGAATCCGGTAGAGGCAGGTCTGCTTGTGTTCGGCGAGGAAATCGGAGGCGCAGACGTTGGCCGCCAGCATGCACTCCTCGATGATGCGATGCGCGTCGTTGCGCACCACCGGCACGATGTTCTCGATCTTGCCTTGCTCGTTGAACAGCATCTGCGTTTCGATCGTCTCGAAATCGATTGCGCCGCGCTCGCCACGCGCCTTGTGCAGCGCGTGAAAAAGCTTGTAGAGATTCTGCAGGTGCGGCTGCAGCGAAATGTGGATTTCGCTTTCCGGTTTTGCCTCGCCGGACAGCCACGACCAGACCTGGTTGTAGGTCAGCCGCGCCTTGGAGCGGAAGACCGCCCGACAGAACCGGTACTTGCCGACCTTGCCGCTGGCGCTGATTTCCATGTCGCAGACCATGGCCATGCGCTCGACATCGGGGTTCAGCGAGCAGATGCCGTTCGACAGTTTCTCCGGCAGCATCGGGATCACCCGGCGCGGGAAATAGACCGAGTTGCCGCGATCCATCGCTTCCTTGTCGAGCGTCATGCCCGGCTTGACGTAGTGCGATACGTCGGCGATCGCCACCACCAGCCGCCAGCCGCGCCCCTTCTTTTCGCAGAACACGGCGTCGTCGAAATCGCGCGCCGTTTCGCCGTCGATGGTCACCAGCGGCAGATCGCGCAAGTCGTCGCGTCCGGCCAGGTCGGCCTTCTTGACCTTGTCCGGCAACGCCTTGTTTTCCTCGAGCGCCGCTTTCGAGAACTCGAAGGGCAGATCGTGCTTGCGCAGCGCGATCTCGATTTCCATGCCGGGGTCGGCATAAGTCCCGAGCACCTCGGTGATGCGCCCGATCGGCTGCGAGAACTTGCTCGGCTGCTCGATGATATCGACCATCACCACCTGCCCGGACTGCGGCTTGATCCTGCCCTTCTTCTCCGGCGGCACCAGAATGTCCTGGGCGATGCGCCGGTTCTCCGGCACCACAAACACCACACCATGCTCGACGAAAACGCGGCCGACGACGCGCGTGTTGGCGCGTTCGGTCACCTCGACGATGCTGCCCTCGGGACGCCCCTTGCGGTCGATGCCGGTGACCCGCACCAGCGCGCGGTCGCCATGCAGCACCTTGCCCATCTGGTGCTGCTCGAGAAAGATGTCGGCGCTGCCGTCATCGGGAATCAGGAAGCCGTAGCCGTCCGGGTGGCCCTGGATCTTGCCTGCCGTCAGGCTGGCGCGCTCGGGCAGGATGTAGGCGCCCTTGCGGTTACGCATCAGCTGGCCCTCGCGCTCCATGGCGCCGAGCCGGCGCTGGAACATCTCGCGTTCGCTGCCGGCAATGTCCAGCAATTCGGTCAGTTCGATGAAACTCAGCGGCCGCCCTTCGTCGGCCAGTTTCTGCGAAACATACTCGCGCGACGGCAGCGGAAACTCATAGCGCGCCGACTCGCGTTCGAAGAACGGATCGGCACGACGGATCTTGGATAGTTTTTTTCTTGACATGTATTTATCTTTCTTTATAATTCGCGGCTCTTCGCACCTGTGCCCAGGTGGCGGAATTGGTAGACGCACTAGTTTCAGGTACTAGCGGGTAACTCCGTGGGGGTTCGAGTCCCTTCCTGGGCACCAGCGATTTTGATCGAAGGCCTTGTCTTGACAAGGCCTTTTTTCATTTTCGCCGCTTTTTTCCGGTCGACCGCAACAGGCGCATATCGACTCGCGAAGCATTGTCTCACATGGCCAGCGGGCGCTCTGTAACAAATGCTCACAATTCCTGCCCGGCAAATCGTCATCCAGCAGCGTCAGGCCGCGTTATTCGGTTCATGAAAACGACCATCAGCTCCCTCTGTATCGCCCTCGTCCTGACCCTGGGCGCCTCCACCACCGCGCTGGCCGATCACGGGTACAATGGCGGATACTACGACGGTCCACAACGTCATCACCACCACGATGGCGGTTATTCCCGAGGTTCCGGCTGGGCCGGCCCGGCCGCCGTACTGGCGATTGCCGGCATCGCCGCCGGCGTGGCCGCCGCGAACTACTACGCGCCGCCCCCGCAACCGGTCTATGTGCAGCCGCAGGAACCCGTCTACATCGAGGCGCCACAGCCGGTTTACGTGGCACCGCCGAGAGGCTACTGGCGCTATTCAGAGTATTAACAGCCGCATTGGCGGCTCCCAGGCCGCTTCCAGGCAAGGCATGGACTGACGGCCGGCAACACCGTAGAGTGGAACCCCCGCATCACGCTCCGGACCCTGCCCCGTAAATTCCATGCGCCTGTTTCTGCTGCTCTGGCTGCTGATTGGCAGTGCCAGCGCCGGTATCGCCGAGGCCAAACAGCCTTACCCGTTCTCGGTCACCGTCGAGCGGATCGGCAATGGCCAGAACCTGATCGCCCGCAACCGCGGACCGGCGCCGGTATCGGTCCGGCTGACGCTGAGTGGCGCCGACAATGTCGTCGCCTCCCAGCCCCTGCCCGTTCATGCCGTCGTGCGGCCCAACAGCGAGATGGTACTGCTGCAGATTCGTCCGGCCGACCCGGCGCGCAGCCTGCGCTTTTCCAGCCAGTCTGCCTACAACCTCGGGAATTTCCGCGCCGAGCACGACCCGCAAGCCCTCTACCGGCTGCCCTTCGCGGATGGTGGCAGCTTCGTCATCAGCCAGGCCGCCGACGGCCCGCTAACGACGCATAGCGCGGCCGACAGCGAATACGCCGTCGATTTCACGCTGCCGGAAAACACGCCGATCGTCGCTGCCCGCGACGGTACCGTGATCGAGACCGAATCCGCCAATCGCTATGGCGGCCGGGATCGTGTGCTGGCGCAGATGGCCAATTACGTGCGCATCCTGCACGCCGACGAAACGGTCGCCACCTACGCCCACCTAGCGCCCGACGGCGTCACCGTCTCGCCCGGGCAACGCGTCGCGGCGGGCACGCTGATCGGCTACTCCGGCGCCACCGGCTATACCTCCGGGCCACACCTGCATTTCGTCGTGCAAAAACCGGTGCCGACCGCCGCGGGCTTTGCGATGCACTCGCTGCCGCTGCGTTTCTACGTAGGCAACCCGCCCTATGTCTTCGAGCCGCTCACCCGGCAACGGGTGACGGCTGATTATTCGACACCCGGCACAGCGCCACCGCTGGTCAACGAAAAACGGGCCATTCAGGCCCGTTGACCGCAACAGGGTGCCGTCCGGCACCCGGGCTGCATTTAATTGAACGGATGCTGGCGAAGAATCGTCTCGTCGCGTTCCGGACCGGTCGACACGATGGCGATCGGCACCTGGCAAAGCAGTTCCAGACGATTGAGGTAGGCCTGGGCGTTGGCCGGCAGATCCTCCCAACGCTTGGCGCCGACCGTCGTTTCGGACCAGCCGGGCATCGTTTCGTAGATCGGCTCGCAACGAGCCACTTCGTCAGCGCCGATGGGCAGCAGGTCGATGACCTTGCCATCGAGCCGGTAGCCGGTGCAGATGTTGAGTTCCTCCAGGCCATCGAGCACGTCCAGCTTGGTGATGCACAGGCCGGTCAGGCCATTGATGCGCCCCGAGCGGCGCAGCGCAGCGGCATCGAACCAGCCGCAGCGGCGCTTGCGCCCGGTGACGGTGCCGAATTCCTTGCCGACCTGCGACATCTGGTAGCCCGGCACGCCGACGGTTTCGATATCCAGTTCGCTCGGGAAGGGACCGCCGCCGACACGCGTGCAATACGCCTTGGTGATGCCCAGCACGTAATGCAGCATGCCGGGGCCGATGCCGGAGCCGGCAGCCGCCTGCCCCGCCACGCAGTTGGACGAAGTGACGAACGGGTAGGTGCCGTGGTCGATATCCAGCAGCGTCCCTTGGGCGCCTTCGAACAGCAGGTTCTGGCCGGCCTGGTTGGCTTCGTAGAGGGCAGCGGAAACGTCGGCGACCAGCGGCCTGATCTGTTCCGCATCGGCCATCGCCTGGTCGAGTACCATCTGGTAGTCGACCGCCGGCGCCTTGAAATACTGGGTCAGCACGAAGTTGTGGTACTCCAGCACTTCCTTCAGCTTCTCGGCGAAGCGTTCCGGGTGGAACAGGTCATAGACGCGCAGACCGCGCCGGGAAACCTTGTCCTCGTAGGTTGGGCCGATGCCCTTGCCAGTGGTGCCGATCTTCTTGTCTTCGCACTTGGCGTTTTCCCGCGCCTTGTCGATCGCCGAGTGGTAAGGCAGGATCAGCGGACAGCCCGGGCTAATCTTGAGGCGCGAGCGGACGTCGATGCCGCCCTTCTCCAGTTCGGCGATCTCTGCCAACAGGTGATGGATGTCGAGCACCACGCCGTTGCCGATGTAGCACTTGACGCCGTCGCGCACGATGCCGGAAGGCACCAGATTCAGCTTGTAAACCTGCTCGCCGACGACCAGCGTGTGGCCGGCGTTATGCCCGCCCTGGAACCGCACCACCCCTTGGGCGTGATCGGTCAGCCAGTCGACGATCTTGCCCTTCCCTTCGTCGCCCCACTGGGTCCCCACCACGATGACGTTCTTGGCCATTTTCTAATCCTCTTGTATTGCTTCGATAATCCAGTGTTCGCCGACCTGGGCCAGCTTCCTGTCGCAAACCGGCCCTTCGCAGGCAGTTTCGCCCGGCAGCAGTTCGACGACGATTTCTCCCTGCTCGCGCAGCGCGGCGATATGCGCCGCAAGCTTTCCATCATGCGCAGCATGGGGTGCGAGAATCGCGCCCGACGGCTTGCTGGCCGGCGCCAGCCGCGCCACCTCGCGCAGATCCATCGAGAAGCCGGTGGCCGGACGGTCCCGCCCAAAGGCCTTGCCGGCACCGTCGTAGCGACCACCGAGCGCGATGGCCGCCGGGTAGCCCGGGCAGTAGGCGGCAAAGACGACACCATTGTGATAGTGGTAGCCGCGCAGGTCGGACAGATCGACCGAAAATGGCAGATCGGCGGCCGACGCGACCAGGTGGCGCAAGCCTTCGAGTGCCGCCGTGATGGCCGGCAGTGCCGGTAGTTCGGCCGCGGCGCAGTCGAGCACCTCGGCGCCACCATAGAGCTGTGGCAGACGCTGCAGCGCCTCGCGGTACGGCGACGGCACCTCGGCACAGGCCTCGATCAAGCCCGGCACATCCTTGGCCTGCAACAGGTTCAGGAGATGTTCCTCGGACTCCTGCGGCAGCCCGGCGGCTTCGGCCAAGGCACGAAAAATACCGACATGGCCGAGATCGATGCGACTCACCGGCACCTTAATCCGCGCGAACGCGCCCGCCATCAGGCGAATCACGTCGAGGTCGGCAGCGATCCCGGCATAGCCGTAAAGCTCGGCACCGACCTGCACCGGCTCGCGACTGGCCGAAATGGTCGCCGGCAAAGTGTGCAGCACGCTGTCGCAGTAGCACAGGCGGGTGACGCCGCGATGATTCAGCAGATGGGCATCGATGCGCGCCGCCTGCGGCGTGATGTCGGCACGCACACCCATGGTGCGACCGGACAACTGGTCGACCAGTTTGAAAGTGCGCAACTTGAGATCCTGCCCGGCGCCAGTCAGCAGCGACTCCAGGTATTCCAGCATCGGCGGCATGACGAACTCGAAGCCGCGGCTGCGGAAATGATCGAGCAAGGCACGGCGCAGACGCTCGATGCGCTCGGCCTCGGCCGGCAGGGCATCGGCGATGTATTCGGGTAACAGCCAGTTCATGCAAAGACCATGAGCAGGACGAGGCCGACGATCATCGAGGTCAAACCGATGAAGCGAATCTGCCCGTCCGTGAGTTGAACGAGACGGCGGAAGGTTTCACGCCACGCCGCCGGGGCGATGAAGGGCATCAGGCCTTCGAGCACCAGCATCAGCGCGAAGGCCAGCAGCAACGTCGAGGTCATTTGCCTTTGTCGTTGCCGCGCCCGCCGCCCTTCATGTACTTGAAGAAATCGGAATTGGGTTCGACCACCAGCACGTCGCTCTTGCCCTTGAAGCTGCTGCGATAGGCTTCCAGACTGCGGTAGAAGGAATAGAACTCGGGATTCTGGCCGAAGGCCTGACCGTAGATCGCCGTCGCCTGGGCATCGCCCTCGCCCTTGATCTTCTGCGCGTCGCGGTAGGCATCGGCAACGATGACTTCACGTTGGCGATCGGCATCGGCACGAATCTTTTCCGCTTCGGCGTAACCCTCGGAGCGCAGCTCGTTGGCCACCCGCTTGCGTTCGGCTTCCATGCGGCGATAAACCGCTTCGCTGACCTCGTTCGGCAATTCGACCCGCTTCAGCCGCACGTCGACGATCTGCACACCGATCTTGCGTGCATCGGCGTCGGCCTTGACGCGCATGTCTTCCATGATCTGTTCGCGCTCGCCGGAAATCACGTCGTGCACCGTCCGCTTGCCGAACTCCTCGCGCAGGCCGGCGTTCACCGTCTGGTTCAAGCGGGTCTTGGCCCGAGCCTCATCACCACCGACCGAGATGTAATAGAGCTTGGGGTCGATGATCCGCCATTTGACGTAGGAATCGACGAGCACGTTCTTCTTCTCGGAAGTGATGAAACGCTCCGGCTCGTTGTTGTCCAGCGTCAGGATGCGGTTGTCGAAGAAACGGACATTCTGGATCATCGGGATCTTGAAATTCAGACCCGGCTCGGAAATTACCCGCTTGACTTCACCAAGCTGGAAAACCAGCGCGTGTTGCCGCTGATCGACGGTAAACATCGACATGGCGATGACGACCAGCACGGTCAGTGCAATCGCCGCCAATACATTCAATCTGGAATTCATCAACGGGCCTCCCGGTCACGAGAACGCAACGAGGGCTCACGCGGGCGGCTCTGGTTGTTCAGCGAGTTATCAAGTTGTGGCGGCGACTCATTGCTGGTCGGTGCCGCCGCTCTGGCCTGCCCCTGAGCGGGCGCTGCCGCCGCTTCCGCAGCGACCGGCGCGGCAGTCGCGGCACCAGCTGCCTGCATCAGCTTGTCGAGCGGCAGGTAGAGCAGATTGCCCTGACCCTTGGCGTCGATCAGGACCTTGCTGGTACTGGAGTAAAGCTGCTGCATGGTTTCGAGATACATGCGCTGCCGCGTCACCTCCGGCGCCTTGGCGTACTCGACCTGCACCTGCTTGAAGCGCGAGGCATCGCCTTCGGCGGTCGAGATCACCCGCTGCTTGTGGCCGCCGGCTTCTTCCAGCAGGCGGGCGGCAGTGCCCTTGGCTTTGGGAATCACGTCGTTGGCATAGGCCTGGCCTTCGTTCTTCTGCCGTTCGCGATCCTGGCTGGCCTTGACGGCATCATCGAACGCCGCCTGCACCTGCTCGGGCGGCTGCGCGTTCTGCATCGTCACCTTGGAGATCAGGATGCCGGCATTATAGCGATCGAGAATTTCCTGCATCAGGTTGGCAGCCTGGGTGGCGATCTGCTCGCGACCTTCGTAAAGCACGAAATTCATCCGGCTGCGGCCGACGATTTCGCGCACAGCTGTTTCCGCAGCGCCCATTACCGCATCGTCCGGATGGCGATTGTTGAACAGGAACTCGACCGGATCCTTGAGAAAATACTGGACGGCGAACTGGATGTTCACGATGTTCTCGTCATCGGTCAGCATCAGGGCCTCTTTCAGCACCTTGTTGCGCTCGCTGCCGCGGTAGCCGATTTCGACGGTACGCACCCCGGTCAGGTTGACCAGGTCGACCGACTGGATCGGATACGGCAGACGCCAGCGCAGGCCTGGTTCGGTCGTTTCCTTGTATTTGCCGAACTGGAGCACGATGCCGCGCTGCGAGGCATCGACGATGTAGAAGCCGGAAGCCAGCCAGACGACGAAGGCCAGCCCCACGAGCAAACTGATCCCGCCGCCGAGAAATTTCGGATTGAAGTCAATCTGCGGCAGACGCGGCCCGTCGCCACCACCGTTGTTGCCGCCACCGCCGCCCTTCTTGCCGAACATGCCGTTCAGCTTGCGGTTGAAGTCGCGCCAAAGCTCTTCGAGGTCGGGCGGCCCCTGGTTCGGCCGGCGCGGACCACCGCTGTTCGGCTTGTCGTCATCGCCACGGTTACCCCACTGCGGGTCGTTGAGTGACATGAAAATTCCTAGTGTCGGGATCATCTGGATTGGGGATCAGTTTATGTAATCTGGTTGGGCATTGCGGGCGGCCGCTGCCAGTGCTTCCTGGCGACTTTCGGCCTTGCTTCGGGCATATTCGGCGAGGGATTCACGCAACAGGTCCAGCCCCTCGCCTGACCGCGCACTGACACGAACGCGCGCGATATTACCATACTCGCCACGCTCGACTCCGGGCGCGGCCTCAGTCAGGTCGATCTTGTTCCAGACAATCACCTGCCTGAGGTCATGGGCACCGATCTCCTCGAGCACCTTGTCGACTTCGACCATCTGCTCGTCGCGGGCATGGCTGGCACTGTCCACCACATGCAGAAGCACATCGGCGTCGATGGCCGCTTCCAGCGTGGCATGAAAGGCATCGACCAGCGAGTGCGGCAAATCACGGATGAAGCCGACGGTATCGGAAATGACGATATTGCCGGCGCCCTCGATCCACAACTTGCGCGACGTGGTATCGAGCGTTGCGAAAAGCTTGTTGGCGGCATAGACGCCAGCATGGGTCAGCGCGTTGAACAGAGTGGACTTGCCGGCATTGGTGTAGCCGACCAGCGAAACGTTGAGCACATCGCCGCGCATCCGTGCCTTGCGCTGCACGCCGCGCTGGCGCGAGAGCTTTTCCAGACGCTCTTTCAACAACTTGACGCGATTGCCGAGCAGCCGGCGGTCGGTTTCGAGCTGGGTTTCACCTGGGCCGCGCATGCCGATACCGCCGCGCTGCCGTTCCAGGTGGGTCCAGCCGCGCACCAGCCGCGTAGACAAATGTTCGAGCTGCGCCAGTTCGACCTGCAGCTTGCCCTCGGCGCTGGCGGCGCGCAGGGCGAAGATGTCGAGAATCAGGCTGGTACGGTCGATCACGCGGCATTTGAGTTCGCGTTCGAGGTTGCGTTCCTGGGCCGGCGACAGTTCGTGATTGAAAATCACCAGGTCGGCCTCGCCCGCCGCCAGCATCGCCGCGATTTCCTGCACCTTGCCCCTGCCGGCGTAAGTCTTCGGATCCGGGCTGTGACGCCGGCCGAATACTTCGGCCACGACCAGCCCGCCCGCCGATTCGGCCAGCAGGCGCACCTCTTCCAGCTGATCTTCGAGGCCAGGCTGACCGAAGTCGAGTTGAACGATCACCGCGCGTTCGCCGGCGGCGGGTCGTTCAGTCATGGGCATTTTCTGGAGGGAGAAGCAGCGGCCTGCCAATCGGGCAGGCCATTGAGCAGAGGCTTATTATTCCGCCGCCTGTTCTTGCTGTAGGTTGACCGGACGCGCCGGAACCACCGTCGAGATGGCGTGCTTGTACACCATCTGGGTAACCGTGTTCTTCAGCAGTACGACGTACTGGTCGAAGGATTCAACCTGGCCCTGCAATTTGATCCCGTTTACCAGGTAGATAGAGACGGGAACGTGCTCGCGGCGAAGAGCGTTGAGGAAGGGGTCTTGTAAGAGTTGCCCTTTGTTGCTCATGGTGTTGAGCTCCATGTGTGTTGTTATGAGTTGCCTAATGTACCGAAAATTGCTGCATGGCGCCAAAATATTTCTGCTTTATTTCTTGTCCTTGTCGGCGAACGGATTCTTGGCGGTCACGAACTGGATACGCAGCGGCGTGCCCTGCAACTTGAACGCCTCGCGGAAGGTATGTTCCAGGTAACGGCGATAGCTGTCACTGATGTGATCGACCGCATTGCCATGGACGACGATGATCGGCGGGTTGGAACCGCCCTGGTGGGCATAACGCGGCTTGGGCCGGAAGGCGCCATGCTTGGCCGGTGCCTGCTTGGCCACGGCATCGGCCAGCACGCGGGCCAGGCGCGGCGTTGACATCTTGGCCATCGCTGCCGCGTAGGCGGCGTCGACCGAGCGGAACACGGCCGGCAGACCGATATTGTCGCGCGCTGAAATGAAGTGGAACTTGGCGAAGTCGAGGAACTTCAGCTTGCGCTGGAGAATGACGCGGGTCTGCTCGCGGGTATAGGCGTCGAGACCGTCCCATTTGTTGACCGCGACCACCAGCGCGCGCCCCGACTGGACGATGAAGTCGGCGATGTGGGCATCCTGCTCGGAAACATCGGCCTGGGCGTCGACCATCAGGATGACGACATTGGCGTCCTCGATCGCTTTCAGTGTCTTGACCACCGAGAATTTCTCGATCGACTCAAAGACCTTGCCGCGCTTGCGCATGCCGGCGGTGTCTACCAGCACGTATTTCTTGCCGGCGCGCTCGAAATCGATCTCGATCGAATCGCGCGTGGTGCCCGGTGCATCGAAGGCAATGACGCGCTCTTCGCCAAGCAGCGTATTGATCAGCGTTGATTTGCCGACATTCGGCCGGCCGACGATGGC
>Ga0209507_1002063_pt1 | contig 14379 bp, 15 predicted proteins | sample AD_UKC028_MetaG_FD_184414 | JGI IMG/M metagenome (GOLD analysis project Ga0209507, IMG submission 184414) | Active sludge microbial communities of municipal wastewater-treating anaerobic digesters from USA - AD_UKC028_MetaG (SPAdes) (version 2) | ecosystem: Engineered > Bioreactor > Anaerobic >...
TCCGCCTGGTTGAACGCCTTGTCCGTCTCTTTCGCGCGTTTCAGCTGGTGGTCGCGGAAATACTCCGCGTCCCTGAGCATGAAACCGAGGTCTCCTGTCTTGTTTATATACATGCGCGTGGTGAGATACGGCCAGATACCGTGGTCCATCCATACGCGGCTTATCCTGTTGCGGTCGGCGATGAACCTTCCGTCCTTCGTTATTATCGTCGCGTTCGAGCCGTCGAGCCGGACGCCCTCGAAACTGTTGAATATGAAATCCTTAGCCCTTACCGGTTCTGTTAATAATAGTGTAAGGGCATCCTGCCAGATATCGCGCCATCCGCGGCCGCCTTTGCCGTAATCGAAATGCGGCAGGAACGAGCATCCGAACAGCTTGCGCAGCGTCGGCTGCAGCTTTACCCAGAGCAGCCAGTTGTTATAATCGCTGTCCTTGAATTTCAGCGGGGGCTTCGAAAGGTAATTGCGCCAGTATTTTTTTGTGGCGGCTAAACTCCCGGCGACCTTCGCGGGGGTATTGAGCTTCCGGAAATATCTAAGCGCCGTGCCCTTATCCTCTTCGATGCCCATGACCAGGCAGTATTCCTGCGAGGCGCCTTTCTTTAATATGCGGCGGGAGAACCTGAACGCTCCGCAGGCCTCTTTCCCGTCGAAATCCGGGGATCTCCTCGTCGCCGGCACGACCAATTTGTATATCGCGTCGGGGAATACCATGTCCCCCTCCCCGTAGAACATCCCGAGGGCCGGGTACTGGCCGACGGGCGCTTTGCCTTTGCCTTCATATCCGAGGACAAAATACCGCGTCCTGTTCTCCGTGTGGCCCTTCTCGTCGAATATCATCGTGGGCTTCAGGAATATCCCGTGCCTGTCGAGCTCGACCCGGTTGAGCAGGGAACTCACGTGCCTGTGGTCGCGGATGTTCTTCTCGCTGCGGCCGAATAACGGGATGAATGAGGTAGGAGTGATGTTGATATCCTTGCCGCTGAAGTTCGTGACCCGCACCTGCATGACCTCCACCGGCATGTCGAACGGGACGAAATTCAGTATCTCTATCTTCAGGCCCGCCGTTCTCTTCGTCACTTTATGGTAGAGAAACCCCGCCTCGAGCACATCGTCGTGCGGGTATGATAACCGGATCACGTGCCCGCCGGCCTTGATAAAGAAATCGCGTCGGCAGAAGAGGTTGTTGCGGATGTCCTCAATGCTCGCGGGCGGCGTCAGGAAACGGTCGTTATCGCGCTTTATGTCCCCGCCGAGGTTCGGGCTTATCGAGCTCAATATCCTCCCGTCCTTATCCGTCAGCGGGAAATACAGGCTGAACCTCTGCGGGTCCTTTACCGTGAACGTACCGTTATCATCTATGAACTTATATATCATGTACCCTCATATGGGGCCATCCCGCTCGGAGCCACCCTAGCTAATAGGGTGGCACCTCGCGGGATGGCCCCTTTTCTTACGCGTTGCCGATCTCCGGTATCTTCTTTATCGCCTCTTTTATCTTCTCTTCGGGGTGCTCGTAATCCTCGAGTTTTCCGTCGAGGTACGCGTCGTAGGCAGCGAGGTCGAAATGGCCATGGCCGCTGTAATTAAAGACGATTGTCTTCCTGTCGTTCTTCATCGCTTCGTCGATCGCGCAGCGTATCGCATGCGATGTCTCCGGCGCCGGCAGGAATCCTTCCGTCCTGGCCCACAGGACAGCGGCCTCGAAGACCGGGTTCTGCATGAACGCCCTCGACTCGATTATCTTCTTTTTCGCGAGCAGGGACAGCTGCGGCGCGACACCGTGGTACCTCAGGCCGCCCGCATGTATTCCCGCCGGGATGAAACTGTGCCCGAGCGTATACATCTTCACGAGGGGCGTGAGTTTGCCGGTGTCACCGAAATCGTAAAGGTACTCGCCTTTCGTGAGCGACGGGCAGGCCGTCGGCTCGACTGCGATTATCTTCATGTCTTTCCCTTTTAATTTTTCAGGGATGAACGGGAAGGCAAAACCCGCAAAATTACTTCCCCCTCCGACGCAACCTATCAACGTATCGGGTTTCTCGCCGATAAGGTCGAGCTGTTTCTTCGTCTCCAGCCCGATGACCGACTGGTGCGTAAGCACGTGGTTCAGCACGCTTCCGAGGGAATATTTCGTGTCATCATGCGTGGCGGCGTCTTCGACCGCTTCCGATATGGCGATGCCTAAACTGCCGGGCGTCTCCGGGTCCTTCGCGAGGATGGAACGCCCGGAATTGGTCCTATTGGTCGGCGACGGGAAGACCTCCGCGCCCCATACCCTCATGAGGGACTTGCGGTAGGGCTTCTGGTAAAAACTCGCCTTGACCATATATACGGTGCATTTCAGGCCGAGGATAGCGCACGCGAAAGAAAGCGCGGAACCCCACTGCCCCGCCCCGGTCTCGGTCGAGATGCGCTTGACGCCTTCCTTCTTGTTATAATACGCCTGAGCGATCGCGGTATTCAGCTTGTGGCTTCCGGCGGGCGATACGCTCTCGTCCTTATAATATATCCTGCAATTCGTCTTCAGCGCTTTTTCAAGCCGGACCGCCCTTTTGAGAGGCGTCGGCCTGAAGATCTTGTATACATCGAGGACTTCGTCGGGGATATCTATCCATCGCTGGCTGCTCATCTCCTGCTCTATCAGCGACATCGGGAATATCGGCGCCAGGTCCGCGGGCATGAGCGGTTTTCCCGTCTGCGGATTCAGCGGAGGCGGAAGCTGCTCGGGCAGGTCGGGCATGATGTTGTACCACGCCTTCGGGATGTCGTTTAACGGCAAAATCACTCTTTCGTTGTCCATAGCGGGGCTCCTTTTGATTATACGGGTAAGATTAACGCACGGTGGCTATTATACCACCTCGGGCGGGTAAAATAAATTATTTCGTGGCGTCCTTTTCCAGCTCCTGCGGGATCTTGTCGAGCTCCGTCTTGACCTTCTCCGCCTCTTTCTGCGCGATCCCGAGTATCTTCTTGATACTGTCGATTATAGAAGGCAGGTGCTTGTCCAGCGCTTCGGACGACGCCTCCGCCTCCTTCGCTATCTGCTGGAGGTTTTGGTCCACCTCCGCGACTGCGGACGGGGCGGATTTCTCCGCCCCCTCATCGCAACCTGCCAGTATCGCCGCAAGGGCAAACGCCGCTAAAAAGACCGGCACAGGGCGCTTCATTACTTACCGAAGCTCCCGAGCTTGTTCTGCAAGTCCGTCTTCGCGGAATCCATCGCCTTGGCCGCCTCGGCCTTCAGCAGCTCGGTCGCCTTCTGAAGTATGCTCTTCGCTTCGGCCGAATTGCTGTCGACGTTCGAAAGGATATACTTCGCGACCGATATCGCCTGGTCGTAGTTCTTCGAGTTCATGAACGCGTTCGCCTGTCCGACAAGATACTTTGCCTTCTCGCTCACCGTCTGCAATGCCTGCGACTTCTGTATAGCGTCATTGCTCGAAGCCGTCGGGGCAGCTTTTTGCCCGCAGCCCGAAACGAACAGCGCCGCGCCGACCGTCACCGCAATAAACAATACCGCGAACCTTTTCATATTACCCTCCCTTGTGATTATTAGCGTATTATACCTCTACGTGTTCTGCGTAAATACTGTTATTTTATCGCCGGTTATCTTCGCGTTCGGAACGATGATCTTCTTTTCCGGGGTCTTTATGATGGTGCTGAATATCTGTATATCGGTGACCTTTCCCGACGCGCCTCCGGCTTCTATCGTGTCGCCGATCTCAAAAGGACGCAGCAGGATTATCATGACTCCGCCCGCGAAATTCGCAAGCGAGCCCTGCAGGGCCAGGCCTACCGCGAGGCCTGCGGCACCGATTATCGCGACGAACGAATTCGTCTCGACACCCAGTTTATTCAGCGCGGCCAACACGACAAATATCAATATGCCGTAATAAAGTATGCTCTTTGCAAAACCCGCGAGCGTATTGTGGACTTTCGCCTTCTGCATCGCGGCGCCGGCGACATTTGTGACTATCTTGGCCACCCACTTGCCTACAACGAATATGATTATCGCCGTGATAAGGGACAGTCCGTAAGGTATGACATAAGTAAGCGCCTTATCCCACATTTCCTGCACCTGCATTTTTACCTCCCTTTTAGAAGAACAACGGTTTTAAGAACAGGCCGTAACAGAGGTAGACGATAGCGATCACACCGGATGCGAGGCCCACATACCAAAGCTCCTTCGTCTTTATAAGCGCGCTGACCGACGAGAGCATTATGGCAATCTGGAAAAATACGACAGATAACAGGAACTTGCCCGATTTCACGCCGACCTGCCGGTTCAACTTTCCGGTCGCTTCGGCGTCCGTCCTTATCTCATTCTTCTCCTTTTCATACCGCGCGGCTTCCGACGCGCACTCGTTAAGCTTTGCCTGGATCGACGCGATATGTTTCGAGTTCCTCGGCGCGAGCGCCTCGACCTCGAAGATGCTCAACTGCGTCTCGATGAGGTTTTGCTTTATGCTCTTGGCCTGGTAATACGCCCACTGGCTGCCCTCTACGGCGGTCAGCAGCTGCGTCTTCGAGACGCATGCCGTTCCCCTTGACGCGGCTATAGCCGTCATCACGGCGAGGCATGTTGTAGTTATGGCAACGCCTTTCATCCATTTTTCGGGTAATATGTCCGTCATCGTCCGCTCCTTTCTTGTTCCGCGTCAATTACAGCGCGGCGGAAGGTTGTGTTTCATTATATATTGCTGGTGGTACTCTTCCGCGGGATAAAAAACGCCCGCCTTCGTGATCTGCGTCGCTATCTTTCCCTTTGATCTTCCCGACTTCTCGAGCCGGCCCCTCGATTCCTTCGCGAGTTTCTCCTGCTCGCCGTTGCAGTAGAATATGGCAGACCGGTAATTCGAGCCGACATCCGCGCCCTGCCTGTTGACCTGGGTGGGATCGTGTATCTTCCAGAACTCATCAAGCAGCCGGCTGTACGTTATCACCGACGGGTCGAATAATACCTGCACCGCTTCCGCATGGCCCGTCTTCTTGCCGCAAACGTCCTGGTATGTGGGATTCCTGAAGCTGCCGCCGGTATATCCGGCCCTGGTCCATATGACGCCCTTCAGCGTCCTGAAGGATTCCTCGACCCCCCAGAAGCAACCCGCGGCGAAAATCGCGAGCTGCGCGGGCTTATACGGCCCCTTTACGAATTTCAGGGCGATCCCGTTTATGCAATAGCGCTTGCCGGTCGGCATGGGCCCGTCGTCAAAAACATGGCCCAAGTGCGCGCCGCAGCGGGCGCAGGACACTTCGACGCGCTCCATCCCGAAATCAAGGTCCTCATGCAATGCAATGTTGATAGGGGCGACCGGCGTCCAAAAACTCGGCCAGCCCGTTCCCGATTCAAATTTCGTCGACGCCCCGAAGAGGTCTGTGCCGCAGCAGACGCATTCATACAGCCCGTCCTCTTTCGGCGCCTCGCAGGCGCCGCCGGACGGTTTCTCCGTGCCCCTCTGCCGCGTCACACTGTACTGCTCGGGAGTCAGCACGTTCTTCCATTCGGAGTTGGGCCTGTCGACTTTCAGCATCTCTTTTACCACGCCCGCTCTCGCGTCATATATTGGCATCTTCACGGCCGTTTCGTCGGATTTCGCCATGCATCCTCCCGAAATAACCAATAAAATAAGCAAAGAGACGCGCCATTTGGCGACGCGTCGTTTAGAGACGGGCCTGTGCACGGATGACCTCCAGCCACTTATTCAACTTGCCGGCAAACTCCGCATATGCCGCCTTCTGCTCGTCGGTGTGCCTCGAGCGCACGGCGGCATCGTATTTCACCCGTTCCTCTATCGTCTCGTTGAGGACCTCATTTATCGGCGTCACGGCATTCTTCGTATCGCTTACGCCGTCCCAGTCCTCGTTCACCGGGAAACCGGCCTTCTTCAGCGGAAGGTCCCATGTAGCGTCGACGAGCACCCATCTGCCGCCGATAAGCGCCTTGACCGCGAGATGGTTGCCCGCAGGTATCCTCTTCGTCAGGGCCCTGAGCTCCGGAGGATATTTTACCGCGGGGTCGTCCCAGTAGAAAGCGTAATTTGCGTACCTGACCTCGAGGCCGAGCTTCCTGAACTCATCCGCAAGCAGCACGTGCTTAGGGTTGCATGAGCCGCGGTTCTCCTTGAGCATCATGCACGGGCCGACCGCAGGGTCGCGCATCGCGGGGACTATCGCGTACGGGATATCCCTTATCCGCCTGAAGGCGGCTATGCGCGCTTCCTTATCATTCATTCTATTATCGCGAAATCCGCGTGCACCACGGCAAACACCTTCTTTTCGAGCGAAGACGTGTCGTTCTCGCCCCATGCCGAGACCTCGGTCGAATTGACCGGGGTTATCTGGAAGACGCCCATGTTCGCGGAACGGATCTTGCCCACCCTGTTCCCCGAGGGAGCGAGTATTTTTTCGGCGCGCTTCCTTGCGTCCGCGGAGGCCGCTTCAAGCATCTTCAGCTTCAGCTCCGCGAGCTTGGTATAAAAATACTGCGGCGCATACGATACGAATTGCACATCCTGTTCGATAAGCTCCGTCGATTCGCGTGAGATCGCGGTCAATTTCATGACATCGACCGAGCGCGCCTCGATTACCTGGTCGAGGATATAGGCCTCCACTTCGTTGGTGGCCTTGCCGTTCTTGTCGAGCCTGTAGACGGGCGTCGTTGTCACCTGCTGGACGATTATCTCGCCCTCCTTAATGCCCTTTCCTGCAAGATATCCCTTGACCTTGCCCAGGTCCGCCCTTATCTTCGCGAACGCCTCCTTCAACTGCGCGTCCCTGGCCGAGAACTTCGACGTCCAAACAATATAATCCGATATTATCCTCTTCTCCGCGGAGCCGGTCACATCTATCACTTCCGCCGACGCCTTCTTGAAATTTATCATCCCCTGCGAGAGTATCACCGTCGATATTATCGTTCCCAACGCGATGCATATCCCCAATACCACTATCTGCACGTTCTTCAATGAACCGAACATAATCTCTCCCCTTTTGGGGCCATCCTGCAAGGAGGCACCCTAAATTTTGCGTGAATCGTAAGCCCAATGCAAAAGGGCCTGGCGCTGCTTGCGCCTGCAACCGAGATCCTTCGGCGGGCAATTCTTCTTCACCGCCATTACGTGGCGCCTTATCGCCTTCCACCTCCTTATCTGGCGCTCGTCCTCGCCCGGAAGGCGGCGCCCCATATAGTACCTGCAATACCACTGGAACCATCCGCGCGGGTCGTCAGGATTTATCCATCCCTTGTCCTGCCAGGCCTTCAGGGGCAGGGATGCGTCGATCCTGAAATAATTCAGCGCGGGATCTTTCTTCTCCGGCGAAAGCTTCGCCTTCGTGAACCAGCTCTTCGGGAATTCCTTCCTGCAATCGGTCATGTACTTCCCGCCGAAGACGCCGAGGCGCAGCATCTCTTCGGGAGTCAGCTCGGGCTTGAATTCCGGGTGGAAGCCCTTGCCTATCGGCGCAGACAGGTAATACGTATATCCCTGCTGCATCTTGTCGTTGACAGTGACCCGTTTCAGTATAACGTTACCTCGTATATATCGCAGGTTCCGTCGCCGGAGTTGCCGGGAAAATACAGGTCGATGTTGCGGACTGCCTGCAGGTCCAATGTCCTGTTGCCGCTCTGGTTGCCGTACACTGAACGCAGCATGAACTGGTCGAACGGGTATTCAAGCACCTCTATCTTGCCCGCGCCGCTGTTCGGCTCGGAGGTGAAGCTCTCTCCGTCGGCCCCGCGGACGCCTTTATATTCGGGTTTTCCCATCTCATCGGCGCCGGACTCGTTGATGAAGACCGAGAACGGCAGCCCTTCGGTGGCGGACAACTTTATCTTTATTCCCTTATATCCCTGGAGGTCGAACGAGCCGTCGGCATTCTTCATCTTCGCGTCGCAGGTGACGCTGAATCCGCAGCCCCATCCGCTGCCGGTATCGACGGCGCACCTGAGGAACTCCGCTTCCCCGCCCTCCGCCTTCTCCTTGGTGAACTTTATCTTCGCCGAGGACGAACCGTCCGCCCAGACGCCGAGCTTGCGGAGGTCGAGGACAGCGACATCGCAGAATTGCCCCGCTTCCTTCCTCTCGCCCTTGTTATTGACCGGCGCGTATCCGCTCGTGATCACGGCTTTCTCGGGATACGGCAGGGCCGTCTTCTTGTGTATCGTGTCCGCCTTCGAGTTCAGCTTCTTCATCGCGGCGGTCAACAGCTCATATTCCTTGTCGTAAATATCGACGATGCCGTAATTGCTGTTCTCACCGTCGAAGCTGCGCCCCTGCGGCGACTGGTCGAAATACTGGAACCAGTGGTAGCCGATCATGTACGGGAACTCCATCATCTGCGTTATGTACTTGTCGTAGCCCTCGGCCCTGTCGGCCTGCGTCTTGACGGTGACATCGGCGCCCTTGTTGTTCTTCACGCCGCTGCGGTTCTCCATCGCGCGGTAGGAGAACTCCGTGATCATCATGGGCTTCTGCCCGATAAAATAGAAATTGTCTATATGCTGCCTGTCGACCTTCATGTTCTTGCAGTAATAATTCAGCGAGACGACATCGCAGTATTTTCCGCACGCCGCGATGACGCCTTCAGGCGCGCTTCCCGCGAAACGCACGCCGAGGACCAGGTGGTTCGGGTCGTATTTCCTTATGCACGAGGTTATGACCGAGAAATACTCTTCCGCGACGACGCCCGCAAAGAGCTCGCGCCCTTCCTTCGCCTGCGCGCCGCGCACCTTCATGTACTCCTCGACCGTCAGGCCGTATTTATCCTTCAGGAATTCCGCTAGTTTGGCATAGCCCGGCGCGTTCTCCGGCAGGCGCGCATATTCGTCGAGCAGGAGCGGCGCGTGGCCCGTGTGCCAGCCGACATCGCCGTACCACGGAAGCTCGTTATCGATGAAATAGCCAAGCAGGTACCTCGCGTCCCTGAAGCGCCTGCATTTGCTCGCCGCAGTGGCGTCGGCGTTCTCCGCGAACATCGGGTCGAACACGTCGACGAGCCGGTGGTCGGTCGTCGACGACACGTTCAAGATTACCGTGAACGGCATGTCATAATAGAACGTAGCCGCGTCGGACCAGCACCCTACGGTATTGAACTTCCATTTCCTGAGGCGCTTGACCGCATTCTTCGCCCAGTCCCGGTTGTCCTTGTAATTTTTTGAGACGTCGTAATACTGCGAGTTCTGCAGGACCGCGCCGTCGTTGCTGAGCACTACATTGACGCCCTTCGATATGAACGGTTTGCCGGACGTGTCGGAAAACCAGTATTTCCCGTCCTTCCGCTCCACCGAGAAGAACGTCTTGCCCTTGACCATCGACTGCCTCTTCGCGAGCTTCCTGTACGGCCCGTCCGTCTTGAGCTCTATCTCCCATATCGAAAATCCCCAGGCCGTTGCCCTGTCGTAGCAGTCGACCTTCACGTATTTATATTCGGCGGGTTTCTGGAAATTTATCTTCATATCCTCGCCTTCGATGCCGTCTTCGACCATCGCGAGGGTGACCCACAGGTTCCCGTCGTTCGAGCCCATTACCGCGTAGCGGAACGCGGCGGCCGTCTCCCATTTGATCCCGATGCCGTAGAGCATCGCCGGCGCCTCGAGCTCGACCTGTACCCACTGATTGTCCTCCCATTCGGACTCCCAGCGCGTGAGCGGCTTGCCGTCGGCGGCTTTTTCTACGCGGTTGTTGTTATAATCGGACGAGGCGGTAATGGATTTGACGACGGGCGCGGGCACTTCATCTTTACAGAAAGAAGGCGCTGCAAATATTAAAAGCGCTGCAAGGGACAAGGCGATGCTGACGGGCTTATTCATGGGTCTCCTTTCGGTGCGGTTATTCATCGGGGGCAGAAACCTCCGCCTTCATCATATCGGGGTCGTATGGACGTAATAATTGTGCGTCGTAGGAACTGAGCCATGCTTTTTCCGAACCATCAGGCAATATAACGGGCATCCTGTCGTGTATCTTTTTGACGAGTGAGTTTGCTTCCGTGGTTATTATAGCACAACTGACAAGCCGTTGGCCTTCTTTTTCCCAGAGGTCCCAGACCCCCGCGAACGAGAACAGGCCGCTGTCCTTCATCGTTATTTTGTACGGTATTTTGCTGCCCTTGCCTCCGGCCGGCGCCTGCCATTCGTAAAATCCGTCCGCCGGTATGATGCACCTGCGCGAACGGGCCGAATCGCGGAAGAAAGGTTTTTCGGCGAGCGTCTCCGCCCTCGCGTTTATCATCGGGTGGGCCTCGTAGCCGTCCTTGGCCCAATGCGGTATGAACCCCCATCTCGCGAGCGAGAGCGTATCCGGAGTGTCGTTAAGTATGACGGGGATATCTTCTGACGGCGAGATGCTGCGGCGCGGGGCGAGCTTGAACGTTATCTTCGTCAGCGAATATTTCTTTTTTATCGTGCCGTCATCGGCTTTGTAGAGGGTGAATCTTCCGCACATCAGGGGTTGCTCCTAAAGATACGGGCATTCGCCGCCTTTCTTGAGCACGAGGCAGTCGCGGCGGCAGGCCTCAATCTTGACGAAGGCCTCGCTTTCCGGAACGGCGGAGATTATATCGTCTTCCACCTTTTTGGCCCTTTTACTCGCCTCGACGAACGACAGCTGCGCCGGCAGGATGATCTTGAGATTTATGAATTTTTTGTGGCCCGCGGCGCGAGTGCGTATGTCGCTGAAATCGCAGAAGAGGCCCGCGTTCTGCGCCAAACTTACGATGACATCCATCTTCCCGGGCTCCTCTATCGAGGCGTCAAGCAGGTTCGAGAAGGCCCCTCTCGCGATGCCGAACGAAGGCACGGCTATCGCGACGCTGACGATCATCGTTACGATGGGATCAATGTATATCGCGACTTTATCGTTCCCGCGGGATACGAGGAACATCGACAGCACGAACGCCCCGGCTATCGCGAAAGAGATAAAGCCCTCGAGCATATAATGTATCCCCTCGGCGCGCACGGCGGGCGAGCCGCTCTTCCTGCCCATCTTCAGGATATAATACGATCCCCCGAAATTCAGCGTAAAGCTCAGGATGCTCGACGCGAGGCCGAGCATGGGATTGTTCACATGCGCCGGATGCACTATCGATTTCGCCGACTGGGTGATCATCACGAGCGCGATGCCGATGAGCACTATCCCCTCTATCGCCTCGCAGACGTGCTCTATCTTGCCGTAACCGTAGTTATGCATCATATCGGCGGGCCGGTGCGCGAGCTTCAGCGAATAAAACAATATGATCGATACGCTCAGCCCCACGATCGTTATCGTGAAGTCGGTGGCGATCGCGAGCGAATGGACGATAAAAAACGCCGCGCCCTTGAAAATAAAAAGCACGACGTTGCACCACAGGCTCACGAGAGCCGCGCGCATCACGTATTCCTGCCTCTTGGGGTATTTCTTTCCAGCCATGCCCTATTCCTTAGAGTCCTGCATGACCCAGTAGTCCACGCCCTCGACGGTCTTGAGCAGGTACAGGCGCCTGTTCAGGCGCGGTTCGGTGTCGAATATCCTCATATAAAAATCGTCGTAATACTCCTGGCACTCGAGGTAGTAGCCATGCTTGAAGCTCGCGTGGTTGATCGGGGTGACATCGATGACCATCAGCCGCTCGGGCGCAAGCGATTTCGTATACAGCAGGTCTCTCGCTTCCTCGAGCTGTTCGGGGTCTTTCATCCTGAGCTTCGCGCGCCCGAGTTTCTGCTCTCCGCTTATGAAGCCGCTCATGAGCAGGGCGTCGTCGTCGGAGGCGACATAGACCGTCATCTTGTCTGCCAGCGCTATCATCCCGTCCTTGAACCTGCCTTTGAACTCGTCCTTTCCGACATCGGGCGCCGCCAGGATGATATGGTCGAACTCCGTCTTTTCGTCGGAGAAATCGGGCTGCTTATACAGCTCCTCGAAGGCGTCACAGACGACCTGGCAGCCCAAACTTGAGGCCTCTATCCAGACCTTTTCCGGTTTTACCTCGCGCACGACCTTCGCGAGGACCTCGGCCATATACGGCCCCGACGCGGAGGCCAGCGACTGGGCTTTCATGTACCCGCCGAAACTGACCGATTGGTCTCCGGGCCAGTCGAAGAGCAGGACGGGCGTATTAACATCGAGCAGGTACGCGAAATACGCGGCCTTCAGGGCCGTCGCCTCGAAGCCGTCCTTGAACCCGAATACAAGAACGAGCAGCGACTTATGCGGCGACGCGTTCACCGCCGCGGAAAGCTGATCCGTGAAAACGTCCGGCTCGAGCTCGCGCGTATCCTGTATCTGCAGTATGCCCTTCTTGCTGAGCTTGTCCGGAAGCATGAGGCCTATCCGGACCCTCGGGTCTATCCTGACGTCGAGCGTGCCGTAGCGGACCTTATCGGCGAGCTTCGGCTTGTCGCCGAGGCGGCTCGTCGCGTAGAAGATATTGACCACCCTGTAGCCGCCGTCGGTCTTGTAGCTCAGGCGCTTGTAGATATCATCAAGGGAATACGACGGGGTGCTCTTTACCGGAAGCGAAGCGCAGCCCGCCAGAAGCGCGCTGCAGCACGAGAGCATGATGAACCTGCAAAGGGCCGCGCGGAATGCACGGCCCCAGATCTTCTTCTTTTCTTTCGGTGAAAGTTGCGCATTCGCGGAGCTTGTCGAGGGAAGCGACTTGAATTTTATGCCGGCCGGGAGCTTGCGGAACGCCTTATGGAACATGCCTTCAGCTTTCTTTCCGTTGAAACATACCGTTTTGATATTCGGATGCGCCTTTAACAACGTTAGTATATCATTAAAATACGGATTTTTGATATTATTATCTGAGCTGCCTGACCTGCGGCACGAACCGATCACGTCCCAGAGGCCGAGGCGCTTCTTTTTCAGCGCCCTTTTCTTTGCCGCATAACTGAGCGCCCCTGCAGCACATATAGGCCAAAACCGGTTGGTCTTGTGCGCGTAATACTCCTGCCTCGCCAGCGACTCCGGCCCGGGGAACGAGCCGAGGATGAGGACTTTCGTGCGCGCGTCGACAACCGGCGCGAGGCATTTAAGGCGTTTGGACATTTGCTAATGCTTTTTTGATAAATGAAATTTCGATTTCGCGATTTAGTGATTTTGCAATTTTTATCAAGGTGTCCAAAGTCAGGTTATCCTGCTCACCCGTCTCTATCTGGGAGATGAACTGCTGCGATACTTTCATCCTTTTTGCCAGATCCGATTGCTTTAACTTCATCTCTTCTCTCATCTCTGCAATCTTTTGGGCTAGCGCCACTTTAATTTTTTCCTGTTCGTAAAGCTTTCGGAATTTCTCACTTTTAAGCTTTTTGTTTAAATGTGCATCATATCTTACTAATTTAATATCGGCCATTTTATTCACCTCCGATTTCTAATTTTTTAAGTGAGTTGCCTAATTCTACCAATAATTTTCTTACTATACATAATTTTAAGTCCCTGTCCGGAACTCGCTTGGTATTTTTCTTGATTCCATGAAGGACTACGATATTATTGTCGAGGAAAAAGAAATAAAATATCCTGTTATCTTTAGGCCTTAGTTCGTATATGCCTTCCCTGAGATATTCTGCCATGGGCCTGCGCATCCGGAAACCTTTTTTCTTCAGCTCATGCAGATATCCGAACACTTTTGCCTGTTCCTTCTCGGTCAAGCTGTCAATGAACTCTTCCGCAGGAATCCTGCCTCTTTGGTCAACAAAATAACAGATTTGAAACATAAACAGGCCTCCTTAAGTATACAAGTTATAACTTGTATTGTCAATACGTCTTTTTACTGCCTTATTGTAATAGACGTAAAAGGAGGCGGAATTCTTTCAATTATTTACTGAAGCTGCTCCTGTTGTAATCGAACCTGCGGCTCGTATCAACGAGGAGTATCAGTTCGCCGGCGGGGCGTTTTACGCGGCGGAACATGCGCAGGTTGTCGCCGGAAGGCACGGTGAAGGTGTCTATCTGGCCGGCGGTGAGCTTGTTCCATTTCCTCTGCTCGCCCGAGCGCGGCACGAACTTCTGGAGGTGCGCTTCGGATATCTTCTTGTCGCTCTTATCCTGCCAATAGCTCCACGCGGTCAGCTCGTAATAGACCTTCACACCCTTGACCTCCTCGGGGAATATTATCGAGAGGTGGCCGCCCGTGTTCATCGTGGCGGTCAGCGCGTCCCTTACCGCGGCGAGGTCGGCCATCATGCCGTCGTTCCTGACGATCGCTATCGCCTCGTCTATGAGTTTCGTGTCGACGATCGACTCGACCTTCGCCGTCGTATCGGCGACCTTTATCCTGTACGTATGGAATTCCACCAGCCAGAGCGAGCCGACAATAGCGACTATCAGCGCGCCCGAGACGGCGAGTATCTTGAGCGTGGCCTGCCTGTCCTCCGGGGCCTCTTCCTCTACGGCGTATTTCTTCACCT
>Ga0209507_1002067_pt1 | contig 14367 bp, 12 predicted proteins | sample AD_UKC028_MetaG_FD_184414 | JGI IMG/M metagenome (GOLD analysis project Ga0209507, IMG submission 184414) | Active sludge microbial communities of municipal wastewater-treating anaerobic digesters from USA - AD_UKC028_MetaG (SPAdes) (version 2) | ecosystem: Engineered > Bioreactor > Anaerobic >...
CAAACCCCTTTACATTTGAAGGCTTCTAAAGTATAATTGCCGTCTGTCTGTAATTTCTGCCCCGTTGGGTAATGGTAGCCCACAAGATTCTGGATCTTGCTGTCTTGGTTCGAGTCCAAGCGGGGCAACCACTGTAACAAAAATCCCGGCATAATAAGTGCCGGGATTTTTTTACGTCCCGAAGCTTGCGAAGTATTTTTTATACGAAGCATTAAAAATACGAGCGTTTAAGCAAGGGACAGAACTTGCGCGTTTAGGAGCCAGCGCTACTCCTTGCCCTCTATTGCCTTCCTCGCCGCATCCGACCTTGTCAGCTCGAACTTATCGAGGAACCTCTCCTGGAACTTCTGCATATAAAGGAATATGCCGGGGGTGACGAAGAGCGTGACTACCTGCGAGAATATGAGGCCGCCTACGACTATGAGCCCGAGCGGCTTCCTCGAGGCGCCGTCAGCGCCGTATCCCATTGCAATAGGCATAGCGCCCATGATGGCCGCGAGGCCCGTCATCAGTATCGGGCGGAACCTTACGAGGCAGGCGTTATAGATAGCGTCGAAATTATTCATGTTGTTCTTGACGAGGTTTTCGTTCGCGAAGTCGACCATCATGATGCCGTTCTTTGCGACGATACCGAGCAGCATGAAGACCCCTACGTAAGCGTAGAGGGAGAGCTCGGAACCGAAGAGCCACAGCGTGGCCAGGCCGCCGAAGGTTGCAACCGGCAGAGTCGTGAGTATCGTGAACGGGTGGACATAGCTTTCGTAAAGTATGCCGAGAATGACGTATTTTATGAATACGGCGACGATAATAAGTATTCCGAGGCTCGCTATCGACTCCTTGAACATCTGCGCCTCGCCCTGGAGGGAGCCGGTGATGCCTTCAGGCACGACCTTCCTCGTTGTCTCCTCAAGTGTCTTTGTCGCGTTTCCGAGCGGAAGGTCCGGAGCAAGATTGAAGGAGAGGGTGGAGGAGTTGAGCTGGTTCAAGTGCGGGACGTTCTGCGGGCCCGTGCCGACATCCCATTTTGCCACCGTGCTCAACGGCACGAGCTTGCCCGTGATCGAGGACCTCACGTATATCTGCGAAAGGTTCTCGGGCCTTTTCTGGAAATTCTTCGTAAGCTCTACGATGACGTCGTACTGGTCGACATCCGTCTTGAACGTCGTCACCTTCCCTCCGGAATAAGCGAGAGTCAGCGCGTATTCTATGTCATGTGCCGTGATCCCGAGAGTGGAGGCCCTGTCGCGCAAAATGTTTATATTAAGCTGGGGCAGGTCGAGCCGCGTGCTGTTCTGGATATCAAGGAAGCCGGGCAATTCCCTCATTGCCCTTTCGAGGTCGAAGGACGTCTGGTAGAGCTGTTCCTGGTCGGCGCCGGTAAGGGTATACGAATATTTGCTTCCGGTCGCCGTCGCCTCGCCGCCGGCGGAAAGCTGAAGCGCCGGGATGGCCATTACGAAAGAGACGCCGTCTGGTATCGCACTAAGCCTCCCGCGAAGCCCCTGGACGACCTTCTGCATCGGCTCCCTTTTCTTGTTTTCCTCCAGTTTCGCGAAGAATATGCCCGTGCTCTGGTCCGCGCCCGGGTTCAGGCCCGTCACCGATATCATCTTGCTGATATTCTTATCGTCCATGAACACGCCTACGACCCTGTCCTGGTACCCGCTCATCTGCTTCGATGATGTGCCGAGGGGCATCATAATCTGGCCAAAAACTGCGCCGCTGTCGCCTTCGGGCAGGAACGTCTGGGGCACGATCATGAAAAAGAGTATCGTCCCGCCGAAGCACAGTATCCACGCTATCAAGGTGGTCATTGGGCGCTCGAGCGTCCATTTCAGGATGACGCCGTATTTCGCTATGAGCCCGTTCATGTATCTGGATATGAGTTCCTGCAATTTCGAGTCGCCGGGCTTATGCTCCTTAAGCATGCGCGCGCACATCATCGGCGTAAGCGTTAGCGATATGACGCCCGAGCAGAGGATAGCCGCTACGACGGTTATCGCGAACTCTCTGAATATCCTTCCGACGACGCCTCCCATGAATACGAGCGGCACAAATATTACCGCGAGGGATATGGTCATAGATATGATGGTAAATGTGATCTGTTCGGCGCTCTCGATCGCGGCTTCCATCGGTTTCTTGCCGCCCTCTATGAGGCGGATGGTATTCTCGAGAACTACGATAGCGTCATCGACAACGAACCCGATGCAGAGCGTAAGGCCCATAAGGGACATCTGGTCCAGGCTGAAGTTCATCGCGTACATGACTATGAAAGTAGCGATGACCGACAGCGGAAGCGTGACGCTCGGGATTATCGTGTCCGAGATCCTGCCGAGGGAGAAGAAGATGATAAGGACGACCAGTACGAGCGCGATCAATATCGTCTCTTTCACGTCATCGACCGATTTGACGATCTCATCGGACGCATCGTAAAATATGTCGAGCTCCGCCGACCCGGGCAGTTCTTTCCTTAGCGTTTCGACAACATCTTTTATCTGGGCTGAAAGCGCGACCGTATTCGAGCCCGCCGAACGCGATATTGCCACTACGACCGTGTTGGTTTTTACCGGCTCTCCCTTTTTAGCGAGAAGCGGCCGTATCACGTCGTTATTTATGCTGTCTATGCACCTTCCGATGTCTTTGAGCCTGACCGGGCCGTTATTCCTGTAGGCGACGATAAGATCCTCGTAATCCTTCGCCTTGAAGAGCTGGCCTTTCGGCTCTATCGAGAACGCCTTGATGTTGCCGTCCAAACTTCCGGCGGGTATAAGGACCGTGCCGGTCGAGACCACTGCGGCTACCTCATTTATGCCTATTTGGAAAGCGGAGAGCTTGTTCGGGTCCACCTGTACCCTTACCGCTGTTTTCGCGCCCCACACCTGCACCTGCGAGACGCCCTCGATCATGCTTATCCTCTTGCCGACTGTCCTGTTTCCGAGGTCAAAGAGCTGGCCGGGGGTCATCGCTTCCGAGGTGAGCATCATATAGATTATGGGCGACTCCGAAGGGTTGACCTTCTCGTATGAAGGCGGCGCCGGCAAGTCGGTCGGGAGGTTGCCCGCCGCGCGCGATATGGCCGCCTGCACGTCCGGGGCAGCGAGGTCCACATTGCGGCTCAGGTTGAATGTCAGGATTATCTGCGATTGGCCTTCTGTATTGTTAGAGATGATGCTTGTCAGGCCCTGTATCTGGGTAAACTCGTTCTCGAGAGGGGAGGCGACGGCGGACGCCATCGTGTCGGGGCTCGCGCCGGGGTACGCAACCTGAACCAGTATGACAGGGTAATCAACGACCGGAAGGTCGCTTATAGGCAGCGTGAAATAGGCGACGATGCCGAATATCGTCACGACCACCATGAGCAGCGTGGTCATAATGGGTTTTCTTATAAAGTTTTCGGAAAAGCTCATTTAGTCCCCGCTATTTCGACGTCCGCTCCGGGCCTCAGGCCCATCTGGCCTGCAGTCACGACATACTCCCCGGCTTTGATCCCTTCGTTGACTATCATGTGGTCATTTACCTTGTTGCCTACGGTTATCTTCCTGATCTCGGACTTATTGTCCGGCGTCACGATAAAGACGTAATCGAACAGTTTGCCTTTGTCCTGGCCCACCTGTATCGATTCATAGGGTATGAGCACGGCGTCTTTTTCCCTTCGGAGGATGAGCAGCAGGTTCGCGAACTGCCCGGCCCAAAGGGCGGAATCCTTGTTGTCGACCGAGGCGCGCAGCAGGATCGTGCCGGTAGTGTTATCTATCGCGTTGTCGATAAAGTGCAGGGCGCCTTCCCGCGTGACGGGGCCGTTGCCTTCACGCGCGATGGAGATGACCACTTTAAGCTGGCCCTTGGCCATCGCTTCCCTTACGTTATTGAGGTCCCTCTCCGGGATCGTGAAATCCACGTAGAGCGGGTCGACGGTCTTTATATTCACGAGCGTCGGCCCCGAATTCGCCGTCACGATATTGCCGGGGTCGACCTGCCGCTTGCCGCAGACGCCGTCTATAGGGGAGGCGATGTAGCAATAGGCGAGGTTGATCTTCGCGAGATCTATGTTGGCGTTGTCGAGCTTTATCATCGCCTCCGAAGCGGTAACGCTCGTCTCATATTGCTCGAAGGCCTGTTGCGAAATGAGTTCCTTCGCGAGGAGTTTCCTGTTCCTCTCGAGAGTATCCTTGTTGAGTTTCAAATTAGCAAGGTCCTGTATCAGCTGCGCCTCTGCCTTGTCGAGGGTGGCTTTATACGAGCTCGGGTCGATCGTGAAGAGCATATCGCCTTTCTTCACGATGTCGCCGTCCTTGAAATGGACTTCCTTTATCTCCCCGGTCACCTGCGACATGATGTTCACGTTATAGGGCGAGTAGAGGTTTCCGAAGGACTCTATGGATATGTCGGCGTCCTTCGCCTCGGCCTTGACCGCCCTGACGATCTTCGGAGGCATCTTCTTCTCCGGGGGCTTGCGGCTGCAGCCCTTCACGATTCCCAGGGTAAGCAGCAATGCGAGGCCTATCCAGACCGCATATTTGATAAGTTTAGCAAGCGTATTACCGATCTTATTCATTTTTTGTCTCTCCGCCTGTATATATCGTTCCGGTCGCGTGGGCCAATTGGGCCAGTGCCACGAAAAGGTCTTTCCTCGATTGTATGAGGCTGCTCTTCGCGTCGGAAAGCTTGCTTTCCGCGTCGAGCAGGTCGAGTATGTTGTTCAGGCCGTTGCTGTAGCTTTCTAGGGCCAGCTCGTATGATGTCTGCGACGTTTTCAGGAAAGCTTCGCTGTATTCGAGCTTCTTGGCCGCCGTCTTGAAATCGTAGTATTTGGTCCAGACCTCGGCGCTGGCCGCGATCTCGGCCTCTATGAGTTTTTCGCGCTCGACGTTCGCGAGCGCCTCCTCCTCGCGAAGCTTGTTCAGGTTCTCGAACCCGTCGAAGACATCCCAGTCGAAACTCAGGTATGCCGCATATGTCCTGTCGGTATCGCGCGGCTGGCTGTAATTGTAATATTTATAGAAATTCTTGTTCGCCGAGGCGCCGGCGCTCAGCGTCGGGTAGAGATCGGAGTTGGCCGACCTTGCAACGGCATTCTGCGCCCTGAGGTTCGCCCTCAGCGCGGCGATATCCGGCCGCTGGTCGATAGCGTCGTTTATCATGCCCGTGATGTTTTCGTCATTTACCGATCTCGGGAGATCCTTGGACGGCTCGAGTACATCGAAGACAGTGTCCGCGGGATAGCCGAGAGACCTCGCCAGCGCGGCCTTCGATGTCTTGACCGCGCCCTTAGCGTTCTCGAGGGAATAGAGCGTCTGCTCGTATGTCGATTTTGCCTGCAGCACGTCGAGTTTCGCGGCGAGCCCTACCTCGTACCTGCGGGAAGCCGCGTCATATGCGGCCTGCGTGTTCTTCAGGTCCGATTCCGCCGCCGCCTGCAGCGCAACGGCGCTGTGATAGTCATAATAGGATGTCTCGACGTCGAGCACGACATCCTGCATCTTCCTGTTAAACTGGAAATTCGCGGCGATGAGCAGCTGCGATTGTTCGTCCACGTCGGCAGCCCTGCCGCCGAAATCGAGCAGCAGGTAAGTAAGCTGTATGCCGGGCCCGTACTTGAAATAATCGACGCTTGCCATATCTATATTGGCCCTGGAATCCTGCCTTATGGCATCGCCGCTGATGGTCACCTTAGGGTAATAACGGCCTTCCATCTGTAGTTTTGCCGCCTGGACCGCTTTCGCGTTCTCCCATGCCCGCTTGGTGGAAGGGTTCGTGCGCAAAGCTATATCTATCAGGTCGCCAAGCGACAAGGGTTTCGACGAGTCGATCCTCTGCCCGCGGACGGATTGCCAGGTCTTGTCCTTCGAGTCGTAGGCCTGTATCTTTTTTGCCGGTACCCAGGCAGCTTCGGAAGACGAAGGGGCTGTAAGAGTGCGGCATCCCGCCGCGGAAAGTAACATGGCTGCAGACGCAAGAATGATTAAGTATCCTTTTAGAGTAGTCATGTTATATGATGCCATTATACAGGCAAAGAAACACGCGCGCAACAAAAAACCATTAACCCCTTGTTATTTGCGGTTTTTTTTGGTATATTTATAGCGCGTGGAGGCCTGAAGATATGCGCAATAGATACGGTTTGGCCGTTATAGCGTCCTTAGCTCTCCTTGCCGCCGCCCGGTATGCTGCGGCGGAGATTAAATTCGAGATCATTGACAGCGCGAGGTCCATACAGGGCATAGCCCTGCCGGCGGGCACGAGGATAGAGTATACGGAGTCCGGCAGGATCAATTACGCCATACTGGAGAAACCGGCGTCCGTGCAGGACCTGCCTTGCCAGGGGTGGATCTATTTTTATGAGTCCGGGAAGGTCAGGGACGCGGAATTGTCCCGCGATGTGTCTTTGCATGGCATCAAACTAAGCAAGGGCACCAGGATATACCTGTATGAATCGGGCAAGCTGCGGTCGGGCACGCTGGCCGAAGGGAAGACGATCAACGGCGTAAAGGTTGTCGACGGGGCGAGGGTCTTCCTTTTTGAGACAGGAAAGCTTATTAACATATATTTGGCGAAAGTCCAGGAGATACAGGGGGTCCTGTGCGCTCCGGGGCCGGTTGATTTCTATGCCGACGGGAGATTGAAATCGGCGACGCTTGCCAGGGCCGCGGAGATGGGCCGTATCAGGTATCCCGCGGGCAGCGTGATCGATTTTTATCCGTCGGGAAGGGTCAACAGGGCCGCCTTGTCTGAACCGGTCAGCATAGAAGGCAAACTCTGGGGCAAAGGGAGCCGCGTAAATTTCGGAGAAGACGGCAAGATCCTGCCGGTAAGATAATTGAAGACAGATTTGCTGGGATGGCGGAATTGGCAGACGCGACAGTTTGAGGGGCTGTTGGTTGAATAAACTGTGGGGGTTCAAATCCCCCTCCCAGCACCAATTTTCACGGGCGAACAAAGCGGTGACGTATGGCGGTTCAGAAGATAGGTTGCCATACCCTTACCTGGGGCAACTACTTCAAGGACTATCCCCTAAAAGACGTTCTTTGCGAGATAAAGGAAGCGGGTTACGAAGGGGCAGAGATATTCGATCCCCTTCCGAGATTAGGTTCCGCCTCCCTTCTTAAGACCCAGCTGGATGAGGCCGGGCTTGAGCTGGCGTCGCTATCCGCCAATGTCAGGGTAACTTCCGACGAGAGGGCCGATATCGCCGAGGCGATGGAGAAGGCCTATTTCGCCGGGCAGTTCGGCGTGGAAGCGCTGATGGTGACGGGCGGTTGGAAGGGCGACGGCCTTTCCAAGGATGCAAAAAGTTATAAGGCCCTCTGCAAAAGGCTCGATTCGCTCGCCAAATATTCTTCCAGGTTCAACGTAAAGATCGCATTCCATAACCATCTGGATACTATAGTTGAAGACGAGAGGGATATAATGGACCTTCTCGAGTTCTCCGGGTCCGTAAAGCTCTGTGTGGATACGGGGCACCTGGCGGCGGCCGGTTCCGACCCATCGGCGGCGATAGAGAGGTGCCGTTCGAGCGTCGCGCTTGTACACCTGAAGGACTGGGACCCCGCCGTAAAGGATTTTACCGAGCTTGGCCGCGGGATATTGTGCCATAACATGAAGAATATCCTTGCAAGTTTGGACAGGATTAATTATACTAACTGGATTATCGTCGAACTTGACAGGACTTCAAGCACTCCGCTGGAAAGCGCGAGGTCATCGCGCGATTTCCTAAGGGGGATAGGATTTTAAACATGGAGTTTAAGGTCGGGATCTGCGGCCTCGGAAGGAGCGCGCAGGAATTCCACATACCTCTTATGAAGAGGGTGGGGAAGTTCCGGATAGTGGCGGTATGCGACACTATACAGGGGCGCAGGAGGGTCGCGGACAGGGATTACGGCACGATAGCGTTTTCGGATTACAGGCATTTCCTCGACACCGATATAGACCTCGTGGTGATCGCGACGCCGTCGAGCAGCCATTTCAGGATAGCGAAGATGGTGCTCGAGGAGGGTAGGCATTGCGTGGTCGAGAAACCGATAGCGCTGACCCTTAAAGAGGTCGATTACCTCATTAAGCTCGCGCGTAAGAAAAAGGTAGTGCTCTCGGTATTCCAGAGCCGCAGGTTCGACGGGGATTTCCTCACGGTCAAGAGGCTGCTCGACGAGCACCTTGTCGGCGAACCGTTCACCGTTGAATCGAGGGCGACCTCGTACGGTTCTTTGAAGAATTACGGCGTGAAGGAGTTCAATCCCGCTTGGCGTTACAGGAAGGCCTACGGCGGCGGCATATTATACGATTTCGGCTCACATATAATAGACCAGATGCTGTGCCTCGTTAAGGAACAGCCGGTATCGGTCTGGTGCGACATGAAGTCGGTGCTCTGGTCGCGGGAAGTGGACGACTATTTCAAGCTGCTTATAAGGTTCCGCGGCGGGGTTACCGCGCACCTTGAAGCGAGCCAGGTTTCGCGGTATAATCTACCACGGTGGTATGTGCTCGGGACAAAGGGCGCGCTGTTGAGCGAGAACGGCGGCCACCCGATAAAGATAAAGACCCAGATGAAAGGCGAGGAGTTCGAAAGGACCTACCAGGTCGAGCCGAGCAACTGGGAGAAGTATTACGAGAACCTTTACGATGTGCTGATGCACCGCGCGCACCCGATCATAAAGCTCGACGAGGTGCGCAAGACGGCGGCTGTCATAGACGCCGCCCAGCTTTCGGCGCATAACAGGAGAGAAGAGAAAGTAAGGTTTTAGCGGCCCCTTCGTCTAGTGGCCTAGGACGGATGGTTCTCAGCCATTAAACACGGGTTCGATTCCCGTAGGGGCTACCAATTCGAAGCGTCAGGCGGCAACCATTAGCCGGATTTTTTGGCAATGATCCTGAGTCCGCCGACGTTAGTTCCCATAAAGAGCCGCGACATCTTTGTGTAAAAATCTTCCAGATCGTTAATAACGCTTAAATTGTGTATCCTTATATTACGCTCACGGTCCTTGATGAATTTTTCCCTGCGGCTCTTCACGTATTCCCTCCAGGAATCGGTCTTATCCGTAAGTTCTATATCGCTGAAGCCTCCTACGGCAAGTTGTTCTTTGTACTCCCCGGCATCCGGGAGATATGTACAATAAGTATCCTCCGAAAGCACTTTCAGTTCCTCTTCACTAAACTCGCCGCGCTTATAAAAGTCCTCTATTAGTATCTGGCCGCCCGGCTTCAGAATATCGTAGCACTTCTTAAAAAGATCGCGTCGGTCAGGTATATGCAGAAACGATAACCAGCTTACGATACAATCAAAACCGCTGTACTTATCCGGAAGCCTTAGGATGTCGCAAGGTATATGGCTGACAAGATCCGACAAACCGCAACGCGCCGTCAGAGAAACCGCTATATCATTAAGGTCCGGCTGTATCTCGACGGCAGTTACATGACAACCTGTCTTCATCGCAAGATATCTGGCCGGGCCGCCTATGCCTGACCCTATCTCTATGATATTTTTCCCGTGATCAACCTTGAGAGCGTTTATAGCATCATCTACGGCATCTGTTCCGAAGTAATGATACTGGTCAAAGCGCGCCACTTCTTCCGGCTTGAGAGGCATGCCATCTTTATATCCAAGCGCGCCGAGTTCGCTGAATATTCTATCGGGGTGACGGTACAACTTCATCTTTTTAATATTCATTCCATGCCTTCAAGGGCGTAATCGACAGAGCCCTCTACGTGTATGGACATCGTGTCAAATACAGGAATTTTTACGTCACTCTGTTTTATCAAAAGCGGTATCTCCGTACAGGCCAAGACCACGCCCTGGGCCCCCGTCTTCTTTAATAAGCCTGTTTATGATCTTCTTGTAGCCCTCGCGCGAGTCAGAGGTGATCTTATTGGCGCAGAGTTCATCGAATATAACATTATTGATATAAATGCGCTCAGAAGGATTAGGGACAACAACTTTTACGCCATACTTCTCGTACAACTCATCCGTATCATTATACAGATTCTCCATAGTATATTTCGTCCCGAGCACGGCCACCGTGGTAATCCCACGCTCCTTCACTTTCTTTATTGTAAGGTCTCTTATATGGATCACAGGGATCTTGACATTGGCCTTTATGTCATCAACTGCCGAGTGCATAGTGTTGGAACATATCACTATAAAATCCGCGCCCGCGATCTCAAGCCGCCTGGCCGCGTCTACCATAATATCGATAAGCGGTTTCCAGTCGCCTTTATCGGCAAGTCTTTCCCTTCTGGAGAATTCCCCGAATTCGACAGAATACATGATTATTTTGGCTGAATGTAATCCTCCAAGGCGCTTCATCACAAGCTCATTCATCATGCGGTAATATTCGATGGATGACGTCCAGCTGATACCGCTTATAAGACCGATGGTCTTCATCTCGGTTCGTTTAGTTTCGGGCCTGTCCGGGGTTGCCGGACAGACGGAGGAAGAGACAGATACCGCAATAAACATAATGCAGATAATACGCTTAAGATTTATCATAGCCCATTTCTCCTTTCAGCAATGATCGAGTCATTATAGCACTTAACTTCAGCCAAATCATACCCTATAAATAGTATCTCTAATAGAAGAATTATTTCAATAAAGTTTGGTATTAGTGCTATAATACAGCCGCACCTGTCAGAGATATAATGCCGTAGCGATACTGCTCACGGCTACCAAATATTTCGTAAGAGAACGCCGCCATGAAAAAGACGACCCGCTTAAAAAGCTTGTTCAAAGACCCGAAGCTGTCGTTCCTGCTTGAAGCCCACAACGCCATAAGCGCCAAGATAGCCGAGGAAGCCGGGTTCGAGGGGATATGGGCGAGCGGGCTCTGCCTCTCGGCGTCGATGGGCGTCAGGGACAACAATGAGCTCAGCTGGACCCAGGTGCTGGATATCCTCGAGTTCATGAGCGACGCGACCTCGGTGCCGATACTCCTCGACGGCGACACCGGTTACGGCAACTTCAACAACATGCAAAGGCTTGTCAGGAAACTCGAGCAGATCGGCATAGCAGGCGTATGCATCGAAGACAAGCTCTTCCCGAAGACGAACAGTTTTATCCGCAGCAATGACCAGGCGCTTGCCGATATAAACGAATTTTGCGGCAAGATCAAGGCCGGAAAAGATGCCCAGAAGGACGCGGATTTCCGCATAGTCGCGCGCATAGAGGCGCTGATCGCCGGCCTCGGGCTCGGCGAAGCCCTGAAGCGCGCCGAGGCCTATAAGCGCGCCGGAGCGGACGCGATATTGATACACAGCAAGAGGAGCGACCCTTCCGAGGTCTTCGCTTTCGCGAAGGAATGGGCGGGCCGACTGCCGCTGATCGTAGTCCCCACCACATACTACAGCACGCCGACAAACCTGTTCAGGAAGAACAGGATAAGCACGGTTATCTGGGCGAACCATATGATGCGTTGCTCGATAAGCGCGATGCAGGGCGCGGCCGGCATCATACATAAGGAAGAAGCCGTGACGGGCCTCGAGGACAGGATAGCGCCGGTCTCGGAGGTCTTCCGCCTGCAGGGGGTGAAGGAGCTGCTCGAGGCGGAGGAGAAATACCTGAACCGTTTCAGCCGCAAGGCGAACGCGCTGATCCTTGCCGCTTCCCGCGGAAAGGAACTGGGCGGGCTCACCGAGTCGAAGCCGAAAGCCATGATACGCATCTCCGGGAAACCCATATTGCAGAGGCTCGTCGAGGACCTGAACGAGCAGGGCATAAAAGATATCACCGTTGTCGCGGGCTACAAGCCGGAGGCGATCAAGATAAAGGGCATAGATATCATAAGGAATCCCGGGTATTCGAAGTCGCTCGACCTCGCCTCGCTCGGCCTCGTCCTCGGCCGTATAAAGGATAATACCGTCATTACCTACGGTGATGTCATAGTGCGGCGTTATATAATAAGGAACCTGCTTGAATCCGAAAATCCGCTGAGCATAGTGGTCGACTCTAATATCGCGCATAAGCTGGCGAAAGGCGTAAAGGGCGACTACGTACTGTGTTCCGAGCCCGACGATCTCAGGTCGTCAGGCTCGCGGATCATCCTTCTCAGGGCGCCGGGCCTGCCGAAACGGCGCAAGGTGAACGGGCAGTGGATAGGGATGCTCAAGGCCAACCTCGAGGGCAAGAAGTGGATAGAGGAGGCCTACGGGCAGCTCAGGAAGGAGAAGGGGTTCCTGAAATACAGCGTTACCAATCTGCTGGACAAGATCGCCTCAAACGGCCATAAGGTGGATGTCATATACACCGACGGGAACTGGCTGGACGTTAACAGCATAGACGATATAGAGAAGGCCGTAGATTTTACCCGATAATCGCAACTTCATCCCTTGACAAAGACGGGTTATGGTATATAATATAACCGAGTATACCAAGGTATATATCCATCGTTTTTAACCGTATTTTACCAAAAATAAGGACGGAAAGATGAAAGATTCTGTCGAAAAGAACTCACCTGTCCCGCTTTACAAGCAGCTCAAGAGGGTCATCGAGAACCAGATAAAGAGCGGCGAGAAGAAGCCGGGAGAGCTCGTCTCCTCCGAGAAGGAGTTCTGCGAACAGCACGGCATAAGCCAGATAACCGTCCGCAAGGCGATATTCGAGCTGGTCAACGAGGGCGTGCTCTACAGGATACCCGGGAAAGGGACTTTCGTCTCCGGCCCCGAGCAGGGCTCAAGGAGCATATCGAAACTCAAGACCGATAATATCGGTTTCGTAATATCCCGCGAACACCACCCGATATTCTCGAACACGTTCTATTCATACGTATTTGCCGGGGTCGAGGAAGAGGCCCGCGCGCACGGCTACAACCTGATATACCAGGTCCTTGACGAGAAGCTGATGTTCGACCCTTCAACGTTCAAGCTGATAGAGGAGAGGAAAGTCGACGGCCTCATACTTGCCGGTGAGATGTCCCACAGTTTCGTATCCAATTTGAAATCAAAAGATATACCTATAGTCCTCGTGGACCATTTCATAGAGAACTCCGGCCTCGATTCCGTAGTGACCGATAACGTGAAGGGTGCCGGCGAGATGATAAGGTATCTCGCCGACCTCGGCCACGAGAAGATCGGTTTCCTCGGCGCCACGCTTGAGCACGGGTCGTTCATGGAGAGGTTCGAGGGCTACAAGGCGGGGCTTAAGAAGAACCGCCTCGAGTTCAGCGAGGACCTCGTCCAGACGGGCCTGCTCTGGAACGGCTACGGCATAATGGAGAAGATGTTCCGCCTGCCCCAGGACAAGATGCCGACGGCGATATTCGCGTGCAACGACCTCATGGCGGTCCGCGCGATGGCGGCTATACAGGACAAGGGCCTGAAGGTCCCGGATGACATAAGCATCGCGGGTTTCGATGATATAGACATGAGCCAGCAGATACATCCGCCCCTTACTACCGTGCGCGTCCAAAAAGAAGAGATGGGCAGGACCGGCGTCAAAAGGCTCATACAGCGGATCAAGAACAGTAACAAGCGCGCCGAGAAGATTGTCGTGGCGACGGAGCTCGTCGTCAGGAAATCCTGCAAGGCGATCAAGTAACGGAAGGGGGCCTAAACGATGAAGGAGCGCATCGTTCTCTGTGCCTGTGTCATGGTGTCCTGTTCTTTGGCTTTGGCGGACGGCATAGTATGGGAAGGTTTCGAGGGCAAGAACAACTGGGTAATGGTCGAGTGGCGCAACTCGGGCCGCGGCAGGATGCAGGTGTCGAAGGAGAACTTCTCCGAAGGCGGCAAGTCGCTGAAAGTGACGATGAACCGCGAGAAGAAGACCGACAGGGAGAAGGTCGGTATATCCAGGGAGGGGTACCTTAACCTCTCGAATTCGTCAGGCGTGAAGATGGATATCTATTGCGCCTCCGGTGACGGGCTCGCGGTATCGGTGGGGTTCGATGTCGGCGACAGGGGAGCATACTTCGAGTCGGTCAAGAAACCGCTTAAGAGCGGATGGAACAAAGACGTGGTGTTCGACCTCTCGGGGAACAATTTTAAATGCGAAGCGAGCGACTGGAAGTTCGAGAAGCCGATATCCGACAAGGGCAACATAACGAAGATGCATATAATAATATACAGGCCGTCTAACGTGGTATCGGAGCAGACGGTATATATTGACAATATAAGGATAGGCCAGAGGGACCCGATATGAAGACAACGCTTATGTTGATGATCGCCGCAGCATCGGCAATGTCCATCCCGGCCGCGGGGGCGGCCGAGGAGGTCCTGTTGGAAGGGTTCGAAGGCGAAAACTATTGGTCCGGGGTCGACTGGGAGAACACCGGCCAGGTAGACCTCGAGGCCGCCGGCGAGAACGCTTCGCAGGGCAAAAGGTCATTGAAGGTGGTCATAAGGGAAGAAGCGACGGAATGGAAGAACAAGGTCGCGTTCTTCAAGGAA
>Ga0209507_1002068_pt1 | contig 14348 bp, 17 predicted proteins | sample AD_UKC028_MetaG_FD_184414 | JGI IMG/M metagenome (GOLD analysis project Ga0209507, IMG submission 184414) | Active sludge microbial communities of municipal wastewater-treating anaerobic digesters from USA - AD_UKC028_MetaG (SPAdes) (version 2) | ecosystem: Engineered > Bioreactor > Anaerobic >...
GCCCTTCGCGACGCCTCCGATCAGCTTCTTCGCGCCCTTGAAGATCTTCGAGAAGAAGCCGCCCAGGCCGTCGTACTGGTACACCGAGCCGTCATCGCCGAGTCCGCACATCCCGTGGTACGCGCGCCCGGTGCGGCGCACGAAGTCCCAGTCCCGCGGCGAGAGCTCGATCATCGGCGTGCGGGCGAGGCCGTACTGATCGGTGTCCACCTCGGCGAACATGCCGAAGCCGCCGAGGAGGCCGTAGTTGTCCGCGTAGGCGCCGAAGCCGATCGGGCCCACCTCCTCGCCCCAGGCGCCAGGCTCGCCGTCCTGCGCGAAGCCGGCGTAGCCGTAGCGATCGAGGCCGTAGTCCTGCATCCCAGTGTCAACCTCTCCCAACATGTTCTCCTCCACGCCGGCGAGCTCGCCGGTGATAGGCCGCCCCCACAGGTCCCACCGCTGGCGGGAGCGGGCGGGCGAGGCGTAGCCGAAGCCGTGCTTCGGCCACACCACAGGATCGGCGGGGATCCAGCGGTTGATCCCCTTCACGAAGACCTCCGGATAGATGTGCGCCGGAAGTCCGGAGCGCGAGACGAGCGGAATCGAGGTCACCATCCGGACCGGGAAGCCGATCGACGCGGCGGCGGCGCCGAGCGCGGCCGTCGCGCAATCGCAATCGCCGGTTCCCTGTCCGGAGGCGGCGCCGAAGACGTTGTTCCAGATCGCCGGGCCGGAGATGTGGACCATCTCGGCGAGGAGCGGATCGCGGACGTACCGCCACCGCCGCGTGAAGTCCGCGTAGAGGTGGCGGAGCTGCTCGAGGTAGTTCTTCGGCGGCGCCTTCGCGGCGGAGGCCGCGGCCCACTGGCGGATCGGGAAGTAGGTCGACCCGTCGCGGATACCGCGGCCCACGAGCTCGATCGTCTTGCGGAGCTGCTCGCGGACGCTCGAGGGCCGGATCCGTTGCTCGTTTATCACGGGTCGATCCATGACAAATCGACAATATCCGCACCGCTATGCTTTTGCAAGCATAGCGGACCGCGGAGCGGATCCTAGCACGGCGAGGGCCGCGATCTGACACGGATCACGAGATGATGATCCGGGCCGCTTTCTCCTGCTGAGCTGGGGTTAACTTGTGGAAAAGTCGGCGGACGATCTCCGCGGCTTGCTCGAGCGGGAGCGCGCCGAGAGTCTCGAGGAGATCGTCTTCGGAGAGCTCGTCATCTGTTGACGAAACATCAACGGTTTCTCCGTGCTCGAGCTCGGGCTCCGGAGGCGGCGCCGGCGCCGGCGCCGGCGCTCGAGCGGCGGCGATCGGCGTGGTCCGGTTCTCGGGATCGTACTCCGGCTCCGCGGCCGGCGGCGCGGCCGCGGCGGGAGGAGCGGCCGGCGGCGCGGCGGGAGAGGCGGGCGGCCGAGGAGCTCCGATCGGAGCTCGAGGCGCTCCGATGGGAGCTCGAGGCGGAGCTCCTCGAGGAGGCGCCGCGGCGGCCGGCACGCGGCGGATCACGATCCGCTCCTTCGCCGGCGGCTCCTCCTTCGTCTTCCCGTCGCGGGAGTCCCAGCGATCGAGGAACTTCTCCCCCAGCTTCATCAACATCATCTGCGAGCCGTCCTCGCCGCCGCCGCCGGACACCTGGGGAGCCATCTCGCGGACGGCGGAGATCACGGCGGCGGTTTGCTCGAGGACCTCGAGCGGGCTCGAGGCCGAATCGCCGCCGCCGGAGTCCGCGCCGCCCTCGAGGAGGAGCTTCTCGATCATCGCCTGTTGCCGCTCTTGCGCGGCTTGCTGGCGCTCGAGGATCTCGCGGAGGACGCCGGCGAGCTCGCCGAGCTCGCCCTTCTTCTCCTCCTTCTTCTCCTCGATCGGCTTGCCGTCGCGGCGCGGCACGTCATCGATCCGGACGGTGCGGCAGGTGACGTACTTGTTCGCGCGGTCGAACACCTTCAACCGGAAGGTGCGGCCGCCGCACGTGCGCTTGATCTCCTCCTCGCAAAGGTTCGCGTCCAGCGGCACCGCGTACATGAACCCGGCGTGTTCCATCGGGTACGCGCGCTCGATCTTCACCATGTAGCCGGAGTCCTCGCCGAACTGCTCGAGGAGATCGAGGACCTCATCGGGGACCACCTGGGGACGCGGCGGCGGGAGCTCCTCCGGAGGCGGCGCCGCGGCGACCGCCGGAGCGGGCGGCGGCGCCGGGTGCATCGCGCGGGCCTCCTCCATCGCGGCGATCGTCGCCGGCGTCGGCGAGGGCGCCGGCGGCGCGGCCGCGGGTTCTTCGTCCAGCTCGATCCGGTGTTCTGCCATGGCTCTCCCCTTTCAAACGCCGTCGCCGGGAGGATGAAAACGACCCAGAAACGGGCGGAAAAAAATTGCGAATTATACCATAATCACGGGTCGTTGCGAGTCCATACCTAGATCTGATTTTCGATAGACGGCGGCGCCATATCCGGAATCTTGACGGCCGCCTTGGGGTGTGATTAGCTCGGGCAGATCGGGTTCCCTAAAAGTACCAAAACCATCGGAAGGAGTCAACAAAATGGCTCTTGCGGCCGAAGCTTGTCCTCCGCGTCGCCGTGATCTCTCCGTCCGCCACGCCTGCCGGTCCGTGCTCGCGTCGATCTCCTACGTGATCTCCCTCGCACGCTGGAACGATCCACGGGAGCTCTCGAAGAGGGCGAAGCGTGTGCTCCGCTTCTTCGCCGCCCTGAACCGCTCGAGCGAGATCGGCTACCAGGGCACGCGGGCGGCGCTCGCTGCCGTCGCCGAGGCCGTGGCGAGGGCGACGGAGGAGGCTTGCTCCGTGTCGACGCTCGAGCGCGCCCTCCGCGAGCTCGTGGAGGCCGGCTACCTGCTCAAGGCGTACGGGTTCACGGACAACGTGCGGGAGATCGCGCCGAAGGAGTTCATCCGGGATCGCGTGGTCGTGCTCACGCTGACCGCGAAGGCGCTCGCGATCTGGTCATGTCCCACCCCTGACCACAAGCCGTCAATTTGCCGGAACGACGATCGCCCCTTCGGGGCTTCCGAGGTCCCTTCCTGTTTGGAAGGGAACCACGCACGCGCGATCGAGGACGCTCCGCCGGATCGGGACGTGGCGAGCTCAGGCGACAACGAGGAGCCGCTTCGCGGCGTCGCTGGACATCGCGCCGGCTCCGCTGTCGCCGTCGCTGTCACGGAGCCGCGGCAGTCGCCGCGGCCCGTTGCACCGCTCGCGGAGCTCGCGGACGGGGACCGCCTCGAGGAGGCATCGCAAGCCGTGTGCCAGCGGAGCCGCACGGTTGCCCCGCGGCGAGCTCCTCGGCCGAGCGGAGAGGCTCCTCGAGCTCGCCGCGAGGTCGTGGCGGAGCTGCTCGAGACGCTCGCCGCGGTCACGTACGGCCGCGGCCGCCTCGAGCGCGCCGTGAAGGCTCGGGCGGCGCTCGAGATGTACGCCGGGGACGCGGCGCTCGAGCCGAGCGGCGTGGACTGGGGGTACTGGCTCGCCCAGTGGCCGAAGCTCACCCGGGCCGAGCGGCGGCGGTGGGCGAGGCTCGAGATCGTCCCGCTCCTCGCCGCGGCGCCGGCGCCGCCGGCGACCGAAACCAGACATTTGTACAGGGAACCCAGTTCCCCGGAACGCCGTTCCGCGGAAGGCGAACCGCGTTCGCCCTCCGGAGGCGAACCGCGTTCGCCTGCAAATGTGCAAAATGCGAGCAACGGCGCGGCTTCGCGCTCCGGCGGTGGTGTACTCAGTTCACCGGAGCGCGGCGCCGGCGGTGGTGTACTCAGTTCGCCGAAGCGCGGCGCCGGTGGCGGGGAAGCTACTTCCCCGGAGCTAGCCGGCGAGATCGCGCCGGACAACCCCTACGCGGACACCTTCCGACGGCTCTTCCCGAACGGCTGAGGAGCTCGAGGACCGCCGCGATCGCCGCGGGCGAGGAGCTCGCCGGCGCGCGGGGCGCGGCTTTTACCACAACTCGAGAGCGGAAGAAAATAGTATTAAGGGAATTCCGCTTAATACTTTTTCCTCGAGGACTTGTCAGATCCGGCCGGCCGGCGTGGTAGACTCGCAGCCATTCTTCATGCTATATGAACATTCTCCGGCGCCGTGGAAAGGCTACGGCGACGCACGAAAGGCTTCACCATGGAGAACAGCTTCCGCACCTACTCGCGAGGACTACTAGCTCGAGCTCGAGCGAAGTATTCCTCCTTCGACGTCCCGGGAGGAGTCTCGGCCGTCCTCGCTCAGAAGGTGAGCACGCTCGAGATGCTCGCCTCGGGTTGGAGGTCCGGCGACGACTCCACGCGCCGGCTCTTCCTCCTCCGCCTGGCCGAAATGGCGGCGCTCGCGGAGCGCGCGGCGTGCGATCTCGAGCTGCTCGAGCTGCTCGAGCCGCAAGAGGGCGAACGATGATCGGCGGATGGGACACAACGGCCGCCTTCCGAGATCCTTGGTTCTGGATCTCGCTCGTCACGCTCTCCGGGTGGGCGTACTTCATCGCGCACGAGGCGCCGCGGAACTGGTGGCGGATTCCTCGAGATTACCGCGACCGGATCGGCGCCGTCCTCAACCGGCCTGTAATCATCGAACCCGGGAGAGCTGTCGTTTTTTCTAGTCGCGATCGGTTCCTCGAGGTCGCGTGCGATGTGGTCTTCCAAACACTCGCCGAAGGAGAGTGCGTACAACGCGGCGTGCCTCCGGAGGTCTTCGCCGCTCGCCGAGGACGAAAGGACTTCGACGCATGAGCTGGAGGATAAAAATCGGAGTAGATAAGCACGGCGGGTGCCTGATCGGAGCCGCCTTCATTCGCGCCGCCGAGGTCGCCGGCGAGCTCGCTGCCTTCGAAGTGATCTGGCCGTCGCAGATGGAACACCGGTGCGCCGTACACCTCGCGGCGACGCTTCCCGGATTCGGCGACGGCGACCGCTGGATCATCGTCACGCCCCGCAAGGCGCGGGAGCTGATTGGCTCCGGACAGGTGGACAAGATCCGGAAGTTCCCGAAGGCAAAACACGACATGTCGATCCGCAAGTCGCAGCCGCATTTGCGGCCCATCAAGAAAGGAAGGGACCATGGGAAATCGGAGTAGGAGAAAACCGCAACACCACGCCCGCGGAGCGTCGCCGGCGTCGCCGGAGTCCGAGACGGATCCGCGGATCGTGTCCTTCATCAACGCTCGCGGGGACGTGTGCTTCTTGAACCTCGGCCGGATGAAGGCGGCCGCGTTCGGGAGCTCCGGAGGCCGGCCGGAGTTCGTGGCGGACTTCCCGGACGGCGATTCCGTGACGGTGCACGGCCAGGCGGCGCGCGACATCGTGGGCCACCTCCTCGCGACCACAACGGCCGTGCACGGGGCCGCCGCGTGGTTCGAGCAACGGTGGGGGACGAAGCTCGAGGAGCTCGCGACGTTCCTCGAGAGTCCTCAGGTGGGGAGGCTCGACCAGGTCGACCAGGTCGACCAGGTGGAGGACGCCGGCGCCGTGTTCCCTGCGGATCTGTGCGAGACGTGCGACGCCGGGACGGATTGTCCGGAATACCGGACCGGACGCACCGGGACGTGCGAGGGATACACGGAGCGCACGGACGATGGGAAGATGGAGGCCGAGTTCGAGAGCGTCGCCGGCGGCGTCGTGGAGATCGCCGGGAGCTCCGCGGACCGCTCGAGCTGTCCGCACGGTCCGGCCGTCGCCGAGGAGTGCCGGTTGTTCCCGCGGTGCCATGTGTGCGATCGGCCGAAGCCGGAGAAGTTGCACGAAACCGGCTCCGGATTTCACGATCCGGCTACCGATTGCGCGCACGATTCCAAGGAGGAGTGCGACGACTGCAACGACTGCGGCGCCGTGCTCCGCGTGAACTGCCACGAGTGCGAGCACGCGGACAAGCCGAGTTGCGTGTGGGCGAACGCCGGAGCGTTGCCGTGCCCGCACTTCGAGAGGCGAGAGAAGCCGTTGACTACGGGAGAGATGCTCACGGCCGCGCACAAATACGGCCGAGAGTTGTTCTTCAAGACGGACGATCCGCACGTGCTCGAGCGCGACGCGACGCGCGAGGAGCTCGAGCACGCCATGAAAGCGTGCAACGTCTACCAGGGCCTCGAGCGCGCTCGATCCGCTCCGGTGACTCCGGGACAGGATTTCAAGTGCCACATCGGCGAAAGCATGGATGCGAAGTGGTGCGACGTCTGCCCGTACTTCTCGAGCGAGGGTTGCTGATGGAAAAGAAGGTGAGAATGGCACGCTTCGACGAACGCGACCAATCGATCGCTTTTTCTGAACGCACTCGGTTGAGATTGCACGATTTCGCCGAGGACCTCCGCGAGCTGGACCGTCTACTTGAACGCCTGATCGATGTGCTCCGCGAGAAAGAGCTAGCCAACAAACGCGCGAACGATCTCGCTCGCGGCCGCTCCGGAGGCGCCGGCGGCGAGGGCGACCGCGATCGATAGCCGCCACATCCTCCCGTTCAGCGCCTCGAGCTTCGCGTCCCACTTCTCTTGCCAATGGAGGAAGCGATCCTCGATCCGGTCGATGTACTCCTTCAGCTCCTTCTCGTTCATGCGGACCTCCGTCTCGGTTTGCGGTTTGAGTAGGCGTACAAGCCGAGGAGCGCGGCCGCGACCACGAGGAGGCCGCCGGAGTCGCTCGCCGGCGCTTGAGGCGGCCGAGGCCGCGGGATGTTCATAGGAGGACCTCCGGAGGACGCGCCGCCGGCGTGGTACTCCGAGACGATCAGCCGAGCGCCGGCGAAGACTTGCTTCGGCGTGCCGTGGTGCGCCTCGAGCCCCCGGAAGGTGTGCGGGTAGCCGGCGGCGATCGCGCGGTCCCACCGGCGGCGGAGTCCGTCCCAGCCGAAGGCGTAGGCGAGCCGGGCGAGGAGGATCTGATCGTCGCCGAGAGGTCCGGCCGGCCATGGGAAGGAGGCCGGCTCGAGCTCGTGGACGCGCTCGAGACGGTTTCGGAAGATGTTCGCGCCGGCGCGGAGCTGGCGGCGAGCTCCGGCGGCCGTCTTCGCGGCGAGGTCGCACGGCGTGGTGTCGGATCCGGTCCGCTCCACGTAGCTCCGCCAGGTGGACGGCCCCACTTGCATCAAGCCGAGGTCGCGGTTCCTGAGCTCGTACGGGAGCCCACAGGCGGCGATCTCCGCCGGGGTGTAGGAGCTGGGGACCGTCGACTCGGACACCCTGCCGGGCGTTCCTCCGCTCTCCCGGTGCACGATCGCGAGGATGAGATCGACGGGGAGGCCGGACGCCTCCTCCGCGGCGAGGGATCGCCAGCGTTCGACCGCCGGCGGGAACATGTTACAGCCCGCGCCGGGCGGCTTCGATCGCGCCGGGGTTGTCGCGGTAGAGCTGGATCGTCCCGATCAGGCGCCCGGCGAAGCTCGGACCCTCCTCGGCGACGGCCGCGGCGGCCGCCTTCGGGACCTCGCCCTCGAGCGGCTCCGCGGCGATCGCCGCCGTCGAGGCGCTCGACGGGAGGGCCGAGTTCGCCCCCATGAAGAGCGCGACCCGCTCGAGGTCGTCCCGGGAGAAGCCGAGAGCGTTCGTGCTCGAGCTCGTGGTCTTCATCTCCGCGCCGGCCATCGGCGGGACCGTCTCGGCGCCGACGAAGAGACGGAGCGCGGATTGCTCTTCCACGAGGATCCGGAGCGGCCGCCGGCCGTGGTAGTTCCATCCGAACCGCTGATCGTTCCAGGTGGGGAGCTCCGGGAGCGCGGCGCCGGGGAGGTCCTCCGGCGTGTTGAGCGCCACCGGGCCGAGCTCCTCGAGCTCGCGCCGGGACTCGAGGCGGAGCCACCACCGGAGGCCGAGGCCGAGGACCTCGTGGAGCCACGGTTGCCACGGGAGATCGATCCCGATGTCGAGCGGGTTCCGGTCGTCGGTGAGGATGGTCACGCCGAAGTGTGTATCGATGTGATCGAGGATCCCCAGGTGCCTCGCCGGGACGTGCCAGCGCGCGATCTCGAAGACCCGCGCGCCGGCGGCCGCGGCCGCGTTCACCATCGCCGGCGTCCACCGGAACATGTGCTCTTGATAGCGCGCGGACTCGAGGCGCTCCGCCGGAGCTCCGTTGATCGCGTCCCTCCTCGGCGGCGCGACGAAGCCGCTCGAGCTGTCCTCGAGCTCGAGCGGGAGATGACGGCCGCGGCTGGGCATCGGAGAGCGAACGCGGAGGACCTCCTCGCCGCGACGCGGATCCGTGTGCTTCTTGAGGAGCGGGAGCACGGCCTTCCGCGGATCGACTTGCATGAGGAACCTTCGGAATCGCTCTCCCATGCTAGCCCTCGTACGGCTCCACGCCCTCGAGGCCGACTTGGATCACGATCCCGCCGAGGCGGAGAACGTCGTTCGTCACCTCGAACGCGATGGTGTCGTTCGGCTTGAACTCGATCGGCGCGGCGAGGTCGATCGGCTGCGAGAACTGCCCACCGCCGAAGCCGGCCAGCGAGGAGATGGGCGTGTTCATGTAGTTGAAGTCGTTCTTCCGGAAGCGGATCCGGTACTGGCCGTCCTGCGAGAAGTCGGCGATCGCCACCGGCGGATCCGCCACGAGCTTGTTCGCGCCGAGGATCGCGTGGAGGAGCCGCTTCGCGATGAAGGGCACGTTCTGGACCGTCACCGAAGCCACGACCGTGGTCCCCGCGAGGAGGCCGCTCGGGTCGTTCTTCGGGAGCGTGATGTTCACCGCGTAGAACTTGTCGCGGTAGAGCTCCGATTTTTCGGGCATGTTCACCTCACGGGCGGGAGGAGCGCCGCGGGGCCGCGTTGCCCCGCGGCGCCCTCACGCGATCGGACACGGCGCGGTTCCCCCGCGCCAGGGCTACCAGCTCGCCGAGGACGCGGCGCCTAGTAGTGGTACTCGCCCCGCTGCTGGACCTCGCGCGAGCCGTTCAGGGTCACGCGGATGATCGAGATGCGGCGCACGAGCACCTTCCCGGGCGGGTCCGCCGTGTCGCAGAGCGGCAGATCGGACGCCGGGCCCGGCATGTTCGCGAGGAGCTCCTTCGCGTACGGCGAGAGCTTGAGCACCACGGACACGACGGCGTTCCGGGGAACCGTGATCTCCTCGCGGAACGCGAAGCGGTCGCGGAGGTCCGGGTAGCCCATGTTGAAGGACTGGATCCGCTCGGGCGAGGCGCCGGCCGTGTAGCCGAAGGCGCCGGAGCCGGGCGGGGCGTACTCGACCGTGTGGGCGAGCCGCTCGTCCTCCTTCACCTTGAGGATGAACCCGCAGTGGTACGGGATCTCCGACTCGAAGAGCCGCCCCGCGTTGAACTCCGCCGTGTCCGCCGGCGGGGTCACGCCCTCGACCACCGGGAGGCTGTGGTAGGGCGTCATCGCGTGGAAGTGGATCCCGATGTCCTTGATCCACAGCGGGAACGCGAGCGAGTCCTTGGAGTCCTTGTTCGTGTAGGCGAGCCCGACCTCCGTCCGGTTGCGGATCGTGAAGAACGGGATCTCCTCGAGGGTCGCGAGCTCGCGGTAGCTGCCGTAGCCCGCGGGCTGCGTGGTCTTCGGGCCGATCTGGATCGTGTCCGTGAGGCTGATCGCCTCGCGGACGTTCATCGGGGCGCGGGCCTGACCTTCCATCTTCTCCTCCTCGCGCCGCCCTTCGCGGCGCTCAATCTCGCCCGCTCGGGGCGAGGTGTTTCTTCTCGGACGCGGCGAGCTCGAGGCCCGCCTTCATCGCCTACGCCGGCGGCGGCAACCGCGGCCGGTTGTAGACGACGAACCATGCCCACGGGAGCCAGGTGTAGACCTCGTACGTGGGCCTCGTGATGATCGTTCCGCTCGCCATGCTTCACCGCCTCGTTGTGGACGCCGGCGGCGAGCTCGAGCCCGCCGCCGGTGTCGTGCCGATCAGTACCCGACCGCCTCGCCGAGCGGCCCCGGCTGCGTGAGGCCGCCGTAGCCGTCCTCGCCCATCGCGCCGGGCGCCGTGAGGCCGCCGTAGCCGTCATCGCCGGCGTACTCCGGGAGCTGCCGGTGGGAGTCGTCCGCCGGCCGCCAGTTCCCGTCGTCGCCGTAGACGTAGTCCCGGCCGTCGTCGCCGAGCATGACGTCCCCGGGGAGGTAGGCGGCCGCGGACTCGCCGGCGCCGATCCCCTGCCACGAGCCCTCGCCGGCCTCCTCGCCGAACCACTTCTGAGCCGTCTTGCTCTTCGGGAGGAGCTCATCGGTGAGGATGCGGTAGCCGATCAGGACGAGGCCGCCGGTGAGGATGTTCCGGCTCGTGTCGGCGCTCGCGCGGAAGACGTGCTTCGCGACGACGGACGCCCCCAGCGCGCCGAGGCCCGCCATGAGGTAGTCCTTCCACGTCCAGTTGTCCCGGGCGTCGGAGACGTCGCCGAACTTCTTCCGGAGGAGGCTCGCCGCCGCGATGCCGATCATGCCGTGGAGCGTGATCTTCGCGGCCTGGCCGAGGCCGAGCCCGCCGAGGAACCCGCGCACGTGCGCCGCGCCGCGCCGGGCGTAGTGCCCAGCCTTCGACGGGTTGCCCGGGTTCTTCTTGTACTTCTTGCGGCCCTTCTTCTTGCCGCCGCCGCCGCCGTGCCCCTTCGGGAGGAAACGGCCCTTCGCGTCCCTCTTCCTTGCCATCTTCTTTGCTCCTTTCGCTGCGGGCTTTTTCCCCCGCGGGTTCGATGGATTTAGAGCGATGATGTCCATGGGCTACCCCACGATCCCGCGCGCCGTGACGAGGCGCTTGGGCGGATCCGCGGTGAGATAGATCACGCGCGGGTGTCTCTTGCTGTCCGCGAACACCTGGACGCCGGCGCCGAAGCGGTGCTCGTAGCTGAGGTCCTGTCCGGTCCACTTGTCGGACTGGTAGCGGATCACCTTAGCCGCGCCGAGGTGGACGCCGGCGACGCCGGAGGGAACCGAGAAGCGGATCGCGCCGTCCACCGTGAAGCCGCTCCACATGCGCCACGCGGCCCGCTCGGCCGCGGCGCCGGCCGGCACCTTGACGGAGCGCGCCTTCGCCGCCTCGAGGATGAGGACGGCCTTTAGGTCGCTTTGACAGCACAGGGCGTGGAGGGTCTTCGAGTCCTCGTGCCAGTCGTACGAGAACTGCTTTCCTCGAGGAGGCTTCACCACGAGCTCGAGCGCGGCGCCGAGGAGGGTCACGAGGTTGTGGACGGCGTGCGCCGGGTTCCGCTCCGCGCGCTTCGCGATCGATTCCGCGATGTGCTTCCGCTGGCGCTCGCGCTTCGCCGGATCCTTGGACCAATGAACGCGGCTCGAGCGCGGCGTGAACTCGCCGCCGCACGGGTTCCTAATTAGTCCCTCCCGATCCATGAACTCATCGTAGAGCCTCGAGGATGTCGCCATGTCCATGACGCCGGACTTCGCGAGATCGCGCCGGTGCCAATTGATCACGTCGAACACCCACTGCACTTCGTCGGCGGCTTCCTTTCGCGCGAGCTTGTCCTTCTTCCGCACTGCATAGGCGTCAAGCCGAGCGCGCTTGTATCGCTTGAAGAGCTCGAGGAGCTCCTCCTTCGTCGGCTTGTACTCCGCCGCCTTCGTCATGCCTTCGCCTCGCTCGTGCTCGAGCTCGAGCTCTTCCACGGCTGCTTGAACATCGCCAACGCGAGGAGCGCGATGATCGCAAACGGGAGGATCCCGGACATCGCGCCGGAGAGGCCGGACCAGAAACCAGGGTTCGCCGCGTTGTTCTCCTTCTTGAAGTCGGACCACGCGGCGCGGATCTCCGGAGACTGCCCGGCGGCCCACTGGTCCAGCTCGGTGACGCGCTTCTTGTAAAGGATCTCCTCGCGTTCCTTCTCTTGGTAGAACGCGATCGCGACGGAGATCGCACCGACGACGAGGACCACGCCGGCGACGACGATCACGAGAGCGGCCGTCGAGATGGGCTCGCCGCCGAGGCCGGAGAAGTAGTCCGAGACGTTCGTCCCGATCGGCGCGAGGATCATCATGTCCTTTCCGTCCGCGTCGGGGCGGAAGAACAGCTTTTGACCCTCGAGGCCGGCCGCATACTTCTCGAGCCGTGTCGCCTGGCTTGCGGAGTCGCGGATGATCTCGCCGTCGTTCGTCGGATGGAAGACGATCTTCCCGTACGGGATCCCGTGCGAGTTGATCCAGTTCTGGCAGTCGACGATCGCCTTGGACGCTGCCAAGTACTTCTCCACCTTCGCGCGGCCGTGGAAGACGGTACGCGCGAAGCGGAGCGCGATCGCCGCCTCGGCCGCTGTCGGCTGTCGGGTTATGAGATCGGCCATCGCTACAGCTCCTTCGCCGCCCATCCCAAGAGGGACAGGATCGCGAGCGGACCGAGGAGGCCCTTCTTCTCACCCGTCGGCGCCGGCTCCGGCGTCGGCTCCGGCGTGGGCGTCGGCTCCGGCTCCGGGAACGGCGGCTGCGGCGGTACCGGTCCCGGCTCCGGCTCCGGCTCCGGACCGGGGATCGGCTCCGGGTACTCCGGCGAGGGCTCCGGCTCCGGCGACGGCGTGGGCGTCGGCGACGGCGGGACGTAGGAGCTCGGCCAGCCGGAGAACGGGCACGGCGGATGCGGCGGCACCACCGGCGTGCCGATCACGTCGAACCCGCGGCCGCACACGGGGCACACCACGTGGTACGGCTGTCCGCCGATCGGCGGCGGAGTCGGCGGCGTCGGCGACGGCGTGGGCGTCGGCGACGGCGTGGGCGTGGGCGTCGGCGACGGCTTCGCGCCGAAGAACGCCTCCGGCTCGGATCCGTCCGTCGGCGGGATCCATACCACCGGGTACAGCGTGCCGGTGTTGTAGAGGCTCGAGGGGTGCGAGCCGTACCGGTGCTCGAACTGCAACCCGGAGACGCCGTACGCCTCCCACCCGGTCTTCGCGCGCCGGATGTGGTCGTTCCAGCTCGAGCGGTTCATCAACATCAAGCCGGCCTTCGTCTTGCTCTTGCCGTACGCGACCTCCGCGACCGTCGCCGGATAGATCCCCTTCCTCGGGCGGTAGAACGTCCCGGGGCGCGGCTTCCGCTCGAGGATCATGTCCGGAGTCGGCACGTAGCGGCCCTTCACGTAGCCGCCGCCGGTCGGCGGCGACGGCTGCGGCGAGGGCGCGGGACTCGGCGCCGGCGACGGCTGCGGCGAGGGTGCTGGACTCGGACCCGGCGGAGGCGGAGTAGGAACCGCCGGCGGCGGCTGCGGGAACGGCGTCGCTTGCTGCGCCTCCGGCTCGCCTCCGCCGATCGGCGGGACCCACACCACCGGGTACGAGGATCCGGATCCGAAGGTGCTCCTCGGGTCCGCGGCGGAGTACCGCGGATCGAACTGCAACCCCGGGACGCCGTACGACTCCCATCCGGTCTTCGCGCGCCGGATGTGGTCGTTCCAGCTCGCGGCGTTCATCGCGAGGAGGCCAGCCTTGCGGCCTGCTTTCCCGTACGCGACCTCCGCGACGGTGGACGGCGTGATCCCCTTCCGCGGCCTGTAGAACGTCCCCGGCTTCGGGTTCTTCTCGAGGACCTCACCCGGCGCCGGCGAGTAGCGGGCCGGCTCCTCGCCGAAGGCGCGGTGCCGGCAGAAGATCGGACGGTTGACGCGGCCGATCGGGACCAGCGGCCCGCCGGGCGTCAACCTCCGCGCGAGTACGCCTCCCATGGCGCTCTCCTACGCCTGGGGAGCGTTCGCGGCGTGCTCCTTCGCCCACTCGGCTTGCTGCTCGGCCCAGTACTCGGGCGGCGGAGCCCAGGCCGGCGCGGCCGCCGGCGTCGCGGGAGCCGTCGGCATCTTCGGCGGGATCCTGATCCCCTTGCGCGCGAGCGCGGCGCGGTGCTCCGGCGTCCCGGCCGGGAGGTGACCGGGGCTCACCTTCTTCTGACCGAAGACGATCTCCTTGGTCGTCTTCCCCTCCTTGGTCGCCTTCTTCACCTCGAGCCGCTTCGCCGCGGCGTGCTTCGCGAGAGCCGCCTTGAACGCGGCGACCTTGCGCGGATCCTTCGGGAGGATCAGCTTGCCGCCGGGCGACTGCTTGACGCCGTGCTTGGACATCTCCGTGGCGATGGTGCCGCCGGCGTAGAGCGCCGCGGAGATGACCGGGCCGTAACCGGGGATCATCGCGGCGATCGGCGCGATCTTCTTCGCGAGCTTGCCGGCGATCTTCGCGAGCGGCCGCACGAGCTTCATGGCGATGCGGTGGATCTTCTCCGTGAAGCGCACGAGGTACTTCCCGCCGGGGAGCTTCTTGAGGATCCCCTTCGTGCCCTTCCACACAGCCTTTCCCACGCCCTTCGCGAGCTTGAAGGAGCCCTTCGCGACGCCTCCGATCAGCTTCTTCGCGCCCTTGAAGATCTTCGAGAAGAAGCCGCCCAGGCCGTCGTACTGGTACACCGAGCCGTCATCGCCGAGTCCGCACATCCCGTGGTACGCGCGC
>Ga0209507_1002073_pt1 | contig 14317 bp, 22 predicted proteins | sample AD_UKC028_MetaG_FD_184414 | JGI IMG/M metagenome (GOLD analysis project Ga0209507, IMG submission 184414) | Active sludge microbial communities of municipal wastewater-treating anaerobic digesters from USA - AD_UKC028_MetaG (SPAdes) (version 2) | ecosystem: Engineered > Bioreactor > Anaerobic >...
GGTCAGTGTCGCCGTGGCATTGATCGTGACCGTTGCCGTGCCTGATGCACTATCCGCCGCTTCGGTGTAACTCAGGCTGGCCGATAGCGGAACCGATGCCGAGGATGATACGGTATCGGCGCTTTCGGTAACGATCAGTGTGGCATTGACGCCATCAATGATGTTTGCCGATGATGTAACGGTATCTGCTGACTCAGTAACGCTCAGGCTGGCGGCAAGCGCCATCGTTGCCGCAGATGACAGCGAATCGCTAGACTCCGTAACCGCAAGGCTTGCCGAAAGCGGAACGCTGGCCACGGCGGAAACAGTATCTGCCGATTCTGTGACTGCGAGTGTCGCCGCAATTGCTACATTTGCCGCACTTGATACGGTATCAGCCGCTTCAGTATGCGCCAGCGTTGCGCTGATGGCGACAGCACCGGAAGCCGAGATAGTATCCGGCGCATCCGTATTTGCTACCGTGCCGGCAACAATGACGCTTGCCGCACTGCTGATCGTATCGGCTGATTCCGTCAGGCTGGCCGAAGCTAAGACAGGAACCGATGCCGCACTAGATAGCGTATCGGCTGAATCGCTTGTGGCCAGCGTTGCCGATAGCGCAATCGTCGCCGCTGCTGACGCGGTATCGTTCGATTCCGTAACGGATAGCGTCGCATTTACCGAACCGCCGCCGGTTGCTTCAGGAACCTCGAATTCAGCCCATGTAACCCGAACGCTTATGTTCGCCGCGCTGCCAAGGTCGCCGTCGAACCAGCCCGCCGGCGTGGCGGTTTCGTCGAACCAGCTCGCAGCGAGCGCGGTTTTGTCGAAAACGCCGGGCGGATTCGCCACCTACTTCTCCATCACTACCAGCTCGCCCGCGTAGAACGTCGCCGTCGTCGCGCTGGCAAGGTTGCAGTGCAGCAGGCAGGTGCCGTTATAGAGGCGGATGCCCGGCGTGCCGATGATCTTCTGCGCGTTGACATTCGGGATCGTCGTGCCGATGGTGGCGATGTCGCGGGTTATCATCAGGGAGATCGAGCCGGACACCCACGAGGTATTGAGCGTGATCGACTGAATCGAGCGAACGCCCTTGTCGCCGGCCTGCAGGTTGAACCAGATCAACGTGCCGATAACCGGCGTAGCGGGCGCCTGCGAACCGACAATGGCCGACAGCGTAGCGGTTCGGCTGCCGGTGCCGTCGCTGTTGGTATAGGTTACGGTCGCGTTGCTGGCGACTGCCGCGAGGCCGACCGCCGACGTGCAGAGAATGGCAATTGAACAGCCTTCGCCGTTGGTCGTGCCGTTAATGTCGCGTGCCGGCAGCGTCGGCGTGGTGATCGACTGCGCCGTGGTCGTCGTGATAGCCAGCCCGGAATTGACCCACAGCACATCGAACAGCAGATGTGTGTGATTGACGCCAGAGGCCATATTCACTTCGGTCAGGTAGTTCGCCCCGACACTCGGGTTGGCAATCGGAAAGCAGCCGTTGTCAGCCGCCGCCGTGCCGTCCGTCACCCGGCCATTGACGCCCGGCGTACCGACCGCCCATGCGCCGGGGAAGCCGGCATCCTTGCTGGTGCAATACCAGTAGCCCGCCGCATCCGCTGCCGTGCCGGTCTTCATGAAGCCGATGGTGCGTCCATTGTACGACCCGAGGCCGGCTGGCGGGTATTCCGCGCCCTGTGCGTCACGGTGTGCCCATCGACCCTCTTCGTTGAAGATCATGTTTTCACCTGGAAGCAACGTGAACGCCATCAACTCGACTTCGTTCGTGCCATCCGTATGCGTCACGCGCACGCCACAGGAAGCGCTGGCGTGGTTGTTGGTGATATTGATGTGCTTGATGTTGCGAACCTCGGTCCCGAAAGGCGAAATACACAAGTTATAGACCGTCGCTGCCGAAGCGATCAGGTTTTTCCGTCCGGGCGTTACCGTCGATCCATCCAGATCAACGTAGGAGCAGTGCGCTTCGATGGTCGATGCCGCCGAGCAGTACATTTTGATATAGTCGTTGGTTGATGTCAGCAGGATCATGGCGTGGCCTCGAATTGGAGTTTGAGCGCGGCGTAGTTCGTTATTGCGTCCGCTTCGCCGCCGGTCAGGGTTTGCGCGTAGGTGGTTAGAGAGCTTGGCGCGGGGTTATGCGTCCAGGTGGCGATGGTGGTGGATCCTTGGCGCAGACGCACGATGATCCCGCCCGAATCCGCCGCGATGCGGTAGCGCACGACATGGCCGGTGCTGGATGCTGGATCAGTCAGGGCGCCTAGCGCGACCTCGCAGGTCGACGCATTGACGGTGCTGATGTAGTCGGCATCATTCGCCGGGGATTCGTCGAGCATGGCGAAAAGGTCTGAGCCGCTGGATGCGGTCCATGTGCCGGCAGAAACGTCGGAAGTCGGGCGGGCGTATTGCGCCGTGACCGTGACACCGCCCACGGGCAGCAGGCGCGGCTTGAAGATTTGCCAAGGATTTGAATGCAGTGATAGATGCTCGGCAGCGGAAAGTATCCGGTCAAACACCAGCCATAGCGTGGTATAGCCGATGGTGCCGCGCGCCTTGTCGCTGTCACGGTTGCCGAGCGTGTAGAAATCCGTGTTGTTCGTCAGGCTTCCCGATGCGGCAGCGGTCACGGTCACGGTGCGCGAAGTCCCGTCAACGTACAGTTCTGGGGCATTACTCGATGCCGACGAATCGTAATTGACGCCCCAGGTGAACTCGCGCCCGGTGACGATGGAATTGATGGGTGATGACCACTGCGCCAGCCCTGTCCATTGACGCCCATAGCGGATCAGTTTATTCCCTTCCGAGGTTTCGACCAGCAGGTTTTCAGAATCCGTTGCCCCGGTGCGCTTGTCGAAAACCCGCCCGAGATTTGACGCCCCGTCGGTTGCCATCGATATGCCAAAATAGCTGCGCAGCGTCGAGTGTTGCTTGAACTGCGTTTTTACAATATCGGTTGTGGTCGTCCCGAAGCCGCTGCCGAAGCCATAACCCATTCCACGCACTCCAGGGTAACGCTTCGCCCCGGTGATGGTCGACGGGATCATCTTCCCGTTATCGGGCGTTTCCCACCACACAAGACCGCGCGTGATCGGATTCGACCAGTCGATTTCGACCCGGTTCTGCGGCTGTGACGTGCGGACGCGGCGAACCTTCATCAGGCCGCCGTCGAGTAGGACTTCGGCGTGACCTTGAGCGTCCAGCCCGCTGGGATCGTCTGTCCGGTGGTGTTGTACAGGTAATATTCGGCCAGCTTCGGTACGTCGACGCCGGTGCAGGTCATGTACTGAAGCGTGGTGACGTTGTTCACCACGAATGCGCCGATGAATACGCCAGGCCTGCCCGCTTCCGGGACTTCGGTATCTGCCGTGCCGTCGACGTCGATAGGCCGGGCGCAGAGGATGATTGCGCTGCCTTCGGTCGGTGCGCTGGAATACGTCGCAGACATGACAAATTCGGCGTCCGGGTAGCTCGCCCCATCCGCTGCCCGTCCGTAGGTCGCATCGTTGGCCTGCACGACCACCCCGTTGCCGATGGACGCGCCATTGGCTTCAAGGGTTTTCTGCGTACCTTCGACGACAATTGTTTCGCCAGCCATGATTTCCCCTTTAGGCGTTGCGGATCGGGATCGAGTCGTTGGTGCTCAGCGTGCCTTCCCACACCAACACCGCCGGGTCTTGCGTCGTCCCGGTTCCGGTTGCCAGTGCAGCTTCGGCGCGGGTAGCGAAGCGCCGCCAGAGCGTATCGAGCCGACCGCGCGTGGTCGCACCGCCGGCCCCGGAGAAGATGCTGCTGAAGAACGCCCGGTGATCGACACGCGCCGGGGTTGCGCCTGCCGGGTTCCACAGGGCAAAGGTGCCGAGGCGGTCGTTATTCAACGAGGTCAATCCGTTGAGTTCGGTGGCCTCGAACGACTGCCCGACTTCGGAGACCGGCACGAGGGAGCGCCAGACGATCTTGGTCGACGGCGCGTTGAACCATTCGGCAAGCTGCGGATCGTTGCCGTTGGTGATGAAGTTTGCCGCGGTCGGATCGGCCAGGGCGTAGGCTTTGAGGGTGGCGAATTGGGAGGTTGTCAGGGTCATGATTAGGTATTTGCCGCCGTCAGGGTAAAGGAAGTCACCGTAACTGTCTGCCCGGAAGTGATCGAACCATTCACCTGAAGATCGCCCGAACCAACGCCTGCCGATCCTTGAACGTGGCAAACCGTATCGCCGCTGTTGTAGATGCGGAACGATGCCGGTGCGGTTGCAGAGCCACCGGACGCGGTGCCAGTCCAAGAGCCAAGCATCGTTTTGGTCGTACCTGATGCGGCATTCATCCAATCGGATGGCAGCGTAAGCGTCGCCAGCAATCCGGCTGGCGCAGCGGCGGCACAGTTAGCAGCCGGAGCGCCAGAATACAGCTTGAGCAGCGCCGCTGTTCCGGTCGTTGATTCGACCAGATCAAGCCGGCCAAGGTAGATATTGCTTGAATATTGCAGCGCCATAATGTGACTCCTTTATTGAACGGTTTGCGGCATCATTTCCGCGCCGGTAATTGCCCCGTTTGCATCGCGGGTAATGGTGATTTGCTTCTTAACCTGCCCTTGCTGATCCATGATGATGACCGGCTGTGATTGAGGCTTCGGCGCGTCAATCTTCTGTGCCAAAGCGGCGATTTCCGCTTTTAGTGACGACAAATCGATTTCAGGCGCTTCATGTTTTGCGCTCAACGCTGCGACTTGCTCGGCAAGCGGGCGGATTAGCTCAGAGATGGCGGCGCGAAGATCGTCCGTGTTGTCAGGCTCGCTTTCAATCTCTGCAACCTTCGCCGACAGATCAGCTATTGACTTCTCGATTGCCGCGATGCCTTGATCGAATGCCGACAGGTCGATTTCAGCGGTCTGCGGTTCGTCTGTCTTTGCCGATAGTTCGGTCACTTGCTGCGATAAATCAGCCAGCGACTGCTTGATGGCCGTATCGTCATACGCGACTGGCTCTGGAACGCTGATTCCTTCGATTGCTGTAAGCACGGGCGACAGATCAACCGGCTCAGGCGGGTCTTCCATCATCCCGAGTGCGGCGCCCTGACCTTCAATCCGTTCCTTCTCATCGTCCCATGTAGAGTCAGGCGCATAGATGCCGCGGCGCTTCAGTTCATTGAAGTAGGTTTCGTCCGACAGCTTGCCGGCTTGATTGGTCTTCAGCAGCAACTCGGCAGAGGCTTCTGCCAATGTAGCGGCGCCGAAATCCTTGAACACGGACGCATTGCCGCCTTCAGACTCGCCCACCCAATCGGCCATGTACTGCAAGCACTGGTCCAATGCGTCTTCCATGTCTTCAGCGATGCGCTGTAGCGTGCAACGATTGGCTTGATCCTCTGAGGTGACCTGAGTCGCAGTGACATCGCCCGGCTTCAGCACGAGCAATTCCGCGCCGGTTTGCCGCATGCGCTCTTCGAGGTCAAGGATGGATTTCCTACCCGCCTCGATTGCCGAACCGGAATGTTCGACGAACTTCATATCGCCATTCATCGGGATTTTCACGGCGGATTTCGATCCGACCGTAATCGAGGTGTTGTCGTCGGCGCCGATGATGGTCAGGATCGGTACGCGGGCGACGTGCAGGATGGTCTGCTGATCGCTGGAAGACTGCCAGTGTTCAACGTTCTGATAGGCCAGTTCAACCAACGGAGGAAGACCGACGCCGGTATCCTTGCGAATGCCGTAGAAGAAGACGAATGGGATTTCGTTCAGCGTCGTCAGCCCATCATCAAAGACGGACCAATCCTCTTTTTTGTCTTCTTTGCGCCATACTTCCCACCTTCCAGGATAGAGCACGCGCACTTGCTCGACGACCTTCTCGCCGAACTCGCCATCATCTTCGGTCACGGTTTCCAGCAGGCGAAGCTGCGTCAGCTTTTCATATCCGCTAATGATCGTAGTCTTCCACCCGAGGACAGTTCCAGGTGCGTAACGAGTGAAATACGGACGCGCTGCAATGGCCTTCTCTTCAGCCTGCGTCTTGATGTTCGATACTTTCGGGTAATCGACCAATACACCGGAGATTCCATAGCCCACCACGTCACGCGACAACTGACCAGCGAAGACATGCAGGTTATGGCCCTTGAGGTCGCAATCGTTCAGCCATTCAACCATGCGGGCAGGCACGTTATCCGCAAGCGTCAGTGGCCGGCTGAATGGCTTGGCGGCCATGACTTCCACGGTACGGGCGAATGCCGGATACAGCGTTGCCGTGGCGAGGCGTGCGGTGTAGCTTTCCGCGTCCTCATTGGGCCACTTCGGAAGGTATTGCTCGCCTGAGTCGCGCATGGCTGCGGTGCCACATTGCAGCGCAGTAATAATAGGCCAATGGCGAGACTGTGCCATGACGGCGGCGGATTGAGTACGGACTGATTTCGTCATGGGCGGCCCTGAAATGAAAAAACCGCCCGGAGGCAGTCTGTTGCTTTGTTTTGTTGCGTCATATGCGCAGGCTTTGAACGACAGCTAGGCGCTTCTGTATCGGGTAGCGGTAGGAGATGAAATAACCGCCGGCATCAATGCAGTGATCTAGCCCGGTTGATTTGTCCGGTTCGCCGTTCCGGTCGTAAGCCTGCTTTTCAAGTGCTTCAACGTAATGCGGGCAGGCGTCCGGGTTGATCTTGTATTTCCGTTCGCCTTCATGGTGCAGCATCCGGTTCATGCTTAACACGCGATCCTTTACCGCAGGATTGGTCGGATTGACGCAGACTGATAAGCCATGCTGGCGAAGAATCGACAGGTCGGATTCACTGGCATTGTTCGATTTCCGGCTATTCCCTGAAGCGTCTGGATAGACCATGATCGAATGGCCGGCATCCTTGTAACGCGCCTTGATTAGCTTCGCCATTGATGGCGTGTCGAATACGTCCAGCAATTCAGCGACGGCGTGCGGTTCATCGTTACGTAGCACATGAACAATCGCGCTCATCTTGGTAACGTTAAAGTCCATACCGATGTGCAGCGTTTCGTTCGGCTTGATTTCTTCGCTTGATGCGTTCAATGCCCTGTCGAACTCGGGATAGACTGAACCCGCCGTCAGATTAACGAACTCGCCCTCGAGATAGGCCATCAATAAATTGGCCGGGTAACTGTTCCGCAGGTTGTCGATATACCCGTCAGGCAAGTGCGCGGCGTTGTCCATCGTCTTCGCCCGGTAAAGAACATAGCCCGGCGCTTTGTTCTTTACCCATCGCTCATAGACGAAGCGGAAACCTTCCGGCGTCGTTGCTACTGCGACGGTGTTTGCTACTGGCCTGCCTGATACCGTCGTCGCCTTCTGACGATTTCGGGCGATTACCTTATTCCAGACGTTGCGCGCCTTCTCAATCGGCAGCGTGTCCAGTTCGTCAAGTATCGAATGGGCAACCTCAAAGCCGACGATGCGGTCAGGATTATCCATTGTGCGAAATATGATGTCGCCAATGTCCGTACTGAATCTTGCAGCTTGCCGGTTCAGCTTGTAACGAAACCCTAGCCTGTCAAACATCGCCGGGAACCGCTTGTAAGCAATATCCTCAACGAGTCCGTATGTCGGCAGGTAATACGCTACATCCTGATTAGGACACATCCGCTTGAGGCGCATGATCCTGGCGATTGCCGCTGCGGTCTTTCCGCTTCCGAATCCTCCGACGAATGCCGGATAGGCGTCAGTCGAATAGACAAAATCCTGTTGCGTAGGCGTGAAAGGCATTAGCCGAGGAATTCATCGTCTGGCACTGGTTCAAGCGTTCGCGTCGATACAGTTGTATTTGCAGTTGCAGCGCCCAAAGCCAATAGCCCCATCTTTTGTGCGGTATCGAACACGCGAGACAGCGCACTAAGTTCATTCGGCGCGATGCTTTCAGCGTTCAATAACTTCGCTGCTTTAGCCTTCAAAGCCTCGGCAATCTTGGCATCTTGGTCGTTGAATTTTGCTAATCTTGCGGCCCGATCTTCGCCCAATACCTCATTTGCGGCTTTGCTGACTTTTGCTGATTCTTGCTTACGCTCTGCTTCCCATCCTTCTTTTGCTGCTCTACGCATGACGCCTGCGGAGTTGATGCCGTGCTTGTCGGCTAGTTCGCGCAAGGTGATAGTGCTATGCGTGTATTCCAGACGGAGAGCAGCCCAATCAGTAGCCATTACGATTCAATTGTTTGGAGCGTGTCGGTCGGTACTGCCCCGCCCTGTTCTGAGGGGTTCTCAGAATCCAGCTTTTTGACACGCTTTGGATAAGGTTTAGCCAATGGCATGATTTGCTTTCTCATGTCGTCATCTAGTGGCATAAGGTAACGATACTTTGACGACCCTTTGACAATCTGAACGTCAGGATGCTTTTCCATTCCTTTGTGTGAATTGCGGAACGAGCGTCCCTGCCATCTTTTTCCTTTGTATATGTACTCGTCGCTAGACTGAGACGTTCCGTTAAAAATCCAGTTACCAGCCTGATATATCCCGCCATGATGCCCATGCGAAGGATCGGCAAACGAGACAACCAAACGAAGGTTTGGAAACTGAGTTTTTAGATAGCGCATGGAAATTGCAACGATCCTCGATACAGGTTGCTGATGTTTTGTTAGCGCAACCCTTACTAGTTCGCAACCCTGCTCCATTCTTAAGCCGTATCGCTTAACTAAATCTGACGTAGCGCCGACCCCAAAAATTACAACCCCAATAAACTTATCGTTCTCCCAAACTCCAATTTTCGCAAGTTTGCTTTTAGGTATGCACTTTGAGTAATGCCACTTCTCGCAAGCAAACTTTGCCGCCTCATATGTTGCCCAATCAATTTTAAGGGCAGGCTTATTCGACATTTGCCAGCTTTTTGCCGTAATGGTTTTTCATGCAGACAAGTGCTTCGTCTAAATCTTCGCCATTGTTGAAAATCACGTTTGCAACAATGCCATCAATAAGAGTTACGCGATAAAGCCTAGATTTCGTGCCAAGCGATTTGCTGTCAAATCTGGCCTGAATATTTACGTTCTTTGATGCTTCAAGTTGGCTGATTGTCATTTCACAAACTCATGGCCGCAACTCGGGCAAGTAATCGGAGACTTCTCGTCTAACCTTCCTTGGTCATCTTCCGTTCCCGGCATGAAATCAGCACCAAGGCCCATCGCAAGATTCAACTCGTTTGCATCAAAGCCCAATAATTCCATACTGAACTCTTGTTCGCTCAAGTAACCAAGTTCTAAACTCAACAGTTCCTCGTCCCATCCCGCGTTTAGCGCCAGCTTGTTGTCAGCAATGACGTAAGCCTGGCGCTGCGTCTTGGTCAATCCTTCAAGCGCAATCGTCGGCACTTCGGACATGCTCAACTTGCGGGCAGCGAGTACGCGACCATGCCCGGCGATGATGCCGCCGTCTTCGTCTATCAGCACCGGATTGGTAAATCCGAACTCTTTGATTGACGCGGCGATCTGTGCAACCTGCGCTTCGCTATGCGTCCGACTGTTGCGGGCATACGGGATTAGGTCGCCAATCGGCTTATAGATAACGGTAAGCATGGTTCCTCGTGATAGATGCGACCATACCGTCTAACGCTTTCGCGCTGGTCGCTGCGGCTCTAGGAGGGATGAAACGTGAATCTGTGCCGGTTACGTTTTCCGGCATGATGTGCCAATCATCGTTGTAAGTCGCACGTTATGCACGTCGTATCCGCTGGCAATGCGGCATTGTTACGATGGCGCGATTTATTCCGCGAGCCGCCATAGTTTCCCGCGCCCTATCGCATTCACACGCGAATCATCGGAGTATTCCCTAGTGCATACCTCTAGGGTAGAACGCAAAAAAGCCCGGCGGCTTGTGACCATCGGGCTTTTTGTGGGCGAACGAATCCGCCGCACGATCATGCTAGCACTGGATCATGATGATTGCAAGTCACAAACGCTATCCGCCTTTCCTTGCCAAGTCGATAACATCCCGCGCATTCTGCAATGCGTCAATGTATTCATCCGCAGGGCCGCATGCCTCAATATACGAATGACGATCTTTCTTGCTATGGTGGAAGTTCTGGCACATAAGCGTTTTCGGGCAGGCGATATAAAGCCGATTGAGCGCAAACAATAGATCATCGCGCTGCTTTACGAGATCCACAACGTCCATTAGTAGCTCTTTGCGGTCATCCATAACGGCCTGATAGGTTTCTTGCGTAATAATCACGAAACAGCCCTCATAACAAAAACGATTAGATTGCCAATCAAGTATCCAAGCCAACTAAGAAACGAGAAACGAATCATGAATCGCTCAAACTCGGTCACAGCACAATCCCCTTTCTCTTGCAGATGATGACCAGGCGTTCATGGGCAAGCACGAGCGTCTGTTCGTAGTTGTTGCGCGGGAAGCGGAATACCGAGCAGATGCCATACCGCCGATTTATCGCGGCCCGCGGCGCCGGGTCAAGGTCTTCCACCGCCGAGTCAAGCGTGCGCATGGTCGCATTGTCGGACTGGTCGCACATGTCGTCAAACGATAGCAGGCCGAGACAGGCAAAGCCAGCGGAGCGTGATTTGAATCCTGTTTTCGGGCGATAGGATGACTGCCACTTTGCCCAATCTTCAAGCAGGATAACCAGCGATTCTAGTTCTGTTGTGACCACGTGATTTCCTTTTTCAGTGGAAACTTTCTTGTATTGGATTTATATGGCTTACAAGTTTTGATGACCAATTAACGCATTCTGTATAAGCCTCTTCTAGAAAGCTGTATGCGTCTTTTCTTCCTTCGCTTTCTCGTCTAGCGGCGATTGCGCATACAGCCTGCAAAAGAGCATATGTTTTTTCTTGGTCGCTGTCTGAACTTCTATCGACAAACTCAATGCAACTACACGTCATGTCGAGGATTCTTTCTTCTGATATTTCTTTTGTCGCATCAGTCATTGAATATGGTTCCAATCCATTGAATCAATCCAAGTTGCCGGCTTATTTCATTATCATCAGCGTTTGTATCCCACCTGTCTTTCTGATACTGATACAAAGCATCAATCAATAAGGTTTAAGCCTCTTTATCCAACTTCACCTTGCAGCCATTGCCTTTGATCGTGATATTCATTTTTCCACCTGTCAGTTAATTGTGATTGCTTCTACTTCTTCGACTTCGATACCGTCTTCGTCAGGTTCCTGAAGCGTTTCAACTATAGCGAGCGCAAAGGCCATCGGCATTCCGTCCAGGATGTTGTTTTCCAGTGCGCTGGCGCAGACTTCATACAGCGCGGAAACTTCCTCGTCATTCAGCATCAGGCGGGTCATGTTCTCTATTTGCATGGCTTCTGTCCTATTTGTTTTGGAAGTCCGCGAGCGCACCAGTTCGGATCGGCTGGCGCATCAAATGGGCAATAGCATTTCGGGTAACTGCACGTTTCGCGCTTCACTTCTCCATTGGCACTACACGCCTTATCGATATGGCTGATACCGTGAATCCACAAGTTCATTCTTTCTAGTTCGGCGCGGTCGGTTGTTCTCGGGCATCCGTCACATCTACGGTCGATTGCCCTGCGGTCGTATCGGCATAGCCTGTTCTGGTCGTATTGCTGGCATCCGTAGGTCATGGCGCGTAATACTTTGCGAACTTGTCCCGGCACCGACCGCACATGCTATCTACTAGGCGCGTGAAAAATTCACCGCAGCCGTCACATTCACCAGACTCGCCCACGGGAATCTCGGCAGCGCGGCGCATGGCTTCCTTCACATGGTCATCCACGACTGACTCGATAAAGTAGTCTGCTTTATCTGCAATATCGCTCATACAACCCATCCCCACGCTTTTCCAGACAAGACCTGATAGACAAGCTGTACGCTTGCTCCAAATCGTGAACCTATATCTTTCATAATCAGACCCTCTGAACGAAGCCTACGAATTTCGCGCACATCTGATTCCGTCAGAACAGATGACCGTCTATTTGTTGCCTGTCTGTTTTTCGGAATCCATTTGCAATTTGATGGTTCGTAATTTCCATTTACATCGACTCGCTCAATAGAGAACCCATCTGTAACGTTTCCCATGTCTGCGTAAAAGTTTTCAAACGCCAACCACCTATCGCAAACGGTTATTCCTCTTCCGCCGTAATGTTTGAATGCCTTTTCGTTTTTGTTGAAGCATCTCCCTATCATGTGTTTCCACGATTGATATTCTCGCGTTTCGTTTCCCGCCTTCGCCTGTCCGTGGCGGAACTTTATTGATGCTGCCATTTCTTTCTTGAAGCATCCGCAAGAAACACTCTTCCCGCCTCTTAAGTCACCAGCAGGAATGCGGCGCTCGTTTCCGCAATCACAAATACAAAGCCAAAGCTTTTTCTTTGCGGCAGTTGATCCGGCTCTTTTGACAACTGTTAATCTGCCAAATTTTTGTCCTACCAATTCTGTGTCATCACAAACATTGGCACGATCTGCTTCATCGCCGGTATGTGGTTCGCGGTCAATTTCCACGCTGAATTTCCTTTAGTTGTGCCGAGTAGTATTCGATTGCTTCTTCTGCCAGAAATCTAACGTTGCTTGGACTAAGAACCTGGCTTGCTAGTGACTTGAACTCGTCTATCTTTTCCCTGCCGTACATGTCAATGATGTACAGGGTGTATTCCCGCTTGTGGTATTCCTTGCGGAATACGTTGCATGACGGACAGGCCGGATGTAGGTTTTCTTCCAACCATCTAGTCGCCTTATTTGCTCGCTCCATGAAGTGAGCGCAATGCGACTCTTTCCAATGCAGTTTTGAATCACAAGTTACGCACTTAACAATGCCTTGATGATCTGCGTACTTCTGCCTGATGTATTGGCTAGTCACTGTGTCAGCTTTGCGTATCAACGACGGCAAAGATGCTTGCTTCTTCTTTGCTGGCTTGCGCGGTTTCTTTGGGAGGCTCATGCTGCTTCCCACAAATGCTTTTGGCCTGCCATATGCTCTGCTGTGTCGACTCTCGGACGCGACTTAACATTCCAGTTTCCGCCGCCACGCTCACCAACCAGAATCCACCCGGCACCGCGCAAAGATGCGCCACCCTCTTCCGGAAGCGTGTAAGTAATCAACCGGCGGTATCCAAGGGCTTTTGCCGCTTTCCATGCGCCTGAATAAAGCATTGAGCATGCGTTGCGTGTTCCGTCCGTACAGCAGCGATTTACCTCTAGTGTCCATCCATCATCAAGATGGCGAGAAACAGGTCGGCCAATAATTGCCACGCCACAAACTTCATCTTCAGACACGGCAATGGCGAACTTGTATCCGACAACCGGCTTATGGTGGCGATGGTGCGATTTGACGAAAGCATTTGCTTCGTCGAGGTTGATTGGAGTTATATTCATTCAGGATCGCTCCACGTCACACCGCGCTCAGCTCCGAAGGCGTATAGCAACTCAATGAGCGCCGCAAACTGCGATTTCGTCAGCTTGCTTGTTCGCTGCCCAAGAATGACGAATCCGTTTCCTTCAAGGTTAGGCACGACACGCGACTGAACGAGGCCGGCACTGAGCAAATCCTTCCACTCTTCGGCGTTGAGTTTGATTCCGTGCCAGTCAGTTTGACTTGCAATGTCGGCCAGCATCGCCCACATTTTCGCGTTCTGTTCCAAGTTGCGCTTTGGCTCGGCAATGCTGACGATGTGACCTTCAGGCGCGGTCAACACATGCCGGCAAATTGCCTTGCGGGCGACTTCTCCGGTGATTACTAGCGGCCTCACTTGATGCGCCCAGTCATGGCTTTGAAGTTATCATTTGATCCTGAGATGTACGATTCCGCCATCACTTTTCGCATTGCTTCGCGCATTCGATCAAGCGTCAGTTGCATCGTGTAATTTTTTAGCGCCGACCCGGACGCTTTTAGTACGCTATCAAGCGCATGGTCGATTCGTTCTTCTGGTGTCATCCCTGCCCCGCCATAGAGTCGGCAATCTTCCGGGCCTTCCATGCTTCCAGATAGGTTTCCTGCTCAGCGCGCGCCAGTGCTTCGGCTTTATCTTTCGGCAATCCGCCGCAGAAGTGCATGATGGCCGCTCTTTCCTGATAGCGTTCTTCGATATTCGCTTCGTCAGTCATGCTGCCATCCGTCCATAGCCGTTAATCTGATTCTCGCTGGTGAAGTATTCATCCCATACCCGATAGCGTTCTTCGTGGTCGTCAATCGTCGCAGGAACTTCTACGCCAGCGGCTTTGATGAACGTCAAGCCAGCGCGAAGCTGGTCTGGTCCTGGCGTGAAATCCTTACGCAGCAGCCCCTTCAGGTCTTCCATTTCCTGATTGGTGAAATCGCCATTGGCAATCTTGTTGGCTGCCCAAATGTCGAATTGCTCTTTGAATTTTCTCGTGACGGTTGCCATGTCAAAACTCCACGTGGTTGTCGGAAAGGTAG
>Ga0209507_1002075_pt1 | contig 14311 bp, 16 predicted proteins | sample AD_UKC028_MetaG_FD_184414 | JGI IMG/M metagenome (GOLD analysis project Ga0209507, IMG submission 184414) | Active sludge microbial communities of municipal wastewater-treating anaerobic digesters from USA - AD_UKC028_MetaG (SPAdes) (version 2) | ecosystem: Engineered > Bioreactor > Anaerobic >...
TTCAACCACGTTGCTAAGGTGCATATTCCACCCCAAACCAGCCACCCATTCCGATTGAAAACAGCCACCTGTTCCGACTGAATGTCGGCCAGCCATTCCGATCACAAAACCGCCACCCGTTCCGATAAAAACCCGCCATTTGGCGGGTTCTGTTTTATGCCTGAATCCGGCAGGATTATTCTTTCACCTCCGTGTTTTGCCAACGCCGCTTTCGCATCGAGCCGCCCTTGAGTTCGATGCGGTGGGCACCGCTGACCAATCGATCAAGAATGGCGTCGGCCAAAGTCGAGTTACCTCCGCTCAAGTAATCATGCCAACGATCCACCGGCAGCTGACTGGTAACCAGCGTCGACCGGTTGCCGGTCCGCTGCTCGATGACTTCCAATAAATCACTGCGGCCGATGGCGTTCATCGCAGCAATGCCAAAGTCATCCAGAATCAGCAAATCCGCCTTGGCCAGTTGATTCAGCCGTTTGCGAAAACTGCCATCGCCGTGGGCGATAGCCAGGTCTTCCAATAGCAATGGCAATCGATGGAATATTACAGTCAACCCCAGTCGGCAAGCTCGATTGCCCAAGGCGCAGCCCAACCAGGTTTTGCCGGTTCCGGTTGGGCCGGTCATCAACAGGTTAGTGCCTTGGCGAATCCACTGGCATTGCGCAAGCGAGGCCATTGCACTACGCTCCAACCCGCGTTCCGGCAGATAATCGATGTCTTCGAGGCTGCCGTTTTCCCGGAATTTGGCCGCTTTCAATAAGCGTTGCAAACGACGATTCTCCCGGAAGGTCATTTCCTGGTCGATCAACAGGCCGAAACGCTCCTCAAACGATAAGTGATGAGCAGACGGATTTATCAATTGATCCTCGAAACCCTTGGCAAGACCGGATAATTTCATTTCATGCAATTTGCGTAATGTTTCCTGACTTAACATTTTCCTGGTCCTCAATGATAGTGATGTGGGCCGCGAACATTGTCATGCTCGAAATTAGCTTCCTGGCGTTCTTCTTCGGTCGATAGCACCCGATCCAATTGATTGCGCAGAATGGATCGCACGTTATTGACAGATGTGGCGCCGATTTCAATCGCTCGCTGGCAAGCAGGGTTGAGCCGGTCCTCGCCATAGTCTTTTGCCAGCCCTTTTAAGGTGTTGTGCATGCGATAGCCCTGTTCGTGGGTTTTTGTGTCGATCAGAAGTTGTGCCATAAACTGGTGGACGTGGTGGCCCATTTGCTCGGCCCAAGCCAATGCTTGGTCGGGTTGCCACAAACCGTAATGCCGGTGCGAGGCTTCCATGTGCTCCGGAACGGTAACTTTGGCAACGCCAAACTGTCGGGCATGGCTGGCCACCCGTCGTCCTCGAGATAGCACCTCCAGGGTCGACGCAGTAATCCGCAACTCGATTTCCTGTTTTTTGTATTGATACGGTACGCTGTAATAACAGCCGTCAAATTCGACGTGGTAATCAAGGCCGACTCGGGCTTTATGAAATTCCGCGTAATGATAAGGCGAGGCCGGTAACGAATTCATAGCTGGCCGATCGAGGTTTTCAAACGCTACCCGCCGGCAACCGGGCAGTTTTTGAAAGGGGCGGTTATTCAAATCCACCAACAATTCGGCGATGGCCTGATTCATCTCGGCCAGACTATGAAACACCCGTTTGCGCAGCCGAAACAGAATCCAGCGTTCCACGATCAGCACACCGTTTTCGGCTTTAGCTTTATCCTTGGGCTTGTAGGGACGTGCCGGCGAAATCACGGTGCCATAATGATCGGCCAGATTTTGATAGGTGGCATTGACAACCGGTTCCCGCCGGCTGGCCTTATTGACGGCCGACTTGAGGTTATCGCACACCACCGCGGCCGGTACCGAACCGAAAAACTCGAACATCCGCACATGGGCGGCAATCCAATTCGGCAAGCTCTGCGACAAATGCCCCTCGGCATAGGTATAACAGGAGGCGCCCAGCACGCCGACAAAAATTTGCACGTGGCGAATAAAACCACTAACCCGGTCTGTCAGCGGCAAAGTCGGGCCCGCGTAATCCACGAATACCTTCTCGCCAGCGATATGGATTTGCCGCATGGAACGTTTCAACGACGCCACGAATTCCTGATGGCGCAGGCAAAACATGCTGTATCCCAGACCACCGGGGTATTCGGTCAGATATTCCACATGCAACACCATCAAGGTGGCGTCTTTGCGTTTCAATTGTTGATGAATCTCCGCCCAGTCTGGTTCCGGCTTACGTCCGGTTTTGGCGACCGTTGCGGCTGGAAATAAGCGTTGCTCCAATTCGGCGTCGTCAACGCCCTCGGCAATCGGCCAGCCGATACGGGCCGCTGCCGCGCGGGTCAAATAATCGGCGACGGCGTCTCTGGACAATCCAAGACTTCCAGCAATCTGCCGGCGGCTGAGTTTCGATTCATAATGCAGGCGTAACACCTGGCGGATTTTTCTCATGGCAATTCTCCTGTTGGCCATCATTCGACCTCGTTGGCACTAACCAACGTTTTTCTCCAGTGGGGTTAGATACCGGCACGTTGCAGCCTCACAGCACAAGTAGCGGCGATAAAAAAGACATATAGGTAGGCCGCCCGTACTTGACAGACGGGCAAGGGAATCGCAGAATTGACATCGAAGGCACACTTCAAATGCAGTTCCGCGAAGCCTCTGGAGCGCTAACTCCAGGGGCTTTGCTATTCCTGGCCTTGTGTACGGTCAGCAAGTTTTAAGTCATGTTTTTTCTCCTGTTGTCGATTCGGCTTTGATTTTGGTGCGATGCGATGACGGACCTCTCGGTTTGAAACTGTAACGTTCAGGCCAAATCTCCTCGATCCGACATTCCAACAGACCTGCGATATAGCGGGCAATCTCGTAGGCCGTAATCCGGTCATGAATCACGTTATTCACCACGCCACCTGATACACCTAATTCGCGAGCAATTTGCGCTTGGCTTTTGCCCAGGCGTTGCAAACGGTAAATGATTTCAATGGCGTCCATCGTGGCTAAAGGTGACATCGTTTCGGGCTGCGAGTAATCTATCGTTAATTAAACAACAATTATTGTAACTCAATAGAGTTTCAATATAACTCCATAAATGATGATTATGCAACATAACCCGCCTCAAAAAGCTAACTTGGGTCTGGAGGGTTTCGCTAACCGACTGACTCAGCTCATTGCTCAATCCACGCCCAGTCAAGCTGAATTTGCCCGCCGTATTGGCATATCCACCGGCTTTCTGAGTGATGTAGTCCGTGGACTCAAGAAGCCGGGTACCGAATTTTTCTATGCCATCCGCACCGAATTCGGCGCATCGATCGATTGGCTGCTCACCGGCGAAGGCACGATGTTTGGGCGTAACGATATTGATCTGGATTTACTGAGGAACATTGAGCTTTATATCGCCGTCGCCCGTTCGGCCGTTGTGGATGCCGACCCAACCGCCAAAGCGCTGCTACTGCTTTGTCAAGCCGGCCAGTTACAAGAGGCCCTGGCCGATCCTGCTTTAAATGATTTTCTGGAACGCATCGCGCCCCTCAGCGACCTCAATTTAGCGGCAGAACTCTACAACAGCCATCTTTGGTACCACGATCCTACATTCCGTCGGCGCAACCTGCTCGCCGCCGCCCAAGCCCACTTTGAAGCGCAAAAACCGCACGACAAACGAGCCGCCTTTGCCGATACGGCCAATTCTACAGTCCAGATCAATTTTGGCGGTTCGCAACGTAACGCCGGCCGCGACTACAACGAAAAATAAATTCTTTAAACCAAAGGAGATTGTAAAGCAATGAACAAGGAACAAGACCAAAACACCCACCCAAACAACCACACCCGCGCTCACATCAACATCGACGGCATTCAGCGCAATTCGGGCCGCGATTACTACGAAAACATTACCCTAGGTTCGATTAAAACCCTGCTTCTGTGCGCCCCAAAAGCCCTGCTTGATCGGATAGCGTTGGATAACTCAAGAATGTTCGAATACCGGTTTGGTTTCGAAACGTCCCGAACGATTCGGCGGCAGATTCTGGCGATCCAGAATCGCTACGACTTTACCGACAAACAAATCCGTGGATTCCGTGTATCGGGCACGTTAAAAATCACCCACAAAGAAGCCAAACTGGCGCCCAGTCGGTTGGCGTTGGCAGCCGGCTGGGCGCAGGTCTGGATACTCAGCCTCTACAGCATGGTGATGTTGTACCTCGTGGGATATTCGCTTCCGCCTACGCCGAAACAGCTACAAGCCCTGGTGCTGCTCGGCGGATTCTGGCTGATCATGGCCTGGATGCTCAACAAGCTCTATATCGCGTCCTGGTACATCGCCAAACAGGCCGGCGTCCCGTTGGCATTCCGTCGGCGCATTCTGAACGCCGCCGGCCAAGACCGCTACAAAGAATAAATTCCTAATACCCCAGGAGATGATGAAGCAATGAACAAACAACAGAATCAAAACCACAACCACAACAGTACTCAACTCAATTTCGGCGGCATTCAACGCAACGCCAGCCGCGACTACTACGAGTATTTAGTGGCAAGCTCCCTCAAATTGCTGTTAGCGTGGACACCAACGGCGGAACTTGACCGGAGATCACTGGATAACCCTAAGCTATTCAAGTGCCGTTTCGGGTTTGCGCCACCGACTATCATTCGGGAACAGGTCATCGCCATTCGCCGGCAGTACGATTTCACGGATCAGCAAATCCGCTGGCTGCGCTACTCAGGCTTGTTAAAAATCACCGCCCAGGAAGCCAAGCTAGCGCCCAGTCAACTGATATTCATGGCAGGATGGCTGCAATTGGTCTTAGTTAGCCTGGTCTGCTCCTCCATGCTGTTTCAAATTACTTACCCCACCGCCATCGTTCCCGCCTGGAAACAAATGGCAGGATACCTATTCATTTGCGGATATTGGATGATGATGGCCTGGCCGCTAGGCAAGCTCTATCTGGAGCCATGGTACGTGCTGAAACGGGCAGGCGCATTAGCTGCCAAAAATCACCCGATAAGTTGACACCCGTATGTAGCCCCGAAACCAACGAGCCATAAACAAAAACTGACGGAGTAAAACTCAGGGCTGAACAAAGTTGTTTTCTCGGTGATTTCATCGGGTCATTACGAGATAAATAGATTTGTTTGGCAATAGGGATTCGGACGGAATTTGCAGTTAAGCCTGTTTCTAAGGGGAGCTGAACCGAAAAACCTGCTAAAGAACCTTCTACTTGCACACCCAAGGTCGTGTGAGTTGCGTGGCTTCTGCGTTACGTATTGCACACTAGTTGAACCAACTTGCGTATGAGAATCTTGAGAAATTAGTCGTTAAAAGCAATACGAAGTGGCGTCAAAACATATGAAGCTGGGAAGCGGCAAAACGTTGCCGCTTATTGTTGATGCTAGCTTTGAATAGCGGCAAGCCGATGCCGAAAAAGCCATCAGAACGCCATAAAGTCGTCAAAATTCATTGGCATAAATCATGCTGTCAATTTAAAAACTGATCCTGAATGTTTGAATTTCAAGTTTAAAAGGAGATAGATGATGTTTATTAACACAGCGTCAAATATATATTCAACTCGAGCGCCTACGGCCAGCACTAGCACTTATCCATCTAACTCAGCCAACAATATCACCACTGGGAATGCCGCTAGTGGCGGTGATAGCGTGCAAATAAGTAGTTCCGCGTATAAGGCATTAAACGACTCAAAAGCCACAACATCAGATGGCGTGAAGCTCATCTTTGATCGAGTAAATAGCGATCCTGAGTTCGCAAAGGAGATGGCTAACGTATATACGTACTCTAGAGACTTTGAGCTTGTAGATTTGAATGATTTGCCTAGCCTAAGCGACGCATCGGCTATGTCCGCATATACTCAGCAAGTCAAGAGCTTTGAAAATGAAGCGGATAAAATTAGAGACCAGCGAATTCAGATTTATACCGAGATGAAGGGCAGTGGGGCTAGTGACTCAGATATCTTTAACAAGATTATGCAGTTTAACAAAAATCTACCGGAAGATTACCAAGCAAAAACTGGCCTTGATAAATATAGCAAATATTTAAAATCGGCATGATGGCTCCAAAGACCGCCTAAATATTTAAAAATATAGAGGCGGTCATATTTTGCTTAATATTGGTAATTCACAATGACCTGATCGACTTGGCCATAAGCAGGCGGAGATACAGAGCCAGAACCAGCAACACCGAACGCATAAATCATTTTCTTATTCGCAAGAAGCCCATTGAAGCTTGAAGTGGAGCCACTTCCAGTACTAGTTACATTTATACATGCACTTGTTGTATCGTGGCACAGGTAGACTATCAAGCCAGTCGGATAACGGGATAGTCCCCACGACCAAACAACGGACGTAATGGTAGCTGTAGCAGGAATACTACCAACTGGGTTCAGTTGAAGATAGTAATAAATTCCTTTGCTATATAACGTCGGACCTCCAGCGCTATTCGCCCAAGCGCCGCCGCTGGCAAGAGGGACAATACCTAAACTTTCAACAGGATCAGATGATGTTCCCATTGGAGCTGACATAATTTCTGATGCAGGTATAAGCTGAACAGTGGCTGCCACAGACCCTGTCTGAGCCAGTGCAGACTGCATCAGTGCCATCAAGCTTATACTGAGAAGAATTTTCCTGCTGATTGATTTGGTAATCATACCATTACACTCCTAAAAATAACTCCAAAATGTACTTCAGTTTGCGGGCAACGTGCTAAGCCCGCGAGGCAGTATAGTTTGAATACTAACATTTAAGATGTGTCACATTGTCGCAGACTCACTTGGTGTGTTAGCCAGTCGGCGCACGTTCTGAATTTCCTTCTCCAACCCCTCCAAAGCCAATCCTCACCATAAGAGTTCACGGTTTCCAAGCAGCGGTGGTGTATCCAACCCCATTGCCGTTCCATGAAATCCAATTGCCAAGCGTTTCACTGCTGTTCGGTTGGTGGTCAGCATGCCAATTGGGCGCGAGTACCACAGCCTTAGCTCAACAGCCAACCTCAACATCGGCGCCACCGGATGTTTTGGTATCGGAATGCCTGGTGGTTTTGAAGTCGGAATGGGTGGCGGTTTTTATCGGAATACGCAGTTTGGCCGCTTTGGCCGACCCTGGTGTGCTGGAGCGGTGCGATTGTCTCGCTGGTAATCATCGAACGGATCAGTGCGCCTCCTTTCCGATGGGATAGCCTGATCCTTGGCGCCGCTCAAGGCATGCGGCATATCGGTTTGGACCGATTCTTCGCCTGGATCACCTGGACCGGCTCCCTGTACTTACTGACACCGGTCACAGCGATCATCACCGTTTGGTTGGCACGCGCCGGTAGGGTTGGAGATGCTTGGCTGCTGGCATTAGGACTAGCCGGCGCCAGTCTGCTGGCCCACGGCAGCAAACCCTTGTTTGGGCGCGGGCGCCCAGACCTATTCACCGCGCTGGTGGAACTGCCCGCCGACGCTTCCTATCCCAGCGCCCATTCGGCACAGATATTTGCGTTCGCATTGTCGCTTTACCTGGCGCTGCGGCTTGCCGCCGTCACAGGTAGCGCACTCGTACTGAGTGCCATGCTGCTATGGGCTGTCGCGGTGGGCCTTTCGCGCGTTTACCTGCAGGTGCATTACCCATCCGACGTGGTCGGTGGGGCTGTGTTGGCCTTACTTTGGGTCTTGGGGTTAGAGCATTTTCTGCATGTTTTGGGAATACGGACGAGGTAAACCATGCGCAACAAATTCTTGGGCACCGGACAGAGTGGTTACCGGCCGCTACGCAAATTCCGGGTCTGCCTGTCCGGGCTGCGCTATGTGGTGCTCTATGATTTCAGCGTCGCCTACAAAGTTGTCATTTCCATCGTTCTCCTGGGCATCAGTTTCTACTACCGGCAGTGGGTTGACTTAGTTTCAGTCTTCGCGGCTACGGGGCTCATGCTGATCGCGGAAATGTTTAACACCACCATCGAGGCACTGTGTGACTTCGTGGAAACACGGGAAAACGAGAAAATTCGGGTAATCAAGGATATCGCGGCAGCGGCGACCGGCATTAGCATTCTGATCTGGCTCGTGGTTCTAATTGCGGAACTGGGGCATTTGTGGCCGCTGATGCTCCGATAAGAAAGCCGCATAGCGGCCAAAAGTTATGAGCGATTTTCCAACTTATCGGAACCGATCGGCTGAATGCGCTATTCGCGGCAGGGCTACCTCATTAAAAAAATCAGTGTCAAAATGGGGTGGCCGCAGAATTCGGAAAAAATAGTACGCTAAGACTTTTCAGTGGTTCGTAGCGGTCTGAAATGCCCTTCTTCAATCTTTCGGTTCTGCCGCCAAATGTAATCTCCGGTCAAATTGATATGCTCCCAGCCCAACGGCGACAAGTATTGCAGTAGCGCATCGTCAACAGGCTTGTCTGACTCTCGCAGTTTTTCAACAGCCCTTTCCAGATAGACGGTGTTCCATAACACGATAGCTGCCGTTACCAAATTGAGCCCGCTGGCACGATAGCGCTGTTGTTCGAAGCTGCGGTCGCGGATTTCGCCCAAGCGATTAAAGAATACCGCTCTGGCTAAGGCGTTGCGGGCCTCGCCCTTATTCAGCCCTGCGTGGACACGTCTGCGCAGTTCTACGTTTTGCAACCAATCCAGAATGAACAAGGTGCGCTCGATACGGCCCAACTCACGCAAGGCCACGGCTAAACCATTCTGCCGTGGGTAACTGCCGAGTTTTCTCAACATTAGCGATGCGGTAACGGTGCCTTGTTTGATTGACGCCGCAAGCCGTAATATCTCGTCCCAATGCGTTTGGATGCTTTTGATGTTCAAGTAGCCGCCGATCATGCTATCCAACGCTGGGTACTCTTGGCCGTTCTTCGGAATATACAGCTTGGTATCCTTCAAATCGCGAATGCGGGGCGCAAAGCGAAATCCCAGCAAATGCATGAGCGCGAAGACATGATCGGTAAAGCCAGCTGTATCGGTGTAATGCTCTTCGATCCGCAAATCCGATTCGTGGTACAGCAAACCATCGAGTACATAGGTCGAATCGCGGATGCCTACATTCACGACCTTGATGTGATATGGGGCGTACTGGTCGGAAATGTGGGTATAGAACAATCGGCCCGGCTCGCTGCCATACTTCGGGTTGACATGGCCTGAGCTCTCGGCCTTGCCGCCCGCCCGAAAACGCTGACCGTCGGAAGACGACGTCGAGCCATCGCCCCAGTTTTCGGCAAACGCATGATTGAACTGGACATTCACTAACTCGGCTAATCCGGCGGAATAGGTTTCGTCCCGGATATGCCAGGCTTGCAGCCACGACAGTTTGGCGTAAGTTGTGCCGGGGCAAGACTCGGCCATTTTGGTGAGTCCCAGATTAATGGCGTCGGCCAGGATTGCCGATAGCAACAACGTACGGTCTTTAGCCGGCTCGCCATCCTTTAAATGCACAAAATGCCGACTGAAGCCGGTCCAGTCGTCCACGTCCATCAATAATTCGGTGATCTTGATGCGGGGCAGCAACATGCTCGCCTGGTTGATCAATTGTTGCGCGGCTTCGGGGACAACTGCATCCAATGGGGTGATTTTCAGACCGGAATCGGTAATTATGGCATCGGGAAGTTCATTGGCCAATGCCAAACGGTTTACCGTGCTCAGTTGTCGTTCGAGCAACTGCAACCGATCATGCAAGTATTGTTCGCAATCCGGATTGACGGCGACCGGCAATACTTTTGCCTGTTTGAGTTCTTGGAATTTCACGGAAGGCAACAGGTATTCGTCGAAGTCGCGAAATTGCCGGGAACTCTGTACCCAGATGTCGCCGGAACGGAGCGCGTTTTTCAGTTCGGTGAGTGTACAGATTTCATAGAAGCGACGGTCAAGCCCTTGGTCGGTATGTACCAGCGACTTCCAGCGCGGCTTGATAAAAGCTGTCGGCGCATCAGTCGGTACTTTGCGATTGCCGGAACCGTTCATCATGCGAATCACCTCAATGGCATCCAGCACATTCTGCGCCGCCGGTGCCGCTCGTAACGTCAGCACGTCCAGAAAATCCGGCGTATAGCGGCGGAGAGTGCTGAACTGCTCGGTAACCAAGTGTAAGTGATCGAATGCTGCGGGTTTGGCCAGTTGATCCGCTTCGATGATGCTTTGCTGGAAGTCGTCCCAGGAAATAACAGATTCGATTGCGGCGTAAGGATCGCTATCCGATTGCTTGGCATCCAATAAGGCGTGGCCGATTTTTGAGAATAATCGTACCTTTTCGTTGATCGCCTTGCCCTGTTGTTGGAACTGATGTTGATGCTTGTGCTTGGCGGCGCTGAATAATTTCAACAGGATGCGGTCATGTAGATCGATAATTTCGTCGATAATGGTAGCCGTGCTTTCCAAGGTCACAGCCACGAGCGTGGCATATCGGCGTTCGCTTTCAAACTTGCCAAGGTCCTGCGGCGTCATTTGCCCGCCTTCGCGCGCGATTTTTAATAGCCGGTTCTGATGAATGTGCCGACCCATGCTGTCCGGCAAAGCAATTGCCTGAAATGTTTTCAGCCGCTCAATGTGCTCCAGCATGTAGCGGGAATTAGGTTTCAAAGGCGACTGGCGTAGCCAAACCAGCCAAGTCGTGTTGGAATCAGGCTTGATTTTCAGCAGTTCGTCGAGCCGTTGTCGATGCAGCGCCGTGAGCGGCTGGGCCAACGCCCGGTAGATGCCGCGATTCGCGCGGGTGATGGCTTCGGCACAGGTACGCTCGATCACGGTAAGCGTCGGCAGAATCACTTTGCGTTGGCGTAGTGCTTCCAAAGCATGAGCCGCTAACACCACGCCCTTATCGGTCTGCATGGCGAGATCGGTCAGCGTTTTCACAAGAAACCGGAAATCGGATAATCCGAAGGCCGATAATCCAAGATAGCCGCGCAGTTCATGGAGATGTTCGCGCCGTGTTTCATCGCGCTCGCCGTATTTTCGCCAAACGCCGGGATCGGTCTTGATTTGGCCGGCGATCCATTGGATCAACGATTCCGCTATTGCCCCATCAGGGGCAAGCGCATAGCCAGGGTAGCGCAGCAGGCATAGTTGTACAGCGAATCCAAGGCGGTTGGCATCGCCCCGGCGTTGCCGAATCAGTGCCCAGTCGGATTCGTTGAAGGTGTAGTGGCGGATCAGTTCGTCTTGAGTGTCGGGCAAAACCAGTAAACTGGCCCGTTCCGTAGCAGACAAAACCGAGCGCCTAGCCATGATTACTCAGTGACTTTCAGATATTGGTATAGTGTTTCGCGACTAATACCATACTCGCGAGCCAGCTTTGCTTTCTGTTCACCGGCACTGGCCCGGCTTTGTAACTCTTCTACCTGCTCAGTCGATAGTGCTTTCTTTCGCCCTCGGTAAGCGCCACGCTGTTTAGCCAGCGCAATGCCTTCGCGCTGCCGTTCACGGATCAGCGCCCGTTCGAACTCGGCAAACGCCCCCATGACCGACAGCAATAAATTGGCCATCGGCGAATCTTCGCCGGTGAACGTCAGACACTCCTTGACGAATTCGATACGGACGCCGCGTTTGGTTAACTGTTGCACTAAGCGTCGTAAGTCATCCAGATTTCTCGCCAAGCGGTCCATGCTATGCACGACAACTGTATCGCCTTCTCGAACAAACGCAAGTAGCTCGTCCAAAGCCGGGCGTTCGGTATCTTTGCCAGACGCCTTATCGGTAAAAACCTTACTGACCTCGACCTGTTCCAATTGCCGTTCCGGATTTTGATCGAACGAGCTGACTCTGATGTAACCGATACGATGCCCTTGCAAATAATTGTCCCCAAAAAACCAAAAGTGTCAGGATGAACTCTATAGCCTTTGGTGGCATGTGTCAATATTTTCAAAAATATACCCTATTCTGACGCTAAAGTAATTCACATCCTGACATCAGGTTAGGGTATACGTCATACTGACACACATTAAACACATATTTTAATTTATGTGTTATATTTGAATTTTTAACGGGGAATTTTATGCCTACCTTTGCTGATTCAACACAACAAAACATTATCCAGGTTGCCCAACAACAGCAAATCACCCGCTCAGATGTGGCAACAACTAAACGAGCATTCCAGGACCTGAAAGACAAGGCTGAAAAGCTCAGCAACACAGTGTTTCAAATTGCTGCTTCAGCTCAGACTTGCAACAAAGATGCATTTGAAGAGGCTTGGAAACATCGCCAAGAGCTAAATGAAGTCAATTCAGAATTATCCAAATTAGAGGAAAAAATGGCTGCTTGTATGCCCAGCACAAGCACTGCGCGTCTCTCCGAAAAGGAAAAAAATGAAATTCGAGGGTTATATGCGACAGGTTTATACACACAGCAACAACTTGCCGATCAATATGGTGTGACTCAACCTACAATTGGAGATATCGTAAGAGGATATGAACTAACCAAGAACGGGTAAAGAAATGATAAAGAAAACTATTAATGCTTACTTTTTTCCGATCTCTGCAACTACCCATTAAAAATTAAAAGTATGGCGGAAATTAAGCGCCATACTTTTTTAAATTTTAATTATGCGGGTCCAATGTACTCAAATGACTCTACATCATTACGTAAACTAAATTCTTTTGCAGCATCTTCTGGACTATCCCCAAGGACAATTTGCTCCATTACAGTACCATTTTTAAAGTGCACAGCAAATTTATATCTTTTCATAGCAAACCTTTTTTGATGAAAAAAATTTTATTGCACGGAACATTCTAGCAATAAACCAATAAAGTACAAGAGCAACCCGCTACTTTGAGGATCAAGTCTTGTTAAGGACAAGTTTGTAGCATATCTATTCAATAAATCATCTAACGAACGCATGCTGCTTGCTACGCAAGCATCAACACAGAATCTCTTATAGGACGAGGTCTCATCTCATTGATGAGAATCACATCTTTGGTCACCAATTTTCCAATTTTATTCTCGCACTCACCTGGCGTATTGCATTCTTGACCATAACATGCTCCTGGGCCGCAATCTTTTGGGTAATTCACGCAATCAGATGAAGTTTTAATACCATATGATCTTTCTAAATCATCAATTTCATACCCAAACTCTAATTTGAAGATTTTCTTTGTTTCGCTCCAAGCAATATCGGCCTTTTTTCTATCATCATCTCCTTGCATTCCAAAATATGGGTAATGATGTACAAAATAGCCGAAGCAAGCATAACAATCGGCGGCATATTTTTCTGTATCAAGAATATGATAATGCCAAAATGTATCGATGTAATGACTTGGAACAAATCTTTTATTCTGGTATCTCTGGATACATGTCATCCACCGTTTGTATTGAATCTCAACTTTATCGCAAAATTCCAGAGACCATCCAAGTCCTGTTTTTTCACTCATTAGTTTAAATTTAATTGGTTCTAAATCAATATTAATGAATTCCATAATAATTCTCCACTAAATGAAAATTCCTCTTCCTTGAAAACACTAGCATCCCGGCCTGTCCACTCCCAATAAAAATATGTGATTGCCGACATTTTAAAAATGTGCGTAACAAGCGATGCCGCCGATTTTAGACTTCTTGCGTTTTACGAAACTCTTCATCAAGTGCAAATCGGAAAACATCAACGATTTGAACGGAGCCATCAGGGTAAAAAATCGGGCTATTTAAAATGCTAAGCCCAAATCCGTTGAATCCAACATGACCAAATGCAGGTTGAAACCTACGCTTGAATCCTAGGCTCTCATAATATTTTTGAGCGATTTGAAGCAAGTCGTCTTCTTCCGAACTCAAAGGTGAATTAAGCACTGCCCAATTACTTTGTCCAAGAAATGCAGCATATCTTTCGGCGGTGGCTATAACTGCGGATGCTGGCGTCCAAAGCGCTCGAGACGCTTGGAATAGCGAGTCCATTGGAAAAGCGCTTTTACCTGTTTCAATTTTCGCCCAGGCACTCGGGCTCCGACCAGTTTGTTCCGCAAGTTGAGAGGACTGAATTCCTTTTTCGAGTCGAATTTCCTTCAAAACGAGTAGCGTCAAGGAATTAAAGCAAGTTGTATAGTCTTTCATCTAATGCCAAAAATTGAAGGTTATGATGTCCTAATAGTACATTACAATTTCCCAATAGGCAATCCTCAGCTGTCGATATGAACATTTGAAGTCGTATACCACGCTTTTCGTATGGTGCGGGCAAAAGCGATTTTTGTTCTAATGTGTTTGATCGCTATCGTGCCGGCGACCTCAATTTAGTGACGGCAGCCATCGTGTTATGGAACACCGTCTATCTGGAAAGGGCTGTTGAAAAACTGCGAGAGTCAGACAAGCCTGTTGACGATGCGCTACTGCAATACTTGTCGCCGT
>Ga0209507_1002077_pt1 | contig 14302 bp, 10 predicted proteins | sample AD_UKC028_MetaG_FD_184414 | JGI IMG/M metagenome (GOLD analysis project Ga0209507, IMG submission 184414) | Active sludge microbial communities of municipal wastewater-treating anaerobic digesters from USA - AD_UKC028_MetaG (SPAdes) (version 2) | ecosystem: Engineered > Bioreactor > Anaerobic >...
CGTCCAGCCTCATCCACCATCGGAAACTTAACCTTGACCTTGTCAGGACTGATCATAAAACAGTGTCGTCCTTCTTCTTCTGCCAGTCCAAGCTTCTGACAGTACTCGCAATCGAGTCCCCGTCTGACTGACGGGGACTGCTTCGATCGCCATAAACTATAGTACGTCAGAAGCGCAATCAGTTTTTTGCGTCTTCACTCAACGAGCCTTTCCTGTCCGCTTCCGCAAGCACTTCCGCAGAGTCGTCTGAATGCAAAACGAAAAAGATGTCCTGAATCACTGACCGTTCCTTCGTCACATCGATCAGCAATCCTTCTCCATCTGGACATTTCTGAAACTTGTCCTTGTACCGTTCACAAAATCCGTTCGGAGCTGAATCAGGAACCACTAAATTCCGAACTTCTTGCACGACGCTCGCAAACGTCTCGGCCTGCTGCTGAGTCAAAGCATCGCCTATCTTCGCAGTCGATTCTGTCTTCGACGTACGAAGTGCAAATCTACGAAGCTGTGCAGCTGAATCAGCGTTGACCTCTCCGACAGTTCGACGACGCAGAACAAACACAGTCTGCTTATCCGACGTCAATCCTCTGTCTGACTCAAGCACATACTCAAACGGTTTCATGTCCAAAGCTTTTGCCATCATTTCCTCCTAAGGTATTCCTCTATTCACGTTATCGTACAACACCACATGCATCGGACTGTTTGCTCCAGTCTTAATCAACTTCATCACTATTCGACTCATAATCTCTCCCCCCGACTCAATCTCTTCTACTGTCTCAACAACACCTGTCATCGAAAATGTTGCAACGCTCGTCCAAACACCCAACGGATACGCAAACAGCCATAACGTCATCCACTTCTCAGCATTAACAGCTGAATCCTTCCAGCACTCCAAATACGGATCATCCTGAATCGGCAACGTCACTGTCATACTACCAACAAACTCACCCAGTCTAAACTCATACGGCCACTTCGATCCATAATATCTCGGCTGCACTGAGTTCTTCATCGTCAACTCAAACGAATCAATCTTCGGTGTCAACGTCGTTCCGTTCATGTCCAGCTGAAAAATACAATCCTTAAACATCGGCAAGTTCCCAACCGCTGTATCAAACACGCTCAACTGTGCATTCCAATCAAACGTATTCAACATCATACGTCCAACCATCTGAGCTGATACAGATATCGGCGATCCCAGCGATCCCTTAATCGAAATCGAACTACACACCACTCCATCCATTATCTGTGATCGAGCCAAATTCACTGACAACAATCTACCCAACGTCGCCCAAACCTCACACCCACTCGACGACCATACATCATACGTCTTCTGAGCAACTGACACCTGCGTTGCGCCATCCTGAAAAAACAGCCATAATATCAGTCCCATAATCTTCGAGTCAAACTCAAAATTCAACATCGCTCCATGCTCAACTGTCTCTTCAGCAATATCGGACACCTGTCGAACGAACATTCCTGATAACGTCGACCTTTCTTTTGCCCTGTTCGACCACTCAAAATTCGTCGGCGACGTCAACAACAATCCACACTTCCCTGTGTCCGCCCCCAAATCTGATACAAGAAACTTCTTGTACGCAGACGTAATACTGCCAGTCTTCTGCGCTATCAAATAGCGATCTTCCCACGAAGCCCACGTCACGCAGGAATACTCCTCAACACTGAATCTTCCACGACCATCGTTACTGACGGATAGTCCGCCGAATACCAAACCCCCTCAAACGAAACGGACACCATCAGCTCTTCACCCGATGCGTCAAGCGGAGCGTTCGTTATTCTGGCCGGAATTGTCAGCTGCACCAGCGTACTCGAAGCAGTTCCCCACTTGAATACGAGCGTCTGAGGCGTCTGACTCAAATAAGCATCAATCATCCCAGCCGCATTCGCATCCGACCAAGGCATCGAAACGGATCCTGTTACGATCACCTTTCCAAGCACATAATTCGAAATCGTACCACTATTGTACGACTTCGGTGCAGCGTTATTCGTAATCGTAATATCAAACGAGCCAATCAAATTCGTCACACCCCCAACAGTGAACGTCAGATCCTTAAACAGCAGCGGAGCCAGATCTGTCGGAGTCAAAACAAGCGACGACTCTGTAAACGTATTCGTAAAGTCTGCCCCGACCATCTCGGCCGAGAGCGTAATCGCACCACCCTCAGAGCCAGCTATCTTCATGCTCTTACAAATCGCCCCCAATATAACATGATGCTCGGCAGCGGTCGATGTATCTCCTGAAAAATCCTTCAACAAAACCGCGTATATTTCCGGCTCTGCTGCATTGGTCGCTTCTCCTGTGCCCGTTCCAGAACGATACGGAACGTACGTCTTTGCATACGGCGACGCACCTGACGATTCAGACGCTCCCTTCTGAAACAGAAGCCATCCGAACAACGCCATACAATATCGATCAGCCTCCATCTCCAATGTCACTGACGGTGCCTCCCGCTCAGCCTGATACTCTCCACCAGTTCCACCCACGCGCTGAGCACGACCAAACGACTTCGGCGTATCAACAATCGACTTCCCAGCCTCGAAACTTGGATTGTTCGTCAGCAGCAATCCAAAATAATTCGACTTCAGTCCGATCCCGTTTCCCGACGCAAACGTGGCAGTCGACGTGATCCCAGTCTTCACGACAATGCCATATCGGATTTCCCAACTCGCTCTAATTCCCATCTTTCAATCCTTCCTTCTTCTCTGTCTTCTCTACTTTTTCAGTCACTACTTCCACTCCCTTCAACTTCCCGACAACCTCTTCAGGCACGTCAACCACAGACCCTTTCTGTAGCGCAACCCACACATCTGGATGGCTAACAAAAAACGGATCGTCGCATCCTGGCGACATACGTGATACGCGTCTAATCCTCATCAAATCCTCCTATATAAACGACACCAATCTTGCTACTTCAACGACGTACGTAAACCGAACCTCATACATATAGCCTACTCCCTCCCCAGCATCCCCACCAAAAAACTCCTCATTCGTGACCTGCGAATCAACTGCTCTTCCACTCCAACTTGCATTTCTAATCAACACAGTCTCAACGCAATCGGCCAAATCGACCAGACTCAACAACACGTCTCCAGACGGAACCATCTTCATCCACACGCTTATCGTATAGCTGACCTTCTTCCTATCGCGTCCCGTCTCAAACTTCGACTCAGACTCCTCTTCAGCATGTACTAACACTGCAGGAAACTTCATCACAACCTTCTGCATCTCCGACCCTTTGCCCACATAAGCCACTTTGCCCACAGGCAACTCAACCGAAAGTCGATTCACTATTCTATCAGACAGTAGCTCAACAGACGGGTCATCTTCAAGCGACGACGTCACGTCTCTACTGGTAACTAACTGCTCACGACCAATCGTCGTAATCTGCGCGGTCGCCTTCGAAACTACCCCGCCCTCGTCTGTCTGGTTCAACCGAACTAAATCGACATCAATCGAATATGTCTGCTTCCCGCCTCCATCGCGTACGTCAAACGTACGCGAATGCTTAAACAGATCGACAACTGCCAACAAAATCTCGTTCGCGTTCTTCCGCGTCGAATCCGAATCTGTCCCTCTGCAGAACGCCTCTAACGAATACACTCTCTTCACCCTCGTCGTATGCTCGCTATACCAACTAACGACTGTCTTCGATAGCGGAACGATAGCCACTGCAGGAAACACCGTCACCGGCGAAAACACTCCCAACTGCAGTGTCACAATTCTTCTGAGCTCCTCGGACTGTGACATTCTATTCTCAAGTATCAACGTCTTCATCGACGTCAGAATCGATCTGCTCGTTCCGTAAAAGTCAGTCATCAGCTAATCGCTAACCACGAAATCGTATCAGCGTTCGTATCAGCATCGACCCAAATATCGGCCAACATTGTTATTTCAAGTTCCAATGACTCTCCCTTACTTATGTAAAGGCCATTCTGCGACGTCTTATCTACCGTCGAATCACCTACCCATATCCCGCCCGTATTCCCGCTCGGGACATGCAACGCCAGCAGATTTGAATCATACATCCTGTACAACTTATATGCGACACCGGCCTCCGACGCTTGCGCCGGTCTTGACAACGTCAACGTCTCTGCCGTCGCATCCACAGACAAAACGTTATACAAATAACCACCATTTGTCAGCAAAAACAGCACGTGCGCCGTTGCCAACGCTGCATGTGCAGCTGAAAAATTAGCCCCTCCTCCAGAGGCAACGGCAGCCGAACCAACAACCAGCGTCACAGTCCCTGTACTGTACGTCACACCAGCCAACGGAACCGCAGTACCTGACGCTGCTACTGCCGTCGAACCACCAGCCAAAATCTTTGCAAGTCTGTAATCCATTTCTATTCTCCTAATTTCAAGTACGCTTTCGGGTCTGAACAAAACACAGCCAAGTACGTTGCCAGCTCTACAATATCTTCTTCCTGAAACACCAAGTACGGCCGCGGCGGAATCGTCACGCTTGACTTCAATAAGAATAACGGTCGAATCTTTCCTCCACCTAAGTTCTGGAATATAACACGCTTCCCTTTCGGGACAAACGTATTCTCATAATCTCTCGGTCTTCCTGACACCCTCGGGAACGGCAACGCCAAATACTTCCCATGCTTCGGCCTAATCGTCCCGCCGAACTGCAACATTGCCGCCTTTACCTGCTTCGTTCCATACATCATATAATTCTGCCCAATCTCCAAAACCTCTGTCCCTATCGACTGACGCAACGTTCCGTAACGTTGCAATATCGGACTTCCTTTCATCGTCCCTTCAGCAGATCTCGATGCGACTGTAAACGGCGCAAGCTGTGTCCACTTTACAGGACGACCTTGTTCTCTAAACGTCTTCATCGTCGACCTATCCAGCACAGTCTTTGCCACCACAAAGAACGGTCGCAACGTCTTCGATCTCTGTACAAGCTTCTTCATCAAATCCTGTACGTTCTTATCATCCACAGACATCTTTATCAATCTTCGTCAAACCTCGTTCCGTCGTACAACAAATCCGACTCAGAACCAGACACCACCAGATTATCTGTAACACGCGTGCCAACTGTACTAATCTCATGCGCGTATGCATCAGGATCAAATACACCTGTCGTCTGAACTAACGAAATCTCACCCGACGACAACTTTGCCAACATCGACTTTGCCTGCGACTCAATCTCAGATACGAACTTCGACGTGTTCGGCGCTGCATCAGACAACAACGATCTCAGCACATCCGCTGCTGCCAATCGACTCGAAACATAGACTATCCTCGGATCAACATCATACGTTGCAACATACAGCTCATCATACGTTGCAAACTCCACTCCAGACTCAACAAACCACCACCCATTTTTCGATATCGTCAACTTCGAATTCGTCGACGTAAAATCTGTCGACACATTCCCAGTTCCCTGCGTCCCACTAAACGATCCGTATACGGTAAAACTCTTAACTGCCGTAACGATCGTATCGAATCTGATCGTCCACTGCTCTGTAATCGCGGCCGATCCAGCCTGTACCCCCTGCAATCTCGCTCTATTCGGCCGTGTCGTATTGCTCTTCGACGGAATCACAACCCCTGCTATCGGCGTCGATAGCAAGAAACTGCTCTCGGAATACAACGTCGACAAAGCCAATCGAATCAGTCCATCGGCCATCATGATCGCCTGCTCAATCTCTGCATCAGACACTACCTGATTCTCAGTCTGATCTATAATTCCTGTCTCATCCGAACTGACTTTCGGCAAAGCAGGCATCAGCAGCGACGAGCAGAGTCTAACGTCCAAAGGCGTAGAATACAGCTTACGCCGAATCGTCGAATAATCCATCTTCTTTTCCTCGACCCAATATAATTAGTCTTTCCATCTCTGTCAATTTCCCCACTGCATATAATACGTCGAGCTGTCGGGCACAATCACAGACTTCTTTCCGAGCGAATTCCCATTCGCATTTCTGGCAATAAACGTCGTCATAGTCGTCGACGGCGTTAGCTTCGAGCTAACAAAGACTGGTAACTGCCACAGTCCATCAACCCCCGTCGTATCTGCTACCTTCCATCTGTTCAACAAAACCTGTCCATAGCGAACGGCAAACGGGACGTCTATCGTCGCTTCCACAATCGAGCCCGAAGACCCTGTTCCTGACAACGACTGTACGTATCCCCATACTATACAGACGTCCGAATCAGAAGACACTGTCGGCGCGTATCTATATCCATAAAGCGTATCGCGCACTGTCGACGTTCCAATAACTATCGTATCCGGACTCGACGGGAACGTATAGAACACTGCCGACGGATACGCCAACACTGTATCATTCGAAGCCATAACAAACGCTGCCAATCCAGTCGACTTCGATTGTCTCCACCCTATATTCTCACCACTAAGCGTTGTCAGCAGCACGCCTGCTCCTGAAACTCCTGCATCTGTCGACGAATCGTACACCACCAAATTGACTGAATTCAATCCCGTCAGCCCTAACAAAGCTGTCATCATCGTATCCAAAAAATATCCCATCGTGCCTGTATCAGCTGCATACGTATACTGATACGCCTTCCATACTGAATCACGAATCTCGACTGCAGTCAAACCCGACGCTGACCCCTGAAACGCTGTCGAATCCAGCTTTACAGAATCTCGAGCATGATGCCCAAACAATCCCGCCAGCTCTCTTATCGAATCCGTCAACACAGCCGCCAGCTCTCTTTTCTCCGTCCAATACATATACGAACTGTCATCGGCACTCAACAATAATACTCTTGCAAGCAACGTATCCAAATGCGCTCTATCAGCTGCTTCAAACGTTCCACTACCCGAACCTCCAAGCCCTCCGTCAATCACAAACCTACCCATATCAGTCGCTGCAAAATTCGTCGTGTCGTATCCCCAAAGCAGTGTCAACAACGAATCATAATTCAACGCAACTGTATCCGTATCTGCATATCGACTCGATATCGACGCATCCAGCCAAGTCGATACCGTATCGCGTATCGTATCCACCTCTCCGTACAGCCACTCCAAATAATACGTCAACGTATCCTTTATCGAATCGTCCACCAACGCTGCGTGATCAAACCGAGCTTTCAGCGTATCCGTCAACGTGTCCACATCCTCCACCGTCGCAAATCCAGTCGCCTTGAAGTTCGCCTTGTTCGCATCGTCTATTGCGTTCAAAATCGAATCCAGCTGCGCCGCTGTCCATCTTCCAAGATTCACTTTGTTCAAATCTTCTATTGCATTCAGGACTGAATCTTTCTCGGCCGAAGACCACTTCATGAAGTTCGGCTTATTAGCATCAGCTATTGCGTTTGTCAACGAGTCTCCCTGAGTGCTGGTTGCAAAGCCCGTTGCTTTGAAGTTCGCCTTGTTCACATCTCGTACGGCATTTGTCAGCGAGTCTCCCTGAGCGCTGGTTGCAAAGCCCGTTGCTTTGAAGTTCGCCTTGTTCGCATCAGCTATTGCGTTTGTCAACGAATCTCCCTGAGTGCTTGTTGCGAAGCCCGTTGCTTTGAAGTTCGCCTTGTTCGCATCTTCGATTGCATTCAGGACTGAATCTTTCTCATCGGATATCCACGTCCCGAAGTTCACTTTGTTCACGTCCGTAATAGCGTTTGTCAACGAATCTCCCTGAGTGCTGGTTGCAAATCCTGTTGCTTTGAAGTTCGCTTTGTTCGCATCTTCGATTGCATTCAGGACTGAATCCAACTGAGCTGCTGTCCATCTTCCAAGGTTCACTTTATTAACATCTTCGATTGCGTTCAGTACTGAATCCAGCTGAGCTGCTGTCCATCGCATAAAGTTCGCCTTGTTCGCATCTTCGATTGCATTCAGGACTGAATCCAACTGAGCTGCTGTCCATCTTCCAAGGTTCACTTTGTTCGCATCAGCTATTGCATTTGTCAACGAATCTCCCTGAGTGCTGGTTGCAAATCCTGTTGCTTTGAAGTTCGCTTTGTTCGCATCTTCGATTGCATTCAGGACTGAATCCAACTGAGCTGCTGTCCATCTTCCAAGGTTCACTTTGTTCGCATCAGCTATTGCATTTGTCAACGAGTCGCCTTGCGTCGACGTTGCGAATCCTGTTGCTTTGAAGTTCGCTTTGTTCGCATCAGCTATTGCGTTTGTCAACGAGTCGCCTTGCGTCGACGTTGCGAATCCTGTTGCTTTGAAGTTCGCTTTGTTCGCATCAGCTATTGCGTTTGTCAACGAGTCTCCCTGAGCACTGGTTGCAAAACCTGTTGCTTTGAAGTTCGCCTTGTTCGCGTCTTCGATTGCGTTCAGGACTGAATCGTTCATTACGTCAGTCAAGCTGTCTGCGTTCCACAAATACCACTCCGGACTGAACTGCAACACTGCATCATTCACGTATCTCTCAAACGACTCATTATTCCCAACCAAAGCCACAGTCTCATTCGCAGCTGTCGAATCCAAAACCGAAACAGCCACACTCTGTCCGAACTTATTTCCGGCAACGATCGTCGAATCTGCACCCGATCTCAAGTACACTATTCCCGCGCTCGTATCGTAATTCATCACAACATTATCTTCAAGCTTCGTATACGATGCATCCCCAATATCAATCACGTTCGTCGTATACGATCCCGATATCGTATTCCCGACGATCTCCGAGTAGCGTGCATTCTCCGCGATCGTTATCGCTTCTGACCCAGCCGCCTCAAATCGATTTCTCAAAATCCGATTTCCATCTGCTCCAGTCGCTACGTTCACATACGTACATGGCGTCGTCAACACCAACGGTTCTCCATAAAACGCGCAATCGCTTATCTCATTCTCGTCTCCTGCAAAACCAATTGCCGCTGTATTCACTGAATCTGCGTACACTGTCATACCCGACAACAAGCATCCCGATCCCGTAACGTTAAACACGTACGAATTATCCGTGCCACCTCGAACCACTGTCCTGCCCACACCTCGACCAATAATCTTCACTCTCGACGTCGTCAGAGCTACATTCTCTTCGTCGTATACCCCATTTCCAACAAACACTACATACTGCTGTGCACCCGTCAACGCAGCTACTGCATTCGTTATTGTCTTACGAGCTGTAGTCCACGACAATCCCGTACTATCATCCGATCCCGTCGAGTCCACATAGTAAATCTTCGCGCCGTACGCACCCAACAGACTCAGCAATATCTTCTGATTACTGACCAGCATATTCAACGTATCTTCTTGCGCAGCCGACAACGCCGACGGCGGAATCAACGTGTCCAAAAAATATCCAAACGATCCTGTATCCGTCGCGTAGCTACTATGCAAAGCCTTCCACACTGAATCGCGAACTTGCATCGACAGCGTTGCCATATTCGTCGTCGTCAATCCCAACGATACTGAATCCTTGACCCTTTCCAAATCTTCCTGCATCGTAAACAGACTCGAGAACTCAGACGCCTTCTGATTCCCTACAAAAACATTCTTCTCGCCCGCGTCCTCAAACAACGTCGTCGAATCACTCGCAATAAAGTTACTCGCAACAATGTTCGAATCACTCGTCGCGTCTGCCTGCATAGCGATTCCATGTCCGTTAAACAGATTACCATAAACAACGCCTCTGTCTGTTCCCTCAAACAGAACACCATACAAATATTCTCCGTAAAACTGATTCCCTTTTATCTCAGCGCCGATGCCCGAACAATCCAACACTGACGTCACAGGCGACCAAATATCAAAAACGTTGTCCGTAATCTGGCATCCTCTTCTGCTCGATCCCATCTCCAATACGACTGTCTGCAAACCACCACTCAATCTAACGTATCCATAAATCTTACAGTCCCGTATCTTCAAATCATCTCCGGCGTACACCACATAACTCTTCACTGAATCGCAGTCAATCGTCATCCCTGCAATCTCAAGTCCAGACGCTACCGGAGCGACAAAAATCCCTGTCGAATCCTTACTGCCGTCAACTTTCGTCAATCCACGTCCGGCTCCAACAATATGTATGTTCGACGTCGCTATACTAACACGCGTATTCGAGTACGTACCAGGCGCGACAAATACATAATATTCCTGATATCCAGTACAGTCCATTACCCCTTGCCTAATCGTCGTTCTCGCATTCGTCCAATTCGTCCCAGCTGAATTCGTTCCTCCATCATCAACGTAAATCACTTTCACTGCAGACAAGCCAACTGCTGCCTGAACAGATCTAAGTCTGCTCACAATCGCATTCAACGAGTCATTCTGTGCTGCCGACAATCCCCCAGATCCGCCTGTAACGTCAGTCAACTGCATATCGATCGAATCGCGCAACTTCAAAACGATTGTATATACGCTGTCCATCATCCTCTTTACCGAATCAAGCTGAACATTCACTCTATATCCAAATGACGAATCATTCGTCGTATACGACGAAATATCCTTTGCAAAGAGCGCTGTCACAATCTCATCGGCAGACAATCCAGCCGCTGATCCCTGAAACGCATTCGAATCCATCGCAACTGAATCTCTAATCACTCCCGCAAGCCATTTCATCCAAAGTGCTGACGTATCAGCTGTATCGGTCGTCTGTAAAACTGAATCGGCTACCCTTGCTGCAAATGCCGCCGCCAACGTATCATTCCATGCCAACCACGTCATCGAATCCAAAGCCGTCGCTCTGCCAACAGTCAACCGCGCTGCAACATTCGTTACCGAATCCCTAATCTTGTCCATATACGTATCATCCCACGATTCAGGCAGCGCGCCTGGCAAAACATCTACGTATGCTTTTATTGCGGCCAGACCGTATACCCCCGACGCGAGCATGTCATACGATAAATCAATCTGGCTCGCCCTGTACCCAAACGTCGAATCGTTCGTCGAGTACACGCTGACGTCACGATTGAATACTGCGTCGGCAATCGCCTCTTCATCAACCACGGCTTCTGCCGGCGGACTTCCGTATACCGTATCAGCATTCTTCTTGTAATCTCCATACCACGACGACGAATCCGACCACACCCATCGACGTATCCCAAGCGAATCTATCGTCGCACTGGCACTGCCACCCATCCACGTCGTCGACTTAAACGAATCTGCCATCGAGCCCGCATCATACGCAAACGAGAACGGCTTATTCCAAAATGTCTCTGCCGCCGAACTATCTGTCGCCAACTCGCCCCGTCTTGGAATTCCACCATCTCCTGACGTTGCCCACAACGACGCAAGCGAATCGTGTTCCTCTGTCGTCAAGCCACCCGAACCCCCTGAACCGCCCATCCACGTCTCACTGCTCAACGAATCACCAATCGATCCCGCCTTGTCGTTCACGTTCGCAAACGGCGTATTCCAAACGTATCGACTAACCTGCGTACTATCTAACGACGCTGTACCTCCAGTCCGGCTTGCAACCAATGCCATATTCGGCGAACTAAACATTGCTGTCGTCGAATCCTTATACCAAACACTGTCTGCCATTTCATTAACAGTCACCAACGGCGGCGAATATAGCCCCGAAAAATAGAACGAGTCGTTGGCAGCTAACGCAAACGGTAGCGAATCAACGACCGTAACTTCTACCGAATCTCCGACAAACGAGACTGAGTAGATCACTGCTGGCAGTGCGTCTACTGCCACCCCACCCACTTTCGTAAATAACAACTGTCTATACTTCAACGTCTTCGACTGCGATGCTCCCGATCCAATCGACGTCGTATCTGACCAAAACTGTCTACGTGCATTCGTACCCGCGCACAACACAACACTCTGTGATCTTGCTGTCAGCGGCCACAGCCCTGTATACGGAATCGACCATCCATGATCGGACATCTCGGCAATCTGCAAACCTGCATCGTACAACTTCGCCACGTACGTATAATACGCCAAAGAGTCGACAGCAACAACTGTATCAAACGACCCTGTACCAGTCGCATTACACAACCACGTCATCGTCGAGTTTCTCCAATACGCAACTACTCTCGTCGAGTCAATGCCTGTATCCGGCATACCCCCAGTCGTCTTGTGAATCGACAAATTCAAAAGCGATGACGCATTCGAACCACCAACAAACATGCACACCGTCACCACAATCAAAGCCGTTACCAGTACAAAAATCTTTCTCATCTATCTCCTCCAACCAACATTCATCTGCCTACCACAGCCGGCTTCGATCCTGTCCGTCCAATCGTCAAAGGCTTGCTACTCGTCCGTCCGAAAGCCGTAACCGGCAACGTATACGTATATACCATATACGGACGGTCACCCTCACTCTCATCATTCAACGACACAAACGACATCGAAGCATTCGTCGTCACTCCTGCCAACTTCCAGCCATAATTCGGCATCGTTCCATCCACAATCGGCTGCACTGTCTTTATCAAACCAGAATCTGTAAACTCAGTAACTGACCACCCCTCTTGCTCCAGTATACTCCCGAGCGCATAACGTGACACCCTAATTGCAAACGTGTCGCCCTGATCCAACACAAGATACTTCGGATAAATATCTTCAGTCGTAGACAACGCCCCAGCGGTCGCCCACTTTTTCGACGAATCGGCTTCTGCTGTCGTAACTACATATCCAGCTGGAACTATGTCACCAAAACGAATCCACGCATATCCCCCCTCTCCCCACTCTGTCCACCACCAAGAGTTCTTCACCCTCCATGCTCCAGTCTGTACGCTACCACATGTCAACGTATCGTTCCACCCAACAACAAGCACTGAGTGCGAATTACCCCCCGGATTCGAGACTCCTGTATCCAGCGGATGCCAGTAGCATCCTCCTTCGTAATTAAACAACGTCCCACACGATCCAAAACTGTCGTTCACTGCCCAAACATTTATCGCCACCACAACAGGCCGCATCAAAACTATCTGCTTAAACCAATTATCGTCAGCAGTATCTCGTATCGAAGATCCATTCGGACTGTCAACATACCTCCAGTACCTCAGCGTATCCAAAGCAGAAAACGACGACGGACATCGTGATGCCAACGTATCTCCTTTGTATGGAGCATCCACCTCATCAGCCAACGGTTCGTCAAGAAAGTAGTCAAATACTTGACTTGGATCTCCGCCCGTACATCCGTCTTCTCTCGGAATGCCACAAGACAAAATCTGCTGCTCTGAAACATCAATATCTCTATACTTCAAAGCCCCAGCGGTTGCCCACTCATATCCACTCTTCCATCTGTAATATCCCGCTTCCGACGCGACAAACTTCCTCATCGAATGGTGTACCTGCACAACAAGCTCTTCCTCCGAAACGGCTTTAGTTCTATACTTCAACGACGCTGACTGGACGTACAAAATCGAGTCCCCAAAATCTGAGCTTACCCCCACAGGGCGAACCAACATAAACGGATGCGTCGAATTCAAAGCTACTGTATCTGCTGCACTTCTATCTGTCGTCGAATCTGATCCACTGCCCACGTACGTATCGACTAAGTCCGTTCCGTCATACGTAAAGGTCACTTCATTTCCATTCACACTGACTGCATTTATTGCTATCTGTGGTCTGTACGACTCCGTCCCGTCCGAAGATCTGAACGACCCTGAGCCACTCACGCGTCTGACAATCACGCCTGTCTCAGCCTCTGTCTGATCTCCCCATCGAAATACTTTATACGGATCAAGATACCAATAGTAATACTGTCCGGCATTCACAATCGTGTCCATCGTAATAAAGTGATCTAAGTCGTGTCCACTTCCATCGGCCGTATCCCACAGAGTTCGAGGAACAAGTTTCTGAATCATATGCGTCGCCTCGATCGCTCCGGCAGCTCCGAAGATCCAGCAGGCACCACAACTGGACTGATTCTTAGGGGCTGTCACCATCCCCGAATCCGTCCACGAGAACGTCACAGGCAAATTCTCCTGCCCTACTGTATCTGTACAAAATTCTGGAGCCCAACGAGATACGTACGTTGCTCCGCCTGTACGATCCCCAGTCAAATCACTATTGTTCCAATTCACCCTAAACGGATAGACTTCAAACCATCCTGTATCCGTTTCTGGCGATCCTTTCATGTACAACTCAAACGACTTAATTCGCGCTCCCTTTGGAATCGACTCCCGTACATCCTTTATTCTAACAGCAGTAAACAACTTCGACGACGTTGAAGCACAAACTTGCGGCGTAGTAAGATGCCCTCCTTGATCCTCTTCAGAAAATGCGCACATCTCCAGCTCATCCCACCAAATAGTATCTTCGTATACAGTCTGTGACCTGCAAACCGATACTAAGAGCAAAACAAAAATCACTGATCTCTTCATGGCTTATGCCTCTTCGATAGTCCTGCTGAACCGTGTCGAACACCAACACCCGTCGGACTGTGCTGAACACCACTCGGCGGTT
>Ga0209507_1002079_pt1 | contig 14300 bp, 16 predicted proteins | sample AD_UKC028_MetaG_FD_184414 | JGI IMG/M metagenome (GOLD analysis project Ga0209507, IMG submission 184414) | Active sludge microbial communities of municipal wastewater-treating anaerobic digesters from USA - AD_UKC028_MetaG (SPAdes) (version 2) | ecosystem: Engineered > Bioreactor > Anaerobic >...
TCAACCTGATCAACCAGCACGGCGGCAAGGCCGTCGGCCTGACCGGCAAGGATGGCAACTTCATCCGTGCCAAAAAGCTGATGCTGGAGGACAAGGACAACCCCGGCGACCTGATCGACGTCGGCCAAGTCGGCCAGATCACGCAGATCGACCCGTCGCTGATCGACCACCTCGACCGGGGCGCCTTCATTCCGGTCATCGCTCCGATCGGCGTCGGCAAGGATGGCGAAACCTACAATATCAACGCCGATGTCGTCGCCGGCAAGATCGCCGAAGTGCTCAAGGCCGAGAAATTGGTTCTGCTCACCAACACCCCCGGCGTGCTCGACAAGGAAGGCAATTTGATCACCGGCATCACGCCCAAGCAGATCGACGAAATGGTCGAGGACGGTACCCTCTCCGGCGGCATGCTGCCGAAGATCGGCTCAGCGCTCGACGCGGCACGCAACGGCGTCAAGGGCGTGCACATCATCGACGGCCGCGTCGAGCACGCGCTGCTGCTGGAAATCCTAACCGACCACGGGGTCGGGACGATGATCAAGTCGCACTAAATGAAGTCCGGTCGCACCTGGCTGTTCGACCTCGACAACACCCTCCACAACGCGACCCCCCACATCTTTCCCCACATCAACCGCTCGATGCGCGACTACATCGAGCGGCATCTGGGCGTCGACCGGCACGAAGCGACGCGCATCCGGCAGGATTACTGGGTGCGCTACGGCGCCACACTGCTCGGCCTGATCCGCCATCACGGCACCGACCCCGACCATTTCCTGCGGGAAACGCACCAGTTTCCCGACCTGCGCCGCCTGGTCGTCTTCGAGCGCCCGGTTATCCACGCCCTGCGTCGCCTGCGCGGGCGCAAAATCATCTTTTCCAACGCGCCGCGCCACTACGCCGAGGCCATCCTCGAAATCACCGGCCTGGGTGCCTGCTTCGACGCTGTCTATTCGGTGGAAAACGTCCGTTACCAGCCCAAGCCGATGCTCGCCGGCTTCCGCACCCTGTTGCGCGCAGAACGGCTCGACCCGCGACGCTGCATCATGGTCGAGGACAGTCTCGCCAACCTCGTTGCCGCCAAGAAACTCGGCATGAAGACCGTGTGGGTAAGCACTAGCTACCGCCGCTCACCCAGCGTCGATCAAAAAATCACCTCGGTGCTCGAACTTCCGGAACGCTGCGGTCGACTATAATTTTTGGGCAAAATCCAAAAAGCCATAACGGAGGGAGACAAGACCATGGCGACCAAGCCCGGCGAACGCCGCCTGCAAATTCTGCAGACCCTGGCCCAGATGCTGGAAACGCCCAAGGGAGAGAAAATCACCACCGCCGCCCTAGCGGCCAAGCTGGAATGTTCCGAAGCCGCGCTCTATCGCCACTTCGCCAGCAAGGCACAGATGTTCGACGGGCTGATCGAATTCATCGAACAAAGCCTGTTCGGCGTAATCAACCAGATCACCTCCGAAGAAACCCAGGGGCTCAAGCAGGTGGAATTGATCCTCGGCCTGTTGCTGCGCTTCGCCCAGAAAAATCGCGGCATGACGCGCGTGCTGATTGGCGACGCCCTGAGCAATGAAAACGAGCGCCTGCAGGCGCGCATCAATACTCTGCTCGACAAGATCGAAGCTGCCCTGAAACAGGCGCTGCGCATCGCCGCGACGCAGGAAAGCCTGAAACCGGATGCCGATTTCGGCGCCCTGGCCAACCTGCTGCGCTGCTACGTCGTAGGCCGCTGGGAACAATATGCCCGCAGCGGCTTCGTCCGCGAACCGCTCGCCCAATGGCTGCAGCAGTGGCCGATGCTGTACTTCGCCTGCCTGTCGCAGGCGGGTATTCCGGCTAACGCGTGAAAGAAAAAAGGGCGACACGTGCCGCCCTCTCTGCAAACCCACGCACGACTCAGCGCTGCAGATATTCCGCCGCGTCCAGCGCAAAGTAGGTCAGGATGCCGTCGGCCCCAGCCCGCTTGAAAGCCAGCAGACTCTCCAGCACGCAAGCCTCCTCGTTCAGCCAGCCGTTCTGCGCAGCGGCCTTGAGCATCGCGTACTCGCCGCTGACCTGATAGGCGTAGGTCGGCACCTTGAACTCGTCCTTGACGCGCCGAACGATGTCCAGATACGGCATGCCCGGCTTGACCATGACCATGTCGGCACCCTCTTCTAGATCTAGCGCGACCTCCTTCAGCGCCTCGTCGCCATTCGCCGGGTCCATCTGGTAGGTGTATTTGTTGCCCTTGCCCAGGTTGCCGGCCGAGCCGACCGCGTCGCGGAAAGGCCCATAGAACGCAGAAGCATACTTGGCGGAATAGGCCAGAATCCGCGTGTAGATTTGCCCAGCCTCATTCAGTTCGGCGCGGATGCGGCCGATGCGGCCGTCCATCATGTCCGAGGGTGCCACCACATCCGCCCCCGCCTCGGCATGGCACAACGCCTGTTTGGCCAGGACCTCCAGCGTCTCGTCGTTCAGCACGTAACCTGTCTCGTCGATGAGACCGTCCTGCCCGTGGCTGGTGTAGGGATCGAGCGCCACGTCGGTGATCACGCCCAGTTCCGGGAACTCGCGTTTCAGCGCGCGCACGACGCGCGGTACCAGGCCATGACTGTTGAACGCCTCTTCCGCAGCGAGCGATTTCAGCGAGCTATCGACCACGGGGAATAGCGCCAGCGCCGGAATCCCCAGTTTCACCGCGCGCTCGGCGGTTTTCAGCAGCACGTCGAGCGACTGGCGCTCAACGCCTGGCATCGACGCCACCTTCTCGACCCGCCCTTCACCATCCAGAACGAAAACAGGGTAAATGAAGTCGTCGACCGTAAGCACCGACTCACGCATCAGCCGACGGGAAAAATCATCGCGCCGCATCCGGCGCATGCGGGTTCCAGGGAAATGCCCGGTTGCACTCATGTTTCGACCTCAAACCATTCAAATTGCAGATTCTTGTTCGCTGTGGAACTTTTCGCATTGACCCACGTCAGAGTCAGCAGATGGCACGCGCTGTCTCCCGCTTCACCTCCCTGAGCGGGTGCCTTGACCACGTTAAGGCATTTTGGCCCCCGGACCCCCCTTATCCGGGGGTCTTTTGTTTTCCGCCACCTTTTTTTCGATCTCCAACCACCCGGCAAGCACCGCCTCCGCCTCTTCGACACCTGTCTTTTTGAGGCTGGAGAAGAGTTGCACCGAATACAGTTCGGCATCGCCCCAGGTCGCCAGCTCCGCCTTGACCGAACGCAGTGCTTTCGTCTGCTCCTGCCGGCTCAGTTTGTCGGCCTTGGACAGCAGCACGTGGATGGGACGCCCCGTGGGTCGAAACCAGTCGATCAGGCGTAAATCGAGATCGGTCAGCGGGCGCCGGATATCCATGATGACGACCAGGCCGGCCAGTTGCTCCCGCTTGCTGAGATAGGGTCCGATCAGCCCTTCCCACTGCGAGCGGATTGCCTCCGGCGCCTTGGCATAGCCATATCCGGGCAGGTCGACAAAGTACTTGCCGTCGGACAGTGTGAAGTAATTGAGATGCTGAGTGCGGCCCGGGGTCTTGCTGACATAAGCCAGACGCGTGCGCCCGGCCAGGGTATTGATTGCGGATGATTTACCGGCATTGGAGCGGCCGGCAAAGGCAACTTCGCGGACCGCATCCTGGGGAAGATCGCGAAGATGGGCGACGGTTGTAAGAAAAACCGCCTGCTGGAACAAAGGCATAAAAAACTCTCAGGAGCCGCCAAGGCGGCGGAGAACTAATATAGAATAGCAGGTTTGTAACTTCCGTTCCGGCCAAAGCGCCCAAAAACGCGCATTAGGAGTTCGAAAATGATCCGTACAGCGGCAATGGCAATCCTTCTTGCCACCAGTTTCATGTCTCACGCGGCTGAAGAAGCCAAAGCCAAGGCAGACCCCGCCAAGGGCAAGGCCATCGCCGAAACCGTTTGTGTCGCCTGTCATGGCGCCGACGGTAACAGCGCAGCGTCGGCCAACCCGCACCTGGCTGCCCAGCATCAGGAATATATCTACAAGCAGCTGACGAACTTCAAGGCAGTCGATGGCAAGCCGGCAGCCCGCAACAACGCCATCATGGGTGGCATGGCGGCACCGCTGTCCGACGAAGACATGCGCAATGTCGCCGCCTGGTTTGCCAGCCAGAAGCTGAAGCCGGCAGTCGCCAAGGATGAGACCAAGATTGCCCTCGGCCAGAAAATCTGGCGCCAGGGTGACTTCAAGAAGGGCATCCCGGCCTGCGCCGGTTGCCATGGCCCGGCCGGCGCCGGCATGCCCGCCCAGTACCCGCGCCTGGCTGGCCAGTTCCCGGAATATACCGAAGCGCAGTTGAAGACCTTCCGTACCGAGGAACGCAACAACGACCCGGAAAAGATGATGCGGATGATCGCCGCCAAGATGTCCGATGTCGAAATCAAGGCCGTGGCGGAATACGCCGCCGGTCTTCGCTAACTCGGCGAATCACGGGAAAAAGGCAGCTGCGGCTGCCTTTTCTTTTTTCCGGCCTTGGCATCCGCGCCACGGGCGGATAGACTGCTCTGACAACAACGCTCAACCTCGCCGAGGAGACCAAATATGAAAACGCTCAAGCAAATGCTGGCCGGCAAACATCGGCCGCTCGCCGTCGTCTCGCCGAACGATTCCGTCTTTCATGCCCTGACCCTGATGGCTCAGCATGACGTTGGCGCCCTGATGGTGCTTGACGGCGAACAACTGGTCGGCATTTTTTCGGAGCGCGATTACGCGCGCAAGATCATCCTGCACGGCAAGAGTTCGAAAGAAACGCTGGTCAGCGAAATCATGAGCGACAAGGTCGCCTATGTCACCCCCGCCACGACACTTGACGAGTGCATGGCGCTGATGACCGAAAAGCGCTTCCGCCACCTGCCGGTACTGTCGGAGGATGACAATAGCGTCGTCGGCATCATTTCCATTGGCGATCTGGTCAAGGAAACCATCAGCAGCCAGCAGTTTCTGATAAAGCAGCTGGAACATTACATTTCTGGCTGAAACGGCAGCGGTTTCACGCCGTCGTTCCGTTAAAAAGACAATCGCCCGCGCTTTCCCGGGCGATTGTCTTTTCCCGGCCCTGACTCTGCGGTTTTGCGTGGCTGGTGGTCCGGCAGCCCGAACCGCCTCTCGCCATCGCTGTCTCAGCTTCACCATGGAGCGTTTCAGACAGCCTCAATTCCGCACCCGCCACATGACTGTAAGTTTTCCGGAGTGTCCAGCGACTAATCAGCAAATGAAGAGCGCGAGGTAACACCATGCTTATACTGCACCGACCGGAAATCCTTCCATCCGAAATCACCCCACCCGATGTCTATGGTGCGCGGCGAAAATTCCTGCGCGACGTGACACTAGGACTGGGCGCCGCCGGCCTCGGGCTGATGGGCAACAGCCACGCTGCCACAGCCGAGCGCATCCGCTTTGAGGCAATCACCCCAGGCCCATTTTCGGCAAACGATGAAAAAATCACGCCCTACGCTTCGGTTACTGAATACGGCAACTTTTACGAGTTCGGACCCGACAAGGACAGCCCGGCCCGCAACGCGCACCGCCTGCGCACCCGGCCGTGGACCATCAGCATCGAAGGCGAAGTCAAGACGCCGAAGACCTTTGCCATCGAAGACATACTCAAGTGGGCGCCGCTCGAGGAACGCATCTACCGGATGCGCTGCGTCGAAGGCTGGAGCGCCGTCATCCCCTGGGTCGGCATTCCGCTCGCCGAATTGATCAAGCGCAGCGACGTTACCGGCAACGCAAAATTTGTCGAATTCTGGAGTCTTGCCAACCCCGAGCAGATGCCTTACGTCCGCGTCCCGTTTCTCGACTGGCCCTACATCGAAGCGTTGCGCCTCGACGAGGCGGTGCATCCGCTGGCCCTGCTCGGCCTCGGCATGTACGGTGAGCACATGCCCAAGCAGAATGGCGCACCGTTGCGCGTGGTCATTCCTTGGAAATACGGCTTCAAGGGCGCCAAATCGATCGTCAAGGTACGCTTCGTCGAAAAGCAGCCGCCGACCGTGTGGACCAAGGCCGGCCCCGACGAATACGGCTTCTATTCCAACGTCAACCCGGACGTGCCGCACAAACGCTGGAGTCAGAGCCATGAGCGCCGGTTGGGCGAATTCTTCAAGCGCAAGACCCTGCCCTTCAACGGCTATGGCGAACAGGTAGCCGGACTTTATGCCGGCATGGATTTACGCAAGAATTTCTGAACAATGACCACGCAAAAAACCACGCCACCGATAGCGCAACTCAAAACCGCCCTTTTCCTGGTCTCCCTCCTGCCCTTGGGGCGCCTGCTGTGGGCCGCCTACACGGGCGATTTCGGCCCCAACCCGGTCGAGTTCGTCCAGCGCTGGACCGGCACCTGGACCTTCAACTTCCTGCTGCTGACACTCTGCGTCTCACCACTGCGCGCCTATACACAATGGCACTGGCTGCTCCGCCTGCGGCGCATGCTCGGGTTGTTCACGTTCTTTTACGCGACACTCCATTTCCTGTCCTTCATCGGCTTCGACCATTCCTTTGCGGTCGACGAGATCGCCAAGGATATTTTCAAGCGCCCCTTCGTCACCGTCGGCTTCGCCGCCTTCCTGCTGCTGATTCCGCTGGCCGCGACCTCGAACCAATGGGCCATCCGCAAGCTGGGCGGGCGCAAGTGGCAGGAACTGCACCGCAACGTTTACCTGATCGGCATTCTCGCCTGCGTGCATTATTTCTGGCTGGTCAAGGCGACGGCGCTGCTCTGGCCGCTGGCCTATTCTGTCGCCCTCGCCTTCCTGCTCGGCTGGCGGGTACGCGAGCGGCAGCGCAAGGCGATCCCGGTGCCGCAGTTCCAGAACGCCAAGCCACTCAAGTTCTTCAAGCAGAAACCGGACTAGACGTTATTTCCGGCGCGGCGTATCGAAGCGGATGACGGCGCGGCCATCGGCGGTCTGCTTCGGCGCCACCTTCCAAGCGTGGCCATAGACGATCTCGAATGTGGCGGGAAGCTTGCCATTGGCGCGCTGGCTCTCGTAGGCGGCACGCGCCCGTTCCCATGCCTGGCGTCCGGTCAGTCCATGGCGTCGTGCCTTCATGGCGCAGCCGGAACCGGCAGCCCGCAACTCGTCAAGCATTTCGTCGAAGCCGTCGTAAGTCAGGGTCAGCACTTCCATGTCCATCACCGGGTCGGCGAAGCCGCAGCCGACCAGCATGTCGCCGAGATCGTGCATATCGATGAAACGCTGCGTATGGGCATAGCCGTCGGAGAATGCTATGCGCAGCTCCTTCAGCGAATCCGGCCCCAGCGTCGAGAACATCAACAGGCCGCCGACTTCGAGCACGCGGTGCGCCTCGGTCAGAGCCGGCAGCGGGTCATCCAGCCAGTGCAGCAGCAGGTTGGACCAGACGATTGCGGTCGACTGCGATTTCAGGGGTAAATTCGCCGCATCGCCAGCCAGCCGCTGCGCTTCGTTCTGGCGCCCCAGACCCAGCCAGCGTTGCCAACTTGGGCGGGCGGCATGGTCAACCTGCAGCATGGCCGGGGCAATATCCACCCCAAGCAATAGTGCGCTCGGGTAGCGCGCAGCCAGACTGGCAAAACTGCCACCCCGGCTACAGCCCAGATCGAGAATGCGCTTCGGCTCGACCTTGACATAATCGAGCCGCTCCTGCATGCGGCGGTCGACCTCACGGGCGAAGAAATCCGCCTGATCGTAACTTTCTGCAACGCGGGAAAAGCGCCGGCCTACCTGCAACCGGTCGACAAAACCGCCGCTCAAACGGCCTTCACGCCCAGACGCGCGAACAAGGCGTCGTCGCGATCGACATCCGGGTTGCCGGTCGTCAGCAGATGGTCACCGTAGAACATCGAGTTGGCGCCCGCCAGGAAGCACAACGCCTGCAACTCGTCGCTCATTTCCTGACGGCCGGCGGAAAGACGAACCCAGGAAGTCGGCATCGTGATGCGGGCGGCAGCGATGGTGCGCACGAACTCGAAGGGGTCGAGACGCGCTGTATCCGCCATCGGCGTTCCCGGGATCGGCACCAAGTTGTTGATCGGTACCGATTCCGGCGGCTGCGGCAGGTTGGCAAGCTGGACGATCAACGCTGCGCGGTTCTTGCGCGACTCGCCCATGCCGATGATGCCGCCCGAGCAGACATTGATACCCGCATCGCGCACCTGATCGAGCGTGTCGAGGCGGTCGTCGTGGGTGTGGGTCTTGATCACCTGACCGTAAAATTCCTTGTCGGTATCCAGATTGTGGTTGTAGTAGTCGAGGCCGGCGTCCTTGAGCTTGCCAGCCTGGCCTTCCTTGAGCATGCCGAGCGTGACACAGGTCTGCATGCCGAGCGCCTTGACCTCGCGCACCATGTCGAGCACGCGGTCAAGGTCGTTATCTTTTGGCCCCTTCCAGGCGGCGCCCATGCAGAAACGGGAAGCCCCCTTTTCCTTGGCCGCCTTGGCGGCAGCGACGACCTCGTCCAGCGGCATCAGGCGCTCGCGCTCGGTATCGGTGTCGTAACGGGCCGACTGCGAGCAATAGCTGCAATCCTCCGAACAACCGCCAGTCTTGACCGAAAGCAGCGTCGAGCGTTGAATGGCGTTGGGATCAAAATGTTCGCGGTGCACACCCTGCGCGCGCCAGATCAAGTCCATCAAAGGCATCTCGTACAGGGCGAGCACCTCATCAAGCGCCCAGCGGCGAGCAGGAACAGGCTGGGAAACGGAGGAAACGGCGGCGAGAGAGCTAGCTTGCATGGGAGGCCTTGCTTGAGAAAAATCAATAAAAATCAACGACGAAGCGCACTGATAATTATGAATTATCGAGGACGCCGGTAACGATGTCAATTTTACCCCAAGCCATACAAGCTGCCTTCGGCAGCATCGCCGCGCACCTCTTGCCCGGCAGTTGCCCGCTGTGCGCCGCTGACAGTTCAAGGAGCCTGCTCTGCCCAGACTGCGAAAGTGATCTACCCAGACTCCCCGCCAAACTCTGCCCACAGTGCAGCATAGAAACAACACTGGGTGAACGCTGCGGCGCCTGCCTCAAGGAGCCGCCCGCTTTCACGCGAACGATTGCCCTGTTTCGCTACGACTTTCCCGTCGACCGCCTGATCCAGGCACTCAAATACGGCCACCAATTGCCACTGGCCGCCTGGTTCGGCCATTGCCTGAGCCGAAAAATCGTTGCCACCGAACACGACCTGATCCTGCCCCTCCCGCTGCATCCCTCACGCCTGGAGACCCGCGGCTTCAATCAATCGGCCGAGATCGCCCGAGCGATCAGTCGCGCCTCGGGTATTCCAATGAACACTCATTGCCTGACCCGCACCCGCGCCACGCCACCGCAGGCAGCCCTGCCGCTCAAGGAACGCGCACGAAACGTTCGCGGCGCCTTCGAGTGCTCCGCCGACTTTAGTGGCAAACGTATCTTATTAGTAGACGACGTGATGACTACCGGCTCGACACTTCGCGAATGTGCCCGCATACTGAAACTGCATGGCGCCACGCAGATCACGGTAGTCGTTGCTGCCCGCGCCCTCCGCCACTGAGGCATGCCTAGAACCTCTGAGTTGCACGCAGCATTCAACACAGCCAATTCCAACAAGTCCCTGAATGATCGCCGTCGTCCTTTACCAGCCCGAGATTCCGCCCAACACCGGCAACGTGATCCGCCTGTGCGCCAATACGGGCGCCGAGCTGCATCTTATCGAGCCACTGGGTTTCGACATCAACGACAAGACCCTGCGCCGCGCCGGCCTCGACTACCATGAGTACGCCCGCGTCTTCCGCCACCCCGACTGGAAGACCTGCAAGGCGGCCCTCGGCGAACGCCGCTGCTGGGCAATGACTACCTCCGGGCACGGCAGCCCGTTCGACCAGCACCTGAACGACGACGATGTATTCGTCTTCGGCCGTGAAACGAGCGGCCTGCCCGGCGAGGTCCTTTGCGACTTCCCGGTAACGCAACGCCTACGCCTGCCGATGCGGGTGGGCCAACGCAGCCTCAACCTGTCCAATGCCGTCGCCGTGACGGTTTTCGAAGCCTGGCGACAAAACGGGTTCTCTGAAGCCATCTGACCGAAAACCCGCCGTGCCAGCGCTTTGCCATCTGGATACTGTTGCGCCAGCGCAACAACGGCAGCCGAAAGCAGGCGTCCACCGCAAACATCAATTGCCCGAGCGCCCGCTCTTTGCCAAAATCGGTTCAACTTCTCAATCCGAGAGGTAAAGCTTAATCAACTCGCAAGAGCAGATTAAAAACTAACCACTAAGGAGAAATTCTGATGCAAAAGAAACTCATCGCTCTGGCAGTCGCTGGCCTGGCCTCCACCGCCGCCTTCGCCCAGACCAACGTCACCATCTACGGTCTGGTTGACTACGGTTACGCCTACCGTTGGGACGGCAGGGATGCAGGTACGGTCTTCAACAACGCCGGCGTCCCCATCGCCCGCACCAGCGGCACCCCGAATTCCCAAAGCCAACTGAACGGCGGCCAGTCTCTTGGCAACCGCCTCGGCTTCAAGGGCACGGAAGATCTGGGCAACGGCCTGAAGGCTGTCTTCCTGCTGGAACAAGGCTTCATGCTTGATACCGGTAACCAGCAAACCGCCGGTTCGCAATTCACCCGTCAAGCCTACATGGGCCTGAGCGGCAACTTCGGTACCGTGGTCGGTGGCCGTCTGTACACCCCGCACTACACCTTCGTTTCCGGCCTGGATCCGTTCGGTGCCGGCACCGTTGGCCGTTACAACAACGTCTACTCTTCCGCCGCCTTCGCCTCCTACGGCAATGGTGGCACCCTGGGCGACCCGGTTCGTGTTGACAACGCCGTCGCCTACATCTCCCCGTCCTTCCTGGGTGGTCTGACCGCTACCCTGGCCTTCTCCAACAACGCCGGTGGCCAGGAAGATGCCAGCAGCAACGCCGCCAACAACACGGTCTACGCCGGCTTGCTGAAGTACGACAACGGCCCGATCAGTGCTGGTTTGAACTATCACTACATCAACGGCGGTTCGCGTCTGAGCGACGCCACCTTGGCTAGCCCGATCGGCGTCAAGAACGCTGAGAACGCAACGCTGGGTGGCTCGTATGACTTCAAGGTCGTCAAGGTCATGGCGCTGTACTCCTGGAACCAAGTCGACTATCTGATCAACCCGGCCCTTGTTAGCAACACCGGGCGCACGGCCACCATCAACAACTACATGCTGGGTGCAACGGCTCCGTTCGGCAAGTTCGTGGGTAAGGCTTCCTACATCTACTCCGACGGCAACACCCGTGCTGGTGGCGATGCGCAACAGTTCGCGCTCGGTCTGGACTACAACCTGTCGAAGCGTACCGCGATCTACAGCGCCTACTCCTTCATCGACAACAGTGACAACCGTATGTCCGCCGTCGGCGACGCCTCCAACAGCGGCGCCTACGCCGCTGGCAATGGCTACAACCTGCCGGGCGTGTTCCAGCAAGGCATCCAGTTCGGCGTGCGTCACATGTTCTAATCCAGCGCAAGCCGGATTTGCAAAGGGCGCTTCGGCGCCCTTTTTCATTGCCGTACGCGAGGCGTTCAGCGAAAAATTCCTGGATGTAAAAAAGGCGCCCTCTCGGGGGCGCCCTTCTTTTGCCATGCGTAACAATCTAGCCCAAGAGAATCAGATTATCGCGGTGGATGATTTCGGATTCATCGACATAACCGAGCAGGCTCTCGATCTCCTGGCTTGACTTGCGGGCGATCAGGCGGGCTTCGCCGCTACCGTAATTGCTCAGGCCGCGGGCAATTTCCCGGCCTTCGCTATCCACACAAGCCACTGCCGCCCCCCGCTCGAACTCCCCCTCGGCCGCGACAACGCCGATCGGCAACAGGCTTTTGCCAGCTTTCAGGGCGTTGACCGCACCAGCGTCGAGGATCAGGCGTCCGGCCAGTTGCAGGTGGTCGGCCAGCCATTGCTTGCGCGCCGCGAGCGGCTGGGTTTGCGAGATAAGCAGCGTGCCGACGGATTCGCCATTGGCCAGGCGGACGATCGGATCGATCTCGCGACCATTGGCGATGGCCGTGTGCGCCCCACTCTTGGCGGCGCGCTTGGCTGCAATGACCTTGGTAATCATCCCGCCCTTGCCAATCGAGGTGCCAGCGCCGCCTGCCATGCTTTCCAGCGATTCATCGCCGGCCGTGGCTTCGGTAATCAGCGTTGCATCGGGGTCCTTGCGCGGGTCAGCGGTATATAGTCCGGCCTGATCGGTCAGGATGATCAGCGCATCGGCCTCGATCAGGTTGGCGACCAGTGCGCCCAAGGTATCGTTGTCGCCGAACTTGATCTCGTCGGTGACTACCGTGTCGTTTTCATTGATGATCGGCACAACACCAAGTTCAAGCAACGTAGTCAGTGTTGAGCGGGCATTCAGGTAACGCTTGCGATCGGCCAGATCGTCGTGGGTCAGCAGAATCTGGGCAGTATGCAGACCGTGCTTGGAAAATGCGCCCTCATACACCTGCACCAGCCCCATTTGCCCGACGGCAGCCGCCGCCTGCAGTTCATGGACCGACTTGGGGCGCTTCCTCCAGCCCAGGCGCTGCATACCGCAGGCGATGGCGCCGGAAGAGACCAGGACGACCTCCTTGCCCTGCTGCCGCAGCACGCTGATCTGGCGCGCCCAGCCATCGATGGCGGCGAGGTCAAGGCCGGCGCCGTTGTTGGTGACGAGGGCCGAGCCGACCTTGACGACCAAGCGTTTGGCGTTGGCCAGGCGAGTCTTGTTCATGCGTCTTCGCTATCGGCGGTTTCGGATTCATCGTCGTCCACTTCGGGGCGTGCCATCTGCTCCAGCGCCTCCTGAATGGCGTAGATCAGCGGCTTGGTGCCTTCGCCGTTGATCGCGGCAATCGGGAACACCGGGCCATCGTACTTGGTCGCCTTCTTGTAGGCCTTGAGGAAATTCTTGACGGCGGCTTCGCGGTCTTCGTCGGGAATCAGGTCGAGCTTGTTGAGCACCAGCCAGCGCGGCTTGTCAGCCAGTGCCGGGTCATGCTTGACCAGTTCGCCGACGATCGCCTTGGCGTCGCGCACCGGATTCGCATCCGGGTCGATCGGGGCGATATCCACGAGATGCAGGAGAATGCGCGTGCGCTGCAGGTGCTTGAGGAAGCGGATGCCGAGGCCGGCGCCGTCGGCGGCACCTTCGATCAGGCCCGGCACGTCGGCCATGACGAAGCTCTTCTCGGCATCGACGCGCACCACACCGAGATTCGGATGCAGCGTCGTGAAGGGGTAATCGGCCACTTTCGGACGGGCGGCGGAAATGGCGCGGATCAGCGTGCTCTTGCCGGCATTGGGCAAGCCGAGCAGCCCGACGTCGGCCAGCACGCGCAACTCGAGGCTGACTTCAAACTCCTCGCCCTCTTCGCCATTGGTTTTCTGGCGCGGCGCGCGGTTGGTGCTCGACTTGAAATGGATGTTGCCGAGACCGCCCTTGCCGCCCCGGGCAAGCAGGATTTTCTTGTCGTGTACGTCGAGGTCGGCGAGGATTTGCCCGGTGTTCTGGTCGGTGATGACGGTGCCGACCGGCATGCGCAGCACAATGTCGTCGCCGCCCGCGCCATAGCAGTCGGCGCCGCCGCCGTTTTCGCCACGCTTGCCGATGAATTTGCGCGTGTAGCGATAGTCGACCAGCGTGTTGATGTTGCGGTCGGCGATCACGTAGATGCTGCCGCCGCGCCCGCCATCGCCGCCATTCGGGCCGCCCATCGGAATGTATTTCTCGCGGCGGAACGTAGCCGCGCCGTTACCGCCGTCGCCAGCCTTGACGTAGATTTTTGCTTCGTCAATGAATTTCATGTTCCGCCTCAACATCCACTGGGGATACCGTCACCGGCAGATCCGGCGACATAAATTAAAAAGCCCTATCCGGCGGATAGGGCTTTGCGGTTCCGCCTGGCCGAAAACTTATTCGGCGGCCGGAACGATGGTCACCGTGCGGCGCTTCTTGTCGCCCTTGACGGCGAACTGGACGGTACCGTCCTTGAGCGCGAACAGGGTGTGATCCTTGCCGCAACCGACGTTTTCGCCCGGGTGGAATTCGGTGCCGCGCTGGCGAACGATGATGTTGCCGGCGAGAACGAATTGACCGCCGTAGCGCTTGACGCCAAGACGCTTGGCCTGTGAATCGCGACCGTTACGTGAACTGCCGCCTGCTTTCTTGTGTGCCATTTGTTAGCTCCTTGTCTGAACTTAGGCAGCGATCGTGTCGATGCGCAGTTCGGTGTAGTTCTGACGATGGCCCTGGTGCTTCTGGTAATGCTTACGACGGCGCATCTTGAAGATCT
>Ga0209507_1002080_pt1 | contig 14296 bp, 12 predicted proteins | sample AD_UKC028_MetaG_FD_184414 | JGI IMG/M metagenome (GOLD analysis project Ga0209507, IMG submission 184414) | Active sludge microbial communities of municipal wastewater-treating anaerobic digesters from USA - AD_UKC028_MetaG (SPAdes) (version 2) | ecosystem: Engineered > Bioreactor > Anaerobic >...
AGCAGTTTCAGCACGGCGATGGAATCTTCCTCGCCCATGCCGGAGCCGACCATGGCGTTGAACATCTGCGCCGTCGCCGCCGAGCCGGGCAGGCAGAGGCCGAGTTCGTGCGCCGTCTGCATCACGATGTTGAGATCCTTCTCGTGCATCCAGCTCTTGAAGCCCGGCTTGAAATTGCGGTCGAGCATGCGCTGGCCGTGGTTTTCGAGGATGCGCGAATAGGCGAAACCGCCGAGCAGCGCCTCGCGCACCTTGCTGCGGTCGACCCCGTTTTTGGCGGCAAAAGCGAAGGCCTCGGCGACCGCCAGCACGCCCATGCCGGTGACGATCTGGTTGGCCGCCTTGGCCACCTGACCAGCGCCGCAAGCGCCGACATGGACGATGTTCTTGCCCATGCATTCGAACGCCGGCCTGGCTTTGGCGAAGGCCGCGTCGGAACCGCCGGCCATGATCGACAGCGTGCCGGCGACGGCGCCGACCTCGCCGCCGGAGACCGGCGCATCCATGAAATCGACGCCGGCAGCAGCGAGATCGACACCGATCCGGCGTGCCGCGGCGGGGGCGATGGTGCTCATGTCGACGGCGACCAGGCCGGGCGCCGCACCCTGCGCGACGCCGCGCATGACCTCGGCGACGTCCGGCGCATCGGCGACCATCGAGATCACCAGTTCATTGCCTTGCGCGGCTTCGGTCGGGCTGCCCGCGCCTTTCGCACCGGCGTCGAGCAGCGGTTCCATCGATTCGGCGCGGCGCGCCCAGACGGTGACCTGATGCCCGCCCTTCAACAGATTGAGCGCCATCGGGCGTCCCATGATCCCGAGGCCGATAAAGCCGATTTTCATGCTGCGCTCCTTGTGCGTTGAGCGAAGATTTTAGCCCATCGGGAATGGGGCGCCATGTCTGACGGAATGGGCGAGTGAAAAGGGCCGAACTCGGCAGCCTGCCTACAAAGCCTCGATCCCGGCGCAGATTTCATCCGCCCGGCCCTGCGCGGCATCCAAAACCGCCGGACTCATTTTGGCGAGCTGGCGATAGACCATCCCCAGCCTTGGGTTGGCCGCCAAGCGTTGGGTATTGCGGACAAAGAAATCCCAGTACAGGGCATTGAACGGGCAGGCCCGCTCGCCAACGCGCGCCTTCTTGTCGTAATGGCAACCCTTGCAGTAATCGCTCATGCGGTCGATGTAGGCGGCGCTCGACACGTAAGGTTTGGTCGCCAGCCTGCCGCCGTCGGCGAACTGGCTCATGCCGACGGTGTTGGGCAGCTCGACCCATTCGAAGGCGTCGATATAAACGCCGAGATACCAAGCATGCACCGCCGCCGGGTTGAGCCCGGCGAGCAACGCGAAGTTGCCGATGACCATCAGGCGCTGAATGTGGTGGGCATAGGTGTGTTCGAGCGACTGGCCGATGGCGTGCGCCAGGCAGCGCATTTTCGTCTCGCCGGTCCAGAACCATGAGGGTAGCGGCCGCTGGTGATCGAAGTAGTTCTGCCTCTCATAGCCCGGCATGTTGGCCCAATAGAAGCCGCGCACGTACTCGCGCCAGCCGAGTATCTGCCGGATGAAACCTTCCGCCGCGGCCAGCGGCACGCGGCCGGATTCGTAGGCCGCGGCCGCCTTGGCAACGACTTCGCGCGGATTGAGCATCTTGGTATTGAGCGCGAAGGAAAGCAGCGAGTGGAAGAGTCGCCAGGCACGAAACGTCAGCGCATCCTGAAAATCGCCGAAATGCGGCAGGGCTTCAGCGATGAAATCATCGAGCTGCTGCAAGGCTTCGGCCCGGTTCAGCGGCCAGCGAAAGCGCTGTGCACTCGGCTCGCCAAAGCTGGCAACGCCGGCCTGCCGGATGCTTTGCCAGAGCACCGAATGATCGTGCTCGCTGCGCCAGTCGGCCGGCTCATGCGGCAGGCCGGGCCAGGGTTTGCGGTTGTCGTGATCGAAATTCCACCGGCCGCCCAGCGGCTTGCCGGGGCCGGCCATCAGCACGCCATGACGCATCCGCATCTGGCGGTAAAAATGTTCCATCAGCCATTGCTTGCGCTCGGCGAAAAGCAGCGCGGCTTCGTCGCGGCGGGTGTAGAAGTGTTCGCTATCGACCATCCGGCCGGGGATGGCGAGCTGGCTGGCGCAGTCGGCAAGTTGCCGGTCAAGCCGCCATTCGTCGGGTGCCTGATACTCGAAAGCACGGGCCGAATAGTGGGCGATCAACGCATCCAGATTGGCCGGTAGCGATTGACGGTTGGCCTGGTCGTCAATCGCCAGGTAATGCACCCGATGGCCTGCCTTGACCAGCCACCGGGCAAAGTCACGCATGGCGGCGAAGATGGCGATGATTTTCTGGGCGTGGTGCAGAACGTAATCGGTTTCCTGACGGACCTCCATCAGCACATAAACGGTATTGTCATCGGGTGCCGTGAACCAGCTGTGTTCCGGGTTGAGCTGGTCGCCGAGAATCAGACGGAGCGTGGTCATGTTTTTCCCTGACGATTTCGCCGGCAACGTTCAGAGCAATATTTAACCTCTGTCCAGACTGCGGCCCATTTTTTGCGCCAAAAATACTGTCGACCGCAACAGATACAGGTTTTGCTCGGTAATTGTGATTTTAGATGGGGCATAGAAGCGCATTTCGATCGGTTAGACAATATTACCCTAAAACCAAATTTGTCCTAGACAAAATGATATTAACCTCGCACAATGTATCTAATGGAAAACGCCGTCCGCGTCATCGTTCAATTGAAGACATCATGACAACAGCACCCGCTGCATTACCCCGCCTGTCCGTTGCCGGTGCCTGGTTTCGCTACGGCGCCCTGCACAGGGGTGTTGCCATTGCCCTGCGCGACCTAAGTGATCAGCAACGGCCGGCCCTTCTCGTCTGGCCGGTGTCGCATGCATCTGTCTGATTTTCGGTATTTATCCTTCGGCCATCGGCCATCGGTCATTTGGCGACGATTTGAGGCAGCCACCATGAAACCTCTCACTTTCCATCCCGAGCAATTTGGGCTGATTCACGGGAGGACATGCCCATGATCTCTGCCAAAGCGGACGCGCTGATGAAATAGAGCCGGTCTTTCATTTTGTGGCGCTCGAATTTCCGAAAAATTATCCACGCTGGTCACCGGAAGTCAGCAAGCTTGAGTCGCTGACGCCTGGGCCGGTGCAAACCGGTTATCAAGCTCGTCAGGTTCGTGTCGATCAGGGCCAAAAGACCGATTCCATTTTTGAGGTCAGTGAAATGATCGCCCCGAGCCGCATAATTTTCCGCGGCATCTCGGCGCCTTATGTCTCGACATATGAATTCGAAGACCTCAAAGCATCGACCCGGCTCATCTTCACCTTCGAACTGCGCGAGCTTGAAGCGCGTTTGCGCCCCTTTGAAAAACTCATCCGCATTGCCCTGGACGACGGCGCAAAGCGCACTGTGAAACGCTTGAAATTGTTGATTGAGCGGGAAATGCTTGATGAACTCTAAGTGCTTGCAAGCCCGACCCGCCCGCCAAACCAAAGTCATGGAGCATCCATCATGTTCATAACCACCAAAGACGAAGATGTCATTCCTTATGTGTTGACGCAGATCCTCGACGCCTGCGTCAACGGCGTGACGCTTTCCGACCCCGACCTTCCGGACAGTCCGCTGGTGTACGTCAATCGCGTCTTTGAAGAGATGTCGGGCTACACCCAGGATGAAATGATCGGTCGCAACTGCCGTTTCCTTCAGGGGGAAGATCGTGACCAAGCAGCGCTGGAAACCCTGCGCAAGGCCATCTCGCAGCATCAGGCCTGTACCGTCACGCTGCGCAACTACCGCAAGAATGGCGAACTCTTTCTTAATAAATTATCGATCCGTCCGCTCGTTGATCGCGAGAACCGGGTGATCTACTACCTCGGCATCCAGTACGATCTGAGCCGGCAGCCTGAGTCAGGCGCTGCACCGGAGCTTGCCCTGCGTCTTTAAATACTTGCCTGGTTCGCCGCATCATTTGCCCGCTGCGCAGCTGGCGCACACTGGGCACCGGCATCGTCCACCCTGTGGCCCGGTGGCTGCAAATTGGCGAACGCGAGTTCGGGCTAAACCCGCTGCTCGACGATCGGGAGTACGGGTCGGTTGAATTGGCGCACGGATACCTTGCCCGATTTACTTGTCGAAGCGGTACCGTTGGGAGCGCATGACATGTTGAAAATGACCTTGAAAACTTTTTACATCAGTTGTCTAGTGGTCAGCACCGGGGTTGCCGTCGCCGCCTTGGCCACCCGCAAGCCCCCGGCAGAGCCGCCAACGCCTGCCTATTGCAAGGAAGGTGGGAGCTGGCTCTCGCTCAGCACGACGCCGCCGAAGCCAGCCAGCGTCCAGGATATTGTCGCCAATGCCGCTAAACAGGATGTGGTTCTGCTTGGCGAGCAGCACGACATTGAAGACCATCACCGCTGGCAATTGCAGATGTTGTCGGCCTTGCATGCACAACGCCCGGAGATGGTCATCGGCTTCGAGATGTTCCCACGCCGCATTCAGCCGGTGCTCGACCAGTGGGTGGCCGGTTCGCTGAGCGCCGAAGAGTTTTTGAAGCAGGCCGAATGGGACAAGGTGTGGACTTTCCCGCCGCACATTTATATGCCCCTGTTCGAATTTGCGCGGATCAACAAAATCCCCATGCGGGCGCTCAATGTCGATAAAAACCTGACGCGCCTGGTGGCGGAGAAAGGTTGGGAAAACGTTCCGGAAGAAGCCCGTGAAGGCATCGGTCGCCCCGCTCCGGCGCTCCCCGAATACCTGGAATTTTTGCGTGAGATGTATCGAATGCACGAAAAAAATTCGAGCGCGCCTGCCGGAAAAAAGGGCGCATCCGCAGATGCCGGCTTCAAGGGCTTCGTCGACAGCCAGCTGACCTGGGATCGTGCAATGGCGGAGGCGCTGAGTCTGGAAGTCAGCCAGGATGGCCGCAAAAACCCGACGCTGGTCGTCGGCATCATGGGCAGCGGCCACATTCGTTACGGCCATGGCGTGCCGCACCAGCTCAGTTATCTGGGGGTGCCCAAAGTCGCCAGCCTGCTGCCGGTTGCGCTGGAGGGCGAATGCCTTCATCTTGAGGCCGGCCTGGCCACTGCCGTATTCACTTTGCCGAACAAGCCCCTGCCGCCGAATCAACCGCCCCGCCTCGGTGTTGTGCTGGAAGATGCGACGCAGGGGCTGAAGATCAGCGCCGTGATCGCCGGTAGCCTGGCTGAAAAAACCGGGCTGCGCGCCGGCGACCGGATTATCGAAATTGCCGGACGCCCGGCCAGCGGCAGTGGCGATGCAGTGGCAACCATCCGCTACCAGCCGCCCGGCACCTGGCTCCCGCTGCGCATTGCGCGGGGTGACAGCCAGCTTGACCTGAATGTCCAGTTTCCCCCGCGGCCATGAGCTTCGCTCGTTTTCGCAACGCCGCCGGGGCCTTGCTCGGCCTGCTGTTCAATGTTGCCAGCGCCTTCGGCTCGCCTGACCTGATTCTCGATATTTCGCTCGATCCTCAATCCCGGCAATTCAAGGCCGAAGCCGAGTTGCAGGCCAGCACGCGCACCTTCCGTTTTCTGCTCAATGAATCGCTGCGCGTGACCAGTGCCCGGGCCGGCGCAGAAAACGCCAGCGTCGAGCCGGGCAGCGGCCCAAGGGGTTACCGGCAATGGAACATCCGTCTCGCCCAGCCCGGGCAAAAACTGGTTATCCGCTATGAAGGCCAGTTGCCACCCCTGGAGCGCAACCGCGACCACCGCAGCGTGCTCGGCGGCATGCCGCCGATGGCCGCGCCCGAAGGCAGTTTCCTGGCCTCGGGTAGCGGCTGGTATCCACGCCCGGCCAATCTCTTCTCTTATCGGGTCAAGCTGGCCGTTCCTTACGGTCAACGCGCTTTGGTGGCCGGAAAACGGATTGCCGAAACCTTGCCGGCAGGGCCAGGGGAAAGCTATCGAGCGAGCTTTGAATTCACCCAGCCCAGCGATGGCATCGACCTGATGGCCGGGCCGTGGATCGTGCGCGAAAAAGCCGTGGCGCGCTCCGGGCAGTCGCCGCTTTACCTACGCACTTTCTTTCCGGCAGATCTCGATGCCATGCCCGGCCTGGCGCAAGCCTATCTCGACGACACAGCGGCCTACATCGAACGCTACAGCCGTGAAATCGGCGCCTATCCGTACAGCGAGTTTTCCATCGTCGCCAGCCCGCTGCCGACCGGCTTCGGCATGCCGACGCTGACCTATCTCGGGGCCGATGTCCTGCGTCTGCCCTTCATCCGCAAAACCTCGCTCGGCCACGAAATTTTGCACAACTGGTGGGGCAACGGCGTTTATGTCGATTACGAGCGCGGCAACTGGTCGGAAGGCCTGACCACCTTCATGGCCGACTACGCCTACAAGGAAGACGAATCGGCCAGCGCCGCCAGCGAGATGCGCCTCGCCTGGCTGCGCGATGCCGCTGTTTTTGCCGGAGAAAAACCCGGCGCCCTGCGCGACTTTCGCTCACGCGCCAACGCCGCTGGCGCCACGGTCGGCTATGGCAAATCGGCGATGCTGTTCGTCATGTTGCGCGATCGTCTGGGCAAAAAAGTGTTCGACCAGGGAATCCGCAATTTCTGGGCCGCCCAGCGTTTCAAGATTGCCAGCTGGGACGACTTGAAGACTGCCTTTGAGAGCGCTTCGGGCGAAAAACTCGGCAGCTTCTTCGCCCCTTGGCTCGATCAGCAAGCCTTGCCCGATGTCGCGATTGCCAGCGCCGAGAGCATACCCAGCGGCACACTGCATCAACTGAAGATTAACTTTAACAAAAAAGATGCCCGCCTGCCCTTGCGCCTGCCGCTTGAAATCAGTGCCGCCGGCCAGCGCGAAATGCGCTGGGTAGATCTCGGCGCTCAGCAAGACGCCGCCACGTTCATGCTCGCCTTTGCGCCACAAACCGTGCGCCTCGATCCCGAGATGCGCGTCTGGCGCCGCCTTGATGCCAGCCAGCTTCCGCCCATTCTGCGCCAGTGGATGGCCACCCGGGAGCCACAACTGCTCAATGTCGCCCGGGTGGCCGAGGCAAATCTTGCAGTCAGCCAGCTTTCAGAGCGATTTTTTGAGGTCAGATCCAAACTGATAATGCCAGCCCAACTGGGTGCCGCCCTGAATGGAAAATTCCCCGTTTTGCTCGCCGGCACCCATGCCGAAGTCGATCAGACCCTGGCCAGCGCTGGCCTGCCCGCCCGCCCGGCCAGCCTGATCGGAAAAGGCAGCGCCCAAGTCTGGACAGTGCCGGAACAATCCTTCCAGCTGGCCATCATCTCCGGCCAGGATGCAGCGTCGCTCAACGCCCTGCAACGCGGTCTGCCCCACTACGGCGGGCAAAGCTGGCTGATTTTTGAACAGGGCCGCGTCATCGACAAAGGAATCTGGCCGGCCAGCATCCCTGAAATAACGGTGCTCAACGCCGCGCGCAAGGACAAGAAATGAAAGGCCATGCAACACTCGCCACCCTGCTTTTTGGCCTGCTTTGGACGGGACCCCTGATGGCTATTGAAGAACCGAAATTTGAATCGCTGCGCAAGGCAGACAACGTCGAGATCCGCCGCTATGTGCCAGTGATCGTTGCTGAAGCCATCGTCGATGGCGACATGGAAAGTGCCTCAGGCCGTGGCTTTCGGCTTATTGCCGGCTACATTTTTGGCAACAACGAACGCATTGAGATGACGGCACCGGTTGTGGTCGAGCCGCAATCAGTATCGGAAAAAATTGCCATGACTATGCCTGTAAGCATCGAACCTCAAAATACCGAAGACACCAAAATGGCCGGCGCCCAACGCTGGCGAGTCCACTTCGTCATGCCCAGCGAATACACCCTGGACACCTTGCCCAAACCGCTCAACCCTGAAGTAAAACTTCGTCAAATCCCCGGCAAGACATATGCAGCGCTGACTTACTCTGGATTCAACAGCGAAACCAAGGTTCAGGAAAGAGCCGACGAACTCCTGGGCTGGCTTAAGGCTCATGACATCAAAACCATCGGCAAACCTCAACTCGCCCGCTACAACCCACCGTGGACCCTACCGATGTGGCGTCGCAACGAGATATTGCAGGAAATTAGAGCGGATTTGCCGCACTGATAGACGATAGCGAAGCAAGGTGGAATCAAGGGTTGAGCATGTATGTCAGCGAGAGTTTTCCTCGCTCGAAACGGGCCGTAACCCTACCTTTGCTGTAATTGCCGAGCGCGAGAAATGTCGTATGGTTTCGCAGACATCCATTTTCCTGACCGGGCCGACTTGACTGGTCAGCATGGTTTCGAGCCAACGATTGCGGCCGCGCTTGCGCGAATCGACGCGATACAGCCCAGGGCCTATGCCCGCACGCGGAATCATGTCAATGGCGCAGTGAGCAGGCTGCCGCCCTACCTCACGCACGGCTTCGTGCAGGTGCCGCAGGTGATCGACCGGCTGTCACAGCGCTATCAGCTGGCGCCGGAGGACAAGATCGTGTTTGAACTCGCGTGGCGCGAATACTTTCAGCATCTCTGGCGGCACTGGGGCGAGGATATTTTTGCAGCGCGCCGTCCGCCGCCCGCGGCACGCACCGCACCGCACATGCCGCAGGATGTGTTGACGGGCCGTACCGGCATAACGGTGATCGATGAGGCGGTGCGCGCGCTGTACCGCACCGGCTATCTGCACAACCATGCCCGCATGTGGCTGGCCAGCTATCTGGTGCATCTGCGCAAGACGGACTGGAAGGCGGGTGCGATGTGGATGTACCGCCACCTGCTCGATGGCGATCTGGCGTCGAACGCGCTGTCCTGGCAATGGGTCGCCGGCACGCTGACCGGCAAGCCTTATCTATTCAACGCGGAGAACGTCGAGCGTTATGCGCCGTAGTGCTCCAGCCGCGATACTGTGCTCGACACCGGATACGACGCTCTCGAGCAGTTTGCACGGCAGGGCGGCGACTGCGGCCCGCACAGCCTGCGTGCGGAAATGGTGGATGAACCGCCGGCCGGCGCCGTGCCCGCTCCGGACAACCGGCCGGTGTGGCACGACGGCGGCGAGGTGTGGCTGATGCACCCGTGGGCGCTTGGGCTTGCACGGCAGGGCAGGGTGATCGGCTGGATCGTACCGAGCTTCCATGAACGTTTTGCCTGGAGCGAAGCGCGCTGGCAGTTTGTGCTTGGCCGCATGCGCGCCGTGTGCGAAGGGATTGTCGTTGGCGATGCGACGGTGCTGCGTCAGCAGCTTGGCGTCGCACAACTGATGACAATGCAAACCTACAACCCGGGCTATGCGCAGGCAATCGCCCACGCCGGCATACTGGCGGAGCCGGTGACACGGCAGTTCGACGACCCGCCGAGTGCCATGCCATCCTTTTCGCGCTTCTGGCAGCGCGTGACACCAAAAGCGAAGGCGCGGAAGTAAAAATTTTTACTTGGAAATTGAACTCAGGAAAATTCGATTTGTCTAGGACAATGTAGGTGATCAATTTTCCACTTTGAATTCTTTCGGAGTAAATCATGAAAAAATTTCGTTCGTTCATTGCCGCAGGTGTGGTTTCAACGCTAATCCCCTTCGCGGCAATCGCTTATGACACCAATGCATCTGCCTCCCCCAGTGCAGAAAAACCCAGCAACATACTGGATGCTGCGCGGGCAAATGGCGGTTTCTCGATCTTTCTCGCAGCAGTCGACCACGCGGAGATGACCGCGGCACTCTCCAGTCAGCGTGTTCAGTACACGTTGTACGCGCCAACCGACGCCGCCTTTGCCAAGATGCCCAAGTCGCAACTGGCGGCGCTTTTCGAGGACAAGGACGAATTGCGTCGGGTGATCGCACAGCACGTAGCGCTCGGCAAGTATCATTCGTCCGAAATCAACGCGGGGACCAAGCGCACCATTTGGGGCGAACCGCTCGCTGTAACCACCCACAGAAATCTGCACGTCAATTGGGTGAAAGTCGTGGCAACCGATCTTGAAAGCGGTAACGGTATCGTTCATGCCGTCGATAACGTGATCGTAAGTTCTGGAGAATCGAATTCCGCTTTCTCGCAACAACTGGCTGAATTCAATGCAGCATCGCTTGGCAAAGGAAATCATTTCTAAGCATTCCCCCCAATCCCCCATCCCCTTTCCCCGGGCACTTCGTTGTCCGGTTTTTTTTGACAGTTTTTCCGCCTATCCTCCTTGATATTGCTGAGCGCAGCATCGTCCAAGCTTTCCGAAGCGACGACAAAAGCAAAGCAGCAAGCAACGGACGCTTCAAGGATCAAGGACTCTTTCCGCGACCGGCACTTGGCGGGTCCGCGATGCCGCGCAGAGCTCGGCCCGCCGGGCAATCGCCTTCGTCATGCCTTCAAACAAAATGACATGCAGCGGTACCAGCGAGTACCAGTAGAGCAATCCCCAGACGCCCGCCGGGTGCCAGTAGGCGGTTGCGGTCAACCGGGTTTTTCCGTCAATTTCCACAAGCTCGAACTCCAGCACGCCGGCGCCGGGGGTTTTCATGTCAAAGCTCATAGTCAGGCGGCGCTCGGGTTCGATCGCGATCACCGTCCAGAAATCGACCTTGTCGCCTAGGTGCAATTGAGTCGGGTGCGGGCGGCGGCGACAAAGACCGGGGCCGGCGATCAGCCAGTCGAGCGTGCCGCGTAGTTGCCACAGAATGTCGAGGTAGAAATAGCCGCGCTCGCCACCCATCAAGCTCAGTTGACGCCAGACGCTGGCTGCCGAGGCATCGGCAACGGCCTTGCCGGCGGCCTTTTTGGCGTAAAAGGCGTAGTCAGGCTTGAGGTTGCGAAAGGCGAGATCGCCCTCCACCCAGGGCCCGCCATCACCGGCCTCACGCCGTTCGGCATTGAGCGCCGCTTCGACGGATTCACGAAAACCGAGCAGGCGCTGCGGCACCAGCCGGGCCAGGGCGTCGCTCTGAGCCGGAATGTCGTATTCCAAGCCCTGAATCAGCGCCCGGGCAATATTGGTCGGTACACTGGTCACCAGGCCCAGCCAGCGCGATGACAGGTTGGGCGTCAGCACCGGCACGCGAATGATGAAAGGACGCCGACCGACGCAGTCGGCAAATTGCCGCATCATGTCTTCGTAACTGAGAAAATCCGGGCCGCCCGCATCCAGTATCTGGCCCCCGGCTTCGGGCAACTCGGCAACGCGCACCAGGTAGGTCAACAGGTTCTCAAGCGCAATCGGCGCCGAGCGCGATTGCACCCATTTCGGCGTAACCATGATGGGCAGGTGATAAACCAGGTCGCGAATCACTTCGTAAGCGGCGGAACCGGCGCCGACAATGACGGCGGCCCGAATTTCGATCACCGGCACGGGGCCGGCCCGCAAGCGCTCACCGGTATCGCGCCGCGAGAGCAAATGCTCGGAACGGGCGCCTTCAGGAATGATGCCGCCGAGATAAACGATGCGCTGAACACCCGCCGCAGCCGCCGCAGCGGCAAAATTGCTGGCTGCCTCGAGATCCAGTCGGCCGAAATGCCGTCCACTGGCCATGGAGTGCACCAGGTAATAGGCGACGCTGACCCCCGCCAAAGCCTTGGTCAGGGATTCAGGTTTGAGCGCATCGGCCTCGACAATCTCGACACCCTGCCAGCCCCGGGTTTCAAGCGCTGCACGGCGCCGGGCGACGGCCCGCAACGAACGCCCCTCGGCCAGCAGACGCGGCACGAGGTGCGTGCCGATGTAGCCGCTGGCGCCGAAGACCAGCGTCAGCGGACAACTCGGAAATTTCTCGCGGGCAGTTTCTTTCACGCTACCGAGTCTGACACTCGTCTGGCAACGAGGCAATTGGCGGTTTCAATTCAAGGTGGGGTCTCGGCATGAAAAAGGCATTACCAGTGGCAACGATGGACGAAGGCCAATGACTTCCATCCGCTTTCACGTAAAGCGCAAGCTTGTTTCATTTGGCTGGTGATCCTCACCTCATCGCATTCGGCCCGTATCGCAAGACCTGTCTCAGACAGGAGGCAATGACGAGCGCTATACACGCGACTCAGGGGCTAAGTTTGTCCTGGCGTTGAAAAGGCAAGATTTTAGGTCGTGCAAATGTGAGTCGGGAACGCGGATTGGAGGCGATCATCTTGACCCCTTGTTCGCAGAAAACGTAAATTTTGCTCGGCGGGTCGGATTTTCTCGGGGCACGTATTCAACAGACAGGCTGGCTCAATTCGTATCGGCCCGTTTTTGATCGACCCAGATCAGCTTGTCGGTGGCAAAGCCAAGCGCCCGGGCCTGACTGAGCAGTTGCTCGCGGACCTCGGTCGGCAGCGTCTTGTCGCGGGCAAGAATCCACAAATAATCGCGATCCGGTCCGGCGACGAGCGACCAGCGATAGTTCTGCTGATCGAGCGCAATCACGTGATAGCCGCCATAGAAGGGGCCGAAAAACGACACCTTCAGCGACGCGGTACTGCTCTCGCCGACAAACAAGGCGCGGCCGATGGCTTCCTTCCACGCCTGACGCTGCGTGTCGTAACCCCGGTTGATGACCTTGACGCTGCCGTCTTCCTGCAGTTGGTAAGTAGCACTGACGTCGCTCATGCCGCGCTCGAAAGAATGGTCAAGCCGGGCGATTTCATACCATTGCCCGAGGTAGCGATTGAGATCGAACGAAGTCACCGGACGCAGGCCTTCAGGAGGCGCCGTCGAGCAAGCAGCCAGCGTCAAAGCAAAAAACAGGGCAAGGGTAGCAACGCGGATCGACGACATGGGCAGGCTTTCGGAAGGTGTCCAAGCAAATTACAGAACCACTCAAACTTTATTTTGTCCTAGACAATACAAATGTACAACTAAAATAATAAGCTAACTCGTCGTTAAGCCTGCAGATCAATACCTGTCTTTCAAGTCGAAACAAAATTATCAAGGAGCCTGCATGAAAAAAATCGCATTGGTCACCGGCGCCGCCGGCGGTGTCGGGCGTGCCGTGGTGGCTCGACTTGCTACCCAGGGTTGGCAGCTGATCGTCACCAGCCGCCAGACCGAACACCTGACGGCAGCCTTTGGCGACCAGCACCTGCAAGTGGCCGCCGATTGCTCGACGGTGGGCGGCGCCCGCCAGATTCTGCAGGCGGCCAAGGATAACCAGATGCAGCCCACAGCGCTGGCGCATTGCGTCGGCAATATTCGCCTCGGCGCCATGCACCGAATGAGCGAGACGGATTTCAACGATTGCCTGAACGCCAATCTGGTCAGCGCCTTCCACACGCTGTCGGCCTTCGTCGGCGCCCTGCGCGAGGCACGCAGCCCCGGCGCCGCCGTGCTGGTTTCATCCGCCGCCGCACGCATTGGCACGCCCAACCACGAAGCCGTCGCCGCCGCCAAGGCGGGGCTTGAAGGTTTGGTCCGCGGCGCCGCCGCAAGCTATGCCGCCAATGGCATCCGCATCAACGCAGTGGCGCCCGGCATCATGGATACCCCTGCTTCAGCCGGCGTCATCGCCAGCCCGGCAGCCAGAGAAGGCGCCGCCCGCCAATACCCGCTACCCGGCATCGGTTCACCGGATGAACTGGCCGAGTTGATGGTCTGGCTGCTTTCCGATTCGGCCGCCCGCGTCACCGGGCAGGTCTGGTCGCTCGACGGTGGATTTTCCAGCATCCGCCCCTTGGTCAAGTGAGGTCCATCATGGTTGACGAAAATCCTGTTGCACTTCCCCGGACCGTCGCCTGGCTTGGCTACGGTGGCCTGCTCCCCTTTCTGGCGCTGATGCCGGCCAGCCTGCTCGACCATCATCATGGCGCGGTGTGGAGCGACGCGCTTTATGCCTACGGGGCAATCATCCTCAGCTTCATCGGCGCGCTGCATTGGGGGCTGGCGATGAGCCTGCCTGAATTGACCGAACGCCAGCGCTCGGCGTGCTTTGCGTGGAGCGTCGTGCCGGCCCTGATCGCTTGGCCGGCCGTCCTCTTTTCGCCACCTCTCGCCGCGCCGCTGCTGGTTGTCGGCTTCATCGCCCACTACCTGCAAGACCGGCGACTGGCCAGCCAGGCGAAGTTACCGGGCTGGTATCTGCCGCTTCGCCTGCGCCTGAGCAGCGTCGCCGTCGTCTGTCTGATCGCCGGTGTTTTTGCATCCGGTGTTTAACTACGGAAAAGACTTGGAGGGCGCGCCATGAACCTGTTCAATCGTTTACCCGGTTTCCGCCGCACACCGGCCGGCAAGGAACGTGTCATCCTTCGCCTGCTCCCCAGGGCATTTCTGCTCGGCACGCTGTTGCTTGCCGTCCCCTCGCTATTGGCCCGCCTGATCGCCAGCCCGGAAGATGCGCTGGCGGTCACCACCACCGATATTTATGTGA
>Ga0209507_1002084_pt1 | contig 14285 bp, 12 predicted proteins | sample AD_UKC028_MetaG_FD_184414 | JGI IMG/M metagenome (GOLD analysis project Ga0209507, IMG submission 184414) | Active sludge microbial communities of municipal wastewater-treating anaerobic digesters from USA - AD_UKC028_MetaG (SPAdes) (version 2) | ecosystem: Engineered > Bioreactor > Anaerobic >...
GGCAAGGGGTCGAACTCGGGCTGGCCGGCGAGCAGGGCCGCTTCGACTGGCGCATCAATTACAGCTACCTGAACGCCACCTTCCAGTCGTCCGCCTGCCTGCTCTCGGCCAGCAACAGCTCGCGCGGACAGTCCGCCGAATGCCCGGCGAGCGACGAGATTTTCGTGCAGAAGGGCGACACCATTCCCGGCCTGCCGGCGCACACCCTGAAACTGGCGCTGACTTGGCGGGCGACCGACAAGCTGCGCCTGGGAGCCGATGTCCAGGCCTTCTCCGGCCAGTATGCGCGGGGCAACGAGAACAACCAGCACCAGGCGGACGACGTCGAATTTTTCGGGTCGGGCCGCCTGCCGGGCTACGGCATTCTCAGCCTCAACGGCACCCTCGACCTCGGCGCCGGCTGGGAAGTTTTCGCCAACCTCAACAACGTCTTCGACAAGCGCTACGGCACCGCCGCCGCGCTCGCCGAAAACCCGTTCAACAGCGCCGGCGCCTTCCAGAACGATTCTTCCAGCTGGACGCACGAAACCTTCCTCGCCCCCGGCGCCCCGCGCGCGGCCTGGATCGGCGTGCGCTTCCGCTTCGGCAAAACGTGATGAACCGGGCCCGCCACAAGCTCAGCTTGCGCACCCGCTTCAGCTTCGTGCTGACGGCGCTGTTCGCCTGCCTGCTCGCCGCGCTCGGCGGGCTGTGGCTGCAAGGCGCCCGCAACGGCATTCATGAAGAAGTCGAAGCGGCGACGCGGGTTAGCGAACAGTGGCTCGGCGTGCTCGCCCGCCAGGCGGGCAGCGGCGGCGCTGCCATCGATGCCGATGCCTTGCTCGCCCTGCTCAAGCCGGCTGGGCGCATTCGCGCCAATGCGCTGGAGGTGCTGGATGCCGCCGGCCAGCGCCTGTACCTGTCGCCGCCGCCGACCTACAAGCAGGGCCGGGTCGTGCCGGCTGCCTTCGCGGCCTTGCTGGCGCCGGAATTCGCGGCACGCACCGTCAGGTTCGGCGCGCTTACTGTCGTCATCCACCCCGACCCGTCGCGTTCGGTCATCGACGCCTGGGACGATCTCTGCGCCATGGCCGGCTGGGCCGCCGCGCTGCTCGTGCTTCTTTTTGCCGGGACGCGGCTGGCGCTCGATCGGGCGCTGCGCCCGCTGGAGAAATTGCTGGCGGCGCTCGACCGCACCGGGCGCGGCCGCTTCGACTTCCGCCTGCCGCTGCCTGCCGCCCCGGAACTGGCGCGCCTGGCTCGCGCCTATAACGGCATGGCCGACCGGCTGGCGCAGGCGGTCGATGAAAACGTCCGTCTCGAAAGCGAGCAGGAAGTCGCCCGCTGCCTGCAGGCCAGCCTCGCCGCCGAGCGTCGCAGCATTGCCCGCGAGCTGCACGACGAACTGGCGCAGGGCATCACCGCCGTGCGCGCGCTGGCCGGTGCCATCGTCCAGCGCAGCGCCGATTTGCCGGCCGTGCAGGCACCGGCGACCAGCATCATCGGCGTCACCGGCGAGCTGCAGGACGGCGTCCGCAAGGTGCTGCAACAGTTGCGGTCGACGGCCGGGGAGGGGGCAAATCCGGCCGCCACGCTGCGTCCATTCCTCGACTGCTGGGGGCAACGCCAGCCGCAGATCGCGCTCGTCATCAATATCGCCGGCGACCTGCCGGTGGTCGCCGAAGCCGTTGCCGCTGCGCTGCTGCGGGTGACGCAGGAGGCGCTGACCAACATCCTGCGCCACGCTGCGGCCAGCCGCGTCAGCGTCAGCCTGAGCAGTACCGGTGCCTGGCTCGAACTGTGCATTACCGATGATGGCTGCGGCCTGCACGGCGGCCCATCGGCGCAGGCCGGCTGCGGTTTCGGGCTGGCCGGCATGCGCGAGCGGCTGGTCGAGCTGGGCGGCTGTCTCGAACTGACGACGCCGGCCGGCAACGGCTGCCACCTCAGCGCCCGCCTGCCGGCGGCGCACCCTGTAACCGGTCTGGAGGCATGACCATGAACCCATCCCTGAAAGCCCGCCGCATCGTATTGGCCGACGACCATGCGGTTGTCCGCCTCGGCTTCCGCCTGCTGCTCGAAGGCGCCGGCGCGGAAGTGGTCGGCGAGGCCGGCAGCGGCGAAGAGGCGATCCGCCGCTATGGCGAAACCGCCCCCGACGTCCTGGTCATGGACGTCTCGATGCCCGGCATCGGTGGCCTGGCCGCGCTCGAACGGCTGCGCGCGACACACCCCGAGGCACGCGTGCTGATGCTCTCGGCGCACAACGACGCCGTCGTGCCGGTGCGGGCGCTACGCCTCGGCGCCCGCGGCTACCTGTGCAAGCGCGCCACGCCCGACGAATTCCTGCGCGCCGTCGGCCGGGTCGCTGCCGACCAGCGCTACCTCGACCCCGAACTGGCGCAGGAAGTGGCGCTCGCCCAACTTTCGGGTTCCGCCAGCCCGGTCGAAACGCTGACCGAAAAGGAGCTCGCCGTCTTCATGCAGCTAGCGCAGGGCCGTTCGGTCAATGACGTGGCCGAGAGCTTCTTCCTCAGCCCAAGCACGGTCGGCACCCACCTCTACCACATCAAGCAAAAACTCAATCTGCAGAACGCCGCAGAAATGGCGCTGCTCGCCATGCGCAGCGGCCTGATCGAAGCCTGAGGTCCGCTTGCCGCTCTTCCCGGAAAGAGAACCGCGGGCCGTGCATCACCTGGCGGTGGGTGACGGCCATACGCTCTACGTCGAGGAATGTGCTGCGGTCGACGGTCTGCCGGTGGTCTTTTTGCACGGTGGCCCGGGCAGCGGCTGCTCGCCGGCGCAGCGCCGGCTGTTCGACCCGGCGCGCTACCGCGCCATCCTTTTCGACCAGCGCGGCTGCGGGCGTAGCACGCCGCTCGGGGGAATCGATGCCAACACGACGGCGCATCTGGTCGCCGATCTCGAACGCCTGCGCGACTATCTCGGCATCCCGGCCTGGATCGTTTTCGGTGGTTCGTGGGGCAGCACCCTCGGCCTCGCCTACGCCCAAACTTTCCCGGAGCGCGTGCTCGGGCTTGTGCTGCGCGGCATCTTCCTGGGTTCAAACGATGAAATCCGTGCATATGTCGAAGGCCGTTCGGGCGGTTCTGCCGACAGCTGGCAAAGCTTCGCCAACACCATCCCGGTTGCCGAAAACGCTGACCGGCTGGCCGCCTGCGCCCGCCGCATCCTCGCCGCCGATCTCACCGTTGCCGTACCGGCAGTCCGCGCCTGGCTCAACTACGAACGCGCGTTGATGGGTGAATCACCGCTGAACGAAGCGCCGGACGGCGCCCGCATGGCGAAGGCACTCATCCAGATGCATTACCTGACACAGGCGTGCTTCCTGCCTCCCGACGCCTTGCTTGCCGGCATCGACCGGATTCGCCATATCCCCGCCGCCATCGTGCACGGCACCGCCGATCCGGTTTGCCCGCTGTCGACCGCGCAAGAATTGCACCGCAGATGGCCCGAAGCGCGCTGGCTTGCCGTGGCCGGGGCAGGGCACGCCGGCCTGTCGCCGCCGATTGCGGAAGCCTGTGGCAAGGCCTTGGGTTGGGTGGCGGGAAGGGTTTGGGATGGCTGGAACGGGGGGTAGGGGTAGATTCGATCTGCTGGTTTTCACGCTGAACTGCCGCTCAAGCAGTCCGAGGTTCATCGGCAGGTCTATTAACTAAAGCCGGTTGCACGCCACCTGAACCCGGAGTATAAATGACCCATCGGTCACTTATTTCTGGTTTCATGCCCAATTCCCAGAAACCTCCCCGCTGGCAGCGCCGTGCAGAAGCCCGTCCGCAAGAGCTGTTGGATGCAGCATTGACGGTCTTCGTCGAGCGGGGTTACGCGCTGACGCGTCTCGACGAGATCGCCGAGCGGGCGGGCGTGGCCAAGGCGACCCTCTATCGCTACTACGAGAGCAAGCTGGAACTCTTCAAGGCAGTAGTCCGTCACTCCCTTGTCGCCGGCTTCGATGAATTTTCAGGCAAGCCGCTCAGTGCTCGTGATCGCCTTGTCCATCTCCTGACAGCATTCATGGAGCGGGTCGCTGGATCACAGCTCTCAGGTATCCCGAAGCTCATCATCGCTGAGGCGGGCAATATCCCCGAAGTAGCTCGCTTCTACCACGATGAAGTGATTTTGAGAGTCCGAGCGCTGGTGGTTGCGGCACTCGATGAGGGAGCTGCCAACGGCGAGTTTCGGCCAGTGGATGTTGACTACGCCTGGCGGATCATCGTCGCGCCGCTGCTGTTCTCGATCATCTGGAAGCACAGTTTCCAGGCCTTCGAGGCAGAACCTCTAGATTTCAAACGTCATCTGAATGCACAACTCGATCTGTTGTTCGATGGCCTGTCTGCCGGCAGAAATAAGGTGGTTCAAACATGAACAAGAAGCTGTTTGCGATTCCAGTAGTTCTCGTCATTGCCGGTATCGCCGTTTGGCTGGGAACGCGCGACCGTGAGGATAACGGCAGCGACCTCGTGCTCCACGGCAACGTGGATATCCGCCAGGTCGAACTTGCCTTCAACGCCAGCGGTCGCATCGAACAAGTTCTTGTCCATGAAGGCGACCGGGTAAAAAAGGGGCAGTTGTTGGCGAAGCTCGATACCACGCGCCTGCAATTGGCGCTCAGGCAGGCACGAGCGCAGGCCGACGCCCAGCGCAGCCAGGTCGCCAAACTCCGGGCCGGCTCGCGGCCTGAAGAAATCAAGCAAGCTGCGGCCGAGCGTGATGCCGCCCAGGCGGCTGCACGTGAGGCCCGCCAGATTTATGACCGCCAGCTCAATCTGGTGGCGAAGCAATTCATCTCTCAGCAATCGGCGGACACTGCGAAGAATGCCCTTGACGGCGCCCAGCAGCGCCTCAAGGCTGCAGAGGAAGTCCATCGTCTGGCACTCATCGGCCCGCGCCAGGAGGATCTCGCCACCGCCGAGGCCAGTCTGGCAGCGCAGGAGGCTGCGGTAGCCGGCCTCGAGCGCGACATTGCGGAAGGGGAATTGCATGCACCCGACGAAGGCATCATCCAGAACCGTGTCCTGGAACCGGGCGATATGGCATCGCCCCAGAAGAGCGTATTCACGCTGGCGCTGACGGACCCCGTCTGGGCCCGCGTTTACCTGCCGGAGTCAGCCCTTGGCCGGATACCGACCGGCGCACGGGCGACGATCACCACCGACAGCCACCTGGACCGCAAGTATGCGGGTTGGGTGGGCCACATTTCGCCAACCGCGGAGTTCACTCCCAAGTCGGTGGAGACGCAGGAACTGCGCACCAGCCTGGTCTACCAGGCGCGCGTCTTCGCCTGCGATGGCGCAGAGCAACTGCGGCAGGGCATGCCGGTCACGGTTGCCATCGCCTACGATCAGCCGCCCGCCCAGGCGCGGCCCTGCGCTGGCGGCGGGTGATGGCTGGCTACGCGGTCCTATCTGCGGAAGGACTGCGCAAGTCCTTCGCGGCCGGCACGCGCCAGGTGATGGCGCTGGACGGAATCAGCTTGCGGGTACGGCCCGCTGCGGTCACGGGCCTGATCGGCCCCGATGGCGCCGGCAAGACGACCTTCATGCGGCTCGCGGCCGGCCTGCTGGTGCCGGACGCTGGGCGCATCACCGTACTCGGACTCGATGCGACTCGTGACGCGCTGCAGGTGCAGGCCGCGCTCGGCTACATGCCGCAGCGCTTCGGCCTCTACGAAGACCTGACGGTGCAGGAGAACCTGGATCTCTACGCCGATCTTCAGGGGGTGCCGCGCGGGATGCGCGCCGAGCGCTACGAAGAACTCATGCGCATGACCGGCTTAGCACCGTTCACGCGCCGCCTTGCCGACCGGCTTTCAGGCGGCATGAAGCAAAAGCTCGGCCTCGCGTGCACCTTGGTGCGCGCGCCGCAACTGCTGTTGCTCGACGAGCCCACCGTAGGCGTCGATCCGGTTTCGCGCCGCGAACTGTGGGCCATCGTTGACCGGCTGGTGAAAAGCGACGGCATGAGCGTGCTCCTGTCCACCGCTTACCTGGACGAGGCCGAGCGCTGCGCCGAGGTGATCCTCCTGCACGAAGGCAGGATTCTCGACCATGGCTCGCCGCAAACGATCAGCGCACGGATGGCGGGACGCACCTGGACGGTATCGCGCTCCGGTACGCGTCCGCGTGATTTGCTGGGCGAACTGGATGGCAGGGCGGGCATTGTGGACGCCCTCGTTCAGGGCGATCACGTGCGGCTGGTAACGGTCGAGTCAACGCCCCCCGAAGCCGTTGTCCGGCAACCGGGCGTTGTGGTCCGGGAAACGCCGCCACGCTTCGAGGACGGATTCATCGACCTGTTGCGTCGCGGCCAGGAACGGGCGGGAACTGCAGCCGACGACGGCGCCCCGCAGGAGGCGCGTATCAGCGGTAACGAAGTCGTGATCCGCGTCGAAGGCGCGAAGCGTCGCTTCGGCGACTTCTGGGCTGTCGACGGCGTGGACTTCGAGATCAACCGCGGTGAAATCTTTGGCCTGCTGGGTGCCAACGGGGCCGGCAAGACGACCACCTTCCGCATGTTGTGCGGCCTGCTGCCGGCCAGTGCCGGGCGTCTTGAAGTGGCCGGATTCGACTTGCGCCGCGCGGCCTCGACGGCACGGGCCCGCATCGGCTACATGTCGCAGAAGTTCTCGCTCTACGGCAACTTGAGCGTTTCGCAGAACCTCGAGTTCTTCGCCAGCGCCTACGGCCTCGCCGGTGAAGCACGGCGCGAGCGCATTGCTTGGGCCGAGGTGGAGTTCGCGCTCGGGGCCACGGCCGACCAGCTGAGCGGCGACCTGCCGCTGGGGTACAAGCAGCGACTGGCCATGGCTTGCGCCCTCATGCACCGTCCGGAGATCATCTTTCTCGACGAGCCGACATCCGGTGTCGATCCGCTCGCCCGGCGCGAGTTCTGGCAGCGCATCAACGCGCTCGCCCGCCAGGGTGTGACGGTGCTGGTGACCACCCATTTCATGGAGGAGGCGGAATATTGCGACCGCCTGGCGATCATGGCCGCCGGCCGCATCCTGGCGATGGACGAACCGGCTGCGATCAAGTCGCGCGCCCGCAGCCCGGACCACCCCGAGCCGAGCATGGAGGATGCCTTCATCCGGCTTATCGAATCCGCACCGGCGGCAGGGACGGCATGAACACGGGACGCGGCGGCGCAGCGATGCGGCTAGCAGGGCTGGTGCGCAAGGAGTTTCTGCAGATTGTGCGGGATCCGAGCAGCATCGCCATCGCCTTCCTCATGCCCGTCTTCCTGCTACTTCTCTTCGGCTACGGGGTGTCGCTCGACGCCGACCGCGTACCCATCGCCGTGGTGGCGGAAGCGCCTTCCCAGGACAGCGCCGGTTTCCTGGCAGTCCTTCAAGGCTCGCATTACTTCGCACCGCGGGTCATGGGGTCCATGCTCGTGGCCGAGCGGGCGCTGCTGGCGGGCGAGGTCAGCGGCATCGTCCGATTGCGGACGAATTTCTCGCGGCAACAGCGTCAGGTCGGCGGCGCGCCAATTCAGGTCATCGTCGACGGCGTCGACGCCAATACCGCGCGACTTGTCGAAGGCTACGTCGAAGGCGCCTGGGGCATCTGGCTGGCGGCCCAGGCGGCTGGCCGGGGCGAGACCCTGCAAATGCCCGTCGATCTGCAGCCACGCATCTGGTTCAACAGCGAGCTACGCAGTCGCAACTACCTGGTGCCCGGCCTGGTGGCCATCATCATGACGCTGATCGGCGCACTCCTCACGGCGCTGGTCATGGCGCGCGAGTGGGAGCGCGGCACCATGGAGGCGCTGATGGTGACGCCGGCGAGCATGAGTGAAGTGCTGATTGGCAAGCTGATCGCCTACTTCGCACTTGGCACCGGCGGCATGCTGCTCAGCGTGGGCATGGCGGTGTGGCTGTTCGAGGTTCCCCTGCGCGGCTCGTTCTGGTTGCTCTGGGCATGCTCGAGTCTCTTCCTCCTGGCGGCGCTGGGCATGGGCCTGATGATCTCCACCTTGGCCCGCAGCCAGTTCGTCGCCGGCCAGATCGCCATCATCGCCACCTTCCTGCCGGCTTTCCTCCTGTCCGGTTTCATGTTCGACATCGACAGCATGCCGGCAGTCGTACAGGTCATCACGCACGTCGTTGTGGCGCGTTATTTCGTCGCCATCGTGCAGACCCTCTTCCTGGCCGGCAACGTGTGGTCGGTGATCCTGCCCAACGCGCTGGCGCTCGCCGTCATGGCGGCGCTCTTCCTCGGCATCACCTGGCGCAAGTCGAGAAAGCAACTGGAGTGATGCTGCACCGGATCCTCGCCCTTGTCCGCAAGGAGTTCCTGGCGCTTCTGAAGGATCCGAAGAGCCGTCTGGTGTTGATCGTGCCGCCGCTGATCCAGCTGCTTGTCTTCGGCTATGCCGCCACCTTCGATCTCACGCAGGTGCCCTATGCGGTGTACAACGAGGACCGCGGCATTGTTTCGCGGGATTTACTCGCCGGCTTCGCAGGCTCGGCCAGCTTTCACCAGGTAGCGGAAATCCATTCCGAAGGCGAGATTGCGCCACTGGTGGATTCACGCCAGGCGTTGCTGGTCATCCACGTCGGGCCGCGCTTCACAGCCGAGCTGCAGGCGGGGCGGCCGGCGCCGCTGCAGGTCATCATCGATGGCCGCAACTCCAACACGGCCATGGTCGTGCTCAACCACACGCGCAGCATCGTCAATCGCTTCAACGATGACTGGAGCGCGGCCAGGGGCTTTCGCGGCCCGCCGGTCCGGCTCGAAATTCGCGCCTGGTTCAATCCGAACCTGGAGAGCCGCTGGTTCTTCATTCCGGGTATCGTCGGCATGCTGACGCTGGTGGTAACCATGCTGGTGACGGCGCTGACCGTCGCCCGGGAGCGGGAGCAGGGCACTTTCGATCAGTTGCTGGTGACGCCGCTGCGGCCCGGCGAGATCCTGATCGGCAAGATGCTCCCCGGATTCGTCATCGGCATTGTCCAGGCCACGTTGATCCTGCTCGTGGCCACGCTCTGGTTCAAGGTGCCTTTCCTCGGCAGCCTGCTGGCCTTCTATTGCGGACTGGCCCTGTTCCTGCTGTCCGGCGTCGGCGCCGGCCTGCTCATCTCGGCGCTTTCCGCCACGCAGCAACAGGGCCTGCTGGGTGCCTTCCTGTTCATGGTGCCGGCCGTCATTCTGTCCGGCTTCGCCACTCCCATCGCCAACATGCCGCGGGCTGTGCAGATCATTACCTACATCGACCCCCTGCGCTACTTTTTGATCATCCTGCGCAAGGTGTTTCTCGAAGGTGCCAGCTTCGGCCTCCTGCTCGACCAGTTCTGGCCCCTGGCGCTGATCGGCTCCGCTACGCTGCTCCTGGCCGGCTGGCTATTCCGGCACAGAATGTACTAAGCGACTCACGAAAGCGTATTGGCTGAGTGCGTAATGATCCTGCTCATATCAGCCGGTAAGGCTGGCGTTTTTTCTTGATCGGATCAACGTCAGCATGAGACAGCTGCCAAAACGCAGGGTTGAGATAGCTACCGACAGTTTAGGCCGAGTTGTACGCGTAGGCTGTGCGACAGGTTTCAGATTGAACCGGCCGCCCAAGCGACGGCACTGAGGGAAAGGCGAGCGGCAGCAGTTGGCCAAACTCAGCCAAACAAGCCATTCAGTGATACGGGACTAGCGTCAAAACACGATTGACTCCCGCCCGCCAGCCTTCCTTCTCCTGAAAATCGCTACCCCCGATTCCTGATTGGCCGGTCGCAGTGCCGGCCGCTCGCATCAACAATGGGCCCATGCCAGTCGTTGGTGAAAGGAATCCCATGCCGAAAGAACAATCCGGTCTCAGTCTCGATGGTCAGGGCAAGCCGCTCTGGCTGTCGCTTGAACTGACCTACCGTTGCCCGCTGAAATGCTCGTGGTGCAACAATCCGCTCGATTTCGAGGATTACGGCTCGCGTGAGCTGAGCACCGATGAATGGAAGTCGGTGCTGCGCGATGCCCGCGATCTGGGCGCGCTGCAACTCGGCTTCACCGGCGGCGAGCCATTGCTGCGTGACGACCTGGAGGAACTGGTGGGCTACGCCGACAGCATCGGCTTTTACACCAACCTGATTACCTCCGGCATCGGCCTTACCGAGGAGCGTCTGCTGGCGCTCAAGGCGGCGGGCTTGCGGCATGTCCAGCTTTCCCTGCAGGCGACACAGCCGCACCTCACCGATGCGCTGGTCGGCGCCCGGGCGCATGCGCTCAAGCTGGAGGCGGCGCGCCTGGTCAAGAAGCACGGCTTCCCGATGGTGCTCAATGTGCCGGTGTTCAAGCAGAACATCGGCGAGATCGATGCGATGATGGCCTGGGCGGCCGAACTCGGCATCGAGTACATCGAGTTCGCCAACATCCAGTATTACAATTGGGCGCTGTTGAACCGCGACGAGTTGATGCCCAGCCTGGCGCAGGTGCGCGAGGCGGAGGCGGTGGTGAACCGCTGGCGGGAAAAGCTGGGCAAGTCGATGACCATCTATTTCGTCATTCCGGACTACTACGAAGGCCGGCCCAAGGCCTGCATGAACGGCTGGGGGGCCATCCACCTGACCCTGGCGCCGGACGGCGTGGCGATGCCCTGCCAGGAGGCGCGGGTGATTCCCGGACTCGAATTCCTGTCGGTGCGCGACAAGCCGCTGGCCTGGCTATGGCATGAGTCGCCGTTGTTCCGCAAGTACCGCGGCCTCGACTGGCTGCCCGAGCCCTGCAGCTCCTGCTCGGAAAAGGAGAAGGATTTCGGCGGTTGTCGCTGCCAGGCCTTGCTGCTGACCGGCGACGCCAACAACACCGACCCGGCCTGCAGTCGTTCGCCGCATCATCATGTGGTGACCGACGCGGTCGGGGTGACGACGCGGTCCATGCGCTTCCACAAACCCCTGGTCAAGCGTTCGGCCGGCGCCGTGTCTACCGCTTTCATGGAGGCCTGAGTGAGCCACCCTTATGACAGCGCGGCCGGCACGATCAGCCTGGGCATTCTGCTGACGGTTGTGCTGGTGTTTCTGGTCCGTCTGCTGGCGGCTTGAGGAAAACCCATGGATAGCGCATTGCTCGATCTTCTGGCGCGCTGGCTGCATTTTCTCGCCGGCGTGATCTGGATCGGTCACAACTATTCCAGCGTCGTCCAGCGTCCCGGCTGGCGGCCGCTCGTTACCACCGATTTGAGTGATGCCAGTAGTCCGCGCCTGCGCGCGGTGATCAACCGCGAGCACGGCGCCTTCCGCTGGGCGGCGGTGCTGACCTGGTGCGCTGGCATCTTCATGCTCTGGCAGCGTGGCTGGCTGCCGGGGGCGCTCGCCCTGCACGGCGGTCTGGCGCCGATCGGCGTTGGCACCTGGATCGGGACGGCGATGTTGCTCAACCTCTGGCTGGTCCTCTGGCCGCACCAGAAGAAGGTACTCGGGCTGGTCCCGGCGCCGGTCGAGGAACGCCTGCGCTGCTCGCGTATCACCCACCTGTCGTCGCGCACCAATACCATGCTGTCGATCCCGCTGCTCTTCTTCATGGCGGCCGGCAGCCACGGCGGCTGGCTGTTCGGCTGAAGGCGATGGCCTACAACTTTGCCGCCGGTCCCGCCCGCCTGCCCGATACAGTGCTGGCCCGGGCGGCTGAAGAACTGTTCCGGCGCGGCCCGGACGGGGCCTGTGCCATCGAGCGGCCGTTTACCGGCGCGGCGTTCCGCGCTGTGCTTGATCGTGCCCGCCAGCGCCTGGCCGAACTGCTCGCCTTGCCGGCCAACTACCGCATCCTGTTCCTGGCCGGTGGCGCGCTGCAGCAGTTTTCGCTGGTGCCGATGAATCTGCTCGGCGCGTCGCGGGTGGCGGCCTATGCCGATTCCGGCTACTGGTCGTGGCGGGCGATGGCCGAAGCGGGCAAGCTGGCGCAGGTCGAGGTGGTCGCCCGCCACCCCGGCGAACTGCCTCTCGCCGCGCCGATGCTTGGCCGCTGGACCATGCCGGCCGACTGTGCCTATTGCCATATCACGCCCAACGAGACGGTGGACGGCATCGCTTATCCCGCTCTGCCGGAGACGGGCGAAGTGCCGCTGGTCGCCGATTGCACCTCGTCGTTCCTGACGGCTCCGCTGGACGTCGCGAAATTCGGCGTGATCTACGCCAGTGCCCAGAAAAACATCGGTCCGGCCGGGTTGACCGTAGCCGTGGTGCGCGAGGACCTGCTCGAGCGCTGCTGCCCGGAACTACCGGCGCCGTTTTCCTATCGGCGGCAGGCGGAGGAGGGCAGTTGCGTCAACACGCCGCCGATGCTGGCGATCCACGTCGCCGGAATGGTGTTCGACTGGATAGCCGACAACGGTGGCCTCGTCGAAATGGAGGCTACCAGCCAGCGCAAGGCGGCGCGGCTGTATGCGGCGATTGACGGTAGCGCCGGCTTTTATCGGGCCCCGGTGGCGCCCGGCCATCGCTCGCCGATCAATATCCGTTTCCATCTGGCCGAAACGCGACTGACCGAGGTCTTTCTGAGCGAAGCCGGGGCCGCCGGATTAAGCAATTTGCGCGGCCATCGTTAGCTCGGCGGGATCAGGGCCAGTCTTTACAACGCCATGCCGGAGACCGGGGCCGTGATGCTGGCCGGGTTCATGGCCGACTTTGCCCGGCGTTACGGATGAGGCAGCGGTTTTTTCACTGGCATGCGCGGCCCGGTCTGGCCGGCGGCATCGACAAGGACGGTGGCCGGGCGGAGGAACTGCTGGCGCTCGGTTTTGGCAGCGTCGAGATCGGTTCCGTGCTGCCGGCCGCCGCACCCGCTGTCGCCGCGGCACTGGCAGCCGGATTTTGGGCCCGGCGCGGGGCAATCGGCGTCGGTCTCGGGCTGCCCGCCGAGATGCCCGCCGACCGCCTGCGGGAATCCTGGCTGGCGGGACTGGTGGCGCTATGGCCGGTGGCCGATTATTTGAGTTTCAATCTCAGCGCCGCTGCCAACAGCCGCTTTCTGCTGCCGGAGCAGTGGCCCCGGCTGGCGCTGGCCTGCCGGGCTGCGGCTTTTCAGCGCGACTGTTGGGCCGCAGAGAGCGGACGGCATTTGCCTCTGGCGCTGAAACTGCCGCTTGGCAATTGTGGCGAGGCGCTGCCGGCAGCCACCTCGATTGCCGCCGCCGCCGGTTTCGATCTGCTGACCGTGGTCCTGCCGGACGAGGCCGGGCGCTTCGAACGTCTCGCCGATCTGGCCCGCGATCTGGATAACGGACCGGCGCTGGTGGCGGTCGGCGGTATCCGCAGTGCCGACGATGTGGCAGCAGCGCGTAGGGCGGGGGCGGCCGGGGTGCAGGTGCATCGCCTGTTTGTCGAGCAGGGGGCGAGCTGCCTGGCGACCATGTTGCGGTCGACGCCAAAAAATGGGCAAAAATGACCGGCCGCCAATCTCCAGAAAACCATGAGGGAGATTTCGCCAAACCCTGCACGTCAGGGGCGCCGGGGCGAAAGATACTGGGGTCATGAAAATACTTGTCCTTGGTTCCGCCGCCGGCGGCGGCTTCCCGCAGTGGAACTGCAATTGCCGCAACTGCGCCGGTGTTCGTGATGGCAGCCTGCGCACGCGAGCACGCACGCAATCGTCGATTGCGGTCAGTGCCAACGGCACCGACTGGGTGCTGTTCAACGCCTCGCCCGATCTGCTGACCCAAATTCGCGCCAATCCGGCGCTGCAGCCGGGACGCGCCTTGCGCGATACCGGCATCGCCGGGGTGGTGCTGATCGATGCGCAGATCGACCACACCACCGGCCTACTGATGCTGCGCGAAGGCAAGCCGTTGCCGGTGTGGTGCACGCCGCAGGTGCGGGAAGACCTGACGACCGGCAACCCGATCTTCAACGTGCTCTCCCACTTCTGCACGGTGCACTGGCAGCCGGTGCAGGTGACGCCGCCGCAGGCGTTCACTGTGCCCGGCGCGGCCGGCCTGCGCTTCACGCCGGTACCGCTGTCGAGCAAGGCGCCGCCGTATTCGCCGCACCGCCACGATCCGCATCCCGGCGACAACATCGGCGTGCTGATCGAAGACGCAGCGAGCGGCCGCAAGGTGTTCTACGCGCCCGGTTTCGGCGCGATGGAGCCGCATCTCGAACCATTCCTGGCGGATTCCGATTGCGTGCTGCTCGACGGCACTTTCTGGACCGACGACGAGATGATCCGCCTCGGGATTTCCAGCAAGACGGCGCGCGAGATCGGCCACCTGCCGCAGTCCGGGCCGGACGGGATGATGGCGCTGCTCGGGCGTTACGCCAAACCGCGCAAGGTACTCATCCACATCAACAACACCAATCCGATTCTCGA
>Ga0209507_1002086_pt1 | contig 14273 bp, 8 predicted proteins | sample AD_UKC028_MetaG_FD_184414 | JGI IMG/M metagenome (GOLD analysis project Ga0209507, IMG submission 184414) | Active sludge microbial communities of municipal wastewater-treating anaerobic digesters from USA - AD_UKC028_MetaG (SPAdes) (version 2) | ecosystem: Engineered > Bioreactor > Anaerobic >...
GTCCGTTGCGGTCTGTTAAAAGGGAGACCGCCAGTGTTACCGGAGCCTTGATGGCATCAGGGCTTTCCACTTTATCGCCGAAGGTCAGTTGGTCAAAGAAAACTTTGTTTTCCGCCTTTAATTTTCTCTTATCAATCAGGTAGGACACTTCGAAATTGAGCTTGCCTTTGGTGATGGGATAGCCCAGGTACTTGCTGGTATAGGGTGTTACCGGACTCATTTCAAGGTCTTTGAAACTGATTTTAATATCGGCGAAAAGGTCCTTGATCAGCGGGTTGATGGTGCCTGCGATTTCAAGGGGTGATCCATAACCGATGTTCCCCTCCAAATCCACCTTGGCGCGGGAGATTTCCTGCGACGACAATCCCGTGATGCTGCCCTTGAGGTTGAGCATGGTCACTGCATAATTCGGTTGAATGTTGCGGTCGGCAAAATCAACCGTGCCACCCTGAAAACTGACTTTGCCGATTTTAATATTCGACGGTGCCTGAGCCGGTTTCGCGCTCTGGACGTGCTGGGGGGGTGGCGTCTCCTGCGGTGTATTGGGTTTGTCCGTTTCTTTTTTCGACGCGCCGAGGATATCCTGAATATTGGTGCTGCCGCCCGGATTGATGACCATTTTGACAAAGAAATCTTTAAATGCGATTTCCTTGACATTCACAAAGAATGGATTGTAGCCTGCCGCGAGAGATTGAAAATGGAGTTGCTTCCATTTTATAAAGTCGTGGGCGTTGGCCTTGTCAATGGTTGCCAGATTGGAAACGGAAAGATTGCCCGTATATTTGATGCGGAACTTGCTTTTTTCATCCTGATCCAGAGAGATTTTCCCGACAGTCGAGATTGCACCGCGTATGACATCCAGTTGAACCGATTCGGTAAAATAAGGCTGGAATGGACGAATGACCAGGCTTTTTACTTCCAGAGCCAGATTGGTGCTGAGGGGTTTGATGCCGAGCGGGCCTTTCGCCGTGATGGCGCTTCTTTTATCAACAACCAAAGCCAGGTCGACGTTTGCAACGTCCCCCTTCTTCAGGGAAAATTTTGACACACTCAGATGCAATGGGTTGATTTCAATTTTTACCGGCTGAACCGGTCGCGCGTCGGTGAAGGTGATATCGGCCTTGTCGATCAGAAAACGGTCGATGAGCAAACTCAGCTCCTTTTTCTTGCCGGGGGGGGGAGCGGGCTTATCCTGAGCGTCCGACGTTTTGGATTGCTCATCTTTTTTGTCTGGTCCGATAAGATGGAGCAGGTTGATCTGGCCCTGCTTGTCTCGCCGGATCACCAGTTGAGGGGTATCGAATGCAATTTGCGCCAGATGAATTTTGGGAATAAACGGTTCGATGGAGGCGAGATTCACCGTCAGAGCCGGTAGGCGCAGGATCTTGTTCCCCTGTAAATCGTCCAGAATTACACTTCTTAAGGCGGCTTGGCCGGTCAGTTTCAACTCAGGTGATTTGTCCTGATGTATAATGAAGGTCAGCTGAATCTTTGTGTCCAGTCGAGCTTTCGTCAGTTTAAAGTTCATGGGCGCCGGTACATATTGCCAGTAAAAGGGGACATCAATATCCTGCATATCAATATTAAAGCTTGTTGCCCGCGATGTCAGAAAGGGCTGGGTTTTCCCAACGGCGTTGAGGGTATGGCCGTTTACGATGGCCGAAAATTGAGGTTCGACATAATTTTTCATGTAGTAATCGATATTGGAAATAAAAGGAACCGAGACGTTGAGCTCCCGTATGGTATGATCAGTCTTATTGGGCCTGTCGCGAAAATCAATATTCCCTTTAATGATCTGAATATTGTTGAGTGAAAAAAGAAAAGGTTTGGCCGGTTCTTCTTTCCTGGTTGCCGTCTTTGGGATCAGATCGGAAAAATTATATGACCCGTCGGTTTTACGCGTGACGCCAATATAAGGCTTATTCAGACGTATTTCCTCCAGAATTAAAGCTCGCCTGAAGACTGACGTCATGACATTGATGTTGACGTAGAGCTCATCAAAGGCAACAAACGGCGTTTTCTGACCGGGCTCGGCCAGTTTAAATCCCTGAATTGTCGCAGAGAAAGAATAGGGGTTGATTTTAATCTGATCAACCGAGGCCTCCCGGTGTAAAACCTCGGAGATCTTCTTGGTGAAAACAGGTTTTAGAACGGAAGGGAGAATAAAAAAACCGGCGATGCCGATAAGAATCACAAAGGCGATGATGACGATAAGGATTTTTTTTATGATATTCATGTCGGTCAGCTCCTTGAAATAACTTCTGGAAACAGAAGGGAACGAACCCATAAGCTTCTTTTACGACATTTTCCCCGGTCATTAGAATTGGTATGATGATTTATCTTCAGCTGTCCGCAGCCTTTGCCCAAATGCCTGCCAATCTTGTTATGAATTTAATAGTTCATTTCGGGCTGAGAATCAATGAAAAAAGAAATGACAGATCTGGAGTTGTTTGCCTCCGAGGAAAGTGATCAAGGATCGCCATCGGTTGAAAATTTCACGCGGGATTCATCCTCTGGGATCTTCCGAGAAAAAGACGCGCGCGTCCACGATGCTGGCGCCCTGTCCCTGCGTGTGCACAATGACCGGATTGAGATCAATTTCAGTAATAGCCGGGCAGGCGGCAAGCAGCGCGGACACCCGACAAACCACATTCATCAATGCCTGACAATCCGCAGGACCTTTACCTCTAGCGCCCGTAAGCAACGGATAGCCTTTCAACTCCTGGAGCATCGTAGCCGCTTCATTTTGCGTCACTGGCGCCATGCGGATGGACGTATCTTTGAAAATTTCGATGAAAATTCCACCAAGACCGACCATAATGATCGGCCCGAAAGCCGGATCACGCCGTCCTCCGACAAAGCATTCGATTCCCGCAGGCGCCATCTCCTGAATCAGATACCCGTCGATGCTCGGCGGTTGTTTCATTTGATTCATTTTGTCTTTCATCCCGGCCAGGGTTTCGGACAGTTGTTTTTTATTTTGAATATTTACTGCAACGCCGCCCACGTCGGATTTATGTGAGGCATCGCGCGAAATGAGCTTGACGGCTAAAGGATAATGCAGGGAAATCTTCCCCGGCGCGATTTCATCTTTTATCACCATGTCTTTAACCGGCTGCAGTCCGGCCGCCGCGCAAATCGTGAGTGCCTCATCCGTCAGCGCGATGCGTCGCTGGCGCAGACAGCGTTCATGGATCATGGCCACTGTTTTAAGGTCCAGGGGGTAATTTTCAAGTTTTCCACGGTTGTTGCGCGCCACTTTTTGCTGGGCGTAAGTCCGCGAGACATGGAGTGCCGTAACTGCTTCCAAAGGAGAAGAGAAAATGGGATAGGATTGACTCTTTTGCAGTTTAAGAATTTCCTCACGGTCGGAAATCATGGCCAGACAAACCGGTTTAGAATATTTGGCCACAAGCTTTTCCACACCCGCCAGAAACGTCCGGGACATTTCTCCCTCAAAGTTCGAAGCATAGAGATGGTTGAACAAGATGCCGTCATAGGCGTCGAGCTTAAGGGCTTCCTCCAGAATATCCGTGAAAATAGTGTAGTTAAAGATTTCGCCCAGATCCAACGGGTTCTGATGCGCGATAACGCGGGTGTTATAAATCGTTTTAAGTTTAGCGATGAAAGAGGGCGGAAACGGTGCCATTTCAAAGCCGTATTTTGCGCAGGCATCGGCAGACAGGACGGCATGGCCTCCCGATCGAGAAAGCACTGCCACACGTCGTCCTTTCATTAAAGGAATGCGAACAACCTTAATGGCGTTAATTAATTCGCGTTCGTCATCTACACGAATAACCGCGGCCTGCTTGAGAGCACCGTCCACGACGTCATCATCGCCGGAAAGCGCCGTCGTGTGGGACTGCGCGATTTTCGCACTGATCGGCGAGCGGTTTGATTTTTGGAGGACAATGGGTTTTTCTGATTCACGGGCCAGATCGAAAAAAGCTCTGCCTCTTTTAAAACCTTCCAGGTACAGAGAGATAATGTCCGTTTTGGAATCCTGGATGAAATAATCCAGAAAATCGGCTTCATCGAGCTGGAGTTTGTTGCCGGTGGCTGCGAACTTGCCAGGCATAATGCCATAGTCCGCAACGGTGCGTAGATGAGAACTGCCCACGCCGCCGCTCTGCGCAACGAGGCCTAGTCTCCCGCCGGAGGGGCTTTCCTTGGCAAAGGTAAACGGCATCATCATCTTCAAATCAAAATTTATGGTTCCCACACAATTCGGACCTATGACCTTCATGTTATATTTATTTGCAACAGACAGCACGTCTTCTTCCAGGGTATGATCGCCGTGCGAGTATTCACTGAAACCGCCTGATTCGATCACAATATGCGAGATGCCTTTCTTGCCGCATTCCTCCATCAGACCGGGGACGGTTTTGGCGGGTGTCAGAAAGATGGCCACATCCGGAACTTCCGGAAGATCGGCTACTTTTTGATAAATATGAACGCCGCCGACATCGCCTTCCTGCGAGCCAACGCCGTAGAGATTTCCCTGATAGCCGATTTGTTTGTTATTGAGTAAGACGATTTGCCCCAGATTCATTTTGGTGACGGAAGCGCCGAAGACAACAATACTGCGGGGGCTAAAGAATTTTTCCATAAACAGGTTGCTCCTTTTATCCGGCAGCACTGATTCTTTATCGCTTTTATTGAGCCTGCATGAGCGAAATCTTACCGCCTTTCCTTATCATCCTGAATGGGCAACGCCAGAGAGAATCACAGGAAAACGAGCATTAATTTTGGTTACCGGACGCCGGGCTTTATAAGATAACAGAGCAGACGTGTCAAGAGTGAAAAGTGGAAAAAGTGGAGAGTTAATGGTGAACAGTAAATGGTGGATGGTGGTTATGGGTAGCCATGGAAACGTAAACGGTCAACTGTGAATCATTGAACCTTGAAAGATTGCCCTTCAGTCTAAAGATTTGTTTGACTTCTTCAGTAAAGCCAATATAATTATTTTTAAAAGTTATTATTCTCATAGTTTATCGTAGTTTCACCGGATTTTTGAAGCCAGTAGATTCATATTAGCTCTCAACTTCAGATAAGGGGGCGGAATTATGAAGGACAGACCAAACAGTGATGACTATCATGCCCGGGAAATTCAGTCACTGCGCCGCCAGCTCAAAGAGCTCCGACAATCGGAAGTCAAGAGAAAAAGCGCGGAAGATGAACTGAAAGAGAGCGAGCAGCGTCTGAGGAGCGTCATTGGCGGTTCGCCCATTCCCGCGTTTGTGATCGGAAAAGACCACCACATTTTATACTGGAATAAAGCGCTCGAGGAACTTACCAAAATCAAAGCCGAAAGCGTTATCGGGACTTCCCAGCAATGGCGGGCCTTTTACAGTAAAAAGCGGCCCTGCATGGCGGATCTTCTTGTCAGCCGTGAACAGGAAAAAATTTCCAGATGGTATGCCGGCAAGTATGTCAAGTCCAAACTACTGGATGAAGCCTATGAAGCCATCGATTATTTTCCTGAATTGGGCAATCAGGGTAAATGGCTGCGATTTACGGCGGCCATTGTTCGAAATGCGGCGGGAGAATTGATTGGCGCGATCGAAACGCTGGAAGACATTACACGGAGAAAAAAAGCGCAGGAGGCGTTGCTGAAGGCGCAAGAAGAGCTGGAAGAGCGCGTTCGGGCCAGAACGAAGGAACTGGCCCATGCCAATGAGGCGCTGCTTAACGAACTCATGGAGCGCCACCGGACGCAAAAGGAACTCAAACAAACCACAGATCATCTTTCTCTGCTTCTCGAATCCCTGCCGATTGTCTCTTACACCCGCAAAGCCGACGGCGATGGCCGGATAACTTTTGTCAGCAATGCTATCGAGGAGATTACCGGCTATCCGGCGCAATGTTTTGTTGATGATGAAAACTTTTGGATGGAGCATATTCATCCGGACGATCAAGCCCGTATTTTCGCCGATCTCCATAGCGGGCAGGCCAAGGGGGCTCACCGTTCCAGTTACCGTTTTCGCGTGATGGATGACTCTTATCGTTGGTTTTCCGATTACTGGCGGATTGTTCAGCTTCCGATCGGTTCAACAAGTTACATTGTCGGCGCCTGGCAGGATGTCACTGAGGACAAGAGAATCCGTCAGGAAGGAGAGCTGCGTCTTCAGCAGATGATTCAAGCGCACAAGCTGACCGCTCTGGGTGAGGTGGTTGCCGGTGTGGCGCATGAGATCAATAACCCCGTCAGCTTTATCGCCTATAATGTCCCGATTCTGGAGGAAATCTGGAACACGGTGGAAACCATTCTTTCGCGCAGCAGCGCTCACCATCCCGCTTGGGAAAAAAGAGGGCTGTCTTATCAGGAAGTCTGCGGCAACATGCAGGGGATCATCCAGGCGTTTAAAATCGGGGCTAACCGCATCAGCCGGGTTATTACCAGCCTGAAGGAATTTTCGCGCTCTGATGAAACTACTGAGAAAAAATTGGTCGCTGTGCAAGATGTCATTGCAGGCGCTCTGGTGATTGTCGGCGCGCAGATTCGGAGAACCGTATCCAAAATCGATCAGGAAATTGCCGAAAAGATACCCTCCATTTCCGGACATTTTCAAAAAATTGAGCAGGTGATCGCCAATTTATTGATCAACGCCCACCAAGCAATTCCAGCGGGGCAAAAAGGCCTGATTCGAATCCGTTGCCGTTATATCGAACGATTAAAAGCGGTTGTTGTACACATTGAAGACAACGGGAAGGGGATTGAGCGCAAAATTATGGATCAAATCTTTGATCCCTTTTTTACAACTAAAAGGGAACTTGACGGGACAGGTTTAGGCCTTTCTATTTCCTATGGCCTGATTAAGGAGCACCACGGGCTTATCAGCGTTTTATCGCGTCCGGGCAAGGGCAGCTGTTTTTCCATTTATCTCCCGGTGGATGGTCAGACCGATATCAGTTTATATCCGGCTATTTTATGCGTGGATCACAATGTAAAATATCTGAAGGAACTCAAAGCTAATTTTGTGGATGCCGTGATCTGGCGTTCGGAAGCCGAGGATAAACCTGAGGATATTCTTAATTTCCTCACGGAGAATCCGGAAGTGGATATGGTCGTATCGGAAATACGGCTGAAGGGATTTGACGGTTGGTATCTGCTGGAAAAAATCCGCGCGAAATTTCCACTCCTGCCGGTGATTCTTTATTCGGCCGATCGCAGGGCGCTCAAGCCACCGGCACAGATCAACGTGCTGCCCGATTACATGCTGCATAAGCCCTTCAGCATCGATCAACTTCAGAAGATTATCCATGAGTTGGGGAGACAGCATCTATGAAAATATTGATTGTCGATGACGAAGACATGTCTCTTTCCTCGGTGAAGAGAGTGCTCAAGTGGCGCGGCATCAGGAACGTTGAGGTCTGCGATAACGGCAGGGAGGCGATCAACAGGATTCGGCAGGAAAATTTTGACATTGTTCTCCTGGATCTGCTGATGCCCGATGTTGACGGTATGCAGGTGCTTGAATCAACCAAACCCTTTTGCCCGGGGACGGAATTTATTATTTTGACTGCCGTTGATGATATTCAGACAACCGTGCGGGCCATGCGCCAGGGTGCTTACGATTATCTGGTCAAACCCGTGGATAACGAATTGCTTTTTTTATCCATTGAAAGAGCCTATGAAAGAAAAGGGCTTCTAGCCGGCCTTTCCATCAATGCCGGTTGTGACGCGGAGGATATTCCGACAGCTTTTGCCGACACGATTACTCGGGATAAACAGGTGAAGGCCCTGATATCCTATGCTCAGGTAATGGCGCGCAGTGGAAATCCGATGATGATCACGGGAGAGTCGGGAACGGGAAAAGAACTGATGGCACGGGGCATTCACCGGGCCGGGCCCGCGCCCGCCGGTCCTTTTGTGGCGGTGAATGTGTCCGCCATCCCGGCAACAATGTTTGAAAGCCAGTTTTTCGGACATGCCAAGGGAGCGTTTACCGGCGCGGAAAGCGCTCATTCCGGATTTTTTGAACAGGCGGACGGCGGCACACTTTTTCTGGATGAAATCGGCGAACTGCCGATTGGCCTGCAATCCAAACTCTTGCGGGTTCTGGAAGAAAAGACCTTTACGCCGCTGGGCGCGAAAATTCCTGTGCGCGTGGACTTCCGGCTTGTTTCTGCGACCAATACCAATCTGGATGCAGCCTGTCAGGAAGGCAGATTCCGGATTGATCTGATGTACCGGCTAAAATCCGCTTATGTCTGTCTGCCGCCCTTGCGGCAAAGAAGAGGAGATATTGCGCTTTTGGCGGGTCACTTTCTGCAGAAGGCCTGTCTGCGTCATCAAAAAAATATTGAGGGATTCAGTGCCGAAGCCATGAATCTGCTGATGCAGAAAAATTATCCCGGAAATATCCGTGAACTGGCGCAGATGGTCGAAAATGCTGTTTTGCTGGCTGAGGGGTCGGTTATCTTGCCCATGCATCTGGACGGGAATGGGATGCCTGAGATTCGGCCGTCGCCGTCCAGCCGGACTCTCTGTACACTCAAGGAAAATGACACGGCCCATATGATGTTTGTTTTAAGTTCCACCGAGGGCAACCGTCGTGAGGCCGCCCGGATTCTGGGTATTACCCTGCGGCAGTTGCAAAGGAAACTGGCCGAGACGAAAGACTAATCCGGGAGAATCGAACTCTGGTTCTCCTCGTGGCACTTTTCTTCATCATCGCGCAGGACATTCTTGTGCCCTAAGAAAGGCCCAAGAAAGAAATTGACATACAGAAACAACTTACCTACAATTCCTTGCACTAAAGAAAGTTTACATCAAGTCTTGTCAGGCCATTACAGGGGCCCATGTAACGGAGTGGACTCCTGGGAAAAGTGGTAAATCTATTAATGAAGGAGGAGATTACAATGAAAAAGTCTTTTGTATCATTTTTGAAAGCAATTATTTCAGTAATTGTTGTCCTGGTATTTGTTGTCGCCGTTTCCGGCTGCCAGAAAGAGGAAGGTCCCATGGAAAAGGCGGGTAAGAAGGTTGACGAAGGCATTCAGGCCACTACAGATGCCGCGAAGAAAGCCGGAGAGAAGGTTGGGGAAGGGGTGGAAGCGACTAAAGATGTCGTGAAACAAGCTGGTGAAAAGGTAAGCGAAGGTGCGGAAAAAACGAAAGAGGCAGTGAAAGACGCCGCTGAGAAAGTTGAAGATAAAGTCAAGAAATAAATTTTTCGTTCAATGAAATAGAATGATTCGGGAGAGTGTTCCCCGAATCATTCTATTCCTTATTCATGCCCACGACAAGGATCAGCACCCCGCCCCGCATTTATTTTGATCAACGCATATGGATTGCCATGACTTTTCAAGAAACAGATTTGAATGATTTAAAAAAAGCAAAGGCTTTACTGGAAAACCCTGGTGTTGCGGTAAAAAATCACTAATCTGATCGGTATTCCAATGGAAAGGGGTTTTGATCTTTTGCCTGAAAATTGGCATAAGAAAATCGGTGAAGTAACCCGGACGGTTTTATCCAAGGCCATTCATGCAGCAGTTTTTACCATGAAAGATGTGCCGGGCGAAGAAGCAGCCAACGGCTTGCATAAAATAGCCGTAGCCATCACAGGCGGCCTTGGCGGTGGAGCTGCCCATATCAACAACTATCATGTTGCGATCCATAGCGGATATCGCAAGAAATGAGGGGGAAGCGATCAGCACTATTGAATCCAAGATAGCGTGTATGGAGGTGTTTGCTTTAGGTGGATTAAGCAAGAGTGATGATGCTTTTGAATCCGGATATTTTGCAATTCGCGCGGCTTTAGCAGGGTCTGTCAAAAAGGCCGCTGAATACATGGCGGAAAAAGGTTTGGCTGAAGAAGGCGCCCCCGCTCTCGTTAGGTTGATTATTCAAATTGCAAATCGATTCAGCATCCAGGCGTCGTAGCTTGATTAAAAAAATTGCTTTTTGACAGTTAATGTATTAACTTTAACACATGGGGTGCCGTTCAATTCGCGAAATGAGCGGCTGAGATTATACCCTTTGAACCTGACCCGGGTAATGCCGGCGTAGGGAGTGGCGATTCTTGAAATCCAATTGAAGCCATATCCTTTTCGGGTGAAAGGGTATGGCTTTTTATTTTAAGGGTTACACATGTATCAAAACATTGTCATTGTCAGCGGCGGGCGTCTGGGGAGTCTGGACTTTTTCCGAAAGAGAATGGCTCAAACGAATAACCGCATGTTGATCGGTTGTGACGGCGGCGCGCGCCATCTGGCAGATGTCGGGATGATGCCGGATGTGCTGTTGGGTGACATGGACTCTATTGAACCGTTGCAATTGGCGTCTTACGAACGTCTGGGTGTAAAGATCATTAAACATCCGGTCAACAAGGATTTTACTGATACATCCCTGGCGCTGGATTATGCGCTTTCTTTGCATCCGGACGCTGTTGAGATCTGGGGGGCGCAAGGCGGAAGAATGGACCATGCGCTGGCCAATCTTTTTTTGCTGATTAAGGGTGGAGAATCGGGAATTAAAATCTGTCTGATGGATGAATATTGCGAAGCTTTTGTGCCGAAAAACGAAGTCCTATTTACAAATGCCGCCGGTTGTCTGGTATCCTTGCTCGCGCTCAGTCCCAGAGTCGAGGGTCTTACCCTTCGAGGATTTCTCTATCCCCTCATCGACGGGACGCTGGTGATGTCTGAATCGCGGGGCGTCAGTAACATCATTTCCGACAATTCAGCCGGCATCTGTATCCGGTCGGGCAATCTGCTGGTGATCCGCTACTGGCAAAAGGATGTTTTTCCGGAGGCGATCTGAGTGAATAGGCTGTTCAAAGTCTTATGTGTTGGCGGCTCCGACTCCGGGGGCGGTGCAGGGATTCAGGCAGATCTGAAAGCCGTCAGTGCGTGCGGCTGTTATGCGCTAACGGTCATTACAGCGCTCACGGCTCAGAACACGCGAGGGGTTCAGGCTATTTATCCGTTGCCGCAGAAATTCATTGCTGCTCAACTGGATGCCGTATTGAGCGATATCGGTGCTGATGCGCTGAAAACGGGCATGATGTTGACGGCGGACACGGTCAATACCGTGGTCAGGAAGATTGTGCAATACCGGCTCAAAAATGTTGTTGTGGATCCGGTGATGATCGCCAAGGGAGGCCGGATGATGATGCAGGAGACGGCCAGACGGGTGCTGATCAAAAAGCTTCTGCCGCTTACCAGGGTTCTCACGCCGAATATCCCGGAAGCGGAATCTCTGACGCAGATGAAGATCCGGTCGATTGCCGCGATGAAGAAAGCCGCGGCTGTCATTGGGGATCTTGGCGCGGAAAATGTTGTGATTAAAGGAGGACATTTGCCCGGCAGAAGGAATTTAGGCGGCATCGATATCCTCTTTGACGGGAAACGATATTACGAATTTTCGGCAGACTGGATTGAAACAAGAAACACGCATGGCACCGGCTGCACATACGCCTCAGCACTGGCTTGCGGTCTGGCCCAGGGCAAAAATATTTTGCAAGCCGTCGAACAGGTGAAAACGATGGTAACGCAGGCAATTGGAAATTCGCTGCCACTGGGAAAAGGTCATGGGCCGGTGAATATCCTGGGGAACTTGTAATTAAATATGTACGGCAGGCTGAGAGGTATGAATTGAACGTTTTTATCTCACGACAACCTGCGGTAAAGTGAAGCTCGCCCCGCAGCAGCGGGATTAAAAAGGTTGGAGGCAACAATGACACAGTTGGAAAAAGCACGTCAAGGGATCATTTCGGAAGAGATGAAATCCTGCGCATTAGAGGAAAACATTGAGGCGGAATTTATTCGGCAAGGCATGGTTGATGGAAACATCGTGATTTGCCGTAATGTGAACCATGCAGCCATTAAACCGCTTGCGATCGGCAAGGGCTTGCGTACCAAAGTCAATGCCAATATCGGAACGTCCAAAGACAACAATGATTTGAGTGTTGAGTTGGAAAAATTAAAAATCGCCGTAGCCGCCGGAGCCGATGCCGTGATGGATCTTTCCACGGGCGGTGATCTGGCGCAAATCCGCAAGGCAGTCATGAAGCAATCCACTGCGGCTATCGGAACGGTGCCGATTTATCAGGCAGCGGTGAAAGTTTTGGGCGAGAAAAAAGCAATCTCCGAAATGACGGCAGATGATATATTTGCCGTTATTGAAGAAAATGGTCGGGACGGCGTTGATTTTATTACGGTGCATTGTGGTGTCAATCGTATGAGTGTGGCCGCTGTGGAAACGCAGGGAAGAGTTTTGGGCATTGTCAGCCGTGGCGGTTCCATGACGGCCAATTGGATGCACTGCAACAATCGGGAAAATCCGCTCTATGAGGAATATGACAGGCTGCTGGAAATTGCACACCGTTACGACATGGTTTTAAGTTTAGGCGACGGTTTGCGTCCCGGCGCTATTGATGATGCGACCGATCAGGGACAGCTCTTAGAACTTATGATTCTGGGACAGTTGGCTGCTCGTGCCCGCGCCGTGGGGGTACAGGTCATGATTGAAGGGCCGGGGCATGTCCCGATTACCGAAGTGCAAACCAATATTGAACTTCAGAAAAAAATATGTCAGGGCGCTCCTTTTTATGTTCTGGGCCCGCTACCGACGGACATCGCGCCTGGTTATGATCATATAACCTCCGCGATTGGCGGTGCGATTGCCGGAGCCGCCGGAGCCGATTTTCTTTGTTATGTAACGCCAGCCGAACACTTGCGCCTGCCTACGTTGGCTGACGTCCGCGACGGCGTCATCGCCGCGCGGATTGCCGCCCACATTGCGGATATCGCCAAAGGCGTGAAGGGCGCAAGGGAACGGGACCGGAAAATGTCGCAATGCCGGAAGAACTTTGACTGGCAAGGTCAGGTCGATTTATCCATTGATCCGGAAAGAACCGTCGCCCTTCTGGAAAAAAGCAAAAGCGCCCGGGATGAAGGCTGCACAATGTGCGGTGAATTCTGTGCGATCAAACTGGGAAAGAGATAATCTGTTAAGGAAACCAATTGACTTGGACGTCGGAAAATAAAGATGAAAAACGTCGCACGGCGGAGGCGATCATCAGGCGCTTGAAGCAGGCGGGTTTTGAATCTTATTTTGTGGGCGGCTGCGTGCGGGATTTTGTTCGCGGCGTTATCCCCGGAGATTATGACATCGTTACATCCGCCTTACCCGATCAGGTCGAGGTTTTATTCGAACACACGGTTGCCGTTGGCGCGAAATTCGGCGTGATGGTGGTGATTCAGGACGGCCATTCCTATGAGGTGGCGACTTTTCGCAGCGACGATGCCTATGAAGACGGCAGACGTCCTACTCGCGTTCACTTTTCATCGGCTAAGGAAGATGTTTTAAGGCGTGATTTTACCATCAACGGTCTGTTGATGGATCCCGAAACCAATCAAATCATCGATTATATAGGCGGACTTGCGGATATTGACAGGAAAGTGATCCGGACGATCGGAGATCCTGGCGTTCGTTTTAATGAAGACTATTTAAGGATGCTGCGGGCGATTCGTTTCACCGCTAATCTGGGTTTTGCCATAGATCCGGCAACGCGCAATGCCATTCAAGTCCATGCTCTAAATATCAAGGGGATCAGCGCCGAAAGAATTGCCGAAGAGCTTAACAAGATGCTGACGCGCGGAGGCGCTCGACCCGGATTTGAATTAATGGTCGAAACAGGCATCTTGCAGCAGATCTTGCCGGAAGTGGACAGGATGCGGGGCGTTGGGCAACCGCCTCGATTTCATCCGGAAGGTGATGTCTGGCAACATACGATGATCATGCTGGATCTGTTAACAGGCGAAACCAGTTCTTCGATCGCCCCGTCGCTGGCCTGGGGAGCGCTTCTGCATGATGTCGGCAAACCTGTGTCGCGCACGGAGGATGAAGCCGGCGTTCATTTTTATGGACATGTGCAATTGGGAGAGACGATCGCCGAAGACATTCTCCAGCGGCTAAGGTTTTCACGCGCGCAGCGTGAAACGGTGATCAGTCTGATCCATCACCACATGGTTTTTATGAACGTGCAGAAAATGCGACCCGCCCGTTTGAAGCGCTTTTTACGGATGCCGAATTTTCATCTGCACCTGCAATTACATCGCCTGGATTGCCTGGCCAGTCATGGAATGTTGGACCATTATGATTTCTGCCGCCGTCAATTACAAAATTTGGAGCGGGAAGAGTTGCATCCACCGCGTCTTTTGACCGGTGATGATTTGCTGACGATGGGATTTGCTCCCGGGAAGCTTATCGGGGAAATATTGCGTGCTCTGGAAGAAGAACAGCTGGAGAACAGAGTCCATAG
>Ga0209507_1002087_pt1 | contig 14253 bp, 8 predicted proteins | sample AD_UKC028_MetaG_FD_184414 | JGI IMG/M metagenome (GOLD analysis project Ga0209507, IMG submission 184414) | Active sludge microbial communities of municipal wastewater-treating anaerobic digesters from USA - AD_UKC028_MetaG (SPAdes) (version 2) | ecosystem: Engineered > Bioreactor > Anaerobic >...
CGATGTCAGGCACCTGGAGGACGAAATCATTTGGAAAGGATACGTAGCGCACTTCAACGGCCTTGCGGTCTGTGCCCGCAGGCTTCCCCAGAGGGACTACGAAACGGGCAGTCCTATCATTATTATGTGGCCGGATGTGCCGGCTGCAGACGAATCAACGGTGGAGATTTATTTCAACGAACGGCTGGTGAAATATCCGACATCCTTTCTGGGGCATATGGCCGTCAATGTGGGCGGTGAAATATTCAACTTTTCACATCTGATCAACGAAAATGAAGTATTGAAGTCCGAAGAATATTTTTTCCGTCCCGCACTGGGCGAGTTTGCGCCGCATCCGGTTTACGGACACGACAACACGGATGATCCGCAAAAACCCTATTATGATAAATTCGGAAGGCTTTTCATGCGGACGATCCATGTCTTGAGAATCACCGGCCTGGACACGCAAAAGTTCTCTCAACTATTCCACGACGAACTGGATAAGATCAAAAACACGCCAACCGATCCGAAAAAACCCGGAGAATATAAAGATTTTAATATCCTTACCAATAGTTGTTCTACAATCATCAGAGACGGATTTAAGAAATACGGTTTTAAAAACAGCCGGGGCATCTTCCCGCGGGATCTTTTTGTAAATATTTCCTATTTCTTTCTTAAGCAGTTGGAAAATCCAAATATCAAGGCCTCTCTAGCCAGACTTTATCAGCTTCCTGTCCCGGAGGCCGCTCCCAGTGCCATGCCGCCCCTTTTGAATCCATTGAATCTTATAAAACAGCGCATTTTGCGATCAGCGTAAAATTCCAACGCAAGGCTAATGCAGATTCCAGTCATCTTTTACCCTCCGCGTTATCCGCGCATGAACGTACACGCGAACCGGAGGGCATTTTAGATGGAAAAACAAAACGAACGGCGCGCTCGTATAACAGGTAATCCCACGCCCAGTTGGTCAGCACCATCACACGGTTACGAAAGCCGATTAAATTGAAAAGATGAATAATGAGCCACATCATCCAGGCAATAAATCCCTTAAAAGTCCTTTTACCGATGGCAACGCCCGCCGCCTTGCGGCCGATAGCGATCATCGATCCTCTGTCTGCATAATGGAAGGGTTCAGGCGCTTGCCCGGCAATTTGATGTACAATATTTTGTGCGGCTTTGACACCGGACTGAATGGCAACCTGCGCGACCATCGGCAATACACGCTGGTCTTCTTGAATGGCGGCCAGATCACCGATTACGTATATGCGTTCGTCATTCACAATCTGGAGCGAGGTACGCACCGATACGCGTCCGTCACGGCCTACGGGAATGTCGGAATCGGCCGGAAGGTTTTCTCCCCGAACTCCCGCCGTCCAGACGACTGTATTTGTCAATATCGTTTCCCCGTCTTTAAGGATCACCTTCTCCTTCGTTACTTCGGCAACCGCCTTGTTCAGATACACACACACGCCCATATCGCTTAACTGCCGCACCGTGTAATTGCGGATGTTGTCGGGCATGGGTGCGACCAGAGATTGCGCGGCCTCCAGTAATGTGATTGTCACTTCAGAAAAATCAATCGACGGATAATCCTTGACCATCGGACCGGAGATGAGTTCAGCCAGCGCCCCTGAATATTCTACGCCGGTTGCCCCGCCGCCCACAATGACAAATGTCAGCAGGGCCTTCCTTTTATCCGCTTCTGTCTCACGCGATGCCGCTTCAAAGCAGCAGATGATATGATTTTTAAGTGCGACGGCTTCTTCGAGCGTCTTGAGAAAATAGGCGTGTTCTGCGACGCCCGGAATGTCAAATGTGGATGTGACGCTCCCAGTGCCGATAATCAGATAATCGTAATCAAGCGTTACTATGTCTGTTTCAATTCGATGGTTTTGCCGGTCAATGCGCCTTGCATGCGCAAGAAGAAATTGAACATTGGGTATTTTCCAGAAGACGCTGCGCACCGGATAGGCGATGTCCTCCGCATCAAGCTCCGCCGCCGCCACCTGATAGAGAAGCGCCAGAAACGTGTGATAGTTGTTGCGGTCTACAACAGTCACATCGATCGGCTGGTTCGCGAGCGTTCGGGCGGCCCACAGGCCGCCAAATCCCGCACCGATGATCACGACTTTAGGTTTTTTCTTCGCCGATGCATTAGACATGAATGAGCTTATCCCTTCTCATCGCTGATCCGCTGAGGGGAAAGGATGAATGTATGCGGCTTCCTCCTCGCCCTGAATCCCTCCCCGAGAGGGGAGACCGGACCTATTTCTTTTTGGAAACAGCTTTGTGTAGGGTCGCCGGTTTATTCTTTTTTATCTTTACAAGCGGCTTTGCACTTTTGGTCTTTGCAAGGGTTTTCGGATTTTTCACCACCTTCTTGGATCGCTTTGTTTCTTTTTCCGGTTCCAGCGCGAGTTCCAAAACATCCATCATGTCGCTGACAAAATGGAAGGTCACGCTTTTTCGCACATTGGCCGGAATATCTTCAACGTCTTTGCGGTTCCATGCGGGAAGAATGAGCGTTTTAATTCCCGCGCGATAAGCCGCCAATACTTTTTCTTTAATGCCGCCCACCGGCAGCACCGTACCGCGCAGGGTAATTTCACCGGTCATGGCCAGCTGTTTTTTGACTTTGCGGTTGGTAAGCAGAGAAGTCAGCGCCGTGAGCATCGTCACTCCTGCCGATGGCCCGTCCTTGGGTGTCGCGCCTGCCGGTACGTGGATGTGGATATCACGATCATCGAAGAAATCGGGATCCACATTCAGTTCGCGGGCGTTTGTCCGAATGAAACTCAATGCCGCTGACACGGATTCCTTCATGACATCCCCGAGCTGACCTGTCAGCGTCAGGCCCTTTTTCCCTTTCATGGCGGTGGCTTCGATAAAGAGCACGTCGCCGCCAACAGGAGTCCAGGCCAGTCCGATGGCGATCCCGGGCCTGGTGATGCGCGCATCGATATCCGTCGGGACACGCACCGGCCCCAGGTAATGGGAGATATCCTTCTCCGTGACCGTTTTGGATTTCATGATGCCTTCGGCAATTTGCGCTGCAACGCCCCGGCACGCATTGGCGATTTCACGCTCCAGATTGCGCACCCCGGCTTCACGCGTATAGCCGGTAATGATGGTGGAAAGTGCTTTGCCTGTCAACTTGAACTGTTCGTCCGTCAACCCGTTTTCCTTCAGTTGCCGCGGGACTAAATAACGCTCCGCGATCTTAACCTTTTCCTCCTGCGTGTAGCCGGTGAGTTCGATGACTTCAAGCCGGTCCAGCAGAGCCGGCGGAATGGTGTCCAGCATGTTGGCCGTCGCAATGAACAGGACGCGCGACAGATCAAACGGCACATCCAGGTAGTGGTCAGTGAAGGTGTTGTTCTGCTGTGGGTCCAGAACCTCCAGAAGCGCCGATGAAGGGTCGCCGCGGAAGTCACTGCCCAGTTTGTCGATTTCATCGAGCATGAATACAGGATTATTGGATTCCGCGCGCCGTAGCCCCTGAATGACTCGTCCCGGCAGAGCGCCAATGTAAGTGCGACGATGCCCTCTGATTTCTGCCTCATCACGAACTCCGCCAAGTGCGATGCGCACAAACTTGCGCCCGAGTGCCCGCGCGATGGAGTGCCCCAGTGAAGTCTTGCCCGTGCCCGGAGGTCCCGTAAAACAAAGGATCGGACCCTTGGAATCCGGTTTGAGCTTGCGAACGGCAAGATATTCGATGATGCGCTTTTTCGGCTTGGCAAGCCCATAGTGGTCTTCATCCAGAATCTTCCGCGCAAGGGCGATGTCAAGATTATCCTCCGTGGACTTATGCCAGGGCAGCGCGGTCACCCAGTCGAGATAGGTTGATGATACGGTGTATTCTGCCGAAGACGGGTGCATTCGGGAAAGACGCTCCAATTCCCTCAAAGCCTCTTTTTTGGCTTCCTCCGGCAGGTTTTTCTCTTCGATCTTTTTTCGGTATTCGTCGGTTTCCACCGTGTTTTCGTCGGTTTCACCAAGTTCCTGTTTAATCGCTTTGAGCTGCTGCCTGAGGTAGTATTCACGCTGGCTTTTGTCGATATCGTCCTTGACCTTGGTCTGGATTTTATTCCCCAGTTCAAGAACATCCATCTGGTGGTTCACCATTCGTGTCAGTTCTTTGAGCCGCTGCTTCACATCGACAGTGTCCAGGACCTTCTGCTTTTCCTCTACCGGTGCGTTGATGATCGAAGCAATAAGATCGGCCAGGGTGCCCGCTTCCGCAATGGATTTGGCCATGGGGCCGAACTCCGGAGGAAGAAACGGCGAGAGCTTTAAGATGCGGTCGAAAAGGGCCAGCAGGTTGGACATCAGCGCCTCGGTTTCCAGGTCCTTTACCTCTTTTTCCTCTAAAAGGTTGATGCTGGCCTGCTGGTAGGGTTTTCCTTCAACGAGCTCTTTTATCGAAAAACGGCTGAGCCCCTGCAGAAGAAGCTGTGTGCGGTTTTCCGTTGTTTTTGCCATTTTCAGAATGACCGCGCAGACACCCACTTCATGCAGATCGTCTTTCCCATACTGGTTCGGTGTTTCCGGTTCCTTTTTAGACATGATCAGTCCCACGAGCCGGTCCTTGGTCATGGCTTCGTCCACCAGCACCGAAGCGCTTCCGGTGACTTCCAGCGGAATCATGGTTTTGGGAAATACCATTACATTTTGCAACGGTAGAATCGGAATGATTTCCGGGATGTTAAAATTATTTTTATTTTGAGTGACGTTTTGTTCCGTCATGCCTGCCTCCTGTTGTGATCGAAAAGAAAATCCACTATTTTGTCGAAATGACTGACACGCGATGTGATTTATGAACCGGCACTTTGCTCATCCTCACCATCAAAATGCCGTCGGCGTAGGACGCTACCGCAGATTCAGCGTCTACCGGCGCGGGCAGGGGGACACTTCTTTCAAAGTACCCGTGCGGAATTTCCGCCTGGCAGTAGCGCGCGTTTTGTAAAAGTTGGATCGCCTTGCGAATTCCTGCAATTTTTATTTTATTCCGATTGACCTCAATATGCAGTTCGTCTTTATTCAGCCCGGCAATATCAGCAAGCACGATGATCTCATCCGCCGATTCATAAAGATCAATGTTGGGGCGCCAGATGCATTTGTAATTTTTAAAAGCCGGACTTACCAGATGAAAGATTTCATCCACTGCTTTCTGAAATTCATCTTCAAAATTACCGCCGAAATTAATTTTTATGTAAGTCATGTTTCGCCGCCTTTTTGTGCCGGATTTTTCATTGCATGAAAAGTATAGTCATTCCGATGTGAATTGTAAAGACCGGGGAGATAACAGGCAATGGGTTATAGGTGATGGAGCATGGGTGATAAGCGAAAAGATGTTAAAAAAATAGCTGGTTAAATAAAAATAATTTTGCTATGGAGAGCCCGCCCTGTTTAATGAACAAAGGTAATGGACATCCCCCCGGTAAAGAATAGTTGCATTCTATCCGATACTAATCCAGCCAGATGACCGAAAAGAAAGAGAAATATGAAGAAAGATCATTTAAGAAACGTTGCCATTATTGCCCATGTCGACCATGGTAAAACGACTCTGCTCAATGCCATGCTCAAACAGACCGGTGTCTTCAGGTCCAATCAGGCGGTGGAAGACCGTGTGATGGATTCCATGGCGCTGGAAAAGGAACGCGGGATTACGATTGCGGCAAAGAACACAGCCGTGGACTATAACGGCGTAAAAATCAATATTGTCGATACTCCCGGACATGCCGATTTTGGCGGCGAGGTCGAACGCAGCCTCAACATGGTGGACGGCGCGATGCTTCTGGTCGATGCCAGTGAAGGTCCGCTGCCTCAGACGCGCTTTGTGTTGAAAAAAGCCCTTGCACTGCGTTTGCCTATTATTCTGATTATTAATAAAATTGATCGTCCCGACGCCCGCATTGAAGAGGTCATCTCCGAGACCTATGATCTCTTTATTGACCTGGGTGCCGAAGAACATCAAATTGATTTTCCAATTTTGTATACCAATTCCAAGCTTGGTGTCAGCCACAGAAAGCCCGGCGATGACAGCTCCGATCTGCAGCCGCTTCTGCAGACCATTATTGAGTTTATTCCTGCGCCCCAAGGGGATGATGAGGCCAATACACAATTTCTGGTGACCAATCTGGATTATGATCCTTATGTCGGCCAGATTGCCGTTGGACGCCTGCAAAGCGGAAGACTCGAGATGAATAAATTATACAGTCTTTGCGCGCAGGAGAAAATGATCGGAGGCGTCAAGCTCTCCGCCCTTTACACTTTTTACGGGCTGACCAAAAAACCGGTGAACGCCGCTGAGTCGGGAGATATTATTTCACTGGCCGGTGTGGAAAACGTTACCATCGGTGATACAATTTCCTCACTCGATCAGCCGCAGGCCCTGCCGCGTCTCATTGTTGATGAACCAACCGTTTCTATGGTGTTTTACGTCAACGATGGCCCGTTTGCCGGCAGGGAAGGAAAATATCTGACATCACGCCATTTGCTGGAACGGCTGGAAAAAGAAGCCCTGCGCAACGTGGCCATCAGAATCAGAAAACTGGATCGAACCGATGCATTTGAAGTTTGCGGAAGGGGTGAATTGCAGATGGCGGTGCTCATTGAAACCATGCGCCGTGAAGGGTATGAATTGATGGTTTCAAAACCTCAGGTGATTACGAAGAAGCAGGACCACGTAACCCTCGAGCCCATGGAAAGACTGTTTTTGGACATTCCCGAAGAGTTTGTCGGAAGAATCACGGAAAAGCTGTCCATCCGCAAGGGGAGGCTGGAGAGCCTTGTCAATAAAGGCAGCGGCCGGGTCAGCATGGAATTTCTGATTCCATCACGAGGCCTGATCGGTTTCCGCAGTCAGTTTTTAACGGATACCAAAGGAGGCGGCGTAATGAATTCGCTTTTGGAAGGATACGCACCATGGTCCGGTCCGATTCCGCAGCGCAGTACGGGGGTGCTTGTGGCCGACCGTGCCGGACGTGTCACAGGCTATGCGAGTTATGCAATGGAGGACCGTGGCGAAATGATTGTTGATGTAGGCACCGATGTTTACGCGGGCATGATCGTGGGCGAGCGCAATCGTAATCAGGACCTTAACGTCAACATTGTCAAGGAAAAGAAGCTGACCAACATGAGGGCCTCAACATCCGATGCCACCGTGATTCTAAGGCCGCCCAGGATTTTATCGCTGGATCAGGCGATCGAATTTATTGCAGAAGACGAACTGGTAGAAGTGACGCCACTCAATGTCCGCCTGCGCAAGATGGAACTTGATTCGACACGACGCCAGATGAAGGCCCGTAGAGAAGATTCCTGATAAGCACCTGTCTTTGATGCTGTCCTTAAGCTCAAAACGATTCCATGACTCAGGGAAATTGTTTCTGCTTCCGCATGGATGCAGGTGATGATAAAAATTACGGTTTGAAAAATTAACGCCAATCAACCGTTACGGTATCGTAACGGTTGATTGGCGCAGTATAAAATTGATTATTTCTTTGCTTTTTCTGCTACCTGTCCAACTGCATCGGCTGTTTTTTCCGCACCCTCTTTGACGGCCTCTCCGGTTTTCTTTACGGTGTCTTTTGCTGCATCAACTGTTTTTTCTGCGCCTTCTTTCACAGCTTCTCCGGTTTTTTGCGCGGTGTCTTTTGCCGCATCAACCGTCTTCTCTGCACTTTCTTTGACGGCTTCGCCGGCCTGTTTCACGGTATCTTTTGTTGTATCAACTGTCTTTTCCGCGCTTTCTTTTACCGCTTCTACACCCTGATCAATTTGTTTGCCTGCTTTTTCCATTGCCCCTTCTTCTTTCTGACAGCCTGAGACGGCGACAACAAGAATGAGGGCAAAGATAACGGGAACGATCCCTTTCAGAAATGTGGCGAGTGTTTTCTTCATAGTGACCTCCTTTTTGTATTTGATATTATTATCTTTTGAATTTAGGATAAACAGACCTTTCATGTCAAGGAGAAATGATCAGCGGCTGAGTTCATCGCGGATGGCCATGCCGATGGTTTCCATCGCATAGGGTTTTTTAATGTAGGCCCCGGCCCCGAGTCTTTGGGCCTCCCGCACCCGATTGGTTTCGGAAAAACCGCTCACCAGAATCGCCTTTTGCTTCGGATGGATCTGCAGAACCCTCTGATAGGTCTCCAGCCCGTCAATCCCCGGTGCCATGATCATGTCCAGAACCAGAAGGTCCGCCCGGTTCTCCCGCAAATATTCCACGGCCTCCTCCCCGCCGGAAACCGTATGAACCTTGTACCCCAGCTGCGTCAGCAGTCCGGAAGCCACATCCCGCTGTTCGGCAATGTCGTCCACCACCAGAACGGATTCCCCGTGTCCCCGGTATCGCTCCAGGGGGGTCTTCTGCTCGGGCAGGGTCATTCCCTCCCGCGTCACGGGAAAATACAGCGTAAAAGTGGTGCCCTCACCAACTTTAGACTGCACTTCAATGTACCCATGGTGGTCCTTGACCGTCCCCCAGACAATCGATAGTCCCAGGCCTGTGCCGCTTCTTCCCATGCCCTTGTTCGTGTAAAACGGCTCAAAGATCTTGTCGATACTCTCGGCGGGAATCCCTGTCCCCGTATCCGAAACGGTCAAAACAACGTAGTCCCCCTCCTCAATCCGGTCGTACCCCCGGATGTCCCGGTCCAGATACCGGTTCTCGGTCCGGATGGATACCTCCCCCGTGTCCGGAACCGCTTCCACCGCATTGGACAGCAGGTTCATCAGCATTTTTTCCATGTGGATGGGAGACGCCTTGATATTCATCAGGTCCCGTTCGCAGTCCGTCCGGAAGGTCACCCGCGGGTACTGCTCTTTCATCCTTTCAAACACCGGCGTTTTGAGAAATCCCGTAATCACCGTGTTCAGATTGACGACCTCCGTTGCCGTGACCCCTCGCCGGGCCATGGTGAGCAGGTCCTGGATGATGGCCGCTCCCTTTTGCGTGGACTGCATGATCTTCTCGGCATTGGCCCTCGACCGCTGCCCCTCGGGAATCTGCATCAACAGCAGCTCGGAATATCCGGTCAGTGCCCCCAGAACATTGTTCAGGTCATGAGCTACCTTGCCCGCCATCCTCCCCAATACTTCCATCTTCTCCGCACGCTGCAGGCGTTCCTGCATGCTCCTCTGGTACTCCTCCGCCAGCTTCCGCTCGGTAATGTCATTGTACAAAACCTGGAACAGTCGATTACCGCTCCAAAGGACTTCTTTGCGGAAAACCCGCAGATGCCGGATGTCCCCGTCTCTTCTTACAATGCTGACCTCGTATTCCGAGGGGACATACCGGCCCTTTTTTCTTTTTTCTTTCCTGTCCTCATGTTCAGCAAAGCTCTCGGGTGTGTAGCGTTCCTTTGCCGGAATTGCTTCCAGTTCTTCCATGCTGTTACAACCATAAATGTCCAGAAGTGCCCGGTTGACATACATCATTTTTCCTGTTTCAAAAATAATGCGGGCTCCGAGAGGAGAATCTTCAATAGAACGGCGGAAGTTTTCTTCTGCCTGCCTGAGCGCCTCTTCCATTTTTTTCCGTTCGGTGATTTCCAGAACGGATATAATCCCGGCAGGATTTCCGTTAAGCATGATGGTCTCTCCGGAAAGGTCAACCCACTTTACAGTCTTGTCTTTAGTGACAATTCGAAATTCATAACGCCTGGTGACGGGAATGCCCTGCTGACGTTTCTGACCCCGTTCCATGACCGATTGCCTGTCTTCGGGATGGACGACATCCCAGAAATTCATGGACAGGAGTTCCTGGTTCGTGTAGCCCGTGATTTCCGCCGCGGCGCGATTAGCATAAATCCATTTATCGTTTTGAAAGAGCAGGATGGCCGTTGGAGAAGATTCCATGAGAATACGGAACCTTTCTTCACTTTCCCGAAGCGCATCTTCTGTCTTTTTGCGCCTGGTGATGTTGCGGCCAACGCAGACAGCACCGGCAACCTTCCCGTCACGCAGGAACGGGGAGCCGCTTACTTCACCAATGATTCGGATTCCATTCCTGCCGATAAATTCATAAACAGAAGGCGGAATGATTGATCCTTTGAATATCTGGCCCAGATGATGGATGGCTAGCTCCAGAGATTGAGGCGACAGGATGTATTCTAATTCGGAAAGAGGACGGTCGATGAAATCCTGCGCTTTGTATCCCAGTATTTTCTCCACGCTCGGAGACATACTTAATATTTTAAAATTGGTATCGAATGAAAAGATGACATCGGTGATGTTTTCAAAATTCAGGCGATACTTCTCTTCCAACTCCCTGAATTCCCGGTTCGCCATTTCCAGGTCGAGTATTTTCTTTTCAAGCTTGTGAAAGAGAATTTCATTGTAGTGCCGGAAAAACTCCATTTCTTCACCGAGGGGCTTCGCCGCTACAAAATTTTCCTTTTTCTTTTCTTCCAGCAGATTGATCAGGATTTGAATCAGGGTTAATGGTTCCTCCGGCTTGATAATGAACCGGTCCGCACCAAGTGCCCGGGCAAATTTTTCGTCCTTCGGTTCCGTGTAGGTTGCTGTATAAAAGACAAAAGGGATGTTTTTGAGTTTTTCGTCCGCTTTGCAATGCTGGCACAAGGTATATCCGTCCATCACCGGCATCAGGATATCCGAGACGATGAGATCGGGTATGGGATCCTGTATCATCTGGAGGGCGGCACTACCGTTTGCCGCTTCACGAACCTCCCACCCCTGTTTCTCCATCAGGCTTTTCAGCAGGTATAAATTGTCTGCATTATCATCAACAATGACAACGTTTGTTTTCATATGTTCCTTCATAAGAAAAGCGATCCGGACAGATTTAATTTCTACCAGACGTCACGTATTCATTTTCGTTGCTATGTCGATGGATCGGGCGCAACCAACAGTTGCTGAAAGCAAAAAACATGTAACTGTAATTATATTTTCACTTAACCCGTCAGAAAGTCAAGAAAATATTGTATCAAGTGATCTGCAGTCTGATCGGAGATCTCAACGATTTCTTTGTTGTCCCTTCACAATCTGTGAACGGATCATGCGCGGAAGAATCATATGATGCTGCGGGCAGATGGCGCATGGATTCTGATAAACGCAGTTGGCAAAGCCGACCAGGTATCTGCGCAATTCATCATAACGGATGACCTCATCGACAAAGCCCTTTTTAGCGCAATACATCGGATTGGACGTGTCATCGTAGTGTTTAACCATTTGATTCATCTTTTCGATTGTGGGTTGCAGGGGCCGTCCTTCGTCTTTGTCCTTGACCAGACGTCGCGCGTATGTTGCCGCCGCCGCCGTCTCCCCATGCATGACGTTAATCTCTGTCGCAGCCGTACCCAGCGAAAAGGCATTGTTGTTGTTGGCTACCGGTCCCCCCATGACATAATAACCGGCCACACTGCCTTTGCGCAGAACAACGAGCATCATCGCCAGCTTGGAATTTTCAATGGAATAAATCAGAGATTGTCCCAATCCCAGCAGCTCTGCTTTTTCAGCATCATCGCCTACGTCAATGCCGCTGGTGTCCTGAATCCAGATGACAGGAATTTTATCGCGGGAGCACAATGCGATAAATTCACTCATCTTGATTAAACCCTGACGATAGAGCCTTCCGCCCGTCCCTTCATAGGCTTTGGTGTATTCCGGATACTCCGTGAAATTTCCCTGGCGGTTCCCGATCACTGCCATCAGGTATCCATCGATCCTGACCAGGCCTGTATAGACTTCCGGACCGAATTCGGGACAAAATTCCATGTGCTCGGAACAATCGACCAGCCGTGCCAGCACCTGCTCAAAATCGTAAACACTTTTTTGATCAACCGGGACAATCGAGGCAATTTCAGATGACGGATATTTTGGCCAGGCAGGTTCGGCCACGCGGAAAAAGCGTGGCTTGTATGCAGGAAGATCGTCCATGTAATCCCGGATGGCGTCGAGCACCTGTTTTTCTTCATCAAAAACAGCACGGAAAAAACCGGTGACATCGTAATGAATTTTAACGCTGCCGGGCGGGACGGATTTGAAATGCCTGGTTGCGTTAATGATTTCCTCCGCGCGGGTTTCATTGTATGTCCCTGCCGGATGGATGCCGCTGAGGATGCCTCCACCGCCCACCGCCATATTCGCCTTCCTGTGGGCAAGCAGAATCACCGGACTGACCGACTGATAACCGCCGCCGGCCGGATTAGTGCCATAGATACCGGCAATAACCGGGTTGCCCATGATTTCCAGCTCTGCATGGCGATAGAAACAGGCACCCTGACCCCGTTTGCCGGCATACACTTTTTCCTGCTCGGTAAGCTTGACGCCCGAACAGTTTACCAGCCAGACAAGAGGGACGCGGAGAATTTTGGCCATATCCGTTACCCGGAGATTATTTTCCGCTTGTCCGGCAATCCAGGCGCCGGCCATCCATTTATTGTTAAACCCGGCAAGAACGCACCATTTGCCGTTGATTCGCGCAAGGCCGTCTACCACGCCGGTGCTGCCCGATTCTTCGTTTTGGGGATCAAATATACTGTGCAGCGGGCAGAAAGTCCCGGGATCCACCAAGTATTCGATGCGCTGCCAGACGCTCATCTCGCCGCGCTCGTTCAGTTTGGACAGCGGGACACCGACGTTTTTGATGCGCTTAACTTCGGCATCGATGGTCTGCATGATTTCCTCGATTTTTGCGCAGTTACCCCTCATGCTTTCGATTTGTGTTTCGGAAAGCGGGCTTCCCAGCGGATCCATTTTTTCAAAATACTGTCTCATGACTGACTCCTGTATTCGGTCTAAACCCGGTTTGGTGCAAATCCCATTGCCGCATTGGCAACAATCATGGTGTGCATGTTGGAAGTACCTTCCAGCGTTTCGAACTGCTTGGAGTCCCGCAGAAATCGTCCGCAGGGATATTCATCGGAAAAGCCAAAGGAACCGAACAGTTTCATGCATTCATTGGCGTCGTGAACAACAACTTTCGCTCCGTAAAGCTTGGACATGGAGGTTTCCATGACGTTAGGCAGCCCCCGGTCCTTGAGCCATGCGGCCTTGTACACCAGCGCCGCGAGAGTTTCGTGTCCGACTTTCATTTCCGCAACCTGCTGCTGAATCAGCTGGTACCTGCCGATCTGCTTTCCGAACTGACACCGTTCTGTTGCGTATTTTGCAGAGGCGTCCAGGATCGCGCCGGAAAGGCCCAGCGCTCCCGCGGAGCAGCCCAATCGCGTGGAATTGAGTTGCGTCATGCAGATCTGGAATCCACGGTTGAGCTTTCCCAGAAGAAGACTTTTGGGTAGTTTCACATCTTCAAAGGTGATCTCTGCCGTATCGGATGCCCATAGGCCGACTTTGTCGCTGATCTTCTTTCGGGTAATGCCGGGCAGGCCATAGTCCATGATAAAGCAACTGATGCCATTGGCGCCGGCGTCCTTGTCCGTTTTGACGTACAGCAGACCGTGATTGGTGACCGTTCCGTTGGTGATCCACATTTTGTTGCCGTTGAGCAGGTAGTAATCCCCTTTATCTTCGGCGCGGCATTTCATGGAAGCGACGTCGGAGCCGATATCCGGTTCAGTCATGGCAAAACTTCCGATGTATTCGCCGCTCACGAATTTGGGAATATAATGATGCTTCTGTCCTTCCGTGCCGAATTTCTGGATGGTCAGCGCGGGCCCCCAGCACTGCATGTTGAATGCCATGCGCCATGAGGTATGGACCTTTGCTATCTGTTCGATCGCCAAAGCGCCTTCAAGAAATCCCATGCCGTTTCCGCCGTACATTTCATCGATAGAAAAACCGAAAAATCCCAGTTCGGCCATCTTGTCAAAAATTTCTTTGCGCCAGAAGTGATTTTTCTCGTCCTCCTCCACGTGCGGTGCGATCTCTTTTTCAGCAAAACTTCTGGCCGTGTCCTGAATCATTTTTTGTTCTTCTGTTAAAGCAAAATCCATATGGTTTATCCTCCCGGATTTTTATTTTCTTTCAATAATCAGGCATATCCCCTGACCGCCGCCACCGCAGATCGTTTCCAGCCCGAAGCGTTTATCGGCCCGCACCATTTCGTTGATCAGCGTGGTTAGGCGCATTGTGCCGGTTGCACCGATGGGATGACCGAGTGAAATGCCTGATCCGTTTACATTTACCATTGCCTCCATCTGTCCGTCGGAAAGCCCCGAGAGCCTCGCGTCAGCAAGGCACTGGACGGCAAAAGCTTCCTGCACTTCAATCAGGTCCATCTGGTCGATGGTCACATTGATCTTTTTCAGCGCTTTTGACACGGCTGCCGGAACCGCAGGG